>OMAC01000093.1_pt1 | contig 97130 bp, 168 predicted proteins | sample 1644561 | NCBI WGS metagenome assembly OMAC01 (sample SAMEA103958144, study PRJEB25191) | human gut metagenome
TGCTATAGATGGGATAATAATGATGCATCTGTACATACAACTTTTGTTGGTGGCACTACTTCTTATGGCTCGTCTTGTGGTTTGGCTTCTCTGTGTTGCAGCTCTGGTGTTGGCTTTGCTTTTTCCGGCCTCGGTTTTGCTAAATGTTATATAATAAATTAAAAAAATAAATAGGTTAAATATCATCACAAAATTAAGCGGTTACATTTAGCCGCATACAGAACACAAATACTTCTGTATATTTAATTTTGTTAGTAGCAATACTTCTAATAGCTCGAATTGTAGTTTGGCTTATCTGAATTGCAACAATGGTGTTAGCAATGCTAATTCCAACATCAGTTTTACTGAATATTCTTATAAAAATAAAAATTTAATAAATGCGATATTTAACCTTGTCTCTAGACAAAACAATTAAACATCTAATAAAAATGCTAGTACGCTTTTTGTAAAGTTGGAAAGTATAAAATAAAGAATATTTATCTGTGAAAAGAAAAGGATATTTGCTGGAAAAAATAGCAACAAAAGAAAATATAGAACTAGGCGATAAGAATAGTAGAAAGAATAAGGGCATAAAAACTAAATATTATATTAACAAACATGATCTAAACAAAGATGTTGAAAATAAATTAATATTAGAAAGTTTTAAAACCGGAAAATATAAAACATCTAAATACAAAACAGATATAATATATGAACCTAAAAAGAGAATATTATCGAAGCTTCCGTATTACCCAGATAGAATAGCACATTGTGCTATAATGAATATTATGAAACCTATATGGATAAAACAACTTGTTGATTTTACTTATGCTAATATAGAAGGTAGAGGAATTCATGCCTGCAAAAAACGCGTCGAAAAAATAATAAGAATATATAATAAAAAGTATAAAAATATTTACTATCTTTAGTTTGATATATCTAAATTTTATTATAATATATCTCACAGAATTTTAAAAAATATATTGAGTAGAAAAATAAAAGATAAGAAATTCATAAATATATTATATGAGATAATAGACTCATATAAATATGAAGGAGAATATAAGTACATAAAAGAAACTTGTGGATTGCCGTTAGGCAGCTATTTAAGTGGATACGAATGTAATTTATATTTAGATAGTTTTGACAGATGGTTAAAAGAAGAATTACACTGTAAGCAAGTTGTCAGGTATGCTGATGATATAATTGTATTTAGTAGTAATAAAGATTTTTTACATAAAGTTTTGATATGTTCTAAATTATATTTAAAACATGTTTTATCTTTAAATGTAAAATCTAATTATCGCATAGCAAATATTAAAAAACAACCATTAAGTTTTATAGGATATGTGTATTATTGTCACAACACAAAAGTAAGAAAATCTATAAAAATAAAACTTAATAGATTAATAAATAAGTATAATAAAGGTCATATTACAAATATTAAATTTATACGATCTATATCATCTTATTATGGGTGGCTTGTAAATGGAGATTGTAAACGTCTTTTCACTAAGTTAATAAACTCCATTAAAAACAAAAATAGATTTGTTAAACTTAATATTGCAAAATTAAACAACTACTATATTAGTTGACTGATTAAACTAGATCTCAAAGTGAGCTTAGTAGGTTCATTACCTAATCTAGTTACTACTTTTATAAAAAGTAATATTTATTTAATAAAAAGGACTAGGATAGAATCCTGTCCTAGTCCATATTATTTTACTTATAAATTTTAAGTACTATGGATACACTTGAAAAGATTTATTGTACAGGGCATGATAATAACGATGCCCTTATTGCTACACTGGCTAATCAGCGTAATAATGATCCAATGGCTGCTGCAGCCATGATGAATGGTGGTATGAATAACTGGATGAATAATCCGTTTATATATTTAGTATTCCTTATGATGTTTGGAAACCGATACTGGGGAAATGACAATGGTGTGAACAATTGCCAGTTAGATTCTCTGAGAAATCAGATGTCTGACAATTAGAACAGCAATCTGTTGATGGACGCAGTAAAAGGTAATAACTGCGCTATTGGTCAGTTGGCAAGTAATCTGAATTGTGATTTTAATACACTTAACAATGCTATATGCAGTGTTCGTTCGGGCATACAGGAAGTAGCAGGTAAGGTTGGATTCTCTGCTGAGCGCGTAATTAACGCAATCAACATGGGCGATGCTAACATTACATCTGCATTGCAGAACTGTTGCTGCCAAACATAGCAGAACATTATCAAGATGGGTTACGAACAATAGTTGGCAACATGTGGTCAGACTAATACCATAACATCTGCTATCAATACCGTTAATGTAGGACTTGAGCGCGGATTCTCTAATATAGGTTATTAGATGGCTACAGACAAGTGTGACATAATTAGAGCTGGACAGGATAATACACAACGTATCATCGATACATTGAATAATCATTGGTCAGCTGAATTGCAGTAGAAGTATAACGATGCTAGACTTGAACTGAGTCAGCAACGTCAGAATGCTACATTAATTGCAGCTCTTAAAACTACACCTGCTGCTTAATATTAATTAATCATATGATTGGGCGGGAAACCGCCCTTTCGTATGTTAAAACTATAAGCGTATGTTATTTAAAGACGTAAAACAGAATTATACAGTATATATACTGGATAAGCAAGATATGAATATATCTCAAGCAAAAGTATCTGCAGTAGGATTTCCTAGAATGGATATAATGTAGAATACACCTAATACACAAACTGTAGTAGATATAACTCTAGACAGTAATGGTAAGATAGCTACATATACTATTCCTGAAAGTCTCTCTGTTACTTATGCTGGTAATATTGTTCTTTCCACAGATAAGGATGGTCTTATGCGTGAAATAGAAGCTATGAAAAATAACGCCGAACAGGTGTTAGCTTCTGTCGATAAGTAGAAACAAATTCTTGATAAAGCAAATACATTGCTTTCAGAACTAAATCCTATCTATAAAGAAAAGAAGGAAACTGATCTTAGATTTTCTAAGATTGAAAACTCTATTAGTGAAATGAAAGATATGTTTGCAAACTTTTTAAATACATACAAACATGAAAGTAATAACAATACAACGGCATCAGTAGTATGAAGATAGTAATACTACTGATGTAATAAAGCATGACAAACCTATTGAATTAGCTGAAATAGTAGATTATATTGCTGAACATAAATATCATTTTACAGAAACTCTTATGAATCACGCTATATCAAAGATGGAGAATGTAGATGGCTCATCTAAGCGTATATCAAAAGATGATGTTGAAAACTATATTAATATACATGGTTATAAACATCCTGTAAAGTCTAATATATATGATATAACATATACAGCAAATATGGCATATGCTGATTTCTATCCTTCATTACTCGATACTACTGATAAATGTATAGAATACGCATTAGCAGTAGCTAACGATGTAGATGGATATGAAGGTATAGAGTTTTGCAGATATTTAGCAGACTTAATGGGTAAGCATGTTAAAATAGATAGAAATAATTTTATTTAAGTAAATCAATACAGATATACAAATGAAACAATCTAAACTATTTGGTGCTAGACTTATTGAAAATGTTAAAGTACCTAAAATACCTTCAGTAATAACATTGGATTAGTACGAAGGTTTATCAAATATTGATTTCGAAGATGGTGATTTACTAGATGCAAATAGTATAAAATTGTATATAAAACGTATGTCTGGACTTAACAATGTTGTTACATTTGACAATCTTGCATCTAATATTAAACCTGGTATCGTACAATGCGGAAATAATATTAATGTACTAAACGGAATTATAAACGTTGAAAGTATATCTGATCAATTTATATATGATTTAAAATGAGTAAATTTTTAGACGAACACGGATTGGAAGTATTGTGGGGTAAAATTAAAACCAAATATGCAACTAACGATACCGTAAATGGAATTCTCGATGGTGATAAGCCTCTTGTAAACCCTGTAATTGCTTCTGCTAGCTGGCAGGTGTACAAGAATGATGGAACTACACCTGTAGGTTCTCCAAATACTTCTGTTAATATTTCAGTAGAGAATGGCTATAAGGTTAGGTTCACCGGTACATGGAAGTGGGCACAGACCAATGGAAGAAAGAATCCTACAGCTACTTCTGGTAACTGGGGAACAACTCTGCCTGCAAGCAATACAGCAAGTAATGCATATACATCAGGTTTACTTACAGCTACTACTAATATTACACAGAACATAACAGCTCCTCAAGCAGGACTTGTATATAAGGACGGTAAGATTCATAAGGCAGATGCTTCTGCTTTAGATACTACATCATGTACAGCAAGAGTAACTTTTGGTAATAAGATATTCTATGGTGTTGCTACAGCAGGTACTCCTACAGATGCAATGATTAGTGGTCTTGCAAGTGAGATTACAACATCAAAGACTAAACAGGTTAATGCTAGCGCTACAAGTGCTACGCAGATGTACGTATATGCATATCCTACATCTTGGGGAGATTTGAGAGCTATTTCTAAAGATGGTGTAGATGCAGTACTTACTGCATTTACTAAAACAACAGTTAATCACAACAATGGTTCAGGTGCAGCTGCAGTACCTTATAATGTATATTATACTGGTAATGGTGCATTGAACGCTAATTGTACACTTAAATTTGAATAATTATGGCAGGAAGATTATATAGAATGGCGAAAGTCGTGTCTGCTAATCCTAAGAGTTGGGGTATAATAGATGCGAATGAAATTTCAGGTTTTAAGAGAGTAGCTAAGCTTTCTGATCTTTATTCAATAGCTGAGTGTATTCTTTCTTCATCATATGGTGATGGAATAACTGATGGTGTAGATGCAGTTGGTCAGATTTGGCATGTATCTGAGACTGATAGTGATTATAAGTTGACAAACTGGGCTAGTCGTAAGAATGCTGCAGGTTGGACTAAACTTTTTTATGGTGGTCTTGATACTACCGTATATAAAGTTCTTGGTACAAATGAGGCTCTCCCAACAACAGGTATAAAGAACTGTATTTATCTTAAGTTGATTGAGACTGGAAATTCTACTGGTGACAATAATAAGTATGCTGAATACGTATATACTGGCGATATTGCAGGTACATACGATGCTACTAAATGGGAGAAGCTTGGTGAAGTAACTGCTAATATAGATATTAGTGAGTATTATAAGAAGACTGAGGTCTATAATAAAAATGAGGTTTATAATAAAAATCAGTCTGATAATTAGATATTAGGTCTTACTCGTGCAGATATACAAAACTTTACGATAACTCCTTCATCTAGTTAGCAAGGAGGAAGTAAATCGTATTATATGCAAGCGTCTATTACAAGAAAAGGCGCTGATCCACTTAATGCAACAATACCTTGTGTTGTTAGTGCAGCCGATACTACTAATGCTAATGCTGGTTTAATGTCTCCGGAAGATAAGAAGAAACTTGATGGAATTGCAGTAGGTGCTAATAATTATACTCATCCACATTATCCAGCAGTTAGTGAAAAGTTGTATAAGATATCTGTAGATACTTTTGGACATGTTTTTATGACTACTGCTGTAACTAAAAAAGATATTACCGATCTTGGTATACCTGGAAGTGCTCCTACTGTAGATACATAGATGAATGCTACAAGTACTAATGCTGTACAGAATAAGGTTATCGATAATGCTATAAAAACTCACAAGATTAATAGCGATAACTTGGATGGTAATTTGCCTGAAACTGGAACTAACTATAGTATCCTTGGAAAAAATACCGAAAACAATAAAGTTAATGCGTTAACAGATTCGTTTATATATCATTTTAGCCCAACGGGCAATAGCTGGTTGTCAATAGATGGTTCAACTGTTTGGGATGATACGTCTCTTACAGCACTTACAGATACGGAATTAAACGAAATATTGAAATAATTATGAAAGTATTAGACATGTCTGGTCTAGTCCGTCTTAAAGACTGGACTAAATTTGCTCATCCTATATCAATTACTTTAGGTAGTAAAAATGGTACATACGAGTACAGTATACCAGAAGATTAGCAAAAACTAATATTTACATCGAAAGGTGACGCTGGAAATGGCTATTTTCCACAACATATTGTTTGGAATGGTATGCAAGATGCACTTGGACCGGTCAATGCAAGTGAGTTCTCAAAGATTGTATTTAATTTACAGTATGTATCAGTTGTAAGTATCCGTGTAATATTATATTATACTGCTTATTATTATAACACTGCAAATGATCACGTGTATGTTATTACAGCGAAGGTATTTAAGTCATCTGCAAGTAATAGCAACGTTACGTTTATGATGCATGGCACACTAAATAGCTCACTATAATGTTTGATATACAAGGTAATAAAATAATACTAAAAACAGATGAATTAGCTATACCCCCATTTAAAGACTATTATAACAATGCTAAAGATAAACAAGAAGCATTGAAGAAGATAGAGTTTATAATATGGAGGTATAAATGGAATACTCCATACGAAGCATATCCAGAAAAGGAACGTACATAGAGAGTAGCTAAAGATGTTTTTAAGGATGAGAATTTTAAACCTGATGCATAGATGATGGAGTTAGCAAAGCGTTTTAATGAGTTTCAAGAGACTCCTATGACTCGTTTGTTGACTTCATCAAAACATGCAGCAGAGGCAATTATGAGTGTAATGAATAGCTATTCTGAGACAGAGTTAGATATAGATAGTGCTACTAAAGTATCTAAACTTCTCAAGGATATAAGTGGAATAATTAAATCGCTTGATATGGCGATGAAACAAGCAAAGGCCGAACAAGCTGAAACCGGTAGAGTTAAAGGTGGAGGTGTAATAGGTCTTTACGAAAATCCTAAATAATGAATGATGATGAATTTTACAAAAATTGCTTTTGAGAAGCTCATGAGTAGCGATTACTCAAAAAAATAGATGATTACAGATTTTATAAACGACGAGTATGATGGAAATGTTGATGAATTTCTTAAAGAACATACATGGTGTACTAGCAGTATTGAAAATGACGATAACATAATGGTGCATATATTTGCAGGGATTCCTGATAGTGTAACACATGTCCATCCGTTAAAAGCATCTGTTGGTGTAAATACACAGACTGGAGATTCAGAATTATTCAATACTTACGAAGATAAAAATTAAACATGGTAGATTTCAATAAACGCATTTATAATTCTATAAAATTCAGTCCTGCTGCTGAATTTTTTAAGAAACATAAATGTTATACTTTAGCTCCCAGAGGGACTACTGATTATAATACATATTGGGAGCAAGAAACAGATAGATGTTTGAATGGATATGTAGCACCTGATGGTGATTATATTACTGGATATCATTACTTCTATCTAAACTATAGTCCTATTATGAAACTAGAAGAAGTTAAGTATACTGATAGAAACGGAAACATACGTACAAGACGTGAACGTATATTGGACTTTCCAAGATTTTGGGACTATGATTACTATTACTATAATGCTATAGAAGAAGCGGAAGATCAAGGTAAGCACATGTCGGTGCTTAAAAGTAGACAACGCGGATATTCCTTTAAAGGAGCATCAATGCTAGTACGTAATTATGAATTGATACCTGGATCTAAAAACTTTGCTGTAGCATCAGAACAGAAGTTCTTAATAGGAGATGGCTTACTAACAAAAGCTTGGCAAATCATGGACTTTATAGACAAGAATACAGCATGGGCTAAACAAAGACTTGTATCTACCCGTATGGAACGCGTAGCTGGTTATAAGGTAACTGATGAATTTGGTAAACAAACTGAACAAGGTTATATGTCATCTATTAGTGGAATAACACTTAAGAACGATCCAGAACGTATTCGTGGTACTCGTGGTAAATTAGTACTATGGGAAGAGGGAGGTAAATTCCCAGGCTTGTTAGATGCATGGCGAATAGAACAACCGTCTGTAGAGACTGATGACGGTGTGGCTTTCGGTCTAATGGTAGCTTATGGTACAGGTGGTACAGAGGGCGCTTCATTTACAGGTTTGAAGGAATTATTCTATAAACCTGAAGCGTATAATGTATTAGCGTTTCCAAATATATGGGATGATAATGCTGAACAAACTAATTGTGGATTCTTCGTTCCTTCATGGAGTAATCTGGAATCTTTTGACAAAGATGGAAATTATATCTATATGGATAAAGATGGAAATAGTCTTCGCGAGAAAGCTATTGAAAATCTAATAGAACAACGTAATAAGATTAAAGATGGAGGAGCTTCACAATAGTCTATAGATAGATTTATATCAGAACGTCCTATTAAACCAAGAGAAGCCGTACTTGAATTAGGTAAGAATATATTTCCAAGAAAACTTCTAATGGATCAATTAACACGTATACGTACAAATACTAAGTTACGTAATATGAAACATATAGTAGATCTCAATTGGGATGGTAATGGTTAGATAATGGCTACAGAAAAGAAATCTGGTGATATTACTGAATATCCACTTAAGAAAGGAGATAAACCACATGGATCTATAGTTATATGGGAATATCCAATAAAAGATCCGCCATTTGGATTATATATAGGTGGATGTGATCCTTATGACCATGATGATTCATTTACGAATTCATTAGGGTCAGTATTCATATTCAAACGTGTAAAAGCTGGAGAAGCTTGGAACGATGTAATAGTAGCAGAATATTCAGGTAGACCTGATACAGCAGAAGAGTATTATGAGAACGTCAGAAAACTATTAGTGTTCTATAATGCTAGATTATTATTTGAGAATGAACGTAAGGGTATATATCCTTACTTCACAAACAAACACTGTGATTACTTACTCGCAGATTAGCCCGATAAGATTATTTCTGAAGTCTTTAAGGACAGTAAGGTACAAAGACGTAAAGGATGTCATATGACTAAATAGATTAGAGCATATGGAGAAGGACTTATTTTGGAATGGTTACTTGAAGAATATGAACCTGGACATCCTAACGTAGAGAGAGTATATAGCGAACCTTTAATAGAAGAACTTATAGAAAACGATGGTGTAAAGAACGTAGACCGTGTAATAGCATTATGCATGGTCATGATCTATCGAGAAGAGTTGTATCAAGTAAAGGTTAGCAAATCACAAGAATAGAATAAATAGGTTGAACTCTTTGAATTGCCATTGTTCGGAAAATAGTGGTTTTAGGACAATAGCACACAAGATGATATACCGATATTTAGTTTTTAACAATGGTTAGAATAGAAGATAATTTATACAATGCAACATTTCCGCAACAGAAGTTACCTCTATCAAAGAAGAATGAGGATTGGCAACACAGTTGTGTGAATTATATTATCGGAGAAGGTAATATTGTATCCGGCGGAAGATAGAATACACAATTCGGGGAGCTGCAGACTTATTATAATCTATATAATAGTATTTTCGACGAAAAAGATTTTAAACGTATAACAAACCCGTTTAAAGTAGATGATGGATTCCCAGCAACACCTTAGGATTTTAATATCATACGCCCTAAGATTGACCTACTCATTGGTGAGGAAACAAAGAGACCCATGAACTTTAGAGTAGTGCGTACATCTTAGGAAGCCGTATCTGATTTAATGGATAAGGAAAAAGAGATGCTTATTCAATACATGATGTCTGCAATAATGGCAAAAATGGATCCTGAACAGCAATAGCAATTTTAGAAATAGCTTCAAAGTGGAGAGATAATGCCACCTGAGCAGATTGCTAAATACATGGATAGTACGTATAAAGATGTAGTTGAAAATACTGCGTATCATACGCTTTCTTATTTGAGAGAAAAACTCAATATAGATAATGAGTTTATAAAAGGATGGAAAGATGCTCTTATCTCTGGAAATGAGATATATTATGTAGGTGTACAAAATGACGAACCTTATATGGAGCGTGTTAATCCTTTGTTCTTTTCATACGATAAAAGCCCTGATCTAGAATTCATAGAAGACGGATCTTGGTGTTGTCGTAAGATGAGATTACCTGTAGCAGAAGTGTACGACAGGTACTATAATAAACTAGATGAAAAAGATCTAAATAAACTTAACGAAATGCTTACCGGTAAACCGATGGGCGATATGCGTGAAGGCGATCCTGTAGATACTGGTGGTGGAATATAGATGCATATCTATGATAATCCTGAGTTTGATCAGAAGAGTAGATATTGTATAAATGTATGGCATTGTTGTTGGAAGTCTTTTAAGAAGATATTCTATGTAACATACATGGATGAAACAGGAACACCTCAAGTACAAATAGCAGATGAATCATACAAAAAGATTGGTAATGAATTATCTGTAGAACCAGATTGGATTGTAGAAGTATGGGAAGGATATCGTGCAGGTAGTGATTTATATTTTGGAATATAGCCTATTGAATATCAGCATGTAAGTATTGATAATCCTAATAGTCAAAAGCTTCCATATTGTGGTTGTGTATACAGTAATACTAATAGCAAACCTAGATCACTTGTAAGTATTCTTAAACCATTACAGTATATGTATATTGTATTATGGTATAGACTTGAGTTAGCTATTGCACGTGATAAAGGTAAAGTTGTTAATATGGATATTACATAGATACCTAAGTCTATGAATATTACACCGGAACGCTGGATGCATTATCTTTCTAGTGTGGGTGTTAACTTTATAAATCCATATGAAGAAGGCTGGAATGTTCCTGGACGTGAAGGTGGAAAGCCAGCTACATTTAATCAGATTACAGCATTAGATCTTACGATGTCTAATGTCATATCTGAATATATTCAATTAATGGATAAGATCGAATAGCTTGCTGGAACTATATCTGGTATTACAGAACAACGCCAAGGTGCTATTAGTTCTTCAGAACTTGTTGGTAATGTCGAGCGTTCTGTTGTGCAGTCTTCACATATTACAGAGCCTTTATTCTGGGCACATGCTCAATGTAAACGTCATGTGTTAAACATGTTACTTAATACGGCTAAAGGTGCTTGGTAGCAAACTGGTAAAAAGAAATTATCATATATATTCGACAATGGCGAACGTGCATTTCTCGATATATCAGATAAGTTCTACTATGAAGACATGGATGTGTTTGTAAGTGATACTTCTAAAGATCTTGAGAATATACAGAAACTTCAATAGCTCATACAACCTGCTATGCAGAATGGTGCTAGTCTACTTGAAGCAGCTGAAATACTCACTAATGATAACTTTAATATCATTAAACAGAAACTTGCAGCTATGCAAAAACGTCAAGAAGAGCAAGCACAACAACAGCAACAAGCTGAAGCACAAGCACAACAACAACTTCAACAAATGCAGAATGAAGCTAAACAACAAGAACTTATGCTTCAAGAAGCTCAGATGGATCTTGATAGATATAAGATTGATCAAGACAATTAGACAAAAATTGCAGTTGCACAAATCTCTGCATATCGTGGTACTGAAGACAAAGACGCGAATGACAATGGAGTACCAGATGTATATGAATTAGGTAAACAAGCAATAGAACGACAAAAAGTATCTTCAGACGCGTATAATAAACGCTATGAAACTAAACAAAAACGTGAAATTGAAGATGCTAAGATAGAACTTGAACGTCAAAAAATGAAGCACGAAACAGAATTATAGAAACAGAAAGACGCTGAAGCGTACCGAAGAGAGAAATTAAAATCAGAAACGGCATTAAAAAATAAAACAAACGCCGAGGCAGCTAAAAATAAATAATAATCATGAAAGAAATATGGAAAACAATAGACGAGACTTCCGGGAAGTACTCTGTGTCTAATTTAGGAAATGTAAGAAGAAATGCACATTACACTGAAGTTAGTCCGTATAAAAATAAACCTTATATAAATAAAGCATTCTATAAAGAAACGCAGTTAAAATAGTATAAAGATTAGTCTGGTTATCTAATTGTATATTTGCAAATAGATAATAAAACTAGAGTTATACGTAAAGTACATAGATTGGTCGCTAATGCATTTATTCCAAATCCAAATGGCCTACCATACGTAAATCACAAAGATGAAATTAAAACAAATAATATTATATCAAATTTAGAATGGTGCGATCCAAAATATAATGCAAATTACGGTACTAGAAATGATACATTACGTAAACAAAACGGCAGAAGAGTTGGACAATACACGTTGGATGGAAGTCTCATTAAAATATGGGATAGTGTACAACAAGCGGCATTTAGTTTTGGAGTAAAGACAACATCTTGTATAACAAGAGTTTGTAAACATCTTCCTGGGAGAAATACTTATAAAGGATTTCGATGGGAATATGTAGATAATGAACAATACAGACTCAAAGGATTAACGCGCGAATAGCTTATTGATATAAGAGATAAAATAAATATAATTCTTGATACAAATTATGGGAAACATTAAGAATTTTCAAGCACGCTATGATAGATGGAAGAATGGTGAACGTTATTGGGACATAAGAGGTATTGATTTACCTAGATATGATACTGGAGATAAAACAACTATGAAAAAGAAAGATGATTTTTATACTTGGCTAGATTAGATATCCGATAAGAAAGCACAAGACTGGACAAGAGTTCCAATGGAGCCATTATCTACAGATGAAGTATATGTAGATATATTGAATGATCCTACGTATAATTATAAGACATTTTATGATTTACAGCCTTATATGGCAGAACGTATGCTGACTGCAGATCCTAATGCACATTTTACAGATATAGGTAAGACAATGTATCATCCTACTTTTTCGAATGAGTCTGCTTATAACGGATGGGTAAGTGATTATAATCCACTTGGCATTACCGGTGGTAGTTGGAATGAAGATGGTACTGAATATACTCCAAGTATGTCTTAGTTGGCTAATTATTGGAATTATAATAAAACTAGAGATTATTTAGATCATGCAGAAGATCATCCGGTCAAGATAAACTTGCCAGAATATTATACTGGAAAAGGAGGCCCATCACGATCTATTCGTAAATATATAGCTAATGCTGAAGGTTCGCATTTTGCCGGATAGAATCGTAGATAGGGAGGTGATGCAGTAGGAACGTTCTATAAAAGATTAGGAAATATTATAGGAAACGATACATGGAATGCATTAACACAAAATCAACGTGATGCACTTACTTCGTATTACTATAATATAAAACCATCTAGTTTTAATCCAACATTAAACGCAATACGACAATGGGCTACAAATGGTATGAAACATGACGACTTATCTGCTATTAGAGATACAATAAATGTCGGCATGAATAATAAAAAATTATCTGGTTTACGTAAACGTAGATTATATGAATAGGATTTATTTATGAAAGACATTCAGCCAACAGGAATTGTAAATGGTAATATTGTACAATAGGTACCATCTAATAACATATAGATACCTATGAATCCTGAATTTAATATAAATACAATAACTGTTCCTATACAACCTGATATTCGTTCAATATTAAATCCACGTATAAACATACCTTTGAAACCTGAATTATATCCAGATTAGAAACCAGACGGATCTTTTGATCACGGTAAATCTGGAATATGTATAAATCCAGCAAATCGTGGTAAGTTTAATGCTACTAAAAAACGTACAGGTAAAACTACAGAGGAACTTAGTCATTCTAAGAATCCTTTGACAAGAAAAAGAGCATAGTTTGCACTAAATGCTCGTAAATGGAAACACTAATACACTGAATGAACAGTGAATAAAATAAGTATAACAAATTAAATTATTATAATAATTTATGGCAAAAAAGAATACTACTCCGACTGCATTTGACGATCTGTTGAATAGCGTATACGGTAATGAAGGTAATATGCCTGAAACTGTCGATATGGATAAACAGGACTCATTTGTAAATGCTGTTGAGGAAGAAGAGAAACCAGCAGATAAACCTGCTGAGGATAATGGTGCGGATGACACTAATCCGTCTAATGCTAATGACGATGATAGTGAGATTCCACAGAGCGTCCTTGATAGAATGGACAAAAAATCAAAAGATGAACCAGTTCAAGAGCCTATTGATGATACAATAGATAATACTGAAGATACGTCAGATCCTTCAGATGCTGATGTAAATGAAGCATAGCAAGTAGGTCTCTTGTTTGACGCAATTGGGGAATCATTTGGTTGGAACATGGATGATATAAAAGAAGAAGATCGTCCTTTAACAGTAGATGATTTGACACATTACATGCGTAAAGTTGTACAGCAAAACTCTGTACCTCAATATGCAGATGAGCGAATACAGTAGCTCGATGAATATGTTAAAAATGGCGGTAAGTTTGAAGACTTTTATGGTAAACAACAGCAGTCTATTTCATATGATAATATAGATATGGAAGATGAAGATAATCAGAAAGCTGTTGTAAGTGAACTTCTACGCTATAATGGATATACAGATGATCAAATCAAAAATAAAATATCACGTTATGAAGATGCTGATATGCTTGAAGAGGAATCTGCTGATGCTCTCGATATGCTCAAATAGATTAAACAGCATGAGCTTGAAATGGCTCAGCAACAATAGGCCGCATATTTGCAGCAACAAGAAGAGCAGTCTAGACAGTTCTATAATGACTGTATGAATCAGATTAAATCTCTTTCAAGCATTAGAGGTATACAGATACCTAAAGAAGATAGACCTAAACTTGCTGATTATATCTTTAATGTCGATCAAGACGGAATATCAAAATTCCAAAAAGATTATAACAACAAGGATAATTTTATCAATAATCTTATAACTACTGCATACATTACAATGAAGGGAGATTCCTTTATATCTACTGCTAAACGTGACGGAGAGTCATCCGCTACAGAAAAACTTAGAAAAATGTTAAGACATTAGGCTAAAAATCATACTGCCTATAATGTCGAAGATAAACCTAAATCTGTCGTAGATCTTGCGTCAAGATTCTTTTGACAATAAAATTTAAAATCAATTAATATATTATATGAATAACAATTTGCTTAATGGTCTCCAGCTCTATCGCGGTAAACGCTTTGCTGATCTGGTAGACGAGAATATGATTTCTAATGCTTTGCTGACAAATCCTCATCAGGTTTCAGGTCTGCTTTCACTTGTATTTGGTACAAAGGATGATGGCGTATCTACAGCTATTGACATGATTACTGGTGGTCTCGGCAAGACTATGATCATCGATAATCGTGAGTATGAGTGGTCTGTAATGATTGATGGTGACCACGCAGTTAATATTATGTGGGCCAAGTGTGACGGTGTAGATGTAACAGAGGACACTGCAGCTGGTCTTAACGGTACTCCTATCTATATCGCTCTCGAAGAGAAGTGGTATGGTCCCGGTGCAATCCTTGCATTTGATGACATCAATTTCCAGGTACGTGTAAAGGGTATGCCCTATCAGGATGGTAACGCTTGGGTATATGAGTGCTACGTAGCTGAGGGTTTTGCTAATTCTTACATTCCTGGTATGTATCTGCTCCCCGGTCGTCAGGTAGACCGCGTAGGTTCAGCTTACGAGGAGTACAGTGATGAGGCTGATATCATCAACTATCAGACACCGTTTAAGATGCGCAACAATCTTATGACTCTGCGTCTTACTTATGATATTACCGGTGACGCTTACTCTACTGTACTTGCTATTGCTTTGACTGATCCTGAGACTGGTAAGAAGTCTTATCTGTGGTCAGACTATCAGTATTGGAAGGCTCTTCGTGAGTGGAAGAAGCGTGAGGAGAAGGCTCTTCTGTTCTCTAAGTCTAACCGCAATGCCGATGGTACCTATAATCTTAAGGGTTCAAACGGACGTCCTGTAGCTATTTCAGCAGGTTTATTCGAGCAGATTTCACCCGCTAACGTACGTTACTATACAACTCTGACATGTGAGTTGTTCGAGGACTTCCTCTTCGATCTGTGTTATAACATGCTTGGTACTAACGAGCGTAAGTTTATGGCTCTTACAGGTGAGATGGGTATTCGTGAGTTTGACCGTATCCTGAAGGATAAGGTAGCTAGTTTCCAAATGATTGACACACACTTTATTACTGGTTCTGGTCAGAATCTTACTCTCGGTGGTCAGTTCACAACTTATAAGATGACTAACGGTATTGAGCTTACTGTAAAGCGTTGCGCTATGTTTGATAACATGGAGATGTTCCGTAAGCTTCATCCTCTGACAGGTAAACCATTGATGTCATACACATTCTTGTTCATCGATCTTGGCCAGCGTGATGGTCAGGCTAACATCGTTAAGGTTTGCCGTAAGGGTCGTGAGTTTGTTCAGTGGTGTACTGCTGGTTCAGTAACTCCTGCTGGATACGCTAATAACATCAATACTGTACGTTCTAACAGCCGTGATGGTTATCAGGTACACTTCCTCGGTGAGGAGGGTATTATGCTCCGTAATCCGCTGTCTTGCGGTATTCTGTATTGTGATGCAGATGATGCTGAGCATACGAATAACGGCATGACTACTGTTGGTGCTTAATATTAACAACAAATATAAATAATGTTCGAGCCGGGGAAATTCCCCGGTGTACGACATTACAACATACTAATTTAAAATTATGGTAGTTGAATTAAAGATTAAAAAGAAAAACCCCTGGGCAGGTCTTCTTAAATATAAAGGATGTGCTGATTATATCGGTTCGTATTGGACTCGTTCCGGGATGAGATATACTGGTCTTACACCAGAAGATGAAGAATATTTTGAAAAAGCTTTAGGTTATGAGAAAGGTACACTTTCGCGTACTAGCGATTTCTGGATTAATTATGTAATTAAAATAGGCGCTCGCACACTTGTACTTGATGATTCAATTCCTCGCTAGGCTTTGGCAATTAAATTCCTTAGTGGACATAAACGTGTAGCTACATCACTTGACAAACTTACTGAAGGTAAGGATTACCTTTTGATTAATCGTCAGGCTGAAGCTATTGAAGCTAATAAGATTAATAAGCTACGTAGAGATGCTATTATCGAGTTCGGTAAGCTTTCTCTTGATCAGATGCGTAAGTGTCTGCGCTTGTTTGGTCTTAATGGTGAGCGCATGTCTAATGAACTTGTTGAGTCTACATTGTTCAATCTTGTAGATAAACAGCCTAAGAAATTCTTTGATTTGTGGGTAAACAACAAATCTAAAGATACTCAATTTATACTTGAGGAGGCTATTGCTAAAGGTGTTATCCGTAAGCAAAAAACACAATACTATTATGGTACTGAGATGATTGCTGATTCACTTAATGACGCAATTGCATATCTGGATAACAAGAAAAATCAAGACCTTAAGCTTGCAATCATAAACGAAACTAAGAATAAGTAATATTTAGAATGAGATATGACGTATAATGATATATACAAAAAATTTTTGATTGAATATGACAAGGCTGATGTATCTTCGTCATATCCTTCACTTACAAATGAAGAGATTGCAGCTATTTTAAATAAAGCAATGTATGCTTTAATAGCTCAAAAGGTTACAGGCAATAATCCTCGCAAGGTAGCGTTAGACATGGATTCTAAAGCTATGTCAGATATAGCTCCATTAATCAAGTATTTTGATACAAATTATTTAGCATCTGGTGATTCTGAATCATTAGTAACAGCAAATAATGAACTTTTATTTAATTTTGGCGATACAGGTACACCACGATATTTATTAGATGGAATTATTGAATATAACGATTCTGACAAAGAAGTTGTAAATTTAACTACAAGTCTTATATCTGATAAATTTAAAGAAACTATACACAATAAGCCGTGGATTAAATAGCCTATTATGTATATACAATCTTCTAATTTAAATGACGGAGATAAAGTAATACATGTTTTTGTTGATAGTAGACATATCGATAAAGAAAATCTTAATCCTTAGTTATATATAAGAGGAGTATATATGCCGTCTGAATTTGAAGTTAATCAAAATCCTGATGAAATATTTTTGTTATCAGATACTGTATGTGAAGAGCTTATTAATCTTGCTGTAATATTTGCTTGTAGAAACGTACAAGATCCTAGATTAACAACAGTAGTACAAACTAAATCACTTGAGGCATGACATTAGAATAGACAAGACAATTGGGGATAGAATTTGAACGTAGGATTCAAACTATACTTCCGTCAACTAAAACAGTTGATAAGATTGATACTGAAGATATTTATGCATTCTTGAATGAATATCAAAATCAGTTCGTTAAAGAGTTATATATAACAAAAGATCGAGTTTAGCCTAATTCAAATGCTTCTAATCGTATTGATGATTATCTAAAGACGCTAATAGTTGCTGTAGAATTTCCTATAGATTCTACTAATCAAATATGTGTTCCTAATTTTAACATGTATATAGATTCTACAAGTAATATATCTGTATCATATTCAGATAATTCTACTGTAGAAGGTATTGTAGGAAACGACTATGTTAATTCAAATCAATTGAAACAAATATAGAATGATACGTTCAATAAGTATCGTATACTTCGTAGGCCTATTATATACATGACAACAGCAAACGCAAATGGTAATACATATTTTGAGATTATATCTGATGAATATACTACTGTTAATTCTGTAGCAATGAGATATTTAAAAACACCTGCTGAGTTTACAATACTTGGTAATGGTGTAGCATGCGGATTGCCATATGAGTGTTTTAATGAGCTTGTAAGCGGCGCTATTTAGTTATTTATAAACTATAAGCGTGGAGGTATTTCATAGCCTTAGACGGCTTCTAAATAGCCTTAGAGACAATCTAATCAATAGAATAACCAACGAGATGAATAGGAGGATGAAGAATGACAAATATATAGATATTAGCCGCATTTGAACGAGAGATAAATTAGATAGATGATACTCTCAATAAGCCTGCTACTGACGATTCTTTGTACTGGTTAAATCAGGCTATTTATAAATTCTGTAAAACTAGATTCAATGGCAATGCGCCACATTTCACATCATATGAGTAGAATGAGAAACGTACTAAAGATTTAATAAACCTATTTGTATCAAGCAATTTAGATTTAAGTAGTGTAGATGAAAGTCGAGCTACGTATAATAAGTATACAGTAACTTATCCTGAAAATATGATGTTTGTGCTAAATGAGGATGTCGTTATAGATTCAATTGATGGTGGACACGAGCTTGACACTTCAGTATTTGAATGTACTGCAGATAGTTTTATGTATCGTGTAAATAATACACTTACTGATTTTCATTATCGTCATTATAAAGCTAGGCCATTGCGTATTAAGACACAAGATGGATGCGATCTCTTAACTGATAAGAAATATAAGATAACTAAATACACATTAGGTTATCTTAGAAATCCAAATAAAATAAGTCTGGATAATCCAAAAAAAGAGTATTCCGATTTTCCAGATGTAATAATGCCGGAGATAATTAAGATGGCAGCATAGATGTACATAGAAAGCTAGATACCTATGCAGCAACGCTATCAGACTATCTCTAATGAAGTGAATACTCAAGAGTAATAAATTAACGTGGAAATCCCAGCTAGTTGGGTCTAGCATTTTATTTAATAGGGAAAGTAGAAAATTTAAAACATAATAAATTATGATTACATATGTAAATACAGTGTTTGTTAGTAACACAAACAATCCGGCTGTAATAGAAGGAACTAAGACTCTGAAAGGAACTGAAACGAACGTTGCTGGAAATGTTGGTAAGTTCGTATTTGAAAAGAATGAGAAGAATTCTGATGAATTCCGTATTGGTTTTGTTAAAGATGGTGTACTTCGCGTACATGGTGCAAAAACTGAAACCTATGCCAATATCGTAAAGTGGTCTAACTGGATTGATAAGAATTGTATCAAGTCTGCAACGTTCATGCTCGCAGATGCTTACAAAAAAAATACAAATCTTGCTAAAGAGGATACTATAACTATTAATTTCAACGGTGCTTTTACTAATGATAAAAATGAGTTTGCACAAGGCAATCGTCGTATTGTAATACGTCTTACTTTCAAAGATATGCCTACTCGTTTCCGTAAGTGGACGGAGTCTTATGAATATCTTACAAAGAAAGGTGATACTGCTGATGATGTTGCTAAAGCTTTTGCTACAATAATTACAGATCAGTATAAGCGTGCTCGTGTAGAGGCAAAAGCCGGCACTAATGTTTCTGCTGAAGCTGACGATGCTAAAGGTAAACTTATTCTTACCGCAATGCCTTATGATGATGACAATAGCGTAGATACAATCAACGTAGCCAATAAGGTTCGTTTCAATGCTAATGTATATTACACCAATCCTCAAGCAGCTGGTTTCGCTTCTGATAATAAGTATTTCCCAACAGGTCTTACTATCAATAAGAAAGAGGGTTATAACGATCCTATGAGCGCTAAGAATGTACGTGACCGTGAGGCATAGGCTATGGGTTATGAGGGTATACTCAATCGTGGCTGCTGCACATGGCCTATCATTAAGCCTGCTATGACTACCGATCTTTCAAAGAAGTACGACGGTATTACTATCGAATTTGAGACAAAGTATCGTGCTGCTGATGATATTCAGCGTCATACAAAGCAGACTATTGAAATTTATGTTCCTGCTTCAGAAATACCTGCAGAAGGTGATATTAGCAATCTCAAAGCCGAATTTACAAAGGCTGGTGTAAATCTTAAGGAGATTGCATACAACGCTGCTTAATTTAAATATTAACAAACACTAAAGCTAGGGTGGGGATTTACCCATTCTAGCTTTTATTGTTTTAACACGAATTATATGAAAAGAATAAGAATAGGTAATGATATTCGTGTATAGACATCTTTGCACGATTTAAATGATTTTGATATTACATCTATCAAATAGCTTAGATGTTATTTTATACCACAAGGCGATAGTCATACTACACCAACTACTGACACATACGATCCTATGTAGTATACTATATGTAATTGTGGTAAACCTAAATACAATGTATTTCCTTGTAATATAGATGCACCTCATTGGTTTTGCGGTTACAATGGATTTGGAGTTAATTCAAAGCGTTTTATACATGTAGATACTAAATTCTTAGCTCCTTCAAGACTTCTTGAAGAATAGAATCGTATAGAAGCTTATTTTCCTGCTAAAGCATAGCATCAGATAGGAGAATATAAATTCGTAATAGTACTTACTATATATCAACCTGGTTGGTGTGAAAATAATCTTCGTACTATTACCTTAGATTAGGGTATAATATTTGCTCTTACGAATGACGATAAAGATCCAGATCATGATACTACAATAGATTTGTATATAACATATGCAGAAAGTATAGATGTTCCAGACTTATTGTATATATATAAAACATTAGATTTAGGTGAAACTGATCAAAAACTTACAAATTACGATGTAAATATTAGATATTCAGACGAAAGTTTGCGTAAGCTTACAAAAGACGAATTTAATGAATATATACGTACAACTGTTGTTAATAATATTGGTAATATACGTGTTAAAAATAACGGTTAGATTGTTAATGATGATATATATTCATAGGTAGATGCTAATATAACATATTCATTACGAAAAAGTTATGATGAAGATCCTATTACTAAAACAATACGTGTTTTAAGTGATGGTAGAATGTATAGAATTAATTATAATTGTCCATCTGGATATAAGATAGATTCAAATTATGAAAATCAAATATATATCACTGATGACGGACAAAATTAGAAGTTACCGTTGTTTCATTTTACTATATCAAAACAACCAGGTGTTAATCCGTCATTTCTTCCTTCGATAACAAATGTAACTGCTACTAATTGTACATTGAAATATGATGAATCTAACAAAATGTATAATGTATATGCTCCAGTTACTGGCAATATCAATATTAATGTAAACGTAAGTGAGGATTATATGGATACGTGTCTTATAGATTATACAACAGTTACCGATCTTCGCATAGAAGGTGATAATGAAATTAATCCAATGCATTCTGAGATGCAATTAGACAAACAGTTTGGCTCATTCACTGTATTCGATAAACGACCTACAAAGAATCTTGATGACATTATTATAACCGCTGACGGATGTATAGTAAAAGAAATAAGTAGAAATTCCGAAAGTATTAAATATGGAATAAATGGACCTATTACTATTAATTATGGTGAGATTAATATTAGCTGTACTTTGAAGGAAACGCCAAAGCCTGTTGATAAAGAATACACATATTATATAAATTATTATTACGATAATTAGCAGTGTACTATAGAAGGTCCTTCGCAAATAAAAGTATTAGATAGCAAACGATTCTTAAATGAAAAAATCGGTAGTTTCTATGTTACATGTATTGGTGAAAATCCAAATTCTAGTAATATACAGGTAAAGGTTACTGGATGTAATGTACAGAATTCTGCTGGTGATGAAACAAGTTGTAGATACGATTTATATGGGCCTATTACAACAAGCAATGGTATTATAAAAGTTGATATATCTATTAACTCTGATATCCCAGATCAACCACACGTTACAAGTATTAGCGTTCCTGATGAATTTAAGTTAGAAAGTGAACTATAGGTTAATATTGGAAACTTAGATTACGATGATGTTCCATATACTATAACATTAAATTATTCCGACGGATCTAATAAGTCTGTAACAGCTAGTGAGTTTAATAATCTTCTAAATACAAGCATAGATGGCAATAGCGGCATTTCAATTGATGAAAATGGCCAAATTACCAGAACTGATAAATTTAAAGATATAAACACTGAAATAACATATTAGTTAAAAGAAAATTCATCTATAAAAGATACTATGAGAATTGTTTCAAGCGGTAAAATGTATACAATTAACTATAATTATGACTCTAATTATGTAACTGTTAACGGTAATACTTTTGCATATGTCGATGATACAACTAAAATAGGTGATGCGCTTCCTGTAACTACATTTACTGTAATTCCTACAAATAATGAATACACAATGACAAGTTTGGATATGGAAATTACCGGAGCTTCACTTATTAATAAACCAGATCCAAATACCTCAGTAACTAGAGCTGAAGTAACGATCGTAACACCGGTAACTTCGGATGAAATAGCAATAACAATAACTGCGAGTCAATTTAGACCATAACTATGAATATACAACTTAAACGAATAGCTAAGAAAGAAACATACACTATTGGTAAATTATATCTAGATGGTGTATATTTCTGCGATACTATCGAAGATAAAGATCGCGGATTAAATCAAACTATGTCAATCAATGATATAAAGAAAAAGAAGGTATATGGAGAAACTGCTATACCTACCGGTACATATAAACTTGTGATTGATTATAGTAACAGATTTAAGAAAAATATGGCACATATTCTAAATGTGCCTGGATATGAAGGTATAAGAATACATACTGGTAATTCTGCAAAGGATTCGCTTGGATGTATAATAGTAGGAAAGAATAAAGTTGTAGGTAAGGTTGTAGAATCTAGAGATACGTATAATTAGTTATTTCCTATTTTGTAGAAGGCCTTTAAAGAAGGCGAAATAAAAATAACAATATTATGAGCTTAGGATAGTCTATAATAAAAGTGTGTTCTAATATTGGCAATTTTATGAACACAATAAGCGGTAATACTACAGTCGGTAAAATCTGTGTTGCTGCAGGAGCTTTACTGACTGCCTATTTTACTCCAATTATAGGCTTACTTATGTGTTGTTTTACAACTTCTATGGTAGATATGTTTTACGGTATTGCTGTAGCTAAAAAACAACATATTAAGATAACAAGTGATCATACTAGAAGCGGTACATGGAATAAGATTAAAGCAGAGTTTGCTATAATATGTTTAGCAAGAATGCTTGAATATAGTGTATTAGGAACAGAAGGAGTATTCGTACTTACAGGAGGTGCTACTGTAATAATAACACTTACTGAATTATGGTCAATACTTGAGAATTTAAATACATTAAACCCAAATGGTCCCTGGAGAGCTTTAAGTAAATTCTTAAAGAAGAAAGGTGAGGCTTATACTGGAGTAAAAATAGAATTGAAAAGACATGAAAACGATAACAACAATACTGAAGTATCTGTTAAAAAATCGTAAGACTCTGTTTAAGGCTATTTCCGGGCTTTGTGTTGGACTTTTATTGTGTTGGGGGATAACTCTCCACAATTAGAATAAAAAGCTGTCACAGAACCTAGAAACAGCTTAGAACAACATTGAAGCCTATTAGGGGTTGCTTAGCGACTCTTAGTAGGCTTCTAATGTATTAAAGCTTACGGTAGAACAATTACAGAATTCAAAGGATTCTGTACTTCATAAATTAGATAGTGTGCGTAAAGAATTAAAAATAAAACCTAAGCAGATTCATACTGCAGCAACTCAAACGTAGGTATTAAACGTTATAGGCAGCAAGGGGGTAGGGGGTAATATTATAGTTAAAGATAGTATATATACAGATAGTATACTATATAATCCTCTTACTAAAGTTAAATATACTATAGGTAATGATACAGTAAATATAGCTATAGATTTACGTAATGAACAATACTTATATGTATATACTAAAAGAGAATATAAAAATAAAAAGAATTTCTTTAAACGATTATTTACATTGGATTTTAAGAAAGTTACTAAGTATAAATACAATATAGTAAATACAAACGACTTGCTTAAAAGTAAGGATGTAAGAATAGTTGAATCAAACAATTAATAATATGACATACATTTCACTAAGAGAATTTATAGATGATATACTTCTAATAGTACGTAATAATAACATTAGTGAAAGTGAAGATTTGTCAAGACATCAAATAGCCGTTTGGATTAGAGCTTATAAGTAGATGATCCTTAAAGACAGGCTTGATAAATAGAAAGAGTAGGCTATCGATGACGAACTGCTTGAGGACTATATAGATGATATATTTATTAGAGAAAAAGGTCCTCTAGAATTGATAGATCCTACTGATGATGATCACTGGCCAATCAACACTAAACGCACTAAAGTTAAATTAGAAGGTATATATAATGACGATGAATCAAGTATACTCGGAATACATGATCAGAATGGTTGTGTAATACAGTATATGAATCATGTACGTAAACATTATCAAGCGTTTAGAAAGTATACCGGTAATGCTATCACAGCATATTATGACGGTGGATATATATACGTACAAGGATTGCCAAGTGACAGTAAATTTAAGTATATTTGGGTATTAGCTATATATGAGGATATAGAAGATGCTGAAGATGGAGATGATATCGATGAGGATGAAGTAAAAATACCAGCATGGTTAGTTCCTCCGATTAAGAATAATATACTTAAGAATGAATTGTCGTTTATGTTAAATAGACCTAGTGATGATAGTAATAATGCTACATTGGCTAGTGTTAAACCACATGGACCACAAGATGAACAATAGTAAATCAATTACATTTAGAGACATGTATAAGGAAATACCAATAAAGGTAGATTACGTTACGTATAAGCGCATATTATAGTGTATGTGTAAAGTTATACTAGAACACGTATTAATGCGCTCAGAAGGCTTTAAAATGCCTTATGGACTAGGTATGATATAGGTTGGTAAATATAAACCTAAAAATTATGATGACAAGTCTCTATCTGTAGATTATAAAGCTAGCAAAGAATACAATAAACGTATATATCATTTGAATGAACATTCTGATGGATACAAATATAGACTACATTGGTCTAAAATACCACGTACATTCCCAGATAGATATAGATATTAGCTCGGATTAGTAAGAGCTAATAAACGTATGCTAGCTTAGTTAATATTCAATAAACAAGATTATATAGATATCAATGATATACAAATATACTAAATGTGAGTCTGTCATAGCAAAGATTATGGCAGATCTCGATTCGTCTGAAGTAAGATAGCGAATAGAAGACATTAGAGAATGGATATTCGAAGCTGTCGATAAAATAGGCGCACCAATGTAGTATGTAATAAGAGAATCTGGTGCAGATGGTACTCCGATATTTAAAATAGAAAACTATCAGATACCAATACCTGCCGATTTAACTGTATTAGATGGTGTAGCATATTCTAAGAACGAAAATGGTCCTTGGTAGCCTATGAGTACTTCTACTGGTTTATTTAGAAACCATTAGGTATATTAGAAACAAGAAGAATACGTCTTACCTTCAGACCCAAATAATTTAGCCATAGATAGGCAAGAATGTAAACCGGAGCATGAACATATGAAATATAAATATCCTACAACATAGGCATAGTTTGTTACGGTGAATGGAATGAAATATCTAGCTAATAGAGTTAATGAAAAACCTGAATATTTTATTAAACCTGGCTGGATAGTTACTAATATGAAAGATGGTTATATTAAATTACAATATAAAGCAATTGCTGTAGATGAGAGAGGTTATCCTCTTATACCAGATTTATCATCTTATCAAGAAGCTGTCTATTGGTATGTTGTAATGAAGATCAACTTCTCTAAATACCTAAAAGGTAAGCTTGGAGGTAAAGGAGTTAATAACAATGGAGCTGTTTATTCATACTTACAACAGCAATGGAATTTTTATAGAAATCAAGCATATGCTGAAGCTATGATGCCTACAGCAGATGATATGTAGAATATAAAGAGAGATTGGAATAAACTTATACCTGATTGGGACGGAGACGAAACATTCTTCAAACATATAGGAAAGCAGCAATCTCTATATAATGATTATTATTATGGCTACTGAACAAAATAATACACGTATAAATACCTTTACAGATGGTATGAACACTGATGTAGCATACGATTCTATGAAGAATTCATAGTATATATATGCTATAAATTTACGCCCATATACTACATCTAAAATAAATGGGCCGCAAGATATTGCTGCATATGGTAAATACGGCGTACTTACACCAGTATATCATACAGATAATAATCTATTTAATTGCATAGATATAAAATCTGAACAATTTACAGATATCAAACAGTCTACTATATCTAAGATAATAACATCTGGAGATATAAATATACTTATATACATATATAAAGGACTTATATATCTTTATAGAATATCTATACCTGATGAAACATCAATTAGTACAGCGTATTCATATGATAGAAAATTTTTATGTTATATAGATACAGGTATAAGTAACCTAAAGAATATATCAGCTGTATTACAATATGAAACAGATCAAGTTACAAACCTATATTTAGCAGATGGTGTTCATAAGATAATGATTATAAATGTAGTAGATACAAACTATATTAAATCATTACGTGATGCAGACGGTAAAATAAATATAGATTATATTAGTTAGAATAGGTATTTTCCAAAAAAGGCTATTAAATATAAAGCTGTAATTAGTGGATAGCTTAAAACATCACAAGTATAGTATACATATCGTTTCTACAAAAAATACGGTGTTACTAGTAAACTTGCACCATTAAGTCGTAAATTTCAAGTAATAAATCCATCTAGAGATACAGAAACAGGTTGTTCTGAAGATTCTATAACATCTGTAGGATTGTAGTTACAGATAGATGTAAATGAGAATATCAGTTAGTTTGATAGAATATAGGTATATAGAATACAATATATAAAGCCTAATCAAAATGCTGATATTGACCTCATATACGATGGTGGATTTGAAACACATAAAGGATAGGAAGAATGGTCTATATAGATCATGGATAATGGAAAAAAGACACTTCAGACATTAACTATGTAGGAGTTTTCACAAATACATGGACAAGATATAATACCCAAATTACTTGAATAGAATCAAGGTTATTTATTTGCAGGAAATGTTAAAGATACTACTACATTCCAATTAACATAGGAATAGTTAAAACAATTTTGGGCATTTTAGTTTACAAAAGATGTTGAAAATGGAATTCGTAAGTGTTATTGTTTTCTAGACTAGAATTTAACAGTAACCGGAACATTGTCGGATCAATAGTTGGAACCTAATGACAGAACGTATAACAAAACTATTAAAAACTTAATGAATAATTTTAATAGTGATATACGTGAAATAGATTATGTAAATCCATATTCTGATGTAAATCATACGCGTTATACCGATTATACCGATTCAATGTATGACTATTATGGTTATATTGGAGGTAGTGGCGATTGTATATCTTGGAGACTCGTTGCTACAGAACTTGAAGACGGTGAGCATAATTAGAATACTTCTTATTATTTTAAATTAACAAACGGTAAACCTATTGTTACACCTAATTATGAATATCCTCTATCAGAACAGTCTGCTAAAAATGCGAAAGAAATTATTACATACAATGGATTTCCAACAGCTAATCCTACACACAATAATGCTATAACAAGTAGCTGTATAAAGTCTCTTAAACGTGGAGAAGTATATAGATATGGTATAATATTATACAAAGAAGATGGTACTAGAAGTGATGTAATATGGATTGGTGATATTAGAATACCTGGTCCAGATGTAATACCATTAACTAATAGTGAAAACGGTACATATCAAATAGGTATAGAATTTGTAGAAGAGGCCAATTTCTTTGATTTTGCTGAACATAACCACATATGTGGATATGAAATAGTAAGATGTCAACGTACTAATGAATATTCTAGATCATTACAATAGGTAGTAATATCTAGTACTGTACGTTAGAAGATGATAGATGGTAATTATTCTCCGTATTATCCTACTGGATTTATTATAAGTAACCCTTAGTATATAGGATATACTCCATATGAAGCTGCAGTTTCTAACAATATTCTGCTTTATAAAGCATTAGCACAATGGCCTGAAGTAGATGGTAATCAAATGACTAGTGGTGCATCCGATAATAGGTTATATTAGATATATTGTCCAGAAATGTAGACATACGTTGATGATGTATTAAACAAACTTAAAGTTAATCAAATATCATTAACCCCTGCTTTATATTTATATTCATCAATAAATTATAATGTAACTAATGAGGATATAATAAGATTTACAACAGATAATGCATACGACCCGTCTACTTATAAACAAATAGAAAAATCAAATGAGGCACAAAAAAATCGTATATTTTCGTTAAGTTTTATCCCTTTAATTGCTGAAAAATTAGATAAATACGGTACATATATAGATATATCGATAGATACACCTAATTATACTTTTGGTAAATATACAAACTTAAATTATAAAGTATTAAGTTATTCAAAAGATGATAAATCTGATAAGACAAATAAACTAAAATATTTAAAGTCTGCAAATACTGTATATTCTAGAAGATTTTTTAGTCGCACTGGAAGTAATGCATATTCTGAACAATTATATCCTAGAGTATACAATTATGGTAAAGTAGATATAGATAATGTTTATTACACAAAGGAGACCGATTTTAATTTAAATCAATATAACTATTCTAAATCAATACAAGCTATTTCGAGCGTAAAGATGTTAAATTGGGAAGATGGTTTTTCTAATCATGTTATAAGCGGAGGAAAAATAGAAAATGCTGTAAAGAAGTATAAGTCATATATAAAAAACATATCAACTTCTAATTATTTAAACTGGGTTTGTGGTAATAAATATAACATACCAGTAGGAACTAGTAATGAATATGGATGGATTGATATTCCATGGAACAATGTTGTAGAATTTACTAATGGTAATAATGCAGATGCACATAGAACTAGAACATATCCATCAATCGGTCCAATAGGCCCTGCTGCTAGATGTTTAGTAATACAACTATCTAATGACAAATAGGAATTAAAAGATTTATTAGTTGGAAGTCATGAAAAACATAAGCTAAACGACAATGGTATAGGATATTATGACGATGTGATATCAGAAATAGAATTAAATAATATTTTTGGAGAAGTACTAACTACAAATAGAATTAAACAAGAAGATAAAGGTCATGTTTTAATAAAATCCCATGATGAACCTGATAGTAGTACAGCTTATTAGGATCCTGAAGAGGTATCTAAATTAAATAGTTATCCTGGTACACTATTGTGTGAAATTACGCATCCTGCTATTCATTATTCCGGTAAAGATAAGTTCTCTAAACAATATGATACATATTATGGGTTTGGAGATTATAAAGAAATAAAAGACGATGATAATACACCAAAAAGTATATATGTATTTACAGGTGATACATATACTCAGATATATGAAATAGAAGGTATGTATAAAGCATATGATTTCAATGACGATAAAAGTTCATTACAATCTATGCAGACTGTACATTATATACCGATGGAAAGTACTATAAATCAATATTTTGATTACGGTATGAATTATCGCAATACTTCAAATGCTAATCTACAATCAGAAGCTGGAGAGATAAAAGGTGTATCTACACAAGATAGACCGGTTCATCAGTATAACTTAATATATTCAGATAATGGTACAAGTAATGATATATATTCTCCACAGAGTGTAGTACAGTTACAAAATACTTATTCTCAAAGAATATGTTATTCTCAGATGAAAACTAATGGTGAATTATTGAACAATTGGAATATATTTAAACCTGTAGATTATATAGATGTAAATCCAGTATATGGTGAATTAACAGATATGTTTACCGTACAAGATGTATTGTATTTCTGGTAGAATAAAGGATTTGGTAAGCTTTCTGTAAATGAACGTTCATTAGTTAAAGATGAGAATAGTAACCTTATACAATTAGGACAAGGATCTGTATTACAGAGATATGACTACTTAAGTACAAAGTTTGGAATGCGTGATCAAGATATGTGTAAGATAAATGTAGATAATGATATATATTGGTTTGATCATAGAAATAGATGTATAGCAGCATATAAAGCAGTAAATGCTGGAAATGGAAGAGCATCGATGTAGGTAATAGACTTTACAGAGAAAACAAATGTAAAGACACTTATGAAGAACTGTGATATTACAAATACTCCTACAATAGAGTATGATCCTAATAACGACGAACTGTTGTTCAATAATGTTACTTTGATTAATACTGGTGAAGATACAGACGGATCTTACACATTAGCATTTAATTGTAAATTTGATATAGCACAATCGCTATATGATATTAATGGATGCGTTAATACTATATATAATAATAAGACTAACCAAGACGATATTATTTATATAAATACAAATGATCAAGGTTAGATATGTAATTCACAATTATCTAATACTAAAAACGATGCATCTAAATATTATCTAAAGTTTATAGTAAATCCTAATGCGTCAGTTACTAAAGTATTCGATAATCAATAGATAGTATATCCACATATGTACTATAATACTTATGGAAATACGTCATTTGGATTTGACAATACTATAAACTTCAGTACAGATTTAAGTAAAGCTAATACATTGAATACAAACGAAGAGAATTCGTATACAGATAGAGAAGGTAATGTATGTTTCTCTATACCTAGATGTTTAAATAATAACATACAAAGATTACGTGGTAAATGGATGATAGAATCTATTATGAATAATGATCCAGAATCCTATAGTTCTATATCACATATAATAACCAAATTTAGACAATCATATAATTAATTATGAATAAGAGAGATAAATTATTACAATATAAACAAATACAGAACGGATTACCTAGATATGATTTAGCAGTAAAACAAACTGCATCTGGTTATTAGAAGAGTGATAACTTTAATATAGGTACTCCTTCAATACAGCAAGGATTGGATATGTCAAATGAAGCTGGCATATATAAACCATCTTTGCAAGATGCTGTTATTACAGCTATTCCGTATACTACTTTATTAAAACAACCATTGACCGGAGCATTTAAGTATTCTTCAATAATGGGTGGATTAGGATAGAAGGCAGCTCAAGCTGCTACTGATGCTACAGCAAAAGCTGCTGTTGCCAATATGTCTAAAATATCTACCCAATAGGCACTATCAGCTGCAGCTAATGGTACATTGACTTCATCTATATATAACGGAGCAGCACAAGCTGGTAAAGAAGCAAGTAAAAAAGTAATTGAACAAGGGGCAAAAGAAGCTAAATCTGCATTGGGTGGTACGTTAGGTACAACAACTAGTGTAGCAGGAGCTTTATATGGATTATACGATTTATCTAGCGGATTAGCTAAAGGCCCGAGTATTCCTACAGCTGAAATGATTGATCAAAGTCATAATGAAGTTACACAATCTATAAATGGAGTAAACTATACTACTAAGAATTTAGGTGATACTTCTGCATATGATAGAATGCTTAAATACGGAGAAAATAATAGAATATTATCTAATAGTATTTCAGGTATTGGCGCTGGCGTAGGTTCTGCACTAGCAGTAGGATCATTGCTTGGTACATCGCTAGGTCCATTAGGAATTATCGGTGGTGGCCTTATAGGAGGACTTGTAGGTGGTATAGGTTCTTTGTTTGGTAGAAATCGACGTAAAAGAGAACTACAAAGAAGAAAGAATGCGTTAGTAGAAAGTTATGCTAATGCAAATAATCAAGCAGAATCAGTTGCTGCATCAGAAGGACTTAGAAATCAATTTGATGAAAATTCATATGAAGGTAATTCTTTGTATAATGCAGATAGAGGAAAGACTGCTGTTAACTATAATTTAATGAATCGTCCTTCTTCAAGTGGTTACGGAATGGTATTTGATAAAGATGGATATCACTTAGGCCCAATTAATTCTAAAGTAGGTAAGGGAGAAACCATAGTAAACTTCGACGAAGGTAAAATGACTTATATAGACAAAGGAAAGAAACGAGCAGATGATCAATATAGTTCAGTACAAGAAGGTGATAATAACTATATTGCAGGTAACGATATAGATTGGACTAACGGAATATCATTTGCAGATCAAGTAGCTCCTTTATCTAAACAATATACTAAAAATGAAAAGCTACGTAAATTAATTGAATCTAATAAATATGCAGATAATAAGACAAAAGAGCTTAATCTTAGATAGTTAGATTTAATGCAGCAATAGCTCGTAGAAAGCACTAAAGAACCATTAAATAGACAAGAAATGCAACACAAAATATAGAATAGATATGATGGTACTATGCCGCAATATGATGGTGGTAAGTTTAATCTAAACTGGTTACAACCATTGATTTATGCAGGTGCATATGGAATACCAAATAAGCAATATAATTATTATAAAGAATCAGTACCACAAGCTGCAAATAGTTATATTCCAAATACTAATGCTAATCAAGCTATTGGAATACTGAGTCAAATGAGATTTGATCCATACCAGCAGGTGCAGCAAGTACGTGATGCATACAGACAAGGTTTATATAATATAAATCAGCAAGGAGGTCTTAGTGCTGGATAGAGAACTAAGATGATGTTAGCTCATGGTAATAACTATATGGCAAACATGGCTAAGTTATATGGAGAAGCTAATGAGATTAACAATAAATATAAACAGGCTTATGCACAAGCATTAATGGAAGCTGGTGAAAAAGATGCTATTAGACGACAGACAGCTCTTTCACAGCAACAACAAGCTTATAGAGAGGCTGTAGCACGTAGATTACTTGGTATGGAAAATGCTAACCAAGGTAGACTTAATTTGATATCAGCACTTGGTAAGAATATATTCCAGCAGCAACAATTTGATAGAACACAAGATTATAATAATAGACTTATTAATCTGTATGATAGGCAAATTGATTTAGATAAAAAACAGTTAAGAATTAAATAATTATGAACATATTAGGACAAGAACAACCTGTCATCTATAAGATGGATGATATGTTTGATCCTGTAACTGCATAGATGTTCTTGGCAGCACAGTAGAATTATACAAATGCTGTGCGCCAAGATTATATGTAGGCTGCTTAGGATTTAAAAGAATACAACACTAGATACGGCGATTTTTATAGTCCGTATTCAAAAGATAATCTTAATTGGGATCGATTGGTAAATGAACCTATACGCAAATTGATGTAGAATTACGGTCCAGATATGATACGTAGTCAAGAAGGTAGATCAATGATTGCACAAGTTATAGCATCTGTTCCAGGTGGAGATCTTGCAAAACTAAGAGCTTCTGCGTTACAAGGAATAAATGCATTGAAAGTAAAAGCTGAACTTGAAGCAAAAGGATTGTATAGCCAAGACTATTAGGATTTCTTAGACAAACAAGCTGGAAGAACTAGTTTTAAAGATTGGGATACACTTAAAGACGGCGTATATAATAGTACATTTAGTCCATTCCAAGGATTAGGAGAAGTTACAGATTATATTTATAAAGGTAGACAACCTTTATATAAAGGTATGAAGAATGGACAGCGTAGATATGCATATGATTATAACGATTTGCTAAATGCTGCACAATCTAATGCTCAAGATTTTATAAAAACTCCAAGAGGTGCTTTTGAATGGGAAATAGCACAGCGACAAGCTGCACAACAAAATCCAACAGCATCGCCTGAACAATTATAGAAAGCAGCATATGATATACTTGATAGGCGTATAGCAAACGCAAATATGCGTTATTTATCTCCTGATAAATACGAAGTAGATCCATTTGCTTTAGCTAGATATCAAAGTAGTTTACGTATTGGAGAACAAAGAGAAGCTGCTAGATTGTAGGCAGCTAATAATATGCCAAATAACGGTATTCTACAATATTCAGACAGAAAGCGTTATGATATAAACCAATCATATATAGATAAAACATTAGGCGGAATTAATCGTGTTAAATCATTACTTGGTATACAACAATATTGGAATAATAGATTAGCAAAAGCAACTAATCTTGTAAATCAATTGAAGAATTCTACAAATGCTAAAAAGAAAAAAGAAGCTTTAAATGAATATAATTATGCTAAAGCTCATGCAAATTGGTGGAAAGGATCTGAAAATTGGGGACCAAAAGAATTAGTTAAAAACGGAATAATATCGTTTGATAGAAACGGTTCAGCTGTTCCAACAAGTCGATTTACTAACGCATTTGCATATTCAAATAGTACAGACAATATTCGAAAAGGAGATAATAAATCGTTAATGAGTCATGCTAAGAATTATTATGGAATGTATCAAACGAATATATCTGGAGCAAATGCATATGAATTAGATGCTTGGAAAGATGTTATGGCGCAATCTAACGATTTAGTAAGCATTCCAGGAAGTGGAAATAAATATAGAGCTGTTTAGTTAAATGGCAGCGGATTACGTTACGCTCCTATCAGACAAATAAATATGTCTGGAACTAGAATGTTAAAATATAATTCAATTCAGCGTAAATTTGATAGATGGCTTAGAAGTGGTGGTGCAGGAAACGGATATTTAGTTTTACCACAATTAAAGATTGCAGAATTAGGTAAAGGTTATAGACAAGGTTCACAAATAGACATTTAGGGTAATATTAGCATTACATCTGATCAATTTAAAAAGTTCTGCGACCATAATGGAATTACTAATTATACAAAAGCTGCTGTAGAACTAGGCCTTGGAGTATATAACGGACGTACTGCAATAACATTGTCTTCAGATGATGTAAATAATGATGCAATAAGAAGTAACGATAATAAATATGTAGACTCTTATTATACAATTCCAATGATTCGTACTATTAATAATAATGGTGGATTCTTCTGGAGAGACATGAATACTAGAATTAATAATAAAGAATATGGAAGCGCAAAAGCATATGCAGAAGAACCTAATGCGGAAGCGGCTTCAGTAATGGTAAGATAATATGGTAAAAAAAGTTAAGAAAAGTCCATTTGCATACAACAATAGATATGCAGACGGGTATTAGATATTGCAGGGAGTAAGAGAGCGAAATGCTCTCACTTCTTCTGCTATACAAGAACCGTATAACACCGGTTCATTTTAGACAGTTTCTACAGAAGATGCTCCAGAATTGTCTTTTTATGAAAAGTATGGAAATTATCCAGAATTAGATGAAGATGGTGATGTTTTATAGAAAGACGTTGAAGACGAAAATGATATTCCTTACTATAAACGTCCGTTGAAATGGGCTTCTGATTTTGTAAAAAATACTGCAAATGACTGGAATAACGCAATGGTATCACCAGCAGATGTATGGAGACAAACGTTGTATAAAGGATTCGAAGCACACTTGGGTTCAATTCAAACAAAGCAAATGAACAATAAATGGGAAATTGAAAATTTGGATGAAGCTTAGATGTATTTGGATCAAATAACAAAAGTACAACAATTAACTAAAGAATTAGAATCGTCAAAATCTAGACAAGCCAACTCTACATGGATTGATAATATAAATAAACAGTTACAATCTGAAATCTCCAAATTAAATTCCATTGAAAAGGATATACAAAATAAGTGGAGAGACTCTGATTCGTTTCTAAGAATGTTTACTAATTTCGGCAAAATAGACACAGAACAAAACGAAAATGGATTAAATTGGGGATGGCGTGCAATCAAACCTACTAGAAGAAATGAAGCGCATGGTTTCTGGGATACTACCAAAGCTGTTGTTGGCGATATTGGATCTTTTCTTACAAATACTTTTTCTAATCTTGGATACTCAATTGGTGATGTATTGCATCTCACTTCAGATAAAGCCGCGACAGTTAGAAACATTATAAAAAATACAGATAAAAACGATGCTTTTATAAATCAATATTTTAAAGGATACAAATCCGCCAATAATATAGATGAATATAAAAATAGCATTTAGAATATGATAAATATTCTAAAGAATGATCGTGAACGAGAATCAAAGGAATTAGAGGCATCACAATTATCTACTATAAACACATTAAGAAATGGAAATTGGGCATTCGATCCTAGAAAAATAGATCCTATATATAAAAAGAAACAAGAGGAAAATAATGGTAGCTTGCTTGATTTTATTAATCCTTTAAGATTGCCATACGCTATACCAGAAATGGGTTCATCATATAGCGATTTACAAACATCGCTGGCAATGTTAGGAACAGAACAAGGATTTGCATGGGCAGGAGAATTATTGAATCCAGGTAAAAAAGGAAAATTGGCTATGGGATTGCTTGGAATGGGAACAGGTTTGGCTATAGCTAAAAGATTAAGAGAAGAAGAAACTGGTTCTGAAGTAAGTGATGCTTATACACAAAGACTTGTAGAAGAATTATATAAAAATAGAAATATTGATGCTAATAAAGTATTAGATTCTATAAACAATTTTGCAAAAGCTTTAGGTGGATTGGAGTTTAATCCGGACGAATTAGACCTACAAAAGAAAATGGCATTAGCTTTATCGTACAATATTAAGACTGGAGATCCTATTTTTGATAAATTTTCTATAGATGCCCGTAATGGTTTGAAGAAGATTTATAATGAGAACATGTCATTATCCACTATGGATTATATCGAGGCTATCCCATTTATGAATTATACTAGATCTGTAATGAAAGAAATGGCCGGAGCTCCTTTATCTAAACTGATGTCAAAATTAGGAAATACAAAAGTTGGAGCTTTCACATCAAAGGCTGCTGATAGATATCGTGCTGTTACACAAGCAATGACAGATAAAACTATAACTAAATTGTTTGGAGAAGGTGTTGAAAGAACAGCAGCAAAATTACGAACATTACATGCATTGCAGTGGGTAAAAAGTCTTGCAAAAAAAGGTATGTTTACTGGATTTGTAGAAGGAGTTGAAGAAGGACAACAGTAGCTGTTGCAATCTAGATATATGAGAGGAGAATACGATGATTATAATTCACCATATTTTGATTCTACTTTATTTAATCCAGCTACATTGTTCGATATTCCGTCTAGTATAAAAGACCTTGAATTAGGAACTGCGGCGTTAGGTTGTTATTTAGGTATTAATTTTGGAGATCCGGATAACGGAAATGCTGAATTACGTAAAGCTATGACAACCGGTGCAGTTACAGGTATGATGTTTAGTGGATTACATGCATTTGGTATAAGTAATTTACAGAGAGCTCATATGGATCCTAGTAATCTTAGAGCATTACACAGACAGTTCCAAAACGATGCTGTGTTAGCAAAAATGGTCGGAGAAAACTATGGAGCTGCACAAGATGATGCACACATAGCTACATTTTTTGGAGCTATGGACAAAAGAGGATTAAATAGATCACAACTTGAAAAATCTTTAAATGATTTTAAGAGATTTAAGGGTGAGATGGTAAAAGATGAATATATAGATAGAGATATAGATTTGTTAAACAATACATATTTCGCATATAATAATAATGCTACAAACGATATCCTCAATAATCTCAACATTCGTCGCGGTTCTGATGATCATCTAAAAGTTGTACAAAATGCAGTACGAGCATTTATGGATTATAACACACTGTCTAATAAAATCAAAGATCAACAAAAACGAGCAGATGAGTTATCCACTAAAATAAATTCAATTGTTGATTTTTATTTGGACGAAAAGAAAGATGAAGGGGCCGTTCCTGAAGATATAAAAAACCTTAGAACATCTTTAAAACCAATTATAGATGAACTTAGAAAACAATATACTCAATATCAGTTAGAAGCAAAGGCAAATAATGATATAAAAAAACAAGATCTTTTAAACAATAGTGAGTTTATTAAAAAAGTTAAAGATGAGTTTAAATATGATGATAAAATTAAAGATGCAGATAGTGAAGAAGCAAAATCTAAGGTAAATGAAGAGTATCAAAAGAAATTATACGAAATTATAGATTCACAATTATCTATAGCTGATGAAAAATCATATGTCAATTCATCTTTAAATATGGTTTTTGAAGCTCGCAAAGCCCAACAAATAAAAAAGATTTTAGATTTATTTGACAGTAGACATAAAATAGCTAAAGAGATCGAACGGGAATTCGGAATTGATTTAAATGCAGATAGACTTGCAAATGTTGTAGATAATATGCGCGAAGTTTATAAAAACATAACTTCTGAAAACAACAAAAAACTTAAATCTGAAAACGATCGTCGTAATGAATTAAACAAATTAATAGAAAAATTAAATTCATAGATTGACAAAGAAAATTCTAAGAATAAAAATAAAAAAGGATATGTCCCAAAAAAGAAACATAACCTTTATAAAAAAGCTACAATGCAATCTATAGTAAAAGATCTCGATCCGCTACTTGGTGATACTGAAGAATATAATTCTATTATAAAATCTATATTTATAAACAACGCTGTACTTAAGTTGTATCAACCATATATGGAAGCATATTCTACCGGTCAAGCAAATCCTTATGATGTAAGACATCAAACAAGACCGTTGAGATGGAGCGAGTTATCGAAAGATCAGCAAGAAGAATACGCAAATAAGTTACGTAAAAAATATGAAGAAGAAGGAAAAGATACATCTACATTGACATAGAAAAGATTAGCAGCTTTATATAATTATGAACAATCTCTAACTAGTGTAGAATTAGAAAAACTTGCAAATAGACAAAAGAAGTTGATCGATGATTTCAATCGCAAAGATGAACAAGATCGTACTGCTTCAGAAGAACTTCAATTTAGCGAAGAAATTAGAGATATACGAAGTAAAGCGGCACAATAGTTGATAGAGGATGATTTAAATAAGAAACGTGAACGTCAACGTATAGCACATAGAGAATTTCTTCAAGACGGAGGACTTACAACTGATGATATAGACAACGCTGAAAATGGAGATGAGCGGTCTAGTGAAAATGTAAAAGAAGCTACTTCTGAAGAAAAATCTGCTGTATAGAAAGAAAAAAATCAACCTGAGCAAACCGAATCTCCATAGCCTGACGTAACAGATAATGTTACAACACCTCAATCTTCTGCTACAGAAGAACAACCACAACAATCTAAATCTGTAAATCCATTTGAAGATTTTGTTGGACAGCATGCTGTCGATGGAGGTTTATTAGATATAGAAACTAGTCCTGAAGATCTTGTTGATGAAGAAATAGATTAGCACAAACCAAAGCGAAAGGCTAAAGATGAAAAACCTAAGACAAAAGAAGATGTAATCGATGATATAGAGAAACCTGGTGTTGCAGAAGCTGCAAAAGTAGATACGCCTAGTAGTGAAGAAATATAGCAAGCTGCAGCAGCTGAAAATAAATAGGATTCGAAAGAAAATAAACAAAAACCGCAGTAGGATCAACTTATCGATACAAGTAAAGGTGAATTTTCTGTTAACGAGTTTTTAGCAGCTTCAACTATTAATGCTTTAGTTAACGGATCGTTTGATATAAAAAATCTTTTTCCAAATATTAAAAATATACGAATTACCATAGGAAACTATACTCTTCATAAATATGAAGACGTTATTCTCTAGGGGTATACAAACATCGAGATATTAGATAAAAATGACAAACCTATTGCCATTAAATTACCGACATATGCAAGTTTGCACGAATCGCTACGTGATGGTGAATATATACGTTCTATTTCTTTCAATAAAAATGATAACACATATAGTGTTACAACAGATAATAATAGAATAATAAGTATAGATGTAAATTGGGATGAATATAATAAGAAACTAACCGTAAGTACAAATGGCGAAAAACAAGTTGACTCTAATCGAAATGTAGATATAAATGCGGAAGTGACTGCAGATCAACTAAAATCTGGAAAAATTAAGCCTGATGATATTTCAAACTTAGAAGAAGGTACGTATAATTTGAATGACGGTTCTATATTGCGTATATTTAAAAATCCAGATAGTACTACCATAGGTATTACTAAATATATAGATGAAGCTGATGGAAGTACGCATGAAGATGTTGTAAAAATATAGATCCCTAGTACATATACAACGACTGAAGAATTAGAAGATGGCGAAGAAGTTGTAGGGTTGATAGTTGGTAAAAATGGGATAAATAAAGTTATTACTACAAACAGAAGAACGGTAGATTTAATTCAGCAAGGTGTTAGTGTCGACCCTAATTAGAATATGTCAAATCCAGAAGTCGTAGAAAAAAATATCGATAATAATACCGGAAACGAAAAAGATACGACTAATTCTACTGTAGAGGAGGATTCCGATATTTCTGATGCAAATGAAACTTCTACAGAACCTGAAGATAATGTTCCTACCGAAGCACCTATTAATACAGATGAGCAATCAACTAAATCTAATGAAAACTCACACGAGATGGATGTTGACGATAACGGAAATGTACTTATAGATGGTAATCTTATTACAGAAGAAGAAGCAAGATAGTTAGAAAATGTTAATTTTCAAATGGATCTTAGAGATCTTGAGTCAATAGAAGTTTCAGGAGGTTTAGTACTTAACGATGAAGATCCAGATTATCATATTGTACAAAATAGTGATTAGGTTAAACGAGACTTTTTATCTCAAACGTTTTTCTATAATAATAAAGCTACTTAGGCTCCATATCTTAGAGTAAACGGAGAAAATGTACATCTTGATTATCCTATTTAGACTGGTGCATAGCTATCTCAAAAACTTTCTGAGAAAGGTTGGTTTGAAAAAACTACTAAATTCTATGTTGTAACAGGAAATACCACAACAAATACTGATGAACTTACTATATCTATGGTAATATATGATGAAGAAGAGAAAAAATCATATGTTACATATATGCGTACTCCAAGTGGTGAAGATTTAACTAAACTTACAAATAGTTTATTATTTATAGGTGTAAATAGGTCTGTATATAGTTAGAATCTTGCAGATTCTATAGAATATTATTTTGGTGTACATTATGGCCCTGAAGTGAACAAAATGACGCCAGCTCAGTTATCATTTAGAGCTAAAGTATGGTATGAAGGTAGATAGGATTTAGATGGGCATGAAGGTAAAAACCGAAAAGCTAATAGAATGATTAATCAAACTATTAAAGATCAAATAGAAGATAATGCTAGAAAACGCTCATCAAATGGCAAATCAAAAGTCTTGACTAGATAGGAAATAAGAGATAACATAAAGCAATTAAAACAGCGTAGACAGGAAATAATAGACGCATATTGTACTAAAAATACCAAAGGAGAATATGTATTATCTACTGAAGTTAATAATTCTGTAAAACCTAAAAATCCTAGAATAAGCAACGGAAGACTTTAGTCAAGAAAACGTAATTCTGATGGTTCTCCTGCATTTCATGTGCTATTCGGAAAAGAAAACAATTTAGGAATATCTTCAAACCCAGAAGAATTACAAAAACAAATAGATAACGGAGATGTAGAATTTGGTGTTGGTAAAGGTATGTTCGGAGAACCTGCGTTTAGTATTACATCACTTGATGGTGCAGTATAGTACAACGGAAAAGGTCTTGCTGGTAAATTATATTTAATGTATAAAACAGCTACTAGCAAAATACCTATAATGTTGCGAGAATAGAGATTTGATTATATGCCTAATGGAGAACTTGAACTTAATATTGATCCGTCAACTGGTAAATTCAGTGGAGTTGCTGGTAGTCGTCCATCTGATGCAGAAATATTATTGTATTTATTAACCGGAAAACTTAATGAACAATATTATCCAAATCAAGATAAAACAATAGGTTAGGTTTTTTGTGATCTCTTTATCAATAATGGAGAACATACTACAAATACAACTAAGAATACATCGTCTGCGTTAAAGAAGTTTTCATATTATGCTAAAAAATAGATATCATGGGATTACAATGAATCTACAGGTAAGTATGAGTTAACTATAGTATTGCCGGACGATAACGGCAACTTGATACAAAGACATATTACTTCAGAACAACTGTTTACTAATACTCCTAAATCTATTGAACTTAGAAAACAGGTTGTATCGGCAATAGCAAATAATATGCACTTTAATACAGATCTTGAGCAACTTACAAATAAACTAGATAGTAATATAATAAAAGCTCTGCGTAACCATTTTGATAGAACTGGAGAAAGTTCATTTAGTTTTTGTGGATCTAATATATTGGCGTTCAATGAATCTGATTTGTTTAATAAAGATGGAGAAGCTAAAGATATATCAGTCTTAACGTGGCTTATATCTACTGGTAAGTTGATGTCTGATATTGCGCAACAACCTCTTGCAGATCCGTTTGTATTTGCAACAGGAGTTGAAGTTTCTTAGCAGAAACAAGTTATAAAAACAGAACGAACTAAATCTAAAGGAAAAGATATTAACGGTAAACCATTGCCTTCTGGAGTTGTAAGTACTGCTGCTGCAAAAGAAAACGAACGTAAAAAGTTTGATGCATTTCCAGCAGACAAAAAAGCAAGAGTGGCTACTAGATTTGGTATATATAAAGATGCTGTCGAAAAAGGTGTATTATTTGCTTCTGACGCTGAAACACGGGCTTTATTGTTAGATAAATTTAAAGATTCGGAATACGGAGGTCTTAAAGATCAATTGATTGTTGATCTGTCTGATAATGCAATGCATAATCCAGCATTGGTTCAATCTGAAATAGAGCAAAAAATATAGGAATACGTTAAAGCTACAGGGTTTAAACTTACTGAGATAAAATTTGATAGTAGATTTAAGAATTTAAATAGTAGATTAATAAAAGCAAAGATACCATACGTACAAGTAAGAAATAACGGATAGATATACATAACTCTCAAAGACATAAAAGGTGATATTGGTCAAACAGTGTAGTCTTTAGCAGCACAAGGATAGAACAGACAGGTAACTTCTTAGATGGTTACAGGTGTATTTTCTACAGAAAAAGGTGACGGAAAATTTAATGAAAATAAAGCTCGTAAGTGGCTTGCAAATATATTAGGAATTGACGATTCTAAAATTATAGTATTAAACGGTGTACTTAGATCTATATATAATGAAGAAGTATATGGTGTAATGCAATAGAGTGTTGATTCACTCAACGAACCTGTATTCTTATTTTCAAACGAAGCAGGCTAGGGTGTTGAATTCCATGAAGCATGGCACTATGTAAACCTTCTTTTACACAATAATGCCACTAGAAGTGCTATATATCGAGCATATTGCAAAAAACATCCAGAGTTAAAAGATAAACCATATAAAGAAATAGAAGAATTACTTGCTGAAGAATATCGCAAATACGCAATAATGCGAAATGACAACAGTATAGGTAATGTTATTAAAAGATGGTTTAATAACGTATATGATTTCTGCACTCTAAATTATAGAAATAGAGAACTTATACGTAGTATATTTAATAACATTAATACTGGAAAATATAAAAATAAGCTTATTGATAATGAATCGTTAAGTGAGTTTAAGAGAAGATATGCTGGACAAGTAGCTCAGTCTAAATATCAAATACCTACTGTCGATAATAAAACTATCGATAAGATGAAATATATTGATACTTATCATAAGTTTTATATGGTCGCTGAAGCATTAGCTAATAAGATGATTGACTATTATGCTATAAATCGAATTGAAGACATTAAAGGCCTAAAAGAAGATAGTTTTAAAGAATTCTTAGATGATTTAAAACAGAACTGTGAGGATAAGATAAGAGATACTGTAGATGACATATATAAGAATCCGAGCGCATTTTATAGTATTGTACAACAAGCATTTATGCAATACGGCATAAGTATAAAGATAAAGAAGTTAAAACAATTAAAACAGGACGAGCAAGGAAAAATTGTTACAGAAGGTAGAGAAGAAGAGAAATCTGAGAAAGTCGATGTTGGAGATAGAGCTGATAATTCATGGGATGTATTCTAGTTTGGTGAAAGTAAAAAAGATAATGTAGCAAATAGAGCTAAATTATTCTTAACTCATATTCGACGAGCTAGGCTTGAAATAGATCCAGACAATCTTGATGAAAAAGTATTAGTATATGAAACAGATCCATTACTCGATAGTCCTATATATGTTCCTTTTGGAGAGGCTTGGACAAAAATCACAAGCGAAATGTGGGATATAGAATCATATGCTGCTACGGATAAAGACGGCAATTATCTATCTACATCATTTAGAGGAAAGGTGAAACAACGTGCAAAGTACGAATGGTTTTATAGAGTTTTGGATCAAAAACTTGATGAGCTTGATGGAGATGAGTTTGGAAATGAACCAGATATTGAAATGTAGAATCAAATATATTCTACAGTAAAAAGTCAATAGGCGTAGATGGCTCAAATATGGCTTGAAGATAATAAACGCAAATTTACAGTAAATAGTGAATTCGAAGATATAATTGGAGACGATGCTTATTTATCAAATAATGCGTCTAACGACGATATAGACGATATAGATCGTAATTGGAATATAATTGACGATAATGGTCTTAGAGCTAAACGTAGTTTACCTAGACAATGGTCTAATACAGCTATGTTATCCGGTTTAGTAGCTTATGAAAAAAACAAAACAGTTGTAAATAAGGATTTTGTAAAATATATTGGAAAACAATTTACTGATATAAAGAATATATTAAATGGCAAATATACATCTGTAGAATAGTATCAAGACGCATACGATAATGCATCTGATAAATTTATAGATTTGCTTAATTATATGTGCATTCCATGCGACAATGATGTGTTTGACTATATAATTGATAGTTAGATTAAGTAGAATGAAGTAGGTAACGTTAAGTAGCGATTTGAAGCATTAAGTAAATTTATAAAAAATACTAAGTCTGGAAGTATTGGAAGTATAATTTCATCACTTTCTAAAAGTGCTGGATTAACAGAATTGTCTGTAGGTAAAGGCGGTACTAAAGATATATCTAAAATATATATGGGATATAAAACAGACAGCCAAATATGTTTACTTGCAGAAGCTTATAATTCTATACATCCTGCATCACAAGATTTTAGTGTAAAAGGACCAGATGGATCTATGCACTATCCTATAAGTTAGAATAATCATATGTCAGATGCTATAAGACAACTTAACATAGATCAAGAAGCTATTAAGCAGAAAATGCTTTCTCCGTATGCTAAACATTCTTTGTTATTTAACATAGCTAAAGACTTAAGTCCAAATGCAGGTAAAGACGAACAGTTTAGATTAAATGCGTTTATTGGAATGCGTGACACTAGAGTACAGAAGGGATAGGATTATTTCGGAATCAATAACATTGAGGATTTTCTTAGTAAAATGGAGATGACATTTAATAACATGCTAACATTACCGACGATGGCCGATAAAAAAACATGGTATGCTATTAAATAGAAATCATTATATTTGCCGCATGATCTTATTACTTATGATATAGAAGCTGAAGACGGATCTATAAAGATTCGTAGATTTAGTAATCATACTCTTGATATTTTTGCAGGATATTTTATGGATGAACTTAATGCTGTAAAACAGTATTATAGCCGTAATAATATCGCATATCTTAAGAAACATAAGAATTCATTGCGTGATAATTTTCATGGTAAATTCAAGAAGAACGATAAAATCGGAGATGAACGTCTTGAATTTGGTGGAAACGGTGGATTGTTCAGATACATGTATGGTATAGATATGTCTCATGGATGCAATTTAAATCAGTATTTAGAGGCATTGTATAACCAACAACGTAAGATAGAAGAAAATCCAAAATAGTATGGAGGTGTTGATTCTATTAGAGAGGACGGGAAACCACTTGACGGATTTGAACTTGTTAGAAAAGCATTGTTAGATATTGAATCTAAATTTAAAGATGCAGAAACATTAAGAACTGCGATTAATGACAATATATTAATGCCTCGTGTAGATGATACAATATCTGCACTTACATCAGATACTGATTATAAATTAGGTTTTATGCTCGATGGACAATTTCATCCAGATGCAATACCTTCTCATATATTAAACTGGTATGGAAAAGAGTTTAGTAAACATAATGTATCTGTGTCATCTCGTGCATATTCTGATAACAGAATGATAAACAATCTTGGATTATCCGCAATAGCTAATCACACAGCAGCTACTATGATTTCTATTATAGAGCTTGAAAAAGTATTTAGTGGAGATCCTGCATTTTATAAATGGAAGTATTAGAAATCTAAACAAAAGGTTCGTATTTCTGAAAATGGAATGACCTTCTTCTCTAATGTTAAAATACTTAAAGAAAAAGATTCCGATAAGATTAAACGTCTAGGAGCGTTACTTTCTCCAGGAGCTAATATTAGAACTGATTATAGTGAAGATATAACAAACGATCCTAAATACAAAGGACTTAAAGGAGATAAATATACTGTTCTTAATATTAATGATTTTTAGTCGGAATCGGTTTATTTAGGAGAAGCGAGATAGAATTTTGCACGTCAATCTGCAATAGAATATTTACGACTTGCTGTAAAAAATAAGAAAGCACCATGGTTACAATCGTATTTAGGTAAAAACGGATATAAAAATGCAGAGGAATTGTTTACTGAAATGTATCAAAGTTTTACTGTATACGATTAGTTTATGGATGTAAATAATCATGCAGAATCGTTTAAACCGTATGTATAGAGATTTATAAACGCTGTTAATGATACTGCAAATATGTCAGCAAGTCCTTATTCAAATATAACTGTATCTGATGCTTAGGTGATAATTCGTCCTGCATTATATCGTAAAATACGTATAGGTATTGGTAGATGGTCTTTTGAAGAAGATGAGACTGGCTATAGTGATGAAAAAGCATATCAAATACTTGAAAAAGACGGTTCTTGGATGACAGATCCAGAAAAAGCAGCAATTGTAAGTAAACTTCAACTATTCCCGTTAAAAATGTCATATTTCCAAAACGATTCTACTGTTCTTTCTTCTGGAAAGAATTTTGAAAATAGAATAAATCTTCCGATATATGACAAGATGGCTATATTCCCAATGTTCAAATATATGACAAGAAGTTCTGTAGGAAGAGCATTGTATGATAGGATGAATAAGTCAGAAAATGAAATAGACATGATTACGTTTGAATCTGCAGTAAAAGTCGGAGACAATCAAAATAGGTTTACACCTTATAAAGATCTAAAAAATGATCCAGGTAAAGATTTTAATTTTAAAGATCTTTCACTTGATTCAGATAAACATCTTGATGAAAATAATTCTGTTGTCGAAAACAAAAGCAGTAAGACATTAGCTATTTCTATACAGAGTTTGAACGGACTGCGTTGGCAGTTAAATACAGATGCACATGAGGCTGAATCTAGAGGAATTGGTTCACAGATGTTCAAAATTGCATTTTCTAATATCTTGGACAATGCGGATTATTGTATAAATAAGTTTGATAAAGATGGAAATCCTAGAAAACTAAGAAAAGGTAGAGACATTAAGCATGATATAATGAGTTGTATTAATGCTCTTACTTATATTGGTGCAAAAAATATTGAAGATGAGTTTGATATTAAGAATAATGTTGTTAATCCAAAAAGAGCGGAAAATTATACTCGTAGAATAACTCGAAGTAATGGTTTGGGATATCCTTCACAAGACATTATAGATAATTACGGAATTGCAGCATCTCTTACAAGTCGTAAAGTATTTGAACAAGGCGCATCTTCTTTAGTTAACGGTGAGGTAGTTAAAATAAATACGAAAGGTGGATCTGCTGTACAGCAATCTATTTTCGGACTTACTGGATTTAACAGAGAACACATTGCAGGACAAGACGAAGCACAAGGGTTTTATGATTAGGATGGATATCATGTATTAAATGGAGGAAAAGAAATAAAATGGATAGCTAAAAACAATACAATGGAAGTGATGCTATCTATAAACTTCTTTAGGGCCATCTTGCCAAAAGAATTGCGAAATGCTTCATATAAAGTACGTAGACAATGGCTCATAGATCATGATATTTTATATGGAACAAAGAGTAGTTCTTATGATAAGCTTTCCGAAGAAGATGAAAAATAGAACGAAATAAATAAAGCTTTAAAACATCATGTTGAATATGAAGTAAATATTCAAGACAACGTATTAAAACTTACAGATGCCGCAAGAACATTCTTAGACAATGCTTACGAAAAAGATTATGATATAAAAGACGGTCGGTTATATACGTATGAAGATTTAATAAATAACGATTGGTCTAAATACGAAGGTTATACCGAAGATATATAGAAAGAAATAGATAGACTTTTAACTTGGAACAATTTGAACAAAAATTCTAAGTATAAAGAGGTAAAGCCTATAAAAACACAATCTAATCCAATGCCAATTGGTATAGGATATCGTATTCCTACTCAAGGTATGTCATCAATGTTTGGATTTATATGCGCTGATGTATTGCCAGAACAATCTGGAGATTTGATAATTGTACCTAGAGAATTTACCGCTCAAACTGGTTCAGACTTTGACGTTGATAAGTTGTTCATAGCAATGAAATCTTATACAAACGGAGTATATGATGATTTTACAAAAGAACAGCGTAAAAAAATAATCGATATATACAACGATAAGACGATAAAAAACAAAGCTCGCGCTATTACTCAATTTTTACGTACAGTAAATCCAAATGCGATTCAAAATAGACTTCTTGATGACTACTTGGATATAATTACAGATGTACGTAATTTTGATAATGCTCGTGCATCTATCGATACAATTACAGCAAAAATACAAAAGGAATTGTTACCATTGTTGTAGACATAGTCTACTACATATAGAGATTCTGGATATGAGCTTACTCCTACGTATCAACTTCGTCGTAAAATGGAGTTTACTACAGGTAAAAGCGGAATTGGTCCATTCGCGTTAAATATTACAAATATGGCATTAACACAGTTTGTAAAATTAACAATGCGCTATGGTTCTGGAGTACAGGCATTTAATTTTGGAGACTTGTACGAAATAACTGGACAAGATGGATTGCGTATAGCAGACTGGCTATCAGCTATGGTTAATGCTCACGTAGACGTAGCAAAAGATCCTTATATTTTTGATATGAATATCAATAGCGCTACTTATAAATTTGTAAACTTCTTATTACGTGCAGGTAAAGGTTTATCTACATTTACATTTATAGGACAGCCTGCAATAAAAGATTTAGCAAACCTTATATAGAATGCTAATGGAATGTATGGCAATAATATAAAATCAAGATAGCTTGGTAAGAAATCATATGAAGATGCATGGACTAAGACGTTTAAAAAATATGCAGCAATGCTTAAGGCAAAAATAGATACTGGTGATTTTAGTGAATTTAGTTCTGATGAAGAAAAGACTAAATATGTAACAATGGCTATTGAATTGTATAAAAATACATCGTTGTCTAATGTTGATAAAGATTCAATGAATGTAAATGAAGAATTCGGAAATATATTTAATTTAAGTTATGCTAAGTCTATTTTACAAAATCCGTATTCTATAAAAGGTTTATGTCATCAAATATTAGCATTACAAGCATATCTTAGAATAGAGCCGTATGCAAATGAGTTATCAAATCTCGTAAAGGTATCACGAATTGATACTGAAAAATTTGGTAATAATATAGCAGATCAGATAAACTTTAAAAATACATTTGATAACTTCAAATACGGAAATCATAATATACAATGGTATATTTCATAGAATGGAGAACGTATGACAAAGAAAGAGTTGGATGAATTTGCAAAAATACACGGATAGTCCTATGCTCTTCGTAAATATTTTGGTTCAACGTTTTTGGATTCCAAATTACATTTAGCGACTGATCTTACTAAGATTATATTACGTAATCAACTGTGTACAGCAACAGACGTCTTTGAAGAATTATTTACATCATTTTTTGGCGCAGTAAACGGCGTGGTTGAGTTATAGGTAGAAAAACCTACTTAGGATGGTAAATTTACTATTGATACTCAACTTGGATATAAAGATGTGTATAAGTAGGAATCTGTAGCTGCAGTTTCGGAAGCAATTGATAATATTATGAGATATCGTATATTACGTAATGCGCAAGTAATTAGTCCCAGAAATGGAGATTTTGATTATACTGATTATGTAGGTCCAATTGATTTTACGTGTGGAAATGATCCGCAAGCTGTATCTTAGAATATAAAACGTCTATTATTTGGTGATCCTAATGGAAAAGATCAATATTCTAAAAATGATTTATTTAAAAACTTAGCACAAGTTATAGACATGCTTGAACATACTGATTCATATAAAAATCCTGCAGTTACTAAATTTGCTAACGAAAGTGGCCTTCTAGATATAGACGGTAAATTAAGTAATGAATTTTTGAAATTCCTACGTCCACAAACAGCAAGTGCTAAATTTCCAATAGGTAGAATGCTTTTAGCAAAGTCCTCATTCGGAATAACTGGACAAGAAGAATCGACTCTCGTATCAGCATTCAATGATTTATTAGAGAATAGAAATCCAATTATTCGTAGATTGGCGCGTGATCTTGCATTTTATGCTTATTACTCAGCTTATGATACGAACGGCGTTAATTCATTCTTTAAATTTGTACCGGCCAAATATAGATAGCAATACGACAGAGCACTTAAGCACGCTTTAATGTAGAATAAGTCTAATTTATATGATATTATTAAAAACACAACCAAAAATAACCCTGCAGGCGATATAAAAAGCTCTGTTCTTGATGATTTTATAGATAAGATATGTAGAAATTATTGGTACGATGATAACATTGTTCCTGTATGTAAACCATATAATAATCAAAAAGATCTAAATGGAGACGCTAATATAGTTACATTATCACCTGTTCCTGTATCATTTATCCCATTTGGACAAATAGCACCTCAAACAAATATGGTACATGGTGTAATTATTTCATCTATTAATGGTGATTCTCCATTTGTTAAAGTTTAGAAAGGCAGACAGTGGTACTTATATAAATTAATAGGACATATTATACGTACAAGTGGAAAATCAAATAAACCGTATGGAGTATATGTAGTAATAAATAAGCGAGGTATTCATGAAGGTGGTATTCACTAGTATGAATTCAATACATCAATGGACGAGATGTCTATTTTTAGACAGAATTTGTTGCCGGACAAGTTGTCATTACGAAGTGTCAATAATAAACCAGGTATGTTAGATGTAATTGAAAATTATATACAAGGTTAGATTAATAGCGCACCTGTTAACAAAGATGGTGAAAAGACAGTATAGTATACTTTCGCTCCAATGGAAAATACTTATATTTCATTTAAAGGTTATTATGCAACCGGTACTGTACAAAATGTAAGTGATAGTATATCAACTTCAAATGATGGAAATGTTAGGTTTATTTATACTACAGATGTAGAATCTGAATTAAATAAATGCGATATCATACTTAATTTTACAAACAAGGATGAAATAAATAAACAGATAGATGATATAAGAAATACTTATGGAGAACAAAGTACTACAAACAATACTTCTAAATCATATACAATAGCTGTAAAAGGTTCTTTACAAAGCGTTCAGATAGCAGATACTGCTGTAAATAACTATATAAATAACCTTGTAAATCAATATAAACAATCTTTATTGGAAGAAGATCCTAATATTAATACCGAATTAATGAATAAACGTATTAATTCTTATAAAGAAGGATTAAATAAAGAAGAAATTAAATAGTTGTTATCGCAAGCTAGAATTAACGATTCAGTTCGAACAGTACTTGATACAGTTTTAAGTATAATACCAGTACGAGCTATTTATTCTACTGGAGAAATCGGTGTAGCAGAAGCTGCAACTAAATATGCGCAACAATATAGTACAGAATTTGAAGGCGGTCAACCTGCATATGTAGTATTAAATAAAAAAGATGTAAATAAACAAGGTAAGAATAAACTTATTGAGTTTGTAAATAAATTTAATATTACTGATGATCTTTATACTATATCGAATGAGGAATATGAAAATCTTAAAACAATGCAAGATATAATAGAAACTACTGAAAATGAGTTAAATTCTGATATTACGTAGCAATAGACTATACAAGAAGAAGCGCAGAAAAAAATAGATAACATATAGCAAGATGATTCGGCTACAAACGATGAAGCTACACAAAACGTTATAAGTTTATCTGGATTATTTACAGGCGGCATAGGTGGAATAATAGATGAGTCTAAATAGAAAGAAAATTCAGAAGATGGAAATAATTGGTCTGAAGGATGTTAATAATTAAATAAAATGAATAGATTTTGCCCTAATTATAGAAATAAAACAGTGTTTGATAAATTTAACCAGATGATTCAAGCACTAGGAGGCAAACCTATGACGGAATAGGAATTTAGATCCAGCGAGTTACGTATGTAGCGAACTGGATCTGATTTCGCCGCCATGGAAGCAGCCTACAAAATATATGAATTAAACAATGGTAATTTTTTAGATGAAGCTCCTAATGGTAATCCGTCAATATTATATACTTAGTTATTATAGTTGACAAACGGAGATGTTAATGAAGCTTTAAGGTTAAAAGCTGATATTTTTTCAAATGCGTTTGAAAAAATGCATGGCACATGGATATCAGAAGACAAATCTAAAATAAACACCAAGTTGAAATTAGATATTAACGGAGAGCCGTTATTGTCTAATTTTGTAGAAGATAAAATTTCATCTTCTGAAACAAATAAATTTAAAGTAGTTTCAACTGCGTTATTGTTCGGTAAACAATCGAGTGATCGGCTTTCTTCAGGATTATTCGTAAGCAGCAAAGATTGTATATCAAATATGTTATCTGTTAAAATTATAGATAACGCTAATATAAATCTAGCAGACATATTATCTAAACACGACATACCTGTAGTTTATCAAACTCTTACGGATGGATCTATGATGAAGACTGTATATGACAACGATAAGGGGTGTATTATCGTAATAGATCCGTAGTAGTTGTCGTAGGTATCAAATAGATATGCAGCAAATGTATTTTTGCATGAGGTAGTTCATGCAGTAATTACAAACGCTATTGTAAATCCAAAATCTAATTACGAACGTGATTTTTAGACAAGAAATAATAAATTATTTACTATATACGATAAAATATATTCTTAGAGTAGGTATACACGAGAAGGTATATTTTATGGACTTACAAACGAACGTGAATTTGCAGCAGAATTTATTACAAATTCTGATTTTAGAAACATGCTTTATATAAAAGCGCGTGAACTTGATTCACAATCTAACGGACGCTTTGGAAAAATATTTAAAAACGTAATAAACGCCATATCTAGTATTTTTGTAAATAAAATTTTATTTAAAGATAACGTACAATAGTTAAAAGATTATGAATAGAAATTTCGAGATTATCTTCATGGAATTTCTAATATAGAACATGGTAATTTGCCAACAAAAAGTAAATTATTACAATTATACAAAGCTATTAACAATAATACATTATCCAACGAATAGAGAAATGAATATTTAAATCAATTAAATATAACTATATAGAACTTACAATAGGATAATTTCATACATATCGGAACCGATATTAAATATACATCTCAATAGGAAGATGAAAATCGTTTACAAAGGCTTGCAACAGATTGTGCAGGATTTTTAACTCTTAGACTTAAAGCTGTAATGTCATCTAATTTACCATCCGCTTTTAAAAGTAAACATAAACAAATTCTTGAAACACAGATTGATGCTTTTTAGCAGGGAATAAATGGAATTTATTTAGCAATATCTTCTTTATTAACGCAAGTAGCTCCGCAATTAATGGATGATTGTAAAAAGTTGAAAAAAATATACGAAGAAGGAGGTTTTATAGGAGAAGATATGTATATGTATCAAATGCATGATAATTTTGGTACATATGATAGATTGTTTAATGAAATTTATGCAATTCTAGAAACTCCTACTATTCGTAATATAATTTCAGAACAAACAAAAGGTACTGATAAACAAAAATTAGATAGTATTGAACAACTTAGATCTATTGTAAAAAAATGTAGTGATGTTACTAGAGACGGAATAATTTGTTTACGACAATTACTTATTCGCAATGTTCGTAATACATTGATTAATATGGGAATGGATTCTCATGATGTTACAATGCAAGCTTATTTGGAATAGTTAGTTGATACTAGACATGATACAAATGTATTTTTTAGATACCTCGGTTCTGTAGATAAAGCTAATGATAACGGATTGCGAATATTAGCACACCTTGTAAATGAAGCGTTACATAAATCAGACAGATAGACATATGAAAAATCAGTAGATTTATTACAACTGCAAAAAAATCTAAAACTAGGTGAGTCTGTAAAAGATTTGTATGAATACGATAACAATGGCGTAACTACAGGATATCTCGTTAGAGATTTAAATTTTGGACAATTTGAATAGGATTATAATAAATTTTTAGAGAAATTAAATAAACAAATCTCTAAAAAATATGGAATACTTCTTGAACCAAATAATCGTCTTGCTCCAGATAATGATGAAGAGTCGAGAAAAGAATGGTTATCTTTACAAAATGAATGGTTAGATAAACATTGTGAACGTAGGTTTAAAAAAGAATATTATGACTATTACAATTAGATGTCTGCTGTTACACGTAACGCTCGCTCTGAAATACAACAATAGATAGATGTTATAAAAAGCGAATGTTTAGGTGATGATGGATTTTACCACTTTGAACGATTAACAGAAGAATCCTATTCGACACTTTAGCAACTTTATGTACAAAAAAGATTATTAGCTTCTGATTATGATTTAAATGGAAATTTAAAGGAAGAAGGTAGTACAGAATGGCAAATTGCTAAAGAATTGCAGGAATTGAATAAAAAAATAAAACCATCAACTAGTGCAATTGCTAAAAATATCGAAGCTTGGTAGAATGCAAGAGAAGCTGTTATAAATGAAGCTGGAGGTCGTGATGAATATGAAAAATATTTAAAAGGAGAATCTAACAAATTCGATGCAAAAAAATTACACGAATGGGATTTATATAATACTAAAAAGCAATTTAAACGTGATAAAGACGGTAAAGTTTTGTTGTTTAAACATATAGATGAAGAAATAGGTGATGAGATTGTATATGAAGTAAACGGAGATGGAGGTGCTCAATATAACGCGTTAAAAGAACAACAATAGGAGATATTTAATAATTATCGTAATTATAATACTGGTGATGTTATGTGGAGTCGTATTCCGCGACAATTACGTACCAAACTTGCTGTAATTGACGGTCAAATGCGAGGTTTGCGAAAAAAAGCCATTAATTAGAATAAAAAATTAAAAGACCTTGTAGATAAACGTCGTACATTATACGAAAAATACGTAGATAGTGTTGAAACAGATACGTATAAAGAAATGAGAATTGCCGCCGAAAACATGGCAGCTGAAACAGGAGATTGGGATAGTTTTGATGCGTTTATAGATGCAACTCATTATTAGAGCATAGATGAATTTGGAATACCTTATGGAAAAGCTATTCTTAAAAAACAATTTTCTAGACTTACTGCTAAACCAGAATATGAAGACGAGTATATGGAACTTGTTCCAGGTAATGGGTATATGGAATCTGATAAAAACAATATTTTTTTAAATGAGAAATTTAACGATCTTAAAAAATATGATAAGAAGTGGGTACCTAAAAGAGAATTATATGATAACTCTAAAAACTATAATAAAATTTAGAACTCAAAAACATTAAAAGAGTTATATGATTATGTATTATCCACAATGAATGAAGCTAACGCTTGTTTTACCAATAGAACTAATTTTGATAGATACTTACTTCCATAGATAACTGGATCGTTTTATAAACGTTTAAAGAATCAACGTAGTAAATGGCGTCAGATACTGGATTATATCAAAGATGGAATAGGTTATGGAGAATAGGGAATCTTACAAGATTATGAATTTGGAAAAGATTCTACTAACTCTCTTGCCCAATTGGATGAAACAGGAAGAGAAATCGGCAATAAGATAGCAGATTAGGATATACTTCTTTCTGGTATACGTCCAGACGGACATTCTCTTAATTTAATTCCTCAATATTATACAAAAAAATTAGAAAATCCAGGATAGTTATCAGCTGATTTAATAGGTATTGTATGTGAATATTATAATAAAGCTATGCAATATGATAATAAACATAAAATACAATCAACTTGTGAGTCTATTCTTGATGTGATGGAAAATAGACGTGTTGAAAAACGAACAGGAATTACATTCAAAAAAACTCAAATTAGTGGAAAAGAATCGAATACGTATAAAACTGCTAAGAAGTTCTTAGAAATGAATTTGTATAATAAACGATAGAATCTAGGAAGCCATGAATTTGAGTTGTTTGGAAAAAAGAGAAGCCTTCATCACGGTAAAATAGTACAAGCAGTACGTGCTTTTGTTACTGCAGTAAACCTTGGATGTAGTCCTGTAGTAGCTGCAGTAGGTATGTTTTCTACTTCCGTAGCACATATTACACAAGCTATTACTGGTCAACATTATGGCAAACGAGAAGCATTGGCTTCCGGAATGTAGTTATTGTATGATTTGACTACAACAAGTCCTTCTACATTAGTAGGAACAGTAATAGGAGGAATGATGATGAATCCATTATTAGGTGTACCTATAGGTATGTTGATTGGTTCATTGGTCGATAGGAGTATTTTACGTAGAGGTATTATACAAAATAGATACAGCAATAATTTAAGCGTTGCTCGTATGGAAATGTATAATATAGGAAATCAAGGTGAGCGTAAATATAAAAATTCAAATAGATGGGAAGCAATAAATTCAATCAACGATAACTGGTGTTATGGTATGTTAACATTGACTGATTTTATAACTAAATCACAAATAATGAATTCTACACTAATGTCGTATAGATACTATAAAGGAGAATTTACTACACTTGAAGATTTAAAAATTAATTATGTAAACAAACCATATTCTGAATATAAAGCCGCTGTAAAAGAATGGAGAAAAGGATTGTCTGTTTTTTCATTATAGGAAGTACGCGATGGTAAAGTATAGATTAAAGATAAATATAAATAGTACGAATCTGCATATAATGCTATAAAAGATATACTTCATTCAAGAATAGAAAAATATTGTGAATCTGCTGATGGAATGCAAACTTCAATACAGAAATCTGCTATTACATAGAATGCTCTTGGAGGATTGGTAATGATGCATAGACAATATTTACCTGTAATGTTACAAGAACGTATGGGAATGTCATCTTGGGATTATGATACTCAGTAGATGAATGGTGGTGTATATAGGTCTGCGTTTGGTTCTGCTAAATCGTTTATTTCAGCAGCATGGTGCGCAGCTATAGACGCATTCACTCATTTGTCTCTAACAAAAGCTCATGATACATTTAATTAGAAATATTTTGAAAAAGATTTATCTCCTGAAGAAGTGTTAAAAAAACAATACGCTTTGTATAAACTAAAACAAATCGGAATAGAACTTACTTTAGTACAAGGAATGATTCCATTTATGATATATCTATTAGAAGCGTATACAGATAAAAAAGATAAAAGAAGAGACTATATCTTAAAAATGCTTACTTATATTGCGTATCGTGGATTATGGGAATCAAAAACGCCTTATTTGTTTAGTGATTTGGCAAATAATATTAAAACAGTTACGGCTGCTACGAGTGTTACAGATAAAGTTCAAAACCTAATCGAAAGTTCTACCCGTACGTATATGCCGTGGACAAACAACCTATGGGACACTTTCCTTGATAGACATACAAAAAAATATGAAACTAAAGTTAAACGTGGTTCATATAAAGGTTGGTATAAAACAGATAGAGATTTATTCAAGTTAACACCTATGCATAATGCGTATGAACAATATTATGGATCAGATGATAAACTTAGATATTTTAAAAATCAAGTAATGAAAGTTGATTAAAATAAAAAAATAAAGCCTGGCTGCTCTCACGAGTAACCAGGCTTTTTTGTTATTTACTAATATAAGCTCCAAAATAAGTAATGGAAGCAAGAATATCGCTAGTGTCAATTAAATCTGGAGTATTCATACAAATCTCCACAAATATATTATAACATTGTGGGATTAAAAATCTACAAAAATACACAACTCGTTTGTTATATATTTCTATACCGTATGAATTAATGTTATCATCTATAGACAACAAATATTCCAAATATGACATTTGTTTTCGTTTTAATATGTTATAGCATATACATAAGAAGATACTGTTACCTACCTTATGTATATGTATATCATATATATCAAAATCAAGCAGCCGTTTGTTCTGAATTATTTTCGGAACTATGAACTGACTGTTGTTTTTGAATTTGGTTTTTTCTATCATTTATAACTTTGAAAAATGTCTCAGCATTGGTACAGAAATCTGGATCTTCGTCGTTTAAAACTACTCCGTCTTCAAGATCCCGTAGATTAAATGCTTCATTTATATCGTGAACTAACTCTGTATTTATATCAACAATATTTATATTTTCAGATTTCATGTATTTTCAATTTTATAAAGTTAATGTTTCGACTCCCGTCCCTTCGTAATAAGCTCTACTGTGTTCCCATAAACCATTCTCCATATGCCATACGATATCTCTTAAAGCATTGCATATCCTTTCTGGATTATTCTTTTCGTAATATATTTGAGTTCCGTTAAACTCAAACACACGAATTTCAGAAGTAGAACTATCTATGGCTATGATATACCAATGATATTTCCAGTCACCTGGATTTTCATGTAACTCGTTTCTAATGTACCAATTCAACGCTAACGTATAATAATACAATTGTCTTGTATAATCATACGTATTTACAGCATCTGCAAAGTTGTGTAAATGAGATGTTGTCTTCAAGTCCATTAGTGTAATTTGTTTTTTATCATAATCAAAGGTAACGCTATCAAGTAAAGACTTACAAGGACAAGTAAAATCAATGTCGTTGTTATCTTTGTAAGAAATGTATTCCCAATTGATATGAAATTCATGAAAAACTTTTTCATTGTCTGCTGGTTTAAGTAGTTTACTAGCTGCTTTATGTCTAGATATATTAGTGGCAATTGTTGCGAGTTGAATAGACTGATAAGTCGTAATCATTTCACGCTTGTCTCCTGACTTCTTAAAGTCGATATAATCTTTAAGAGCAGAGGCCTTTTTAGAGGCTTCTGAGAGGATTTTTTCTTCGCTCTTACCACTTGTAACATAAGCTGCTTTATATGCGCTTAGAAGGGCTTTATTTGGTTCTATTTCAATGCTATCTGCTAATGCCTGACAGAACATTTCTTCTTGTACAGAAGCTGGTCTACTTTTATTCCAGACTACATAGTCTTTTTGGAATTCTTCTGGCTGTAAAAGATACTCATGTATCATGGTACCTTTGGTTAAGGCTGCAGATTTCTCTTCTTCACCTTTTCCAGATAGCATTTTATGTAAAAAGGCTGGTCCCTTGTTCAGAAACCAGCCTATGTTTGAATTACTTATACGGGTAAAATCCTCGTAATATGGGACAGATAAATCCATCATATTAGTTTAAGTTATTCGTCATAAAGTTGGTGATCTAACTCTTTCAATCGTTTTATACAATTTTTAACATCGATAGCATTCATCTCACGAAGAGCTTTTATTATTTGCAATCGAATCTGAGTTATTTCACGTCGTATTTCTTTATGCTCCATTTTTAATATCGTTAATCATCTCGTCAACCTGTTTATGATTGCGTACCATATAACATTTATGTTTACTTCGATGACGTTTTAAATAATACTTGAAAAGTTTCCATCTGAGCGGAAATGATTCCGTAATCATTCCTTTACATTCTACTACAAACTTATTGTTTTTATAATTTCCAATGAAATCTGGCAGATATGTAATTGCTCTGATCTTTTCTTTGTTATACTCGAACTTGTTAAGTAAGGTAAAATGCTTTGGCTCATACTCTACTGGTATCCCAGCTTTCATAAAAGCTTCATAAGTATAGCATTCGAGTTTGCTACGAAAATGTAGCCCATACTTATCGACCTTTGTCGCATTCTTAACCCTACCTTTAGTACTCGGCATACTTTAAAAAGTTTATACCGGTTTTTTTCACTTCAATTGTCACGTCTTTTTTACCATCACATATGTGTATTATATGCGATCCGTTAAGCTTATATATACAAGCTTTGGCTTTTTCGTTTAATGATATGTATTTTGCGTATTTATTATTTGATTTGTTAATAATTAAATATGATGTAATCCCTCCTAACATACCAAGGAGAAATGACAGAATCAAAGTTTCAATCATATATACTTAATGTTTTTGTTAACCAATTTTTTACTTCAGCAAAAGAGTTACATTTCACAGCATCAGAAATATCTTTCGCTTTAAACTTTTTGTGGACAAATATGGCATCTAATTTGTACTGTCTACTGTACTTACGAGATTCTAACATTCCTGTCTTATCTCTATCATATAGTATGATTATATGTTTCCACTTACTACGTAACGATTGCAACATATCATCAGGTATAAATGTTGTTTCACTTGATGCAGCTATAGCATTAAAACCCATCTCATATAAACACATAACGTCTTTAAGACTTTTTGTGATTATAAGTAGATTACCTCCTTCCTTAGGTATCTCAGATAATCCCTGTACGTTCCGATTTGTCAAATTGGTACGCCATTTAGTATACTTGGAAGCTAATGGACGATATATTTTAAATTTATCATCTATTTTATATGCATACATAGGACTAGTTTCTTTGTAGGTTCCTCTGACGACTCTATTACAAAGAAAGTATTTAATGCTAAATACTTGAAACTTTTTCAATGTATCTATTGATATATGAAATTGTTTCCAATATTGTTTGTCTACATCTGTAAATGGTTGTCTTACTATTCCGATATCTGTTGGCCCTGAATCCACCGAGTAGGAGTACGTGCGTATAACATTACCACTATTAGGATTCATTTTTCGGACGATGCGCAACAGTTCTCGTTCAAGTTCGTCTCTTGTTTGTATTCCTTTATAAAGTTTAACAAACTTGATAGCATTTCCTCCTTCTCCACTTCCGTGGTCTTTGAAGAAAAGCTTTCCATTTACGCCTTTAAATATAGCAAATGATGGATTTTTGTCATCCGATCTTAATGGACTGTTAAATAGTTTACCTATTTTAAACTGTCCAACATAGTAAGAATAAATGTCATAGTCATCCAGTTTATCCAATAAATCTTTTAGACTCATTGTGATAGCTGTTCTTGTACTATACATGACTTATAAGTTCTTAGTTAGTAGGGAGTTTAATAGGATTCGAACCTATATTTCCAGATCAATATCCTCTGGCGCTCTACCATTAAGCTATAAACTCCTTCAGTAGTGTGTTATCTCCTTATAGGCTAGCCGCTAAGGCATTCTCTTTCACAAACACATTACAACCGTCCCTCAATTGGTTCTACTGAATTGTACCTCGAATGGGATTCGAACCCACACGGACAAATGTCCAACAGAGTTTAAGTCTGTCTTGGCTACCAGTTACAACATCGAGGTAAGTGCTATTTTTGTACCAAGTATAGCTACTTGTTGTTACCTTCACAGGCGGTACCGTCGGATAATACACCTTTTATACGCCGACTCGGAAAAATCATTGTTTAAAAACGAAATAGAATAATCAAAAATGAGGATTTCTCAACCTCACGTCTACCTTTTTCGACGATATTTATAGACTTTCCGCTGAAAATCATTTTCGGGTTAAACAATAATATCGTTATCGGGAGAGGAATCGAACCTCTCTACAACCATTCCGATACCCCAGAGTTAACTGGCTCCACCAGACCTATTAAAACGGCAGGTCATCCGTTTTATTCTCAGTAACCGGAGTGTCAGCCATAGTAGCTGCAAGCGGATCTGCAGGCTTTTCTACGTCAGCCTTTACAGGACGCTCAAGAAGATCGTTCTTGAACAATTTAATCTGAGACTCTTTGATATCCATAGGCTCTACGTACGTTCCATTCTTAGATACCTGTGTATATCCTTTTTTATCATAAATAACTTTAAGTCTAAGCTTTTTATTAGTAGAGATAAATGGGTCTACGGTGGATTTTACCCAATTCATCATATCTACAAAAGAATTCAATTCTACGTCAGGAGGAGTAATAAAACACTTTATTAATTGCAAGATGCGACCAAACTGTATATTGTCGCGATTCTGCAGATCCTCGTCTGTTTTAATCCACATGTTCTTTTCGTTTTTCCACTCGGTAAACTCAGCTGTCTGACCAGCTTCATTTACGAATGTTACACGAAGAAAATCTTTTCCCTGCGGACTCTTTTCTACCGTTATCGATTTAAGCATTACGTTATCGTTAATGCCTACCGGAATGTAATTTGAATTAAACTCTTCGTTATTTACAATTGCTGTTTTAGTATTATACATAATTTCTTTATTTTGACTTATAGTTCTTAATCTTTATATATTCGATCCCAATGAGTAGTTAAGACACCTGTTTCTTCATTCATTTCTGAAATGACGATGTCTTTATTCCTAAGGTGGTCACTACGACAACCCATAGAAATATTCTTACCAGCTTTGAATTTAATATGTACTTCGTTTCCGTCTCTGTACATATATCCTACTCCATCACACTTTCGACACACCATTCCTGATAGTTTTCCTACCAAGTCTAATGATCTTTCTGACAGTTCTTCTCCTGTAGAAGGATCATTTACGATAGTATCTTTAATATGACCGATTAGAATAAACTCATCACATAGTTCTTTGAACATATCGATAACCTTTAGCACGGCTTCTCGTAAATACAAATAACCAGAACCCTGTGGAAGAGTTCTGACATCTGTACCTGTCCAGTTTTTACCCATTGGTTGTTGTCTATACAACGTAGCAGCATAACTTAAACACATCTCCTCAAGAGAAGTTGCATTATCTATAGTTATGTGTCTATAGAAATTATGCCCTACCTCCTTATTCTTAGCTCTAATGGCTTGAGCAGCTTCACCTAAATCGTTTATATTTCTACACTGTATTGCCATCGCATCGACAAATGTAGAACCGCCTTCTAGGTCTATAATTAGATTATTGTCCAATTGTGCTAAAGCAGAAGTTTTTCCGACTTTTTCACGACCAAACAACACTAAAAATTTCGGATTAGTTGTACTTGCTGGAATTTTCTTAGTAGGTAATATCAATGGCATGGCTTATAGCTCTATTTGTTATTAAAGGTTAATATTAATGGTCAGATTACGAGAATTGGTATAAATATCAATAATCGTCTTCTTCATCTTCGGAGTAATCGCGTTGATGAAATCATCTGACGAAAAGTCCGAATACTTGAACACATCGAAACCAATCTGAATCTCATCATCGTAGAAGATAATGGGAGTATTGTTTGACAGGTAATATGTGTGACCAATAATAATGTTCAGCTTGTTCTCAGGCTTCTTATAGTTTGCAAGGAACTTAGCTGCCTTAAGGAAATCAGATGAGATCTCCTTAGAATCACGAGTAATATACAAATCCGTGTCTGTAAACAGATAGGGATTCTTCTTCATCACATCAGAAAATATGATGTCATCAATAGTCTTAGAATAGTTTGTATACGTACTTTTGCCGATAATCTCATCGATAAAGTTCTTCTTACTATTGTTAATAATACTCGATGTAAATGTATATGTCTTCATAATTTTCAGCCTTAAATTTTTTGTTTTACTTACGATGCACTCTCGATCAAGTTGTTATACATTAGATCGTTCTCGAATTCAAGTATACAAGGTTTACCAGCATCTCTGTTCTTGAGAATATGTATATAAACCTTGTTTTGCGTAGGTAGATGATTCGGTCCATATTCCGATATATTTAATATTTCCGGTCTATGAATCACTAACACATAGTCACTTGCTTGAAAAATTGCATCTGATGACGATAAATCACTACGCATAGGATAATGCGAAAGTGGGTTATTAATTCGTTCTGGCGCTTCTATGTTTCTATTCATTTGTGCTAACTGTACAATCGACGTAAGCGGTAGTTTTTTAGCTTGTATGAATACTCGTTCGAGTTCGCTAATAGTCTCTATTACAGAGCCTACTTGCTTTGTCAATAGGGCATGATCATACAATATAACAAAATGTTTATTCTTACCTTTTACATAGGTTTCATAAAAGCTAGATATTATCTGTTCAACTTGCATGGGAGTACACGGATTATCTACAAAATAGATAGGATACTCCTTTAGCTGGTTAGAAACAGCGATGACTTTTTTAAAAGTTTCTTCATCGAGGTCCGTTTCCGAACTATACAAAGTCGAAGTCGTTTTCCTTAATTTATTTGAAAGCGTTCTTCCAACTTGCCTAAATCCAACCATCTCAAGTGAGAAGTTTAATACAATAACATCTTCAGACGAATTTAAATCAATCACATCACTTTGTAGTAAATTAGCAAAGCTAGACTTACCACTTCCTGAGATACCAGCTATAGTATAAACTGTATTGGGTTCAATACCTCCCATACATTGCTTATTAAACTTTTTCCATCGTGTTTTAAGCGATGTAACTGTGTGATCTCTTCTAGCCGCAATGTAGTTTATAGCTTCTTGTGCTACAACAGACATTGGCCTGATGAAATTACAACAATTCTGTTCCATAAGCATTAGTATTAGTTGTACTATTATCTGCCATCTCTTCCTCAGTTTCTTCCCATTGATGGTCGATTAACCATCTCCACATCGTCTTCATATAACTAATCTTACCTTCACGAGTCTTTTTGTTTATCTCGTATTGTAGGCAGTTAATTAAATGTTCCTTCATTGCTATACTATTACCAGTTGTAACATTAAAGAAATGACGACATTTATTTACGTTTGCGCGAAGATAGCTTTTTGCACCATCTGGACGTAATACGTATACTGGGTACATATCGTAAAACAAATCGAAATAGTCTTTATCGGGTGCTATTTTCTCTTTAAGCAGATCTGTTTCTTGATATGTCTTTGAATTTCCTTTCTCGATCAAGGTTATAAGTCCCTGAGAAATTAAGTATGATATTTCATCGTCGCTAATAAGGCTGACAATTTTGCGAACGTCTTGATTTGGAATTTGATTCTTATTCAATACCATACTTAGGAATATCAACTGATTTAGATTGATATTTGGTGCTGCTTCGAGCAGCTTTGTTTCTACTTCAATAATCATCTCTTATACTCTTTGGTTAACAAGCTGGTTACTAAAACAGCTCCAACTGTTGATAGACAAATTCTGATATGATTTTATTTGCCTCACTAATGTAATATTGGTAATTCAAATGTCTACCTTCAATTGGAATATCGTTCATCTTGTTTAAAATAGTCACTCCAGATTTAGTTAGCATATTAGCGACTTTACCTATGGGATCTACCTTAAACAAAGAATAATCGTTTGTTGATGCGTAGAATCTATTTATTCTCTGTATCGGCACATCTCCGTGCAGTACTTTGAACTTTTTATCTACGCGTTGATACATCAAAAAGTCTTCTATATTTTTAGAACTCTTAATGTATTCAGAAGTTGGTTGTTTTGTTAAAAAATAGTTTATCACAGCCTTTGGAATAATGGCTGGTGCTAACCCTTTACCCAATCTAGGATCTGTGATAAACATTCCCTTTTTCTCTATCAGTTTAGGATCATGTGATTGTGAATATCCTTTTTCGACACCAAAATAGTCATTTATGGCGTACTGATAAAACGCCTCATAGTCATCGGACTCGAAAGTCAGTTGTGTTAATTGCTCAACTTCTGAAACAGCTTCCTGGACTGCTTCTCGTTGTGTCTTTTGAGCAATATACATCACACCATCTGTATTAACCTGCACAATCTTACAGTTTAATTCCAGCAGTCGATCCACTAACATCAATAGTATCAATTGTCCATTGATACGTATCTTAAAGACACTGAATGGATCGTACATCCAACTTGTTTCTTGTTGCATTTTCCCGGTAACAGAATTTAAAGTTAACTTAAGAGCTAAGTTCTTTAACTTCTGTCCACTATGTTTGGCTTCTATTCGCTCCTTGTAGATTTGTGAATATACTTGCCAAAATTCTTTACCTAAATGACGGGGAATCCATTTGTACTTTATAATAAAGGACGGATACATCGACGCTACGTCGCTGTGTCCTATGTATTCATTGTCACTAGGTACGAAGATCTGTGGTGTATGTAAGGAATGTATACCTCCTACACCAATAGAATAGCGTACGTTTGAGAGAACAAACTTCTTCTCATAGCCTTTGCGTTCTTTAGAATATACTATTTGGCTCTTCATATCCTCAAGAACGTCTTGTAATTTTGGATTTTTGTACGATATGAACGGTAATATGACGTCTTTTAATGGAATATAATCCATTGGTGAACGCAATGTTTTCACATATTGTTCACTTAGTCTTGTCTCCTCACAATATTTTTTCAACAGAAGTGTCTCTCCGAATTTTACACTGTCCATTGATAAGGCGTCAATACCGTATTCTTTTTCTATAAACAGACGTAGTTGTACATCGTCTTTCAACCTATTTAGGAGTTCGGTTGTTGACTCTACATCGTTTATATTGTATTCTATCATGTTATCTATTTCTGAATCTGGTAGAAACTGACTAAAGTTACCAGAATATTCTTCTACATTTTTGTAGTGCATTGTTACTTGCATTTCTTTAAGACCTACACGTAACTTAGAACTAAATAACATAGTTAGTAAGTCCATTGAGTAGAAATACTTAGCATATTTCCATCGTTTGAACTTACTTGTATCACCTTCCTCAGACGTAACTATCGTGCTCGATAAATTAAATAATGAATTACATATCTTTAAGTATGATAATGAGTCCATTTTATAATAAAAATCTATCAGATAGTTTATTATCACATCATCATAATGTTTATTGTTATATCCGCAAAACATTTTATCACCAGTATTCTTAAAAAAGAAAAAATCAACTAATTCTGTTAGCTGATTCTTACGGTTGGATATCTCAAAGAAATATAATTTATTAGTCTCAGTATCTTTGCATGTACAATGAAATACGTTTGGGAAGATCTCAATGTCGTATACTATTACGACGGAATTTCGTATTATCATGACTCAAAGGTTCTTGGTTAATATAGTTGCAGTGATGGGACTCGGACCCACTAAGAAACGTTATCCGCTACGATGTCATTTCTCTTCAGGAACTATGCGCGCATAGACTTCACTGCATGTGTTGTTTTTAAGCTGCTAATTGCATACCAGGTAGTATAATTCTACCTTGGTTATTGTAAGCGTCCTTTAGTGTAGACGAAACTAAATTACTCTTACATGCTTTAGTAGTATCCGTGGCTACTTTAGCTGCTTTTATTATTGGAACAGTACTCGGACAATGGTTTATACCGCCATATTTAGCAGTACTACCATCTATGTCCTTAAGATGTTCCAACATTTTTTCCTTATATTTGTCGTCAGACTGTTTAAATCTTCCGACTAATGGGAATTTGCCATATACAGAGATTACAAACTCTGAAATACGTTTAAGCTCCAAATTCTTCTTTTCTTTCCACGGAAGAAGGAACTCGTTTTCGAACAAATCCTGTTGTATACCATCAAGTTTTATGGGACAAGGATTCTTCTTCTCCCATTTTGCGAGTTTGTGACTGATATAAGCTTCTATATACTCTTTCGAGTGCCTATCATACTTCTTGACAGTGTATTTTTTATGAAACTTACCCTGTTCCGATAGAACTCTTAGTTTTTTACCGTCTTTCTTTACAAAAGATTTGCCTTTTGTAAGGTTTTTCGGCTGCGGAGATTTTACTTTCTCCCATTTGCACTCTATCGTACCATCGTCATTTTCTGTACGATAGTTGTTCTTTACAAACGCCGGTATACAATTGTTCTTAACGTTATATTTTCGATTATAGCTGCGCTCTTGAGCTATCATTTGTCGATTTAATGTTGTCTTTTTCATATTAAGCTACTTTTTTGATAAAATTACCTGTTTTTACATCTCTTCGTGATACTTTTCCGAATTTAGCCTTCATAACTTCTTTCAGGCTTTTAGTACACATTTTCTTGAGTGAGTCTCTTTTCATCTTATGGGTGTGCTGAGACTCAAATCTGGCTATATTTGCGGCCTTTCTTTTCGATTTGGCGGCCTTTTTAGCCTCGGATGTATTGTCTGTAGGCTTCTTGCTTTTCTTCTCAACAGAAGGCTTTTCTGATGCCTTATAAGGCCATATGTTAACATCGATAGGTATCTTTCGTAACTTATCGAGAACATGTACATCAGTGTTCTTTATCCAAACATAATCGTCAGACGTAAATGTTGCAGTTATCTTCATCTTAGACAAAGCTGTAACTACACCAGTCTTGTTGTTCGGATTGAATATCATCAGAATATCATAGCGCTTTTGCTTCGCCATTTCTTCCTTTAGTTCATCGAGAGACTTCTTAATCTCTTCTTCTGATTTCTCGCCTAGTTTTAGGCGACGCTTAAGACAAAATAACCTTCTATTTTCGTATTGCTCTTTTCGAGCCTTACGAAGTTCCTCAGACTTTTGCTTGATAAGCTCTTTGTCTTTCTCTGTCAGTGCGTCTTTCTTCACACCGCCCATAGACAATAAAGTTTTGCTGAGAGTTTTTATAGACTGTTTAACGTCGGAGATATTATTCTCTTTACGTTCTTTCTTTTCTTTCTTAAGCTTGTCTGTTTTCTCTTGTTTGACCTTTATGGCCTCAGGAGACTTCTTGTTAGACTTGTTTAACTTTGCAGACTTCTTTGCTTTTATGTTGTTTTTTGCGTTCTTTTTCATTTTGATAATGATTTTAAATTAGACATGTTATTAAGAAAAAGGGAATGTGACTCGTTACAGCCACGATCTGTAATTACGGTACATATACCGTAAGGTCCATCACGCCGAGTCAATGATTTTTATAAGGTAACATCCTCCTTGAACATGTTAGTTATGCTCTCAGGGATATCAATCTCAGTATCATTGTTAAACTTCTCCATTTCGGCATCATACTTGTTTGCCTTAAGCTGGAGATCCTTCAACAGCTGTGCAATTTTTGCACTTGTGAATGTTTCCTTTTTTCCAGTTCCCTTGAGCCCCTTTTTCGATTTCTCTGTGGGATTGATAGTAGGAATCATCTTTAGCTGAGCAATAGCCTCCTTTGCCTCGCATGCTGCAAAGATACTATAGTTATTACTCTTCTTAAATGCGTCTATATCAAACTTTAGACCCATGTTAAGATACATAAGCATACCCTTAATCATGATACGCTTCTCTGCCATCTGAGTAATCTCATTGTACAGAGACTTAAGGTCATAACCCGAACCGAGTCCTGCCTTAATTGCTTTGTTTGACATTACATTCTCATTGCGAATTGTACGCCAATATTTTGTGATTTTCTCACAAAGATTCTTACGAATGTTAATAATGTTACTTGAATTCAATTTCATTGATGTCTTATTCATATTGTATTGATTTAAATTAAACTTCAGTTCGTTGAATTCGAGTTCATCATCTACCTGTATTTATTATACGTACAACTGTATAATAAATTGATATATCTATCCTTGAATATTGAAATCCGCAGATACAATATTCTGATTTGTAATACAAATCGTTTAGGATAGATACATCGCTATTTTAATGATATATGGTAATATAAAAGATTTGTAACCTTAATAATAGTACACAAACAATTTCGATAAATTGTATCATAAATACCTCGGTAATATGACACTAAATCCCGCAAGATTTGTATAAATATCTACGTTATTAATGTACAGTTACTCCAGTTACTCCTACATTTACATCAATCCATTTATCACCAAAACTATCGTTAAAAGAGAGTGTTTTCTTTTTCACACCATCGATATTGATTATGATATCGTTAGGAACATTAATATGCTTCGTAAGAGTCCCTTCCAGATCCGACTTCTCCGAGCCTCCCTCGAGAGGCAGTTTTCCCTTATTGTTGCATACATGTTCATAACAGTCCACCAAACGATGAACTAAGTTATCATATTCTCCTTCGCGCTGTGATAAGTTCGCAATCTCAGTACTAAGTCCACGTTCAAGTGCTTCAGAATTACCTCCTGTAGAGAGGTTTACCAAAGCGTCCCATACCTTTAACGCAAAATCGTTGAAAGGTATTTTATCCTGACAAGCCAATAACTGGTTCCACCAAAGACAACTTGTTTTGCCTAGTATGATAGTACCGTCTTCACGAATACTTATAGATTTGTACTTAGCTTTATCCTTAGTGTTGTTAAATACCTTGTCAGAGATTCGTTCGTCACTTAATAAATACTTAATAAGTGCGATCGAACCATTTGACAAGCGATGTTTCATGGTTACTCGTTAATGTTAATGTCTACACGGCTGTTAAGCTGGTCCATATAGTCGTTAACTTTCTTGGTGTTGTCAGCCATAGCTGACTTGATGCTCTGCTGCATCTTGCAGAGAGCCTCGATCAGAGTCTGGATTGTATCATACTCGCTCTGATTGAGTGCATTCATGAACTGAATCAGCTTCTGCGGATCCTTGAATGCATGAGTCACTGTAGAGTTGTTATCGGCTGCGTTCTTCAACGCCTCCTTAACGGCCTCCTCAGTAACTACACCGTAATCCTTCATGTCTGATGAAATCGGAATGATTGCATCAGCAAGACCATCCTTGTGAGGATTGATCTTGATCACGGGATTGTTGTTTATGTCCGTGTCGATGATAATACCGAAGATGTCCTTTGCATTGATTCGGTAGCGGCGCGGAGATCGATTGGTGATGAGCGTCTTCTGGTCGTTCATCTGGATGGAGTTCTTCTCCTTCTCGAAGTTTGGCCAACAGTCGCGAACTTCTGTTGTAAAGAACTGTTTGCCGAGGTTTGCTCCCATAAGGGAGATTGGGTTACGATTGCCATTAAGTGCGTTTTGCACGTTTACATTAATTGTTGTTGCCATTTTACTTATCCTTTTTGATATCGTTATTGATTTAACTAACGATAAGTTACTACACTATGTCATTCACATGTCCTGACATTTAGACTATTAAAAAAAGAATGCACTGCTTCGGAGAGTCGCTTAGGTACAATCTAACGTATGTTATCTTACAATTCACATAGTTGGTGTGCTAATGGGAACCACGCTTTATATAGATATAGTTACACGTTTATATTCCTTAAAACGAAGCTCAATTTGTGTAACGGGAGTCAAACGGTATGACATGCTAGCCCATCAATCTATATTTTCTTTAAAGCTTAGAATGCTATTTGTGAAGAATTCAATCTTATTGTTTTACTATGTATTACATACCAGATACATAGCCATGTTTATATTGCATAAAACATCGTGTGAAGATCTTCCACACATATACGATACTGATTGTCAGACAATCGGCAAAATTTCCAAAGGACTAATGCACAATATGTATCACCCACGAAAATTTTGAATATCTTTGACAGCTTCCCTATTTTAACTACAAACATATTCATACAAGCTGTAGCCGCTTGCTCGCGCATCCTTGTTTTTACGTCCAAGGATGTCCTGTCGACGTTTCCTATACTTACTACGTGCGTGTGTAGCTTTTTACGCGAGGAGTGCGTTTCATTATCGAACGATCTATACCTTCAGGGGGTATCTGCGATCTTACGGACTTCTGTTTCTTGGTGTTTCTACCTCATTTATTTATAGTACACGAATATTGAGATTTCAACTCATACACTTTCACTTGTCACCCACTTTAAGAGCTTCTTACACATCTATAGACAGTAGATAGTAAGAGATGTTTTCGATACATCACCTGCATACGCTTTTGCACTGCGTCTCATGACTCCTTAAAGCTGCCCATCGTTTCCATGTATTATGCCTACCTTTAGAGTTTACATATGGATTTGCTGTCCATACTTTAGTTCTGGTTACATATAACGGTTGGTACTCAGATTTCAGACCTCACTACTCCCTACTTACAACGTAGGTTTTTCGCTATCTGGGGACATCTAATTTTTGTTAAACATGTTAATTATTAAATTTTATCGCTGACTTATTTTCGTAAGAAGTATCTTTTTTCAAAATATATACGCAGTTACAGTATAACGGATTCTATCCCACAGGGACTGTAATATATGTATATATAGTTGAAACCTTCGAACTATTATCTGTCTTGAAACGGAAGCGATCTCTTGCAGTACTGGAGTGTACAGTGTCGAATCGACTTACGTAGTTTTTGTAACAGATCATCTCCTGTTACCGAGGTTTGACTGTAACGTAGTCACCGTAATAGGTATAGTTTTTTATACTATATCCACACATACATCGTTTTGCTTACTAAACTTATTATGCTCATATCAGACTTTGTCCGCGGCCTCGTATCGCGTGTAAATAACATACATACAACTATATGTTACTTAACTAAGGGTCTGCCCCACCCTCCTGGTAGTTTTTCTTTTATATACCGATAAACTACAAAAGCCTGTCGGTCATACTCATTATTATTTCAGTCGTTTTACCCCATCACTGGCTCCCCTTCAACGGAGATGTGCTGAATCTAACAGCAAGGACTTACATAGACAACATATTTACCATACATTTCATAAGTATTATCCTTATGATATTGTAATAATAACTTGTATATTTTCTTCACACCTTCATACTTGGGTTGGAACCAAGGAACACTATGCTTCAGCTTATTTGTGATACTCACATCTATTTTTGGTTACTTACTCTAGTCGTACATTGATATCATTGCAAACTACGCCATATCATGTGTGTAATTTCCCACAATGTAAGTTTTCAGTATTATAGATATGTTTCATCTCGTGTTTCGTTCGTATATCCTTAGTATCATCAGATATAATTCCGATACGATCATCATTTTGCTCTTCTTGAGACTTACGCGTATTTAAGAGGTCCATCACCAGACGGTTCTCATGGACATTAGGACTTGACAATGACGCTCTGTCCTCTTGCATATGAATTTTCACAACATATGCATTTCATCCTACCTTTTGGGTGTCTCACTTTTTGAGAAAGCTAACATATTCTCGGATCAAGTTTTATTTTTAGCTCCGCCTAAAGATGAATAGACGTATTTTCGTACATAGGCTAATGAGACCTACTATAAGTACTTACCTATAGGTTTCAGGTCATGTAGCGCAAAGCTGCACAACCCGAAACTTAAATGCTAATTAACATCTATAGAGGAATTGAGTTTTTCCAAGTCGACTTTACCTATCTTCTCTAATTTATAGATAAATAGGCTGTCTGTCTTGATGGAGTCTTCCTTGTTATCCATGCGCGTTGCTATATAAAGAGGTGAAGAGTGGCGTTTCTTCTTCTTTACCTGCTTGGGCGCGCGTGCCTTTACAGTTTTTGTTGTTTTTACTTCTGGCTTCTTTTCTATGTATATAGTATCTACTCGGCCAGGTGAGCGGATACTGTCATTCGTCTCCTCCTGCAAACCTAATAACAAGTCTACAGGAGGTTTAACATTATCAAGACTGATATTCGGCATTGTTGCTGCAGAAACAGTCTGTGATGATGTAGATTTGGTAGCTGTTGCGTCTGCCAGGCAAATACCTGAAATGGCAAAAGCAATGCTACATAGAATGGTTGTTAATTTTCGCATAGTTGATTTTGATAATCTCTAATATGGTTTAACACTATCCCACCAATTCTTAATACGTCCTCCTAAAGTCGAGATTTTTTCTTTAGCGGACTGTATTAGTTTTTTTCAGTCGCAGCTGTCTTCTCAGGCTCAGGAGCTTTGTAAGTGAGGTTTGCCTCACTGTAGCGAATGTCCTGTGACAGAGGATCGCGGAACAAATTGGTGATGATACCGGCACGCTGCTGAATGTCTGCAAGGAGTTGATCCTTGTTATCACCAGCGTCGTCAATACCAGAGAGTGTAGGATAATATGACTTAAGGATCATACTTACAGTCATCTTAGCTGCATTGCTAATATTTGAGTCCTCACTCTTCAGGTTCTCAAGCAGGTTGTCTGCAAAGTCTGTAGAACAAGATGTTACTGCGTCGAAATAGCTTGTACACAAGTCTACGTTGCTCTGAATAGCGTCAACATAGTCTTGTTTCTTCGTACCGGCCTTAAGCTCTGCTTTCGCACGCTCAAGCGCCTTGTTGTAGTACTCGATCTTCGGGTCGTTTGCCCAATTAACGAGAGTACGTGTCATTGCGGCAATGACGTTATCATCTACGTCCGTAGTACCGGTGGCCTTGTTCTTCGATGCGTTGCGCAGCAGACAGAACGAGAATATCGGGTTTTTGTAAGAAGTAAGCTTACTGTAAATGAAATGACTGATTCCTACTGTAGAGAAAGGAACCTCACCTACAAGTACTCGTACCTCCTCAAGAAGGTCGGAAATGGTCTTGGACTGAACGGCAGCAGTTGCTGCTTCTTTGTTGTCGGACTTGTCAGCTTGAAGAAGTTGATAAGACCGAAGAAACTCAGTCGCACGCACCATCTTGTCGTACGGGCGCTTTACACCAGGATCAGAGAGGAAGAATGAAAGAGAGTTCTTGAGCTGATCCTCGTTCTCAATCTTCACTGGATCAAGGATCGGTTTAGACTCGACTACCTTCTTCTCTTTCTCAATCTTCTTCTTGGTTGTTGCGTTAACCTTTACTGCACTTGCTGGTACAGTAACGTTACCTTCTGCGTCTGGAGCAGGCAGCAACTTCGAATCGATCGTAAATCCAATAACCGGAGCCAACTCTTTGATTGCCTCAAGCTGAGAAGCGCGCATGGTAGCTGCCCAGTTACTGTCACCATAGTATGCCTCTTGTACGAATGCGGTAGCGAAGCCAATAGCTGTAAGATAGTTAATCTTCTCAACCGGCTCTTTGCCAAACTTGTCTACTGCACTTGGATCGTCCTTGAAAAAGGTCTTAAGACCCATCAAGACGTCCACCTGATGGTTTGCGTCAAGCCCGTTCGATGGCTTGCCTTGTGTTGCTGCACGTAACTGGTTGACGTCAATTACCTCAACCTTTGTCTCTACATTCTTTGAGTCCTTCTTTGTCTCGTTAGACTTTGTCTCCTGCTTTGTCTTAGGAGCTGCAGGAATTGCTCCTTTATTTTTCTTACTCATTTTTGATAAATGTTTAATTGTTAATAACTTGTGAACTTAAAACGGAAATTTTAAAAACGTTCACGATGAATTTTTAATTAAGTGTAATTTACTTAGTTTAAGAAGTGTCGAAATATTGTAACATAATTGTTTGCTTTGTGGTGGTTTATCTTTTAAGTTATCTACTCTACTGCATGGGAGAATGTCTTTACTAATGTAGTAATCCTTACTCACAGCGTCTGGCATGTCATAAGACATGTCTTTGGTGGTATTGTAAAATACATCTGCCAACAATGCTTGTGAAGCATTGGATGCATTTACATACAACTGTGTGGGGCTAACATTAGCATTAACATTCTCGTGTTTATCATTATTGCATATAGCAATAATAACGCTTGCAGCAGCAAAGGCACCTACGAAAGATACCAGCAAAGTCCAGAACAATTTGTCTGACTCATTGTATCGTGCGATACAACAAATCAACAATATTCCACAAATGAACCAGAATAATGCCATTTTACTGTTTAAAACGTTTAGTGATTTTTGTTCTCGTACGAGAAAGTATGGACTTAATCGTACCTTGAGAAATGTTTAATGTTTTGCTAATTTGTTCCACTGTCAAGTTATCTTTGTAAAATAACAGGCATATTTGCTTGTGAACTGGATTGAGTCGGTCAAACTCTTTTAATAGTTGTTCATACGTAATACGATTGACCATATCGTGTTCTGTAGAATCTATTTGTTCCAGCGACACTTTATTGTCATTATCACCAAGCATTCTGTTTTTGTCACCTATTTTACGTAGATAATCAATAGCAGTTCTATTAGCAATAATTCGTAGCCATCCTCCAAAGGAGTCATAGTCTACGAAAGTCGAGAGTTTCTCATAAACTTTAAGGAATACTATGTTTGTAATATCCTTCGCTTCATCAAAATCTTTGATGTATTGGTATAGGATGTTATCCACAAAACCTTTATAGCGATAAAAAAGTTTATTAAAAGCAAGTATATTACCTGCCTGTGCGTCCTTGATTAGACGAATCTCCTCTTGGGTAATCTTAGGATTCTTCATAATCAACAAATTTAACATGTTTGACACCGGGGAGGACCCCATACATGCATACCGGTTATTAGTCTGTCACTGACGTAAGAGACGGTGCTCGTTGCCCCGTGCTGTGATTAAACACTACTCTCTTTGGAGACACGGGTGCTACCTAAAATGGTAGCTCTTCATCAATCAAAACTTCTCTCAGCTCTTTCATATTTGCTATAAGAGAATCACATACATAAATGTAATCATCTTTATCAAATAAGCATTTCATAGCACAGGTTGCTATTCGTATCTTAACATCTCCTGTAACCCATGTATCAAGGTCACATTGCGTTATTAATTTACGATATACCCATTGGGCTCGGTTTTGAAATACTTTATTAGAGGCTAAATATTCAAGAATTTTCTGATTTTGTTTTGACCACGAATTACCTCTAATGAATACTTCTGGTATATATACTTTATCACCATTAACGCCTTGATTACTTGCGATACGCAACGACGATAAAGTTTCTTCCATTGTATGTACATTAGAGATGTCAACATTTACGCCCAATCTTAGTTTTTCTAACATTAAGCGTTGTGTTAAAATATTAGGGAAACTATTCATAACTCATATTATTAATTAAGAATGTCACCAATTTATCCCATAGGCTGGGATCTACAGAGGAAGAAAGATAATTCTTGATTTCATCTTTGATGACATCAATAGACTTACCTTTCTCAACAGAACCATCATATATATTTTTAATGTATATATGATTCACTTTAAACCAAGTTACCCATACTTCGATCTGTCTCCAATACTCGGATTCTTCACTAGTTATGTTATCCCAGTCTATAGATTTATGAAAATCAAACTCTCTGTTATGCTTCTTGAGACCTAATACGTGTCTTGTAGCATCATATCGATCTTCTTTAGCAGCATATATTGATATTTGAGAATCATAAACATGATCTACCCAGTTTCCTTTGGCATTACACCATTTTAAAGCTAGGTTCACTACGAACGGGACTCTGTCTCGTAACATAGCTTTATATCCTGTACTACTCATATTCAAATAAGAATCCTATACTATTCTCACGAACCGTATAGGCGTAGTTGAACAATTAAAAATTACAATCTACTAGAACATTTGTGAGTGTAGTGGACTTGAACCACAAGTACGCCATTTGTATTTCGTATACACCCTCCTCCACTTTAGTAGGAAACACTCAGATTACACTCATGCTACATGTGTGTAGTCTACAACATTATAGTTGCCATTTAATTTATATAGTAATGTGCTTACGTATTTACTTCCTCTAGTAATCAATTCCATTCACGCCCATGTTAAAAACCACACTATTCTCACGAACCATGTGGTAACTGCAAATCACATAACTAAAAACATAACTCAGTGGACGTGCAGGGATTCGAACCCTGGTCTTACTAGATTACCTCATACACACGAATACTCTTTTGTAAATGCTCTATTGATCAGATAGAACATTCGATTTAAGCCTATTTTAAGCCGTTTTAAGGCGTTATTTCATCTCATGTGATTAGCTACTTCACAATCGATTAATAACGTCTTAGAACGGCTTTATTTGGCTTAATACAAAGCGGTGATATGACTGACTCTTAGGTTCTTGCATGTCGCTTTCAACATATTTTGATTTACATCTTAGTCAACTCCGGTTTATCATCGCTCTCCACCATTGTTGAGACTCAAGGCTCTCTAAGAATTAATTCTTTGATCATGTGACTTATATTTAAACTACCGTAAGTTCGGCATCTGAATTCATAACTGGCTCTAGGCTCTGTACGACATGTCAATTCATGTCTCATGGCGTTCCGCACTACCGCAAATCTGGGAATAAGGCGTTAACTTCTCCTTCCACAAATCATATGGTTCTAAGACTCGATGATTCGAATTCATATAGTTCTACTCTTAGTAGCGGTCCCAATCCCAGACGTAGTCGCCCTCAAGAGAGTTCTGAAGTTCGCGCAATTCCTTGCGGTATTCTTCATTGCTCTCACAAATGGCTTTCTCCTTCTCTTGTTGAGACTTCTTGAGTAGTTCTTCGTACTCTGTAGGAGTTATCTCTCCTGATGCGAGCTTGTCCAACTGCTCCTTTGAGCGAGTTAGAGCTTCCTTCGTCGCTTTCTCCTCGCGACGACGCTGGCGCAACTGCAGCAGTTCCTTCTTGTTCCAGTAACCGGCCTTCATGATCTTCTCCTTGAGGATACTCTTTTTCTTTTTCTTCTCCTCTTCGGCGATCTCCTTCTTTACCTCATCGGCCAGGCCCTCGGGCATCTTGTTACCGTTCTTGATGGCGTCGAGAACGTTTGTCTCGTCTACTACTGTGTTCTTTACCTCTGTTTTTTTGTTTTCTGTCTTTGCCATTTTGATAATGATTTTAAAAATTAAACAAATTAGACTTAATAGTCTGTATCTTCGTTCGTATAATCACGAAACTCTTTTTTGGTTTTAGTCCTTTGATAGGGCTTAGCATTGATATGCTTTTGTTTGTAGACCTTTTTAGGGTCTACTTTTTTTTCTTTGTTGCACATGACGGTTAAATTATCAGGGAATATGCCATTTTGACTTGCTGATAGACGGGTCGTGTGAATCCGTACTTTGTTACAGTGTCTACTCCACACTGGTTAACAATATCATCGTAATCCAGAGAAGGATTTGCAATGATTGTCACAGCGTTTAGTAATGCTTTGTCTTTTTTTGACGAAGCGTTTTTGAGAAGACTTGTAATGAATTTGTACCGGTCGAACTCACGATTGTTTATGAATTTCTCACAGATGTAGATAACAGCTGCTTTTTCTGCAATCTGTTTCTCTTCGTGCGGTTTTACTTCTATTGTATGAGCAATAGAAGCTTTCACCAACTCTTCTTCTGTCAAAACAGTAGCTCTGACGTTTTTTGGTTCTACTTCTATGTTAAACACGATAATAGAACCAATTTTTGCCAAAATTTTCTGAAGCTTTTCCTCTGGTATAGTACTCAGACGCTGTCCTTGTATGGACAGTACGATATAATCCTTATTCATATTCTTTTATCGTTTTAATGTGTACTTTTTTACCACCAATCATAGTATCCTTGGAGGTAATTTCCGCTGATTTGTGCCCATCTACTTCTTGTGGATGGGTGATAGAATCTGGAATGGTTTGTGGTAGATTGTCATAAATCTGCTTACCTTTCTCATATTCTTTAACGATAGAAGCCTTGGTTGCAACACCGTCACGATTAATTACAATCGTAGCAATGTTATATGTCAATGTAGGATTCATGTGCCTGAATACGGAATCTTCGTATTCATTAGCGTTTAGTTCGTCTTTGTAAGACAAAACTTCGCTTACGTTGTCAAACTGCGGGTTTACAACACCCTCGATTTGGTTTGCGACCTTTACAGAGTCGTTCTTTGGGGAGTCTCCTTGCTTGAAATGGTCACACGCAGTCAGTTGCAGCGTTATGATAAATGCTACAATAACCGCAATTACATACATGGCTAAGTGCCATACTGAATTTTTCATTTTTGATAAATTTTTAAAAGTGAATAATTATAGTTCTAATAACTCGCATAGTATTATTGTGTACATCATTGCAGATCCTAACAGTAATATTGTCAATATCGCAGTTAATGGAATTGACAATGTTATGTCTGTAATTATTAAAAACAAACATATTCCTGCTAATATCAGCATAGCAATGCACCACAACACTAATAACAGCTTTTTAAGTCCTCTTTTCATATGTTTACAAATATTATACCATTTGCTGCACATTCCGGGTTAAAGTTGTTATAACGAATGTCGCGAATGGATGGACAGAGGTATATTTGGTTTAATACACATCCATCACATCCATTCGTACGCTTCATAACACGATATACTTTACCGCGGATCGAAAAGAATTGACCTGGTTTAGGTTTCTTTTTCATAGATACAATCGTTTAAAGTTACGAGAACATATTTCTCTCTTGTAAACGTGTCAGTAAAGCGTACTACAGATCTTACTGTAGCATACACTTTATATCCAGTGTTAGAGTAGAATTCCGCTACTTCAATGTCATACGGATCTTTGAATTTGCTCAATTGTTTCTCCAAGAATGGAGTAACAACAAACCGCAATGATAGTTCTTTAGCAAAACTATACTTAGCTATCTTCATACATGTAGCTTTTTCTGCTCGTATGAAAATAGTTGTAGGAAAGTATACTTTTGCTTTTTTGAACATGAATTCTGTTGAGAGACTGTATCTGACCGTTCTTAAGTTTGATGCCTAAGGACGGTTTGATGTTATTTTCACCACACAGTCTTATGTATGACATGACATTTTGAGTTACAGGAATTAACTCAGAAATGTCTTTCTTGTCATCATTGTAGACTGCGTAATATCGCACTGTTCCTGTTGAAGTTTTCTCTTTAACATATTTGTCGATACATGTGACATTACATGCCATAGTATCCAACTGCGGTTTCTGTGCTGTTTGAGCATTGCATTTTGAAACCGCAAATAGTAGTATTATTAATGCTACTATTCCACCGAGTATCATTCTCGGTCCGTCTTGATTTTCTACTGTCATTGTTTTGATAACTTTTGACTGTTTATTACTTCTAACAGACTTCCTGCTGTTAGTCAGGTTATTTTGTAACTATAAATGTTACTTCTTTCTTTAAGTTAAGTCTCTTGAGAAAATTATCAATAATCGTCTCAAGGGCCTTGGCCGCGTTTGGAGTAATGCCTTTTGCTAAAAGCATTGTACAATCATTCTTTTTTACCCACAACCTTCTTCTGTCGTTGCCGAGACTATCACTAGTCACTGACTTTTTTTGCGGTGGATGAATTTGATTTCGTTGTCTCATGTTCAAATGGTTTACAATCTTTTATGAGTGCTTCAGTAAAATTGTCGAGCTCTCGTAATAATACACTTGCTTTTTGGCAGTTTGTTACCACTTTTTTGATAACTACCGCTATGCCTTGTATAGTATCAAGTGATACAAATGTATATTGGTTTGTTAAAAGTGGTGGTGTAATAAAAATGACTGTTTCTTTGTTCTTTCCGTCGCATGAACTTTGTACTACTGATGCATCGAACGGGAGTCTTTTCAGTATATTATTGATCATTTCTGCGCTTGCTATACAGCCTTCAACTGTTATTTGCTGCATGATCATGTTGTTTTTGACAAAAAGACCTGTTTTAAATTGTAACATTGTTAATAAGTTTTGAAATTTCTACTAATTCTTCTTTTGACACGAAAATCGAATGATGGAAACCTTCGCTGTCTATCTTTGTTAAGATATACATTGAAGATTTACCATCTTTCGACAATTCTATACTAGTTTTCTGGTTCATACTCATCTACTGCAAATTTTGCGTTTGCGTAATCTACACCTACATCACTTTCGAGTATAGGGTGATCTTCATCGATGTACAGAGAATCAAGTAGCTTTTCAGTACACTTATAGTACTCTTTGTAAAGGTCGAGTTCTGTTCTCTCGGTACGTGCATTGTCTCTTACCTGTTTGTGTGCGGAATTAAACATCACTGTGGCTATTATTACTAATGTAACAAAGCCTATGATTTTATTGGCTAGCTTTTTGCCTGCCGGTCCTGGAAACAGATAGGTACTGTATGTGCGGAATATAATGTCTTCATAGAGATCATTATATATCACGCTCATGCCAATCACGTACACAGCTGCTGCTATTGGCCAAACATAATATTTGTCCAATACATCACCACCGTACATAAGTACGGCGAAAGGCGTAGCTGTTAAAATCAACAATGCTACGCAGAATACCAGGAACATAAATCCTGGCATAAATTTAAGTAATTTTCCCATTTTGATAATGTTTAAATGATTTCGTCGAAATACTGATCTACAGCAAGTCTCGTACGACCATGAAGGTCGTCAAACAGATGATATATGTATTCTTCTGTTTCAATCTCTCTAGGTACAATGTCGTGTACTTGTCCCATTCGGTTAAACTGAATGGATACGATTGTTGGTAGATTTGTTACATCTACTTTGTATTCCGTTGTACCTGATAGATCGACGAGTGTTTTTACTTCTTTTTTGCCTCTTTTTTTCCAGTGTGACATACTGTTACCCTTGGCTGGGATTTTGATTTAATGCCTAATTAGACCTTTCGATCTCTCTCCACTATGTTTTTAACGTATGCTACTATTATTCACATAAAACATAGAAAACTGTTACAATATTTGTTGAAGTACTCGGATTCGAACCGGGACTGACAGAACCAAAATCTGTAGTGCTACCATTACACCATACTTCATAGTATATCATCTGTTTCACAACAAATGATATATGTAGATATATTTTATTTCACAATAAAATACATCAAAAACGTTTGCTAATCTAACGGAACTATTAACCTTCTTTCAACTGTCAAAATGCTAAAAAATCCTAACAAATATCTAGTATTATGAATACCAGATTTCCGGTGGTACAGAGTACCGAAATTTCACAATCTGTTTCATGTTCATATATATTTAGTGGTTAATGATAATCAATTGAAAACTACACTCGTTTCACAACGAATGCAGTTTATTAACTCTCTTGGTATATAATGAATGGACAAATCTATTTCAGTCTTTTGTACCTTTCAAACTCTTTTCTTGCTGTTTTACGACAAGAATAAGTCATTTTAGTGAATGTGTTGCCATCACATACGGTGATGGACCATTCAAATGCATGTTTACCTGCGAGGACTATTGTTCTGTCGAACATGTCCTTAAATGCTTCGCGTACTATATTAGAACAGTTTTCGTGATGAAATTGATGTTTCTGTCTCATTTTAGATAACCTGTTTTTTCGTATGTGATTAATAATCGTTCTGCTTCACACCATATATGACTAAAATTGGAATACAATAGTTGTTTGTATTGATTCAGAATAATGTCATATAGACTTATTTTAGGATCAATTCCAAAGCCGTTACATCCATATGGTTGTGATTTACGCTCTTCCCAGAAAGGAATTGCATGTGTAAACAAACCCCAAATTCCACCTAAGAATACTTCTTCAGGTTTCATGGTCGGTATGCTTTATGTTCTAAACATACCATATTTGTCTGGACCAAGGTTTCTGTTTTGGAAACCTACAATCCATGCTTCTTTGTGTATGCTTAGTAGTTCTTCTAATGAGTCACATTTCTCAACTGCGTTGATAATACGTGCCACATTCTTTGATAAAGTATGCTGTAATACGGCATCCTTCATGTTCTTTCGTACTTCTTCCTTGAAGAATATACGATTCCATAAATTGTTACTTTTCATATAATACAAATTTTCCATCTTCAATACTGATTGATTTAATACTTTTTGTATAATAACCAGTATCTCCGTGAGGGTTAATAACACATTCTCTTTTTATGCAAATATTGCTCTCTGGCTTTGTTAGCAATATTTCTGCTAATTCTTTTGCATTCATGATGTTTATTGTTTTTAGTTTATATACGTTTTAGATGGATATATTTCTGCACACATTGTGATTTTACCGTTATCTGTTATTGGTTGTCTACCTACTATATAACGGCGTTCCAGATGACGATTTGCTTCTTTACACCCATATAAGATTATTCGATCGTAATCGGTATCCACTTTACATAGTGTGTATCTTCCGTTTAAATCTTTATAACCTAAAAGATAAATGTATCTCATATGTTTATTGTTTTGATTGATTCAAAATTGAGCAGTTTATTCACATGTTCAGGTGTCACACAAAGTTCAGCTATAGACGAATAATATCATAAATATCTTCGTTAATGCTATCAAGCGATTCTATTATGCGCTTTTTCATTTCACGTCCGTTGCCATTTTTATCAGTGTAAGAGAATGTACAATACACTACAAACGTGTCTTCACAAACCTCAATGTTATCGATGACCACTTTGCCATCTGAAAGATCGTGCTTTTTTGCAAAGGCATCTAAGTCTTTTACTTTTATGCCATAGACAAATCCGTCGCACAGTCTTCTACAATCGTCAATAGATAAGATTATTGACAATCTCTCAGCAAGCTTATCAGGACGATTTTTAATCATATACCTGACTGCATACTTAATCATGTTGTTTTTTTCCATAATTTTATTTTTTTGATTGATTCAAATTGTCAAAGTTACTTCCATTTTCTTTTACTTAAAGAAAACCGAAGAACCTCTTCACAAAGAATGCATAAAGAATCGAAGTAGTTTATACACTTGCTTTGGTGTTGTTCACATACACAGAGCCATTATTAACTACTGGCAAGTTGAGTTAATAGTTTCTCTCTGTGTTTCGTCCAGTCTCATCAGTGTGAATTTTAACGTCTCCTGGATGACGCCGTTTTTTATTCAATTAGGTTATAAAACGATAAATTACCCTAATTGTCCACGGTACATCTTTATGATATCCCGACACTCTCATAATGCATTTGAGAATGTTTCGTCTTAATTTTCAAAGACTCATCAGGGGACTTATTATGTGTACTTAATTCTGTTGCCAAGGTAAGTACACGAAAACTCCGAGTTGGTCATCAAGACCCTCAAGCTTTTGGAGAAAGTTCTGAAATAATAGCGTATTCTGCGATTATCTCTATTTCAGGATCAGTAAATTCTTCATAGTTGTCGTCATCTGTTGGCGTCAACGTATGATGAAGTTTTACGATACGATTTTGAGCGTATACAATTTCATCATACACCTTATCTACAAAATTCTTAGAACTACGAGATAGCGGACTAGTGTATAGTAATTCTCCACTTACTGATACACCATTTGGAGCAATAAAGTTTACCATTTTTGCTTTGTTTATTTTGTTTAGAACGTTTGATTTCGTAACAAAAGCTATATATTAAGTGCCTATGGAACACGACAACTCATGTTTTTTCGTAAAAAAGGCAAAGCGTGAACTCTTCCGAATTCACACCCTGCCTTGTGTGCTAAGCGACAATGTTCTGTGTCGTTGTTGTTGCTGTTGGGTCATCCTTAAAAAGGACGCCATTTGCCAAATCACGTTGCAAACGTGCAGTAACACTCGCCAAAGCGGTTGCCGTTTGGTCGCTTGCGCCTACATACGCAAGTGTGCGCACAGATACGCGGATGCCCTGTGCCGTATAAAGCGCATCAACACCTTCCAAAGCACACGATACGGGAACATTTACCACCGTAAGTGGCAGCACGTTACCCGCTTTTTCAGCCTCAGCCCATATCATAGCTGAAACCTCATCATCCGATAACAACAGTCCCTTTGCGTTCTTGACTCCATCAAAATTTAGAATAACACTGTAAAGCGCGTTTGAGGTGTGCTTTGCACAGAACGAAAGAAATGTGTTTTCGCTTGCGTTGTTGTCATTCTCTGACAATGCAGAGAAAACAAGACGCACGCGTTTACGACCTTCGGCGGCTGCATTAAATTCAGCCATTGACGCTGTGTCTACTTGCTCCAAACGAGCCGTAATCACTTTCGAAGAAACTTGTAACTTATCCATAACTTATAGCTTTTATATTAGTAAATGCGAGTTGGCGTTACCCGTGGGGGTATTCCAACTCGATAACTGATACAGGGGTGTAATTCTTTGCTGTTTCGTATTTTTATACTTATATTATAAAAAATTTCAAAAAAAAATAAAAAAAAATCCGAGCTAGCTAAGCTAACCCGGATTATATTAATTACCCAATAATCTCTTTCTAATATATACTACCACATCTTTCTGATCTGGATACAAACTAAATGCGTCAGTTATAGTAGATTCAATCACATTTTTAATATATTTCTTATATGTTTCTACGTTTTTATCTGGAGACACTACCCAGACGACAAAGAAACTTATGCCGATTATGATCGACAATTGTAGTAACATTTCAATCATTTTCACTAAATATTTGTATGAATTTATCGTATTCTCCTTTATCACTAAGATTTATAGCTAATCGTATTAGACTAGCTATATGATCTTCTCCATGTTTCTTTGCTTCTTCTATTAACTTGAGCATTCTATTACGCTCTGTTTCATCTAATTTCTTTTTCATTTGCATTTACCTTTCCAAATAAAATCTGAATGTAAACTATGTGCTAAATCATACATTTGTGGGTCTACGTATTGTTTATCCCTTAGGTCAAAGAAATGATCCCAATCTCTATCAAATCCACACATATATATTTCTGTTTTAGTAGCATTTGGGAGTATTGCACGTACTTCTTGAGGCTTCCATCCTAAATTAATAAGACCTATATAATGTACTTCAGTATCGTAAAATAAATATAACATTCCTCGTGTTAATTTATTAACTTTAAGAAATTTCATACCATTATTATCTCCCCAAACAAAGTTATCTATATCTATATTATCTTTTAACTCTGTGTTATTAGGTATATCTTTTGTGCATTGTACAGGTATTATAAAGGTTAACTGGTTACCGAATTTATCTTTAGCATAATTACAATATCTTTGACCTTCCTGCATAAATGACATAGATCTATGACGTACTAACTCATGTGTCATTGCTCTATTTGTTATAAATTTAACTGTAGTACGTCTTTGGTGATATTTAGTAGGCTCACACATATATTTCAAATCATCTTCCCAGTGGTTTTCTACAATAACTCTATAATTTGTAGTTACATATCTTGTAGAATCTTTTGTTATTGTGACGGCACTAAAATGGTTAGTTTCATATTTTTCTACATCTACTTCACCGAGACTTGTATTTGGGAATTCTAGATATACAGTTCCAAACTCTAGTGGACTATAATGCTTCATATTTATGAGGCGTTTAACCATTTCTTCAGCACTATCTTCAGTTATCTTGTCTTCAGATTTATACGATACTCTAGCGGCACGCTCTATATCTTTATAGATATCTTGTAATGTATAACCGTGTGTTTTACAAATTTCGTATGATTGATTAATTAATTTCATCTTCTAATGTTTTAATTTTATCGTTTATATATTGAATTGTCTTATCTTTTCCGTGTCTATAATAAAAACTCATTAAGGTTTTATATGATACATTAATATATGTACTCCAATCTTTCAAGATCTTAGATAATCCATCTATGACAAGATAAATATTATTGTTTTTATTTCTGTTTTGTTCACAGTATGACGCCCATCTACAATTTGACGGACAATATCCTAGAGTATTATTAATTCTGTCTATAGTCAAAGAATCGTTGTATCCGGAACTTAAAGCCCAAGATTCAAATACTTTATAATTAGAAGCCCATTCTTCACATACTGTAATCCCTTTATCGTAATAATATTTAGAGCAGTTACTATTAGGGTTATTGCATCTTGTTTTAATATTAATCCAAATGCTATATAATCGTTTACTAACCGGTAATCTACATTTGCACCCATTACTTCCTCTATAGAAGTGACTTCTTTGCATACTAAATAGTTGTCCGCAAATAGGACATTTACAAAGTATTATAGCATTATTTCCATTCCTTGAAAGTATTTGAAGCATCTCTATTCCAGCTTTATTTGTTTTTATCATATTCACCTTCTATTTGAGATATTTTGTCGTTTATGTAAAAGATAGCTTTCTTAAGATCCTCTATAGTTTTAGATCTATTGTCATACCCTTCTTCAGTTTTATGACCAGCTCTTAATATGTATTTTATAGCATTACCAAGATCAAAGTCCATATGTCGTGTGATATCTATAACCTCGATACCTGCCTTATCTTTCAGCCACGTATAGTGTGATGGATGGTTTACTTTGTCATGCTTTTTATCAAAGTATGTTTTTACATAATAGTTACACATGATAACTTCATTTGAATAATCATCAATCATTTGCACACCCTCTCCATAATCATCGAAATTAAGCACTGTATAAACACTACCATCAGTAAATCCATCTATTTTTAGATCATCTCCTCCATTGAATACTAATTTATCTTTTATTTGGAGGTTTTTGAATTCTTTTTCTTGCATTTCTTTTCTTTTTCTATGGCGTCACACATACATTCAACGGCCCATTCTATTATGTATGCTAAATGTTCGTTTCCTGTATGTTTACTGCAATTAAACTCTAAATCTACACTCTTAAATATACCATTCATTACGTGGAATGCTTCATGTGCCATTTGTGGAGGCTTTGGTATTCCATCAAATACTACTAATACTGTTTTGTAGTAATTATTTTTGTTATACAACAAATCATATGTAGATCCATAATGATCTGAATCATCAGCTATAAATTTAGATTCTGGATCTTCTGACCATGCATATGTGTCGTTCATAAAATCTATATGATTTATATCGAACATTATATCTAATTTTGTAGGATATATATCACATTTATATGAATATACATTAGGCTTCTTTGATTTCTTCGTACTCATCGTATACTTCTTTTAATGCGTTAGATACTTGTTCTTCTATAGGACGTTGTTTTTTACGTCTCATAGCATTTTTAAGATTATCTTTGTATAGATATTGTTCTAATACAGATGATGCATTCTTAAATGCCTGATAATTTTTTATATTACCATCTTCATCTTTATCATTATACAAATCATCTACTAACTTTTTAAGTTCATCTAATGTATAATTTTCAAGAACTCCTTTACTATTGACATGACGTATCAAATGATCTTTATAATTATCTGATGTAGCGTCTTTATCGTATATGTTAGCGTATTTATATATCTTTCCCATATTAATCTTTATCGTAATAACCGTTCCTTAAACGGATTTTCTAATCTTTCTTTAACCATTCTAATGCTTTTTTAAAGCGTGGATCACTTGCTGCCTATTTCAGCGTGTAACACATATTTTGTGCATTCTTGTTCTACTATGTCTCCATTATCATTGATTATCTTATGAGTAAATATTTGATTATTTTTCCAATTATAGTATCTACTAAGTGACTATGCACGCTCTCTTCTAGAGCTATATTGATGTATACATTTAAGCATTTGTTCAGCATTTATACATCCTAATGCGTCCAAATTACATATATGTCCTACAATATTTTCTACACCGTCACTTAAGAATTTACTTTTAAGCTTAGCATATTCTTCTTTAGCTTGTATAAAGTATTTATTGTTTTCATCATAAATAGGCTTGTTATCTACTATATAAGCACTATTTATAGGAGTATTATGTATAAAATACCATTTACAATTATCAGTAACTGGAGTAGATATATCTTTTAGAGATAGAAGATCTGCATAATATAGTATAGCATTTAATTCTATATCATTCATACTAATGTTTAAGTTATATTTATATATAAACTATATAAGTTATATTAACCCCCTATAGTCCCCCTTCTTATGCCACTATAACGTAAAAACCGTAAAAAAGTTGCAAATATACAAATATTTTTATCTATTGCAACCAAATTGTGCTGACATAACGTTAAGGCGGCATAAAACAAGAAATTAAAATATATGGCAAAGATTTTGAATGTTATTAAACCGTTTATGCATTTGGTTCCCGGTGATACGTTTGAACTGAATAAGGATGGTAGTTATACAGCAAAACATCACGATGAGTTTAATCATACAGATGATGCAGGTGATTACAAATCATCATTTACATCAGAGCTTACAGTATCTGCTGATTATATAAATAATTTGATCAATGATGGAATTATTTATCCAGATGAGCCTAAGAAGCCTTTTGTAAATGTATTTGATGAGATTGATAATATGCTTGATGCATATACAAAAGATCTTAAGAATATAAATGCTGATATGGATAATGCTCCTGAATGTTTGAAAGTAGAGAAGACTACCGTTCTTAAAAATCTCATTAAAACGCTTAACTATCTAAAGAACCTTAGAAAATGAACGAGGATAAGTTAATGAATCAGTCGCAGTTGGCAGAAAGCGTTGCTGAAAAAATCCCTTACACATTTCACGATTGTTTTCTTGTTAAACCGCTGGACAAGATCATGGTAAAGAAGGAAGTTACAGAACTTCCAAATAATAAACCGGTTAAGGATAAAGATGGCATAGAAGCCGTTGAAGGAACTCCGAAGACCGAGGTAAAAGAAGTAGAGTCTGATTATCAACAAGGCGTTGTGATTAAGATACCATCGACATACAAAGAGACTGATAATAAGCTCATGAGTGTGAAAATCGGAGATATTATCTTATACAAACCTACAAGAACAATGCCGTTCGATCTACTTAAAGATAGTAGACTTATACGATATTTCGATATTGTTGCTGTGAAAAATGATTGACATTAACAATGTAATAAAAGAAGTATCTAATAAACTTAATATAGACGAATAGATTGTAGATGTTGTATGTAAACACCCATTTAAACAAACAGTTGATTTAATGAAAGGTGATGATACGAAAGATATACTATTCAATACACTATTTAAGTTTAAGTTGAAAACCAGATTTAAAAACAATAAAAAACAAAAATACAGATGAAGACACTAGTTTTTTTAGGAACCGGAAGATATACTAAAACACCGGTACTTGTAGATTATGCCAAGAATACAATTGAGGTACTTGAGCGTACTCGCAGTGCTATTAATGAAGTTTATATAGCCAAAGAAGATATGCTTGTTAGCTACAAGAAGAATGGAAAAGACACAACCGTTAAAGCCAATAAGGGAGATATAATCGTAACATTCTACGATGAGGATTTCATTGAGTATCCAGTTGTTGTAATAAAGAACGCAGATTGGAAGGCTAATATGGTTTCTTATCTTAAGAAGCAAGAAGCTGAAAAATCAAAGAATCTTATACAAGCACAGTATAGTGATTGTGAGACATGTTGTGATAGCTGCCGCGGTTGTTAATAATTAAAAATTAAAATTATGAAGAAGAATAAATATTTGTTCATTGTAGATCTTACAGAGTGTGAGGACGGTGTAGACGTATTTACTTCAATTGCCGATGCTAAAGTGTTAGCTGGAGTAGCTATTAATATTCCAGAGTATATGGCTATAATTGAAAGTACAATTGAGCACACAGTTTATGCTACATCCATTGCAGAAAGTATTGTGAATACTGTAATCGGTGCTATTAATAAGAAGACAGAGAAGACAGAGAAGAAGGATAATATATTTAAACGCTTCTGGAACTGGCTTACAAATAAGAAATAAGTTGGTTACTAAAACTAGGTTTACAGTGTACCTTAAACACTGTTTATGCCCTGTAGTTTAGTTGGTAAAACATTAGAGTACCGTTAAGGATGTCTAAGAATTGAGGTTCGATTCCTCGACGAGGCGCTAAGTGTGTACGAATACACCGTTCGTTTCGATATACACTATAAAAATAAATTGATAAAATTACTAGCCGCGTAGTTTATAAGGTAAAACGTCTGATTAGCCTTTAGTGATTATCAGAAGAATCAAGGTTCGAATCCTTGGCTCCGGCGCTTTGCATACTTAAAATTGAGTTTATTTTTTCAAGTGTAACCTTATAAGACAACTGGTGGAGTCAGGCGATATAAAGCTACTAGGTTGGTTCGATTCCAACATAAGGTTCTATTTTTAAATGTTTCATATTAAGAATAAATTTGTTTTTTTGCAGTAGCGGATCTGCTTAATAAACACCGTTTCGAGACGAAAGTCTTGCGGCCTCCCTTAAGAAAGGAGACAATATTCACTTTCATATTTGGTAAACGATAGTTTATAAAATATGCGTTGATTACGAAACAATCAAACCGATTGCACAGGATCGGTTAATTGTCCTGCGAAGACAACGACACGAATGAGGTCCGGCTTTTATGTGATGCTTAAACATAATATACATAGTTCGATGGCACATAAAAGGATAGATTAGCCTTAGGTATCCTCTATGTATAATATTCCCCTATGGCGTAACGGTAGCGCGGAGGGCTCTTTTATCCAATGACTAATTGAATATATAAATAATGGAAAATAAAATATATAAGCTCTCGGACGAACAGTTTGTAGAGCTGCTCAAGAAAAGTTCAACAATATCTGAAGTATTATTTAAACTCGGTTATACAACTAAAGGTAATTCTTGGGGTTATTCGCAGATTAAACGTAGAATGACCGATCTTAATTTAGACTATTCTATATTTAAAGGAAAGTCTTATTTGGCAAATAAGAAGCCAGATAAAATAAGTGAGCAAGACATACTTAGAGAAAATTGTAAACATCAACGTACTGTATTAAGAAGATATGTAATAAAAAACAATTTAATTCCATACAAATGTGCAATATGTGGTTGTACAGAATGGCAAGGAAAAACATTAAGTTTAGAGCTTGATCATATCAATGGAATTAATAATGACAATAGGTTAGAAAATTTAAGATTTTTATGTCCAAATTGTCATAGTCAAACTTCTACATATGGAAGTAGAAACCAGCAACTTAATGAATCGAAATATGACATTTCAGATGAATTACGTACAATGGTTGAAAACAAATATAAAGAAGTTAAAAACATAAAGCAAGTATCTTCAATTTTAGGAATACGTAGATGTGTAGTTACAAAGATAGTAAATGAATCTGGTCAAAAGCATTCTAATCAAAAATATGTAATACGGTATGATAAAGATTGGAATGAACTTAAAAGATATGGTTCGCTTGTAGAAACAGCTAAGGATTTAATAGAATCTGGAGAAGTTAAAACAAAACGTATTAAAACATGCACCAGAACTATTATGTACAATAAAGATAATTTTTGGTTGAACAGTTATTGGAAGATATTGGATGATAGCGGGATAATAAATAATCCGCTATTAGAACCTTCTCTAATAGACTCGGAAAACACTGTTGACGAGGCGCAAGCGAAAGCAGCGTGACAGACTAAACGAGAAGGCTGACCTTAGGGTTGGATGCAATAGTCGAGAAACCTGAACCCCTCGTCTGTCTGGGTTCGAATCCTAGTGGGGGTACACCCATTTGTTAAATTTTTATAGTTTAATAAGACGATGTTAGAATAATGGCAGTTCGTACTTTATAAACGGAGTAAGGCGTCTGTTCGAATCAGATACATCGTCCATAAATTTAAGACATATGAATATAGGAACACACAACTCATTGACATATCTTACACCTAAAACATGGTGGGGCAAATTAATTAAATTTACCGCTAGATGTCAATCAATAGATTACGAAAAACAATACGAACTTGGTGCAAGAGTATTTGATATACGATTGTGGTATAATGATACAATGGATGTAGAAGTTCGTCATGGTAGAATAGCATATGATCATTCGTACAGAATATTGCATAAAATGCTAGAATTTCTCGATAAGAAAGGAGATTGCTATGTACGAATATTATGCGAAGAAGATTCTTTTGCTAAACACGATCCTTTAGCTGTAAATAAAGAGCATGAATTTGTTGAGGATTGTGAGTTCTACGAAAGTCGATATAAGAATATAAAGTTTTTCGGAGGTAATAGAAAATACGATTGGAAAGTATTGTATAACTTTAAGAATAAAGATATACCTACTCTGATCGATAAGTATTCTAGTACTACATCTCTGTTTAAAAACAATAACAATTTTTTACGTATAATTGACGACTTATGTCCTATATTATATGCTAAGTTGAAGAACCATACAAATATAGAAAAGCATAAACAATCAGGTTCTAAAGATTATTTATTTATAGATTTTATAAACATACAATAACATGGAAGTTAAATTTAAGAAATTATCAGATAAAGCAGTATTACCTTATAAGGCGCATTCTACAGACGCAGGTTTGGATCTTACGTGTACAAATATTACAAGCGAGATTAACGAATGCGGACAGTTTATATTAGTATATCATACAGGTATTGCAGCTGAAATTCCAGCAGGATATGTAGGTTTATTATTCCAAAGATCAAGTATATGTAAGAAGTCATTAAGTCTTACTAATGCTGTTGGTGTAGTAGATTCTGGTTATCGTGGAGAGATTCTTCTGAAGTTTAAGAATACTAGTGGAGATTCTATTCCAGCTGTGTATAATATTGGTGATAGAATTGCGCAATTGATAATAATGCCTTATCCTGAAATTGAACCTGTTTTTGTAGAAGATCTTTCAGAGTCTGAACGTGGAGAAGGTGGCTATGGTTCTTCAGACAATAAAGATATTAGTGCGGATACAGGATCTCAGAATACTGAGACTGCACCAGATCAAGCGGCTGAACCAGTAAACGGTTCTGAGTCGGATAAATAATACCGGTATAAAATCCGAGGAAGGGGGTGTCCTACATAGGGCTTCCCCTTTATTTGTATATATACTAACTAAAAATTAAATTAACATGTTAAAAACACAAATAACTGGGGCTAAGTACTTATCCCCACAAACTAACCAGATGACTAATCTCAATATTGCTGTTCCGGCCGACAGTAAAGATACTGAGTTTGGTACATCTGATATACTGCTTGCTAAAGACGTAATTAAGCTAATTAATAATGCTGATCCAGAAGTTATTAACGAAATTAAAAGATTAATAAATACACTTAATGGTAAAATATAGCAGAATTCTGTAAATATCGATATACTTAATCAGAAATTTACTGGTTTATTTGAAGTCGTTAACACATTACCTAATATCAACGATGCGCAGCTTGGTAAGATATATTGTGTTAAAGATGCATCTTCTACGGAGACAGAAAATAAATATATCGAATGGGTTAAGCTTAAAAATACAAACGAAACATATAAATTTGAAAAGGTTGGAGAGTTTAATGCAACTCCTGATTTAAGCGGTTATGCTAGGCTTAATGATATAGGTACAGAAGAATCATTTATATTTACTCTTGAAGATGGTTCTAAAGTAATAAAATCAATAAGAGTATTAAGTACAAATACAACTCCTGCAACTTAAAATAAATAATTATGGATTTTAGTAAAATTACAGCTATAGAAATATCAGAAGGTAAGGTGAATAAAATAGAGGATAATGAAGATAGAGTTCTATGGAATGCTTTACCAGACCCTAATAAATATGCCTATGGTATTAGATGGGACCATACAGTTCCTTAGAGTCAAGCTACTACTGCATGTGAAAGAATAGGTAATCTTGAGTTACATAAGACATTGCCTATACAATCTAAGTTTGCTACATGTATACATCAAGGTACTGATATTAAATATTGGTGTGACCCTAATGATAGTAGGTTTAGAAAAGACAATACAGGATTTAGAATTGTAAATGAAAGAATTTATTTAAGTAATACTACAGATGCTGAAAAGAATGCAGTGCCTTCTGATTATAGTCCAAGTGCTACTTACAATTATACTATACAGTTTCCTGATGATACCTTGAATAAATATAAAGAAGCAAAGTTATTAGTAACTACTTATAAATATTTATATGCTTGGATTAAGATAAATGATACTGTAATAGGTAGAGTTAATAAAGTAGACACTGTTAATAAGAAAGCTTATATTACTACGAAAAGTGTAGTAACTGGTGAAATAATGACTCCTACATTGGAATTTGGTTGTTCTATTAATGGTTATGATGGAGAGATAAGTGTATATACTCCTAAATTCTATATATGGTCTGTAGATAATGATGGTGCTGGTAATGAGGTATGGCAATCAGAAAAGAAGTGTGTAGATTACGCTAGAGAGGTTAAAGCACATCTTATTGGTATAAGTAGATGTCCTTTGTTAAGAACAGCTATGAATGATGATAAATGGGGTTGGTTGAATACTCTATCTAATAATACAGCAGTCAGTGTTGTTAATTATCAACCTAATCTTAGAGGTGGTACAAATAATACATCTTATGACCAATATCTTGGCGACAATAACTTTAGAACTATGTTGGGTAAGGCTGCTTCAAATATACCATTAAGTAATATGAGAGCTTATGCTCAAAAGATAAAAGGCAGTCAAGTGTTGTATTATTAGATATGGAATGCTATAGTATGGTGTTACTTTATAGAGTATGCTGATTTTAATGTAAAAAACCAATTTAATAATAATCTAACTAATGAAGGTTATCATCAAGGTGGTTTAGGTGAAGGTTTAATTAATATAAATAATTGGAATGAATATAATTCACAAACATCAAATATTCCTGTAGACTATACTCTAAGTGCTGGTAATAATACTAAACTAATATCAAAACCAAGTCATTCTTTTGGTTCGTTTGTACAAAAACAATTAAACGTCCCTTGTTATAGAGGATTTAATACATTTTGGTATGGAGATATTTTGTTAAATATTGAGAATTTTATATCACAACATGATTCTACATCTAATAAAAGAAAATTCTATTTTACAGATAATCCTAATAATTTTAGCAACGATATAAATAATAAAGAACACATTATAGAAATAAATCCTAACTTGAACGGTTGGGCAAAAGAAATAGCAATAGATAATAATGCAGATTTAATAATAAACAAAGTATCTAATACCTCTAATTATATAAATTGCTATAGATGGGATAATAATGATGCATCTGTACATACAACTTTTGTTGGTGGCA
>OMAC01000100.1_pt1 | contig 93640 bp, 81 predicted proteins | sample 1644561 | NCBI WGS metagenome assembly OMAC01 (sample SAMEA103958144, study PRJEB25191) | human gut metagenome
CCGACCCCGAAGTCATCGCCGACGTCAAACAGTTCGTGCAGCTCAACAAGGAGTACAAGGAGCTGGAGCCGATCATCGAAACCTCGGAACGCTACCGCACGGCGCTGGCCAACCTGGCCGAAGCCAAGGACATCCTCTCCAACGACAAGGACGAGGAGATGCGCGAAATGGCTCGCGGCGAGATCACCGAACTGGAGCCGGCCATCGAGCAGATGGAAGAGCAGATCAAACTGCTGCTGATCCCCAAAGACCCGCAGGACTCGAAGAACGCCATCATGGAGATCCGCGGCGGCACGGGCGGCGACGGCGGCAAGATCACCATCACCGGCGGCAACACCACTGCCAGGGGCTACTACTGCACAGCCATCGGCGGCGGCTTCGGAGACGACGGCGGCAGCGGCGGCGAAGTCACCATTACCGGCGGCACCGTCACCGCCACCGGCAACGCCAGCGGCCAAACCTTCAGTTCTAGTGCTGCGGGCATCGGCGGCGGCAGATACAACTTCTCCAGCGGCAGCGCCGGCACCTTCCAGACCAACAACGGCAACGCGGTGATCTTCGCAAGCTCCATTGGCGACCAGAGCCATAAGGACGATTGGAGCGGCATCATCTTTGAGGGCGACGAGGGCAAGGTCTATGGGAATCCGACGCTGGCGGACGACCTGACCATTCCCGAGAATAAAGCGTTGGATATTCCCTCGGGCAAGACCCTGACCGTTAACAGCACAATTACAGTGCAAGGTACGCTGACCAACAACGGTACTATTATCGGCTCCGGCTCCATTACGCCGGAAGAGAAGAAACTGACCTATAAGGCAGCCCCCAGCACCCCGGTGATTGTTTCCGTAAGTGCAGACAGCATTACGCTCCAACCCATCACCGGTGAAACGGCTGTGGAATACAGCAAGGACAATACAAACTGGCAGAGTGGAACAACCTTCAGCGGCCTGACTGCGGCCACAAGCTACACCTTCTACGCCCGGTATCAGGCGAATGGTTTTTACAAGGGCGCCTCGCCCCAGAGCGACGGCAGTGACCCCGCATACACCGCCTACACCGCACCCGACACCAATGAGGGCTATTTCATTGACTATGCCGCGGAGACGATCACGGTGAGTGACGGCTATGAAGTGAACACGGACAGCGGCTTTGGCACCGGCACCGTAGTCACAAGCGGCAGCACTGTCACCCCCGGCCAGACGTTCCATGTCCGTAAGGCGGCCAGCGGCGACATTCCCGCCAGTGAGGGAACGGAGTTCACCATCCCCGCCCGGCCTGACGCACCCGCCGCGCCCACGGTCAAGAGCAAGACCTCGGGCAGCGTGACGCTGGAGGTAATTCTCGGGGCGCAGTACAGCATGGACGGCGGTGCAACCTGGCAGGACAGCCCGGAGTTCACCGGCTTGTCTGCCAGCACGGCATACCGCTTTGTGGCACGCTACGGCGCAACAGAAAGCAGATTCGCTTCTCTCGCCAGCGCTGAACTGAACGTGACCACCAATGCCGCCCTCTCCGGCGGCGGTTACACCTACTACACCATCAAGGCGACCGCTGGTGTGAATGGCGCGATCTCTCCCTCCGGCAGCGTCAGCGTCCGCGAGGGAAGAAACCAGACCTTCACCATCACCCCGAATACGGGCTATGCCATCTCCAACGTGAAGATCGACGGCAAGAGCGTCGGCGCGGTGAAGTCCTACACCTTTGAGAATGTCAAGGGCAACCACACCATTGAGGCCATCTTTATGAAGGCCAACGGCAACCCCCAGACCGGCGTGTTCGTGGATGTACCGGAGGGCAGTTACTATGAGGAGGCTGTTGCGTGGGCCGTGGAGAACGGCATTACGCAGGGAACCGATGATACCCATTTCTCCCCGGATGGCATCTGCACCCGTGCGCAGGCCGTGACCTTCCTGTGGCGCGCCGCTGGCAGTCCCGAACCCGAAACCCGCACCATGCCCTTCACCGACGTTCCTGTGGGCAGCTACTACTACGACGCTGTGCTGTGGGCGGTAGAAAACGGCATCACCAAGGGCACCAGCGACACCACGTTCAGCCCCAACATGACCTGCACCCGCGCCCAGATCGTCACTTTCCTGTGGCGTTCCGAGAAGTCCCCGGCAGCGGGTAGAGCCAATCCCTTTGCCGATGTGAAGTCTGACGCCTACTACGCCGACGCGGTGCTGTGGGCGGTCAAGGAGAACATCACCAAGGGAACCACCAACACCACATTCAGCCCCGACGCGGATTGCACCAGAGCGCAGATCGTGACCTTCCTCTGGCGCTGCAAGAAGTGACCGGCTGACATACGGCCAAGCAGCAAAACCGCTGACATGACCACATAAGCGAACAATGGGCAGCGCAGCGGACGGGTTTTTCGCCTTGACGCTGCGCTGTTCCTTTTTCGCTACGAGAAACAAATCAATGACATTTTGAGCTGCGTCGCTATCCCAGCGCGGCAAGGAGACAGCATTATGAAAAGAATCACAAGAATCATTCGTCCGATCATCTGCATGGCCGTCCTTCTCTTTGCTATGACCACGGCGGTCATAGGCTGCTATCAGAAAGAGACGGGGCCTATCGACATTCCCGGCAGAACGCCTTCCGGCACATCTGCGCCTCAGCCATCAGCGACTCCCGCGGGCGAAGTTATCCCCTCGGTGGACAGGCAGGCAGAGTTGGCGGAAGCCAGAGCGAAGAATCCCGACACCGTAGCGTGGCTGTATATCCCCGGTGCGGAGGTGGACGACCCTGTGATGCAGGCGGAGGACAACGGCTATTACCTAAAGCTGGATGAAAACGGCGAGTACGCCATGTGGGGCTGCTATTATGCCCATTGTGAAAACGAAATCGGCGGAAGGGATAAGCTGGACAAAAACACCACCATTTTCGGCCACTCCGCCAGCAACTGCGACCCGAACGGTGTGCGGTTCACCAAGCTCTACCGTTATATGGACGCAGACTTTGTAAAGGAGCATCCGTATATCTATCTCTCTGTGGATGGCGAGGATATGATTTTCCAGATCACCGCGCTATTCGTCACGGATATTGGCTTTGACTATATTGCGCCTGATCCCACGGGAGATGATCTGACCAGCTTCTTTGAGACGATTGCGCGGAAAAACTGGCTGGATTTTGACGGTGTGACCTTCTCCGAGGAAGATTCCGTCCTGACCCTTTCCACCTGCTGCCGGAAGTACGACAAGACCAACAGCGGCAATCAGCGGCTTGTGGTCATGGCGAAGCTGCTGCCAGAGGGCGCAGCGGCGCAGGACTTCACTGTGTCTCTTGTGGAGAATCCCGAAATGCCCTAAAAGAAATCAGAATACGACGATAATAGGACACCCATCCTTGCGGTACTGAAAAGCAGCGTATGGCATAGGGAAAACGGCGGCTGCTCTGTACGGGGCAGCCGTCGTTTTTGCTGTCCCAACATTTTTCAGATGAAAGGGACCTATGCGTATGACAGGAGAGCACAGGAGGTGCCGCTAATGCTGCGGCGACGAGCCGCGCCGGGAGCATAGCCGGGCGATACCCGGACACCGCAGGATACCTATGCCCTCCGACAGCCGCCGACAATTTCCATGCTGAACCGCACCAAAGCGCCCATGCAGGCTTTTATGCCTGTGTGGGCGCTTTTTGTCGTTCCCGGCACTTCTTCGCCGTGGGCTGCCGCTCCCCGCCGCCCTTCGTTCAGACCTTTTTACCCACTCGGATCTGAACGGAGGAACAAAATGTTTAATAGAAAAAGCATCTATGCGCTGAATAAGAAAGACCCCGATGCCATCGTTTATATGGACGCCAATGAAGTCATCGTCCGCCTGACCCGCGAGGACTTTGCCAGCGAGGAAGAATTCCTGAAATGGAAAGCCCTGTCGGACGAGGACTATCACGCCTCCGAAAAGGAAGCTCATGTCTATGCCAATCACACGCTTGCGCTGGATGAGCTATCCGAGGAAGCGGCCTCCATTCCTGCCGTGGATGTCTGCATGGAGCAGGCGCATGACCGGGCAGAGGCAATCCACCGCAGCGTCAGAAAGGTCACGCAGATTCGGAAGCACCTGACGGATACGCAGTTCCGCAGGGTGTGGATGTATTTCGTAGATGGGATGACGGTTGATGAGATTGGCGCAGCCGAGGGTATCAGCCATCAGAATATTTCCAAGAGCATCGGCGCGGCGATGAAGAAAATAAAAAAACTTTTCCCTGATTGCTGAAAACAGGGTGCAAAAGTGGCCCAAAATCGGCGATAGGTGAAGGGACATTCTCCACGAAGCCTTTCACCGAACGTTGAAAACTGAATAGACCATGATGCAGGCACAAAACCCGCGTGATAGCGGCATAAGGTGCGCCGCCACGACGATGGCTTCAAGGAGGTGATTCCGGAAAAGCCATCCGAGCGATCTACGCAGCCTTAGACCCGATTCGGCAAATCGGGCGCGATGACAGCGCGGCGGATAATGAAACTTGCTCACGCCCTCCCACAGACTTGAGGGGGAACCCTGCGGTATGCGCCAGCTCTTTGAGGCAGCGGTATCGTGGAGTTATGACAGCCCTGCCAAGGGCGGCCTGCATCATGCCCACTATCCGGGGCGCGTGGCAAATAGGATGGATCTTCTCAAATGGACAAGCAGAGCGGCTGCGCCGGTATTCGCCATTATGTTATGTGGCTCCAATTCTACCCGCGCAGCCGCCTCTCAAAGTCAGATACCATGCGCTGACGGCCTTTCCCGTCAGCGCATTCATGTGACCTTGAGGAAACCCACCAAACCGAGAAAGGAGATCGCCATGATGCAGCCAACGCCAAACGAAACCCGAACCCACACGGATGAACTGGTGGACATCCGGGAAGTATCCGTAGACAAAAATCTTCCCAAGGAAGAACGCATTGCCGCCTTTATCCGCCAGATCAAAAATCCTTACCGCTTCCGCTGCGGCGATTTCGTGGTAAACGCCTGCTTTGCCGGGAACGGCGTTACGTTGGAGGAATGTCTGCAAGGCATTTTGCGCTGAGCGACATCCTCGCTTTTTTCCGCAGAGAGTGCTATGATCGGTGTGGAAAAGGATGAAAACCAAATAGCCAGATAACCACTCTTTTCATGCGGGAGCAGTCCGGGAGAAAGGAGTGCTTTTTCATGCCCAAATACAAAGCCGCCGCTTATATCCGCCTGTCCTACACCGACGATCATTCCAGTGAGAGCGACAGCGTTTCCAATCAGCGCAAGCTCATTGAAAACTTTGTGGAGCACAACCCGGATATTGAGGTCGTTTCCGAAAAGATCGACGATGGATACAGCGGCATCATCTTCGACCGCCCCGCATTCAAGGAAATGATGCAGGATGTCACCGATGGCAACATCAACTGCGTCATTGTAAAAGACCTCTCCCGGCTGGGGCGCGAGTACATTGAAACCGGCCGGTATCTGCGCCGGGTATTCCCGGCCTACGGGGTGCGCTTCATTGCCATCACCGACAGCATCGACACCGCCCACGACAGCGGCGATGATCTGACCGTATCGGTCAAGAACATTATGAACGAAGCCTACTGCCGGGACATTTCCATCAAGACCCGTTCTTCTCTGGACGTGAAGCGGCGCAACGGCGATTTCGTCGGCGCGTTCCCGGTGTACGGCTACATGAAAGCCGAGGACAACAAGAATTTGCTCGTCCCTGACCCCTACGCCGCCCGCGTTGTCTGCGACATCTTCCGTATGCGGCTGGAGGGCGCAAGCGCCTCCAAGATCGCATCGGAGCTGAACCGGCTGGGTATCCTCTCCCCACTGGCGTACAAGAAGAACAACGGCCTGCCCTACGCGAAAAAGGGCTATGCGGACAAGGCCGACTGCAAGTGGTCGGCAACCACCATCATCCGCATCTTGCAGGACGAAACCTATACCGGAACACTGGTGCAGGGCAAACAGGGTACGCCGCATTACAAGATCAAGCAGATGGAGCAGCGCCCCGCCTCCGAGTGGGTGCGTGTTCCGGATGCCCACGAAGCATTGATCGCCCGTCAGGATTTTGAGCTGGTGCAGCGCATCAAGGGGCTGGATACCCGCACCTCTCCCAACGAGGACACGGTGTACCTGTTCTCCGGTATTCTGATCTGCGGGTGCTGCGGAAGCCGCATGACCCGCAAGACCAACCGTGCAAACGGCAAGGAGTACCACTACTATTATTGTCCCACCGGCAAGAAAAAGGGCTGCGCCCATCCGGTCATGCTGAAAGAAAGCAGCCTGATCGACTGTGTGCGGGACAGCCTGAAAGCCTATATCGGCAATATTGCTTCGCTGGAGGCGCTGCTGACCGGCATTGACCAGACCAGCATCAATCAGGCGCTTGCCAAGGAATACAGCGACCACATCACCGACAACGAGCGCCGGTTGGAGCAGGTGCTGGAGTTCAAGGCACGGCTTTATGAGAGCCTTGTGGGAGGTATGCTTACCAAGGAAGAATACGCCTCCTACAAAGCCAAGTACACCAAGCAGGCCGAGGACATCCGCGAGAGCGTCCGCGTTCTCAAGGAAAAGCTCACGGAGGTGCTGGAAAACCGAAGTGAGCGCAACCGCTGGATTTCGCAGTTTACGCAGTTCTCCACGCTGGAAACCTTAGACCGCAGGGCGCTCATTCACATGGTACAGAGCATCCGCGTCCGTGGCAAAAAGGAGCTGGATATTACCTTTACCCATGAGGACGAATACAAAAAGGCGTTGCAGCTTTTGGCGCTGGCAGCGCAGCAGAAAGATTACGAACAGAGAAAGGTGGGCTGAGCATGGCGAGAAAAAGCAGGAAAGAAACGGCTGCGGTGGCCGTGCAGGAGGCCGACGCCGCTTGCCGCGCCGCGATCTATGTCCGCCTTTCGGTGGAGGATACCCACACGCACAGCGTATCCATTGAAACCCAGCAGATGATTATTGCCCGCTATCTGGAGCAGTACCCGGAGATCAGCGTATACGATACCTACATCGACAACGGCGCGACCGGGACAAACTTCCACCGTCCGGGCTTTCAGCAGATGCTCTCGGATATTGAGGCCGGTCACGTCAACTGCGTCATTGTGAAAGACCTCTCCCGTTTGGGGCGGAACACCATCGACACCGGCTATTACATCGAGCAGTATTTCCGCATCCGCAGCATCCGCTTTATTGCGGTCAATGAAAACTTCGATACCGCCGCCCCGGAGGATGCCCATTCCGGTATCATCATCCCGCTGCGGAACATGATAAACGAAGCCTACGCTTTGGACATTGGGCGCAAGATCAGGGCGCAGCAGCGGCAGGCCATGAAGGACGGCAAATTTATCGGTGCGCGTACTCCCTACGGCTATCTGAAAGCGGAGAACGATTGCCACCAGCTTATCATCGACCCCGTTGCCGCCGTCGTGGTGCAGCGGATGTTCCGTTGGGCTTCCGAGGGCGCTGGCCTCAATACCATCGCCGTGCGGCTGAACGAGGCTGGCATCCTCACCCCCAGCCACTACAAGAAGATGCAGGGCAAGATCACTCACGCAAATTTGCTCGGCAGCGGCAAGTGGCAGACTCGGACAGTCGGCGCCATTCTCCGCTCCGAGGTCTACACCGGAGATCTCGTTCAGGGGCAGACCAAAACCGTGGATCACCGGCAGGTCAAGGCCGATGCCGAGGAATGGACGGTGGTGCGGGACACCCATGAGGCCATCATCAGCCGGGAACAGTTCGCGGCGGTGCAGGAAATTCTCAATCAGACCGCCAGCCGCGCCAAGGCACGGGAGGTCAAAGCCTACACGCCGAATTTGCTCAAAGGCAAGGTGTTCTGCGCCCATTGCGGCGGCAGCCTGCACCGGCAGAGAAACATCCGCAAGAAGTCCGATGATGTGTACTTCTACCATTGCCTGAGCCAGAGCCGAATCAGCAAAGATACCTGCCCCGGCGTGACCATCCGCGAGGATGCGTTGCTGGATATGCTGGCAGATATGCTTCAGGACGCGCTTGATACGGCGCTGGGGCAATATGCCCTCTCCCTTGCGGAGCAGCCCCGGCAGGCCGCTGACCGCGCTGAGCTGCGGGAGAAAATCACCAACCGCAGGCAGGAAATCCAGCGGCTTCGCGGCATTGTGCGGAGCTTATATGAAAACCTCGTCCAAGGCGTTCTCACCAAGGATGAATACTTTGACTACAAGGAGAAGTACGAAAGCCGCATTGCCGACCTCGCCGTGGAAATGGAACAGTTGGAGGACGGCCTGCGAACGATGGATACGCAGATTGAGCAGCACCGTGCGCTGGAGCAGGATGCCGCGCAGATCAAGACCGACCGTGCGCTGACCGGCGCACTCATCGAGCGGCTGATCGACCGCATCGAGGTATCCCACGACAAGCAGATCACGGTGCGCTATCGCTTCCAAAGCGAGTTTGAAACCTATGCGGAGGTGCTGGAACAATGCAGAAATATGTGATTGCCCTCTACATCCGCCTCTCCATCGAGGATTACAAGTACGACAGCCTGAGCATTGAAAATCAGAGCCTTGTTCTCCACGAGTACGCGGCTTCCATGCCCGAAGCTCTGAACGCGGAGATCATGGAGTTCATCGACAACGGGTACAGCGGCACGAATTTTGAGCGTCCGCAGGTACAGAAGCTCATTGAGCTGGTGCGGGCCAATCAGATCGACTGCATCATCGTCAAGGATTTTTCCCGCTTCGGACGAAACAGCATTGAAACCGGCTATTTCATCGAGCGTGTGTTCCCGCTGTTCCATACCCGCTTCATTTCCATCAGCGACGATTTTGACAGCAGCAAATTCAAGGGCGACACCGGCGGCATGGACGTGGCGTTCAAGTACCTCATCAGCGAGCATTACAGCCGCGATATGTCCATTAAAACCAAGAGCGCCAAGTACGCCAAGATGCAGCGCGGCGAGTATCAGAGCAAAATCTGTCCCTACGGCTACCGCAAAAGCGCCGATGGCAGAATGGAGCCTGACCCGGAGGCTGCTGCCGTTGTGCAGCTCATCTTCCAGCTTGCCGCCGAGGGCATCAACGCCACCGCCATCACACGGGAGCTGTTCCGCAGAAGCATCCCTACCCCCGGCCAGTACAAAGCGGCGCACGGCAATCATACCCACGATATTTCCCGCTGCCACGGGATTTGGAGTGCATCCACCATTCTCCGCATTTTGGAGGACGAACGCTACACCGGCGTGTATGTGATCGGCAAGCGGGCGGTTCTCGAAGTAGGCGGCACCAGAAGCCGCCTGAAGGACAGAGAATCGTGGTACATCATCCCCGACCATCACCCGGCCATCATAGAGAAAGCCGTGTTTGATACCGTGCAGGCCAGCCAGCTCCGCTTTTCCCAGCCAAACAAGAAAAAGCGGGACTACCCGCTGAAAGGCAAAGCCTTCTGTGGCTGCTGCGGTCATGCGCTGTCCCGCACCATGCAGAAAACCTCATATTATCACTGCCGCCATTCCGAGGCGGACGAAGAAAGCCGCTGCCACAAGATGCGCCTGAATGCCGCAGAGCTGGAACAGGCGGTGTTCCTGACGCTGAAAAAGTAGATGGAAGCCGCCGCGCCGCTTGCCCCTGACGGCACACTTCGAGCAGATACCTCCGTGCCGGAACGCGCCGAATATGAGCAGCAGATCGAGGCGCTGCAAGACAGCAAACGCACTTTGTATGAACGCTATCTCATGGGCGAGATTGACCTGAACACCTACAAGGCAGAAAAGGCCGCGTGTGACGAGCTGCTATTGAAAACAAAAAACGCCTATGCCGCAGTATTGGCACAGGCGAAGCAGAAGCAGGACGAACAGACACGGCTGGACAGCCGTAAGGAAGCGTCCAAGGCGATTTTCAATACAGATACGCTGACCACCGAGCTGGCCGAGCTGCTGATCGACCGGGTACTGGTGTACCCCGACAAGCGCATGGAAATCGCGTACAAAATTCAAGATATTTTTAGTTGAGGTGGCAGACATGAAAATTGCTTTCTATTGCAGAGTGGACGGACAGAGCTACGGTTTTATTCTCCCTGATGAAGCTGACAAGCTCCGCGAGTTTTTCGCCGAGCATCAGGATAAGCCTGCGCTTGAAAATTCATCAAGCGCAAGCTAAAAATTTTTGTCGTGTGCTTGACATACTGGTGCCGCAATGTATGGAAATGCACGCCGTCAAGACCGCAGGCGGTTGTGTATTTCTTTAATCTGTACTGCAATGAACGCGGTTCCATGTAGCTGTTTGTTCCTGTCAGTACAAATGCCGAAGGCGATCGTTGCATCATTTGCCCGCATAGAGATTTAGCCTGTTCTGTCAGCGGTATTATACGCATTGACTTCTCACTCTTTGGCGTGCCTATAACAATTTGCGTTTTGCTACCACTATTAGAAAAGCTTTTTAGCCGCTGCATGGTTGCATGTACGTATATTATATTATCCGTCAGGTTTATGTTACCCCACCTTAATGCACATATTTCGCCTATTCGCATACCCGTGAGCAATGCGAGCAGTATCCCAAACTTGCATTCGTCCATAGCCGTGCATAGCTCAGCCATCAGCCGCTTTTGCTCAATGGTGGAAAGCACGCGCATCTCCTTTGCTTCTTCCTTGGGGTAGATTATCTCAACGGCATCCAGCGCCCCCGGTAACTGCTTAGCGCAAAACTTAACCACAGAGCGCAGGCAAGTGAGTACATCGCGCACAGTTTTGACGGCAAGATGCTTTTCCTTCAGCAAATAATCTGAAAAGCGGCTTATTATAACCGTGTTAAGCGCCTGCGGGTAATAACCGCCAAGGCTTGGCTTAATATGGTTGTTCAATATTGACTCATACTTTATATATGTGGCCGGTTTAACTCTGTTTTTTGTAATGTCAAGACATTCTTCGCAATACTGCGAAAACTTATAGCTGCTGTTTTGCGAGTACATTTTTCCCGCGGCAACTGCGGACTTTGCTTTCGTTACCTTTTCTTTTGCTTCCTTATATGTTTTGCCGTAGCAAAAGCCGTATTTCAGCTTGCCTGCCGCGTCGTGCTCTTTGCCGTAACGCGCCTCCCAGCGTCCATCCTTCCGTTTGAATATGTTTTCACCTTTAGCCATACTTGGATTCCTCCTAACAACGCTTTTGCGGACTGCTCATCCGATTGCGCAGCAGTTCGCATTTTTGCCGTTAATTATGAGTTTTGGCACCATAAGTCAATATGCATAAGTGATTACGACGCGAAAATGGCAAAACGTAACGCTGAACTATTGCAAAAGCCGCCTATTTGTTGTAAAATCTTCTATATTTAGGAGTATGCAGATTTATCCTTTACGGAAGAACTCAGCGAAAGCGGGAACGGCCAAAAATCAGGATATAGTGTATGCACCTTTAGGCGATTTATTCTGGCGAAAGCTAAACATCAAGGAGGGGATGTTTGTTTGGAGGCGGACGGACGGCGCGTGGCGCGGCGGAGTGATGCGGTGCATTACCGCATTAAGGACGGCTACTGCGTGCGCGATCTTTGCGGCGACAGTCTGGTGATACCCATAGGAAGAGAAGCGATAAACGCCAATCAGGTGGCGCTGCTCAGCCCGACAGGGCAGTTTATATGGGACAAGCTGGCTAAGGCGCAGACCTTTGGCGAATTGGTGCAGGCGGTGCTTGCGGAATACGACGTATGTGCTGAGAAAGCCGAAGGGGACATAGAGGAGTTCCTCAGGGAACTGGAAGAACATGATTTTATTGACATAACGGAGGATGCAAAATGAAGAAACGGATATTAGCGGCGCTGTTGTCTGCGGTCATGGTCTTTACCATGATTCCGTTCATGGGCGTCACCGCGTATGCGGAAAACACAAAGGGGCCGGGAGATGAATATGTTTCCCTGCCCATCACCATCCGCGACTACGCGGCGGATGGCATGCTGTTCGAGTGGAACGACATGGGGCAGACAGGTGATATGGAAAAGCCAGTGTCTGGCTCAACAACATGGATTGAGCGGAATTATTCGTATGTTAACGAAAACAATATTTGGGGAGCAAATTCCCAAACGTGCATTTATACTGCTGGACATAATCCCAAAACAGCCATAGACTGGCACTGTATTATATGCAATTCAGATGGGTCTATTGCGAGTGTTTTGACAATTGGCCAAAACAAGGACCTGAACCTTGGCAATGGTCAATTCGCTGTTCTGGCATATAAGAACGCAACAAATTATTCCGCCCTTAGCGCTATTACCGATAGCTCTAAGGATAGTTACCGTGTTTCGTATAATAGCAACAGTAAGACGATTACCGTCAAGCAGAAAAATTTTGCAACCTATCACCACGGTAACACCAAGGGGTATTCCTTGCTGGACACCTCTTCTGCCTCCCATTTTCAGGGAATGGATATCGCCGGAACACAGGTGACGCAGAACGGAAATTGGGGCGATACACCGGATACTCTGGTTCCTTCGAAGTCTACCTTGAACAGTGGCGCAGTGCAGACGCTCTATGGATGCTACGTTCGCACAAACCTTGTTGAGCCTATGCTTGGCAAAGACAAGAAGCCGGTTTATACGGAGGCAACGGTTGGGTATATCGCGCAGTACATGCAAAAGACGCTGCCGGAAAAGTGGCAGAACAACGATGGCTCCTATAACATGTGGTATGTCATGGGTACCAAGCTGTTTGACAACAATAATAACTATGTTGGCAACACCGGCAGCGCGACCCGTGATCTGGCAGAGGTGTTCCGCCAGTGTATCAATGGCGGGCTGGGCAGCATGGCGGATACCAAAAGCAAGGCGCTTGCCGAGGCAAAGGATTGCCGCACCTATTATGATGCCGCCTACTTCCTGCTGCAAAATCTGTACAGCGATAACTCTGGGTATGGGCAGACGGTAAAGGAATACAGCCAGATCCATCTGGTCAAAAAAGGCGACCATTACGTCTACAATTCCGCCTACGATGGAAGCGTGTATGATGTTGCCAGCGGAGCAATTTACAACAGCCAGACGGATCATGTCACTACCAGAGAAGGCACGACCTATGTCCGTGGTAACCTGCAGGCGGAAAATCGGTTTGATCCGATCAGTGGGAAGTATTTCGGAAACAACGGAAACAAATATCTTGAAGTTGTTGACCCAAACCAGACCGACATTACGCACTATTACAAAAACACAAACTACAATCTGACGCTGGAGGGACACGCACAGTTTATCTTCTATGAGGATGATAATCTGTTCTTCAACTTTACCGGCGATGATGACGTGTATCTGTACATTAACGGCGTCCGCGTACTGGACATGGGCGGCGGTCACGCCATTTCCAAGTGCGGCATCAAGCTCAACGATGTAAAAGAACTTTGCGGCCTGAAGGACGGTCAGGTTTACGACTTTGACTTCTATTACATGGAGCGCCACGGCACAGCGGCCAATTTTGGCATTGACACCAACATCAAAATCGTTGATCCCTCCATGCTGACCGAAAAGATTGCCTATCAGGACGGCGTAAACGTTGGCAACTACGGCTTTGTGGATGCTAACAAGCCTGTCCGCTATCAGTTCAAGCTCACCAATAACGGCGATGCCAAAGTTGAAGAACTGACGTTCAAGGATAACGTCATCGGTGTTTCCCTCAGCAAGGACGCGATTTCGCTGAACAGCGAGACAAAAATCACCGATCTCTATGCCAGCGTTGTTGGGAAGGACGGCACGACAAAGACGTCTTACGCTGCCGGTGAATTGACGGAGGAAAAGCTGAAAGCCCTATTAAAGAACGGTCTTGAGATTGGCGATACGATCTCCATTTTCGGTTTCAACTATACGATTCCCACTGGAAGCTGGTCTAACGATAAGTTCACCAACACCGTCTACACCACAGCCATATCCAGGGGCGAAAATGCTTCCCACAGGACGCTGAACGGCATCGCTTCCTGCACCGTACAGCAGCAGCATTATAAATATACGGGAATCCATTATTACGAGTGGATGGGCAAGGGCGTGACTGCCACCAAAGCTGAACTGATCGAGGCCGTTACCAAGGCGGGCGTCACCAATCCTGGCACGGATATCCAGCTCTGCGGCCCCAACGGCAAGACCGACAGCACTGCTGTCAACGAGAACGCAAGTGTCAACACTGACGGCAGTATCACTTACACCGGCACCAAGACCGGCTCCGACACCTATTACTATAAGGTGGGCAACTATGGCCCCGTGGCCGTTACCATTTACAGCTATGATGTCGCAGACAACATCTATGTTCTGGATTACAGCCTGCCGGTGGAGCTGAATGGTACAGACTTTGGCCTGATGGTCAATGATACGCTCAGCCTTGCTGAGAATAAGTATCCCACCACTGCCAGCACACTTGGTATCATCAATGGAAGTGCGATCGAGAATTACGGCACGTTTGCCTACGGAACAGAAACTAACCTGCCTTCACTTAAGTACACCATGAACAGCTTCATGAACGGCGAGGATTCCGTGAAGATCAAGGTGCAGGTGCTTGAGAACGGCGCTTCCAGTGTTACCACCAAGACCGGCGTTGTGATGGAGGAGACTGTCAAGGTCGTTCCCGCCAATGTGGTGTACTACGAGGATGATTTCCCCGGTATCACCTACATCAATGAGGGCGAAAACGGCTGGGCTCACTATAAGACCAATGATTCTGAGGGTAACGAGCAGAGTGCGGATCAGGACAGCCCCTACGGCTCCGATCCTAACTATAGCAAGGATAAAGAGACCACATATACGAAACTGGTGTTGGACACCTCTGACATGAACGCCTATCAGCAGGAGGTCATCAACTATCTGAACCAGCAGCTTGGCCTCATCGGCGGCGACAGCTCCAACGGCTCCCTCAGCGTGCTGGAGGTCAAGGAAACCAAGGATGTGATGAGCTTCGAGTTCCGCGGCACCGGCTTCGAGATTGTCAGCCGCACCACGCAAGAGCAGTATGCCGTTGTTTCCGTGAAGGTGGAACGCAAAAATGACGAGAATAACTATACCGTTGTTAAGCAGTTCCCGGTAATCACCGAGAGCAAGGGCGGCGACCTGTATCAGGTGCCCATCATCTCCGTGACCGGAATGGATGCCGCTGAATACAAAGTAACGCTTACGGCGGCAGGCAGTACCGGGAATAAGACTCGTGTACTTTATATTGATGGCGTGCGCATATATGAACCGCTTGAAGGACTTGATTATGCGGATTATTACAACCCCGATGAAGCTCAGGCCAAGTTCTATGAGATAAAGTCTCTCATTGGCGAAGGCAAGGCGATCTATGCAGATATCTCCGATACCGGGGATGAGACACAGCTCGTGACCGGTACAACGTTGATTGAAAACGTAGAAGGCAATTCGCCATTGATCGCGACTGACGATGTCAATAATTACCTGAAGCTGGGTCCGAACAACGAATTGTATATGAATGGCGGTGATACAAATACTTTCCTTGCGTTCTACTTGTACCCCATTGCAGATGTGGCGGACAATGCCCGTACCATTGAAGTCGGTGCACACCGCAAGGCAAGCTACGAATTCAGTACTGACCCCGTCAATCTGATTTATGGCAGTACAGCAGAGGCGGTTCTTTCCGGAACTTATTATTATACGATTGAAAGTGGGACAGAGCAATACTATGAGATAGATCCTGGCAATCTTATCTTTGATGAAAGCAACAAACGGTATCTGCTTCTGGTTGGTACAAATGATGGAGAGAATATGTATGCTGCACTTGCTTTGACCAACCTGAAAGTCAGCGGATATACTATCGGCTTTGCTGAGCAAGAGACAAGGGCTGCTGCGGCAGCAAACGCCATTGAAAACAGCCCTGCTCTGACTGCTTTCAAGGCAATGCAGGAGCATTACAAGGCCTTTGCACCGCAGGAGCCTGTCGAGGAACCCTCTGAAGAACCTGTTGAGGAACCGACAATCAATGAAGAACTGGTGATTGAATCCGCTGCGCTGAGAGCAGCAAAGATCGTCTCCGGAAAGAACGCAATGTTGACCGCCAAGGTCAGCGGAGATGCTGTCTCCGTTGTGGTTCTGGACGCAGATGGCAATGCGGTGGAATTCAAGAAGGTTGCGTCCAATGAAAAGAACGGCATTGTGACGTTCCAGGCCGTATGGACAGTTACGGGTAATCGCGGTGACGTGTTGAACTTTACTGTTGTGGTATACGATTCTAACGGGCTGCGTTCGTCCAATACTGTACCGATCACAGTTACAATTAAGTAAGGAGGGATTCAGAATGAAGAAACCTTATGTTAAGCCGATGATAACCGTGGAAAGGCTTATGATAGACCAGCCTATGGCAGTTGGGTGCACCGCTGACTTTAATGACATGAGAAGCTTGATAGAATTAGGCTATTTTGGGGAAGGATGCAGTTTAAAAGTTGGAGATGGCCCTGTTAAAGATCATGATACAATTTGCTACCACAGCAACGTTCAGACGGCGTTCACGTCCTGACCAGTGGAGCAAAGAGATTACAAGTATAACATGACGATAGGGGGCCTGATGCTTGAGATCAGGTCTCCTATATCGCTGAACTTGCCGGAGAGCTTCCGGCCGTTCATGGCGGCGCAATCCGGCGGGAGGGAAGATTGCACAATAACGGTTCATGTGAGCGGCATGAACGATTACGCGGTAAACGAGGGGGACATAACGCGGCGCTTTCGCCTGAGTGAAGGCGAATGTGTTGTGCGCACGGAGGCAGGCGGCAATGCGGACGATGTTCATATTGCAATACCCGCTTCCTTTGCGGCAAGCTTTGCGCGCAATGCTAATTGGCTGCTGTATTTGGCCATGGAAAGGCCGCTGCTGAAGTATGGGCGCATAGTGGTGCATGCATCGGCGGTGATATACGGCGGCGAAGCGTATTTGTTTTCTGCACCTTCGGGTGGCGGGAAATCCACGCAGGCAGACATATGGCACGATAAGCGCGGCGCAGAAATACTAAACGGCGACAAGGTGATATTGCGGCCAACGCATGGCGGAGTCATAGCATACGGCAGTCCAATTGCGGGCAGTTCCGGCATTTATGTAAATAAGAGTGCACCGGTTCGCGCTATATGCATGATAGATAAGGCTAAGCACAACCGTGCGGAGCGGCTGGATAGCAGGAAAGCGTTTCTGTTGCTATACAGCGAAACGGTAAAAAGCGAGTGGGACCGCGAATTTAACATGAAGCTGTTGGATCAGGTAGGATCCATAGTGAATAAAACAAACCTGATACGCTTTTCATGCCTCCCGGACGAAACGGCAGCGGACTATCTGCTGAAATATCTGGAAAATTGAAGGCGTAATGGTGGAAGGGATCAAAGACATGATGAAACACATACCCCATCGTATTGCCGCGGTAGCCTTGGCGGCGCTCTGTATCGTTACTATGTTCCCCGCGGCAGCATTTGCGGCCAGTGAATGGAACATAAGTAATGATACTGAAATCTATTGGGTAGAAACGGCAGACTCGAAAATAGGTAATGCCGACCTTAAAGCGCAGGTACAGCTTTTTGCGCAGGAAATGCAGGCTAAAGGAATTACTCAGTCCACGCTTGGTATATCCTATGGCGCGCAGAAGTTGGCCGGAGATAACGACATAGTTCTGCTGCTTGATGCTTCGCTTGGCATTGCGGCGGAAGGTTATCAGATATCCATAAACGGCGGACAGCTTTGTGTCAAGGCCTCTGATGCGGACGGCCTGTTCTATGGCTGCCGCTTTGTGGAGCAGGCTTTGCTCACTGGGACGGGCCTCAACGAAGCAAACGGCGTTACAGTAAAGCCGGACTATCCGGAACGTGCTTTCTTCCTTGACTGCGGGCGGAAATACTACTCCCCTGACTGGATCAAGGATATGATCCGCGAAATCTCCTGGTCAAATATGAATGCCATCTATATCCATTTTTCTGAGGAGATGGGCTTCCGGCTGGAAAGCAAAACCTATCCTTGGCTTGCCGGCGGCGATAACACTCTATGCATTGGCGGCGCATCTTATGGCGTTGCCGCAGACAATGGCAAATATATCACGCAGGATGAAATGCGCGAAATTGCGGCGGTGGCGAAGCTCTATCATGTGGAGATCATTCCTTCCCTTGACAGTCCCGGTCATATGAACTATGCCGTTAAGAAGTATAACGCTCAATATGGCACGGATATCGGAAACTATTATCACTACGATGGGAAAACGGCTATCGTACAAGGTTCCGGTCCGGAAACTGCGCAAAAGAACTATTCCCGTGGTATTGATATCTCAAACACGGAGGCTGTGACTTTTGCCAAGAACCTCTATGCAGAATATGCTTCCTTCTTCAAGGAGTTGGGCTGCACCAAGTTCGACATTGGTGGAGATGAGCTGTTAGGCTGGGGCGCATCGCTTGCTTCAGTCTCCAAGTGGAAACAGCTCGACCACTGGAAAACCTATGCGCAGAAACGCAGCGGCAACAAAAATGCTGTGGCTTATGATGCGTTTATGTATTACATGAACGACATTTATGATCTGGTAAAGGGATATGGCTATACCTCTATCCGCATGTGGAACGATGACGCCTTACGATCTGCCGACACCGGCTGGAGCAAGGTGGTGACGCTAAATCCGGGGATGGAGATCCAGTATTGGTCGCCAACTGCAAACAACATCTGGACATATCTGAACGCTGGATATAAGGCGTACAATTTTCTGAACGACTATAACTATTACGTCTTGGGACAAGCGCATGACGGAAGCGGTTATAAGGGCATTACCCCACAGCGTATCTATGAAAACTGGGCGCCTAATATCTTTATCCCTTATGGCGGCACCGGTTCAAATACAGCCATTGGGAACGCCAATGTAAAGGGTAGCGCCTTCTGTGTCTGGTGTGACAAGCCCAGCACGGAATCAGCAGCCACTGTCAAGGCTGGAATTCTCCCCTGCTTGCGTGTAAATGGCGCCAAAGCCTGGGATGCTGACCTGAACAGCACGGTAAGCTACTCTTATGCGCAGCAGCTTCTGAAGCTTATTGGCGATGTGCCCACGAATCTTCCTGCCGCGCCGGAGGTCAAGCAGTACGTTGCGCCGGATATGACCGCGCTGGAAGCTGCTGTTGCGGAATACGAAGCCACTGATCCTACACTTTACACCGAACAGAGCTTTGCAAATTATACCGCCGCAGTGAACAGCGGCAGGGCATTACTTGCTGCAAAGAAGCCAACACAGGCAGATGTAGATGATGCTGTATCTGCAATCCAGACAGCACGGGTAGCGCTGGAGCTGCTTGCCACGGTGAATTTTACTGCACTTGATGAAGAACTATCAATCTTTGACAGCACGAACGGAGCGGATTATACTGTGGAAACCTACACTGCATATCAGGTTTATGCAGAGACAGCCCGTGAACTCCGGAACAGCAGTAATCCCACGCAGGATGAGATCGACGCAGCAGCGAATCGTCTCGCCTATCTGCACGACCAGCTTCGTGGAGCGGACAAGATTGCCTCTAATGATGAGGAATGGTTTTTGTCGCTTGCAGTCAGATCGAAGAAGGCACTTCAGGGAAAGTCGTTTACCTTTATCGCATATGTTCGTATTGACGCAAATATTGTGGCTTACGAAGTATATGATGAAAATGGCCAGAGGGTGGAACCGAAAGATGTCACTTTCGCAAATAAGGCATACGTAAAAGGAAACAGAGATGGTGTCCAGATTCGTATCAACGCCGAGGTGAAGGGCGAGCATACTTATACGTTTTACGCAGTCAACGCCGATGGCGTTCGCTCACCGGATAGCAGATCAATTGACGTTATTGTAAGATAAGGCACACAGAAATGCGGGCTTCCTTTTCCTTGGGGAAGTCCGCATTTGCGATAGAAGAGGATTATGAATATCAAAAAATATGTTTTTCAGAAAGCTGCAATCAATCATATCCCCGTCAGCGGCACATTTGAACTGACTCCGCGCTGCAATCTGTCTTGTGAAATGTGCTATATCCGGATGTCCCCTGCCGAAGAAGCTATAATGGGAACCGAATTGACAACCGAAGAATGGTTGTTCCGTGGCAAGCAGGCTGTGGATGCCGGAATGGTGTATCTGCTTATCACAGGCGGAGAACCGCTGCTCAGGGAAGACTTTACAGATATTTATACATCCATGGCAAAAATGGGCGTTATTATGTCGCTGAATACAAATGCCACGCTGGTTAGTGAAAACGTGGTTAAATGCTTTGTTGAGCATCCTCCGGAAAGAATCAATGTGACTTTATATGGCGCAAGCGCGGATACATATGAGAAGGTATGCGGTAATGCGGCGGGATATCGGGCCGCTTTTCAAGGCGTTCGTATGCTGAAGGACTCCGGACTACCCGTTTGTATAAACACAACGTTTACCCGCAATAACGCTACAGATATGGAAGATATTGTTGCTTTTGCTAAGAAGAACAATATACCTATACGTATGACGAGTTACCTTTTTCCGCCGGTACGCTGCGGCAGGAAAGAAAACTCCACCTGCGTTCTTACTCCTGAAGAACATGGAAAACTTGGTGCGGCATTCGACAGCATAACAATGGATAGTAATAGAAGGCAGCGACGTGCGGAGATACTTGCTAACATAAGCGCCGATGCAGTTGCACAGCCGCAGGAAAGTCGTGCTGCTAAATGCATGGCGGGACGGAGCGCGTTCTGGATAACATGGGATGGGCATATGCTACCATGCGGAATGCTGCCGCATTTGGGCACATCGCTAAGAAAAGCAAACTTTACACAGATTTGGACAGATTTTGAGCAAACAATAAAAGCACAGATGCTTCCTGAAAAGTGCTCTTCATGTGCTAAGAAGATACTTTGTCCGGTTTGCATTGCAGTAACGCAATCGCAAAATGTTGTTCCCGATGCGCTGTGTCGGTATTGCGATAGTTATATGGCTGAATTTAGCACTATAATTAAAAACAAAATATGATGAGTACAAAGAACAGCTTGTATAATCGCTGCATTGCCGAAGGTAAGCAGGGTCTGCTGGCGGAATGGGATGCCGAGAAGAACGCGCCTCTGACGGCGGAAAATGTGGCGGCTGGCAGTCATAAGCGCGTATGGTGGCGCTGTGCCGAGGGACACTCATGGCAAAGTGAGGTGCGCGTAAGGTTCGGCGGAGCAAAATGCCCGTTTTGTGCACAGCGATCCTTATGCAGCGGAAACAACGACCTTGTCACATTAATGCCAGATATAGCGGCGCAATGGGATAATGATAAAAATGGAAGTTTACGCCCGAGCAACGTGCTGCCGGGGAGCAGCCGCTATGTATGGTGGCGCTGCGAAAATGGACATTCATGGCGGGCAAGGATAATAAGCCGCACCAATGGGAATGGATGCCCAATTTGTGCAGGGAAAAGCGTGCAAAGCGGCATAAATGATTTAAGTACAATGTATCCGAAAATAGCGGAGGAATGGAACACGCAGCGAAACGGCAACCTTATGCCAAACATGGTAACAGCATATAGCAACAAAAAAGTATGGTGGCGCTGCAAAGCGGGGCATGAATGGCAGGCTGTAATAGCGGCGCGGACAACTCAGAATTCAGCATGCCCATATTGCGCCGGGAAACGCGTATTGAGCGGGTTTAATGATCTTGCAACGGTATATCCGAATATTGCCGCGCAGTGGGACGGAGAACTTAACGGGAACCTTACACCAAATATGGTGTTGCCTGGAAGTCATAAGCGTGTGTGGTGGAAATGCAGCGATGGGCATGTATGGAAGGCGGCGGTGTTTTCCCGCACAGGCAAAGCCAAGTGCGGCTGCCCGGTATGCGCAGGAAGAATAAACAACCATATAAAAAACGGAAATACGTTCATTCCAATTTGATATAAGTAGCCGATATGGGCAAACAACGCTTGATTTTTTGGCCCCAATAGCGTATTATTTGTAAAAAATTGGCCTCGGAGAGGATTTATGCTTGTAACTTGGTATGGTATAATGCTAAAATACTAAGGATAAGTCCTTATTGGAGGTTTATGTGCGCATAATCGCAGGCTCCTGCAAGGGGCGGCCTATACTCGCGCCGAAGGGAATGGATACCCGTCCTACACTAGATAGGGTGAAGGAATCGCTTTTCGGCATAATACAGTTTCAGCTTTACGGTAAAACCGTGCTTGACCTTTTTGCAGGATCCGGCAATCTGGGGCTTGAGGCGCTCAGCCGCGGGGCAAGCTTTGCGGCGTTCAATGATATGTCCCGCGATGCGGTAAAGGTGATACGTGCAAACATTGAAAAGCTTGGCTTTGAGCAGAAGTCGGTCGTCATGAACGTAGACTTTGCCCAGGCCATACGTTCGCTCTCGGCAAGGAGGTTTGATATCGTGTTCCTTGATCCACCGTATAGGTCCGGGCTTATGGAAAAGGCGCTGAGGGAACTCAGCTCAGCGGGCATATTGAATGATGGCGCGATGGTAATAGCCGAGCATGATGCGCATATTGCGCCGGTGGATACGGGGGCGCTTGTGCTTTATGACAGGCGAATATACCGCGACACCGCGCTGTCCTTTTACAGGCTGGAAGGAGAAGAATGAAAAACGCTGTTTTCCCGGGAAGCTTCGATCCGTTTACGGTTGGGCATCTTGATATACTCAAGCGGGCATGCGAAATATTCGATCATGTTACCGTGTGCGTTATACCGAATCCCGCCAAGCATTATCTGTTCGGCGATGAGGAACGGGTCATGCTGATAAACCGCGTGATAGAGGCGGAAGGGATAAAGAATGCGGCGGCGGACAGCTTCAGCGGGCTTACCGTTGAATGTGCGCGCAAGCACGACGCGGGGTTTATAGTGCGCGGGCTTCGCTCATATGACGATTATGAGTTTGAAACCAATATGGAGTACTTTAACAAGCGCCTTGCGCCGGAGGTGCAGACGGTGTATCTTGCGTGCGATGCAGCGCATGTGCATATAAGCTCAAGCGCGGTGCGCGAATTGATGAAATACGGTGCGGATATCGGCGCGCTGGTGCCGAATGAAATATCTGAATACATCCTTGGAAAGGTTGAGAAGAAATGAGCAATAACATCCAGAATATGCAGATTTTTACCATTATAGGCCAGATAGAGGACATGGTTGAAAACAGCCCCCGACCCAAAATAGGCGGAGCGAACAAGCGCGTGATAGACGTTGAAGAAATGATGGATCTGCTGGGCGATCTTAAGGTTACCATACCCGAGGATATCCGCAGGGCCAACAGCGTTATAGTTGACGCGCAGTCCATGATAGACAATGCTGACGAGCACGCAAGGGACGTTGTGAGCCAGGCTGAGACCGACGGCGAAAAGATAGTGGCCGACGCTAAGCGGAAGGCGGCGGATATAATAGAAAAGGCGCGCAGCGAATACGAAAGGCTTGTATCAGAGGACGAGATATATCAAGAAGCGCAGCGCAGAGCGAAGCTGCTTGCGCAGAAGGCGGAAGCAAACGCCGGCCTTGTATTTGAAAATGCTAAGTGCTATGCGGACGATGTTCTTAAGGATCTTGAAAACTTCCTTAATGAGTACCGTCAGCTTGTTGCTATAAACCGAAAAGACCTTGATGCGAGGAATACTGCTAACGCCAATAATCAGCCCTCTGCCGAGCCTGCAGCCGAAAACGAAAACGGCAATGTAAACGCGGCAGAGGAAGAAACCGTAGCCGAAGAACCCAAGAAGCATACCCATACGGCCAAGATGAAGTCCAAGCCCATTGATGACGAGGAAGAGGACGAGTACGAGGACGACGAAGAAGGGGAAGAAAAGGGCGGATTCTTTGGCAAACTGTTTGGAAAGAAAAAGAAGAATATCGACTTCGACGACGATGATTTCGACGACGAAGAATAATTCGCATAAACGATGATAAACCGCGGCGCGAATAGCGCCGCTTATTTTTTTATAAGGAGACAAAGTACCATGGCAATGCTGCAAACGACCATACCCGAAGGGTACAAAACCAAGTTGAACCTTTATGACACGCAAAATGCTATTGCGCTGATAAAGGCCACGTTTCAGGAAGCGCTTTCGGGCATGCTGAACCTGAAGCGCGTATCCGCGCCGCTGTTCGTATACCCGGACACGGGCCTGAACGATAACCTTAACGGCGTGGAACGCCCTGTACGCTTTGATGCGCCCGCAACAGGGAGGGATGCAGAGGTTGTGCATTCGCTGGCAAAATGGAAGCGTTATGCGCTGAAGCGTTATGATTTTCATGAGGGACGCGGCCTTTACACGGACATGAACGCTATCCGCAGGGATGAAAGGCTGGATAATCTGCATTCAATATACGTTGACCAGTGGGACTGGGAAAAGGTGATAACCAGACAGGATAGGAACAGGGCGTATCTTGAGCGCACGGTACGTTCAATAGTGGAAGCGGTTGGCTATACGCTGGCCGTTGTGCAGGCGAAGTATCCTGTGCTTAATGCGCAGATGAACCGCGAAGTAACGTTCGTAACCAGCCAAGAGCTGCTGGATATGTATCCGGATAAGACTGCCAAGGAGCGAGAATACCTTTTTGCCAAGGAACACGGCACCATATTCGTTGAAAAAATAGGCGGTGTGCTTTCAAACGGCGAACCGCACGACGGCCGCGCACCCGACTACGACGATTGGGAACTCAACGGCGACATAATACTTTATAACAGCGTGCTGGACAGCGAATTTGAAATATCCAGCATGGGCATAAGGGTTGATGAGGAATCAATGAAAAAACAGCTTGCTGCGGCGCATTGCGAGGAACGTGCGGAGCTGCCGTTCCATAAGGCGCTGCTTAACGGCGAACTGCCGCTTACTATAGGCGGAGGTATAGGCCAGTCCCGCCTTTGCATGTTCATGCTTGAAAAGGCGCACATCGGCGAAGTGCAGTCCTCCATATGGGATAAGCATACCATGGAAGAAGCGGAGAAAGCAGGAGTAATACTGCTCTAATCCCGCTCAATATCGGCGTTTTTCAGCCTTTCCAACCTTGCTTTTGCGGCGCAGATAAGCATTACCGCTCCCATTGCCGCCATCGAGCAGGCAAGTATAGCAAGGGCGGAAAGGCTGTTTTGCCCTAATGTTTCCATTATTTCCGGCTCTGCGGTAACGCTTTGCGTACCATTGCAGCAGAGAGGGAACAACAGATACGCTATCAGCGCGGCAAGCATGCCCTGCGCCAGCTTGCATATCAGATACTTCTTTATATCTATACGCATGAATATCATGCTCTGCGCCATTATGCAAAGCCCGCCGAAAGAGAACGCGAATGCGGCAAGCGCCGTGGCTTCCCGTAAGCTGAGCGCAGCATCGGCTATGCGGCTCGCGCCGGTTGCGGCTTCAACCGCGGCGCATATCATCACTTCAGCCGCCTGGCTGGCACCGCCGAGCAGCAGTATAAGCTGCTTGAGCGGCCAAGCGATTATGCTCAACAGGCCGGTTATTTCCAGCATGCGCATCAAAACGGAAAAGAATACTATCATGCCGCATATCGATATGAGCGAGGCTGCGGCTTCCGTAACGCTGGCGGCGAATAGCACGCCGGCGTTTACTTTCTCATCGCGTGCTTCAATGCGCGTAGGCATGGGTGTTGTTTTTAATGCTACTATAAAGAAAACAAGCATGGCTATAAGCTGTGCCGAAACTATCGGTATAGCGGCCTGAGTGCAGCGCAGCATGGATGAAGCAAACGCGCCTGTAATGAACATGGGACTGAGTGCATTGAGAGAGGCGGCCATTACTGTATTATCCTGAGTGCTGTCGCCGTATATTCCGGCACAGAGCCTTGCCCCGCCCGGCGCGCCGGAAATGAAGGAAAGCGCCATAAGCGCCGCCGGATTGCCAAGACTAATAAGCCCAAGCTTGCGCATAAGCCCCGTGCATACGAAAAACGGCAGCAGTGCAGGCATAACGCTGTTTTGCCACAGGGCGAAGCCGCTGCGTGCAGCCTCGGCTGCTTCGCCATTCAATGCTATAAGCGCGCCGCAAAGCAGCATACATAATGAAAAGATTATTTTTCTGCTCATGCTATAATGTATGAGCAGATGGATGGAAGTATTTAGACAATTATAAACTTTCTTTTGAATTCGCTTATCGCTTTGCCGTTTAGCTGCGCGGCTTCTGCTGCAAAAATATCCTTTTCAAAGGCGGCTTTGGCACTTTGATTGAGCTTATCATAATCCGCACGGCAGGCAACGAGGGGAAGAGAAGCTTTTTCTGCTATTTCGCCTATCAGCGGCAATGCTTCGCGGCGCGCGCCGAGCACGCGAATATATTCCGGCAGCAGATGGCGCGCATAGTCGCTTTTTGTTATGCCAAGCAGCGCATTTATGCATATTCTGCGTATGCGGGAAAGCGTGTATCGCTTGCTCTTTATATTCATGGTGAGTTCGGCAAAGCCGCTGCTTTCACGACATGCGGAACATATTGCATTCTCAAGCCCTTCCGCAACATCGGGCAGGGCGGCAATATCGCTTGGGCTGAGCCGGCGCAGCGCATATATAGCGGCCTGAGACAGGGATTCAATGTTCATTACACTCAAATCAGCGACTGCGCTGTATACACTTTGAGGAACGGCGTGGCGTATGGCGCCGGCATTGCCGCCCAAAAGTGCTGTGCGGATTGCGGACGCGCTCATGCTGCCGCTTTCGGTTTTGGCAGAATCGTGCTGCGCACCCGTGCGCATTACGGCCATGGGAACAATGGGGGCATTCAGCTTGGCTATGGCGCTTATGTATTCAATGCCCAGTATGTTATTTGCGCAGGACAGAATGCGGGTGTTATCTTCGCCAAGCGTTGCGCATAACGCTGCGGAGCGTGCGGCGGGAAAGCTTTTGCCGGAGGATAGGACGGATGCAAGCGCGGCCTTATATTCGGCGGACTCAGCTTTTAACGATTCGGCCATACGGACGAGAACTGCCGCGTCTCCGCATTCTGAGCCGAAGGAGAGCGAGTCGACTATTCCTGTGGAGTTGAGCAGGCTTACGCCGCCAACAGCAAATCTTTCCGCCTGAGCCATGGAGAACATGACCGGCAGCATCAGCACTATGTCCGCTCCGTTCTCGAGCGCCCATTTGGCGCGAAAATACGGATCGTATGCCGCAACATCGCCGCGCTGCACAAACCAGCCGCTCATGGCAACTATAACGGGTCGGCCGCCGTTTTGCGCCTTTGTACGCTCAATATGAAAGCGGTGGCCGTTATGGAATGGATTGTATTCGGCAATTATGCCCGTGCAGCGCGTCATAACACATTGACTCCCAAGCGGATTATAACCCGATTATATCATGCAATGTATGCTTTTTGAATAAAAAACGCCACAAATCCCAATAATGGCTATGATATAAGCAAAAAAGGTGCTATAATACATAGTTGTGGCCTGAGGCCAGAAGTTATACGCTTTTTTGAAAGGAGCAAACTAAAATGTCAGTGTTGGACAGCATTAAAGAGAAGGCTAAAGCGGACGTGAAGCACATTCTGCTTCCTGAAGGCAGCGAGGAGCGCACCGTTCAGGCCGCAAGGATAATTACCGATGAGAAGATCGCAAAGGTCACGCTGCTCGGCGATGAGGAAGAGATAAAGAAGGTTGCGGAGAAATTCAACGTATGCCTCTGCGGTATAGACATAATCAATCCTCTTACCGATCCCGATTTTGAGCATTATGCAAACGGCTTTTACGAGCTGCGCAAGGCCAAGGGCATGACCCCCGAAAAGGCCCGCGAGACCATAAAGAACACGCTGTTCTATGCCTGCATGATGATAAAGGAAGGCAAGGCGGACGGCATGGTTTCCGGCGCAATAAATACCACAGGCAACACCCTTAGGCCGGGCCTCCAGATAATAAAGATGGCCAAGGGCATCAACACCATTTCCAGCTGCTTCATAATGGAAATACCCAATAAAGAATACGGCGATAATGGCCTTATGCTGTTCGGCGACTGCGCCATAAACATCAACCCCAATCCCGATGAGCTGGCCTCCATAGCCATTGCCACCGCCAACACCGCAAAGACCCTGCTCGGCATGGACCCCAAGGTAGCCATGCTTTCATTCTCCACCAAGGGCAGCGCTAAGCACGAGAACGTAGACAAGGTCACCGCAGCGCTTGCCAAGGTGAAGGAACTTGCGCCCGATTTGGATGTTGACGGCGAACTTCAGGCGGATGCCGCCATGGTTCCCAAGGTTGCCGCGCTCAAGGCTCCCGGCAGCAAGGTTGCCGGCCATGCCAATGTGCTTATATTCCCCGATCTGCAGGCGGGTAACATCGGCTATAAGCTGGTGCAGCGTCTTGCCGGTGCCGAGGCTGTAGGCCCCGTGTCCCAGGGCTTCGCAAAGCCCATCAACGATCTGTCCCGCGGATGCAGCATTGCGGACATAGTTTCCGTGGTCGCTATAACCGCTGTTCAGGCGCAGGCTATTAAATAATATAAGGATGGAGATAAAAATGAAAGTTCTTGTTATAAACGCGGGAAGCTCTTCACTCAAATATCAGCTTATCAACGTTGACAACGGCGAAGTTATCGCTAAGGGCCTTTGCGAGCGCATCGGCATAGAAGGCTCCATGCTTACCTATAAGCCCGAAGGCAAGGGTAAGTTCGAGTTCAAGCAGGACATGAAGGATCATACCGACGCCATCCGCATGGTGCTGGATGCGCTGGTCGATCTAGAAATCGGCGTAGTGAAGAGCATGGACGAGATAGACGCCGTTGGCCATCGCCTTGTACACGGCGGCGAAAAGTTCAATAAGTCCGTCATAATCACTGATGAACTTATAAAAGAAATGGAAGTTCTCACTCCGCTGGCTCCGCTGCACAACCCCGCCAATTTGATGGGCGTGCGCGCCTGCCAGGCCATAATGCCCAACACCCCGATGGTAGGCGTGTTCGATACCGCTTTCCATCAGACCATGCCCCCTAAGGCATTCCTGTACGGCCTGCCCTATGAAGCATACAAGGAGCACATGGTTCGCCGTTACGGTTTCCATGGCACTTCTCATATGTATGTTTCTCAGCGCGCGCTGACCAAACTGGACATGCCCAAGGAAGACACCCGCATAATCACCTGCCACCTGGGCAATGGTTCCAGTATTTCTGCCATAAAGGGCGGCAAGTGCGTGGATACCTCCATGGGTCTTACTCCCCTTGAAGGCGTACCCATGGGCACCCGCTGCGGCGATATGGACCCCGCCATCGTTACCTACCTGATGGAAAGGTTGAACCTTGACAAGAAGGGCATAGACAATTACCTGAACAAGAAGAGCGGCGTACTTGGCATTTCCGGCGTATCCAGCGACTTCCGCGATTTGGAAGAGGCGGCCAACAACGGCAACGGGCGCGCTCAGCTTGCGCTTGACACCTTCTGCTACAAAGTAAAGAAGTACATCGGCGCATACGCTGCCGCCCTTGGCGGAGTCGACGCGATAGTATTCACCGCCGGCGTTGGCGAAAACGACCGCGGCGTGCGCGAAAAGGTTCTCAGCGGCCTTGAATATCTGGGCGTTGACGTTGATTTCGACTTCAACAATTCCTGCCCCCGCGGCGAGGAAGTTGAGATTTCCAAGCCCACCAGCCGCGTGAAGGTTTTCGTCATACCGACCGATGAAGAGATGATGATCGCCCGCGATACGGCTGCTCTTACCGCCAAATAAGCAAAATACCCGCAAAAAACGGTGCTTTTGATACAAGATATTGTTGACAAACGATATCGCAACGGATAAAATAGATGAGGTTGACTTTTTATGAAGTTGAACGTGGCAACGGAGCTTAAGCTTCCCGGGCGCGAAGGGCATGCGGTTCTTTGCGAAAGAATAGAGGACATTGAGTATCCTGGCCGGTGGATTCGCTTTGCGGACGATGTAACGGTTGAGATAAATTATGTTTTCGACGGGAGCGGCTTTGAAACCTCAGGCAGCGTCAAAACGGCGCTGAAGGGCGAATGCGCCCGCTGTGCGAAGGAACTTACGGTTCCGTTTGCGCATGAGTTTGAGGAGCGGTTTGAAAAAAACGCGCCGGAAGATGGCGACGCCTATCCGTTCAGCGGAGAAGAGCTTGACCTAAGCGACCTTGTGCGCGACACCATATTGCTGAACATGGAGAACTATGTTCTGTGCAAAGATGATTGCCGCGGACTGTGCCCGGTATGCGGGTGCGATTTGAATACAGTACAGTGTTCCTGTGAGCAGGAAGCGGAGGAGGATAATCCGTTCGCTAAGCTCAAGGCGCTGTTTAACGAGGATAAGGAGGTGTGACAAATGGCGGTCCCCAAGAGAAAAACATCCAAGGCGAGGCGTGATTCACGCAGGAGCAGCAACTGGAAGCTTTCCATCCCCGGCATCGTGGCTTGCCCGCAGTGCCATGAGCCCAAGTTGGCCCACAGGGTTTGCAAGAATTGCGGCTATTACGACGGCAAGCAGGTCGTCAAGGTTGAAGAAGCCAAATAATTTATTTGAACTTTAAGTAAATAGAGGATGCGTTTCGCGTATCCTCTTTTTGCGTTATTCAGAAATATGTGATAGAATAGCATATATTTTTTATACGGAAGGATATTTGCGATTATATGATACGCATAGCGTTAGACGTTATGGGCGGGGATAATTGCCCCGGCGCGGCGGTGGAGGGTGCGGTAAGGGCCGCGGCAGCCAATCAAGATATAGCCATAACACTTGTGGGCAAAGAGCAGGCAATAAAGGATGAACTTGCTAAGCTGGGCGTAAACAGCGACAGGATAACAATACTTGACGCGGCGGAGGAGATAGACTGCCACGAGCAGCCGACCGCCGCAATAAGAAAAAAAGAAGCATCCATGGTAAAGGCGCTGAACCTTGCAGCAAAAGGCGAGGTGGACGCAGTTGTGTCCTCCGGCAGCACGGGCGCGCTGCTTGCGGGTGCAACGCTTATAGTCAAGCGCATAAAGGGTGTTAAGCGTCCGGCGCTTTCTCCGCTGTTGCCAACGGTTAAGGGCGGCTGGATAATGCTGATAGACTGCGGCGCGAATACGGACTGCAAGCCGCAGTATTTGCAGCAGTTCGGCGTGATGGCAAGCGCATATATGCAAAGCGTTATGGGCGTGGAGAACCCGCGTATATCGCTGCTGAACAATGGTGAGGAGGCCGAAAAGGGCTGCGAGCTGACCAAAGCGGCATATAAGCTGCTGAGTGCGGCGCCTATAAACTTTGCCGGAAATTGCGAGGCAAGGGAAGTACTTTCAGGCGAATTCGATGCGCTGGTTTGCGACGGATTCGTCGGCAACGTGGTGCTTAAATATACCGAAGGGCTTGCAAGTTCAATGATGGCTATGCTCAAAACAGAGCTTACGGCCGATTTTAAGTCCAAAATCGGCGCGGCGCTTTCAATGGATGCATTCCGCCGCTTCAAAAAGAAGATGGATTATAAAGAAGTTGGCGGCGCGCCGCTGCTTGGCATAAACGGCTGCGTAATAAAGGCGCACGGCAGTTCCGATGCAAAGGCGTTCGCTTCGGCCATAAGGCAGGCGGAACTGTTTGTGAAAGGTAATGTGAATCCCAAGATAGCCGAGGCCATTGCATCACTTCCGGATGAGGAATAAACGCATAATGCGGCGCGGTATAGCATTTTGAAGGATTGACATATTATGCCGCTGGGGCTAAACTTAAACAATATAGCAGAGCATGAAAGGGGACGCTTAAAATGGAGTTTGAAAATGTACGCAAGAATATAGCAAGGCAGCTTGACATTCCCGAGGAGTCCATAACCATGGAATCCAGGCTTATTGAGGATCTCAAGGCCGACTCACTGGACGTTGTTGAGCTTATAATGGATCTGGAGCAGCAGTACGGTATTGAAATACCCGATGACGATCTGCCCAACATCCATACCGTTGGCGACATAGTGAACTACATCAACAAGAAATAAACCCATCTGGAAAGCATAGGGGCCGCCTGAACAATGCGGGCAGCCCCTTTTTCCCGCACAGGAGGAAAAATGGACGCGGATAGGCGAAAAAAGCTTGAATCGCTGGAAAGGCGCGTTGGATACAGCTTTAATGATAAAAGGCTGCTTGATATGGCGCTTACGCATACGTCCTACGTTAAAGGGGACGGCAGGGCAAGCGCGCATAACGAAAGGCTGGAGTTTTTGGGCGATGCGGTGCTGGAGCTTTGCGTAAGCGAGTATCTATATAACCGCTTTGCCGAATATAACGAGGGCGACATGACGCGGCTTAGGGCGCAGACGGTGTGTGAAGGTGCGCTTTATGACGTTGCAAAAAAGCTGGAACTCGGCAAATCGCTTCTGCTTGGGCGCGGGGAGGATCATTCCGGCGGCAGGGAGAAGCCGAGCATATTGAGCGACGCTGTGGAGGCGCTGATAGGCGCTTTGTACATTGACGGCGGCATGGATACGGCAAAGGGCTTTATAATGAGCTTTATCGGCACGGCGGTGCAGAGCGCCGTAAGGGGCGGGCCGCATAAGGATTACAAGACCATGCTTCAGGAATATGTACAAAAGCGGCATATGGGTCAGATAGCATATGTGCTTACGGGCAGCAGCGGGCCGGACCATAATAAGGTTTTTAATATGGACGTTACGGTTGCGGGCGCGGTGGTAGGCAGCGGCGAGGGAAAAACCAAGCAGGAAGCCGGCCAGCATGCGGCAAAGGCCGCGCTTGAGGAAATGGGCATTATTTCCCAGCCCGAAAGGAACGAAGATTGAGGCTGACCAAACTGGAAATGTACGGGTTCAAATCATTTGCCCATAAAACAGAAATTGTATTTGACGACGGTATAACGGCAATTATCGGCCCCAACGGCAGCGGCAAAAGCAACATTGCAGACGCTGTGCGCTGGGTTTTGGGCGAGCAGAGCGCAAAGGCACTGCGCGGCGAAAAGATGGAGGACGTTATATTCAACGGTACAGAGGCGAAAAAGCCGCTTTCTTACGGCGAAGTATCGCTCACGTTTGATAATTACGACCATGAATTGGCAACCGATTTTAACGAAGTATGCGTTACGCGCCGCATATATAGGAGCGGAGAAAGCGAATACTTTATTAACCGTTCCTCCTGCCGAAGGAAGGATATAGCGGAGCTTTTCAGGGACACGGGCGTTGGCCGCGAGGGCTATTCCATAATAGGTCAGGGCCGCGTGGAGCAGATACTTTCCGCAAAATCGGCGGACAGGCGCAGCGCGTTTGAGGAAGCGGCGGGCGTTATGAAGTTCCGCGTGCGCAAGGAGGAAGCCGCGCGGAAGCTTGAAAGCACCAAGGTCAATATGGATAGGCTCAGCGATATCATAAAAGAGCTTGAGGACCGCGTAGGCCCGCTGGAAGAACAGAGCGCCGCGGCGAGAGAATATCTTAAGCTACGCGATGAACTGAAAGAAATAGAGATAAACGTATTTCTTTATCAATACGATAGGCTCAACGAACGCATAAACACTCTGAATGAAGCAATAGAATCCATCGGGGAAGAGCAAAAGCAAAAAGAGGAAATAGAGGCCGCCATTGCGGCGAACTGTGCGCAGGAAGAAGAACTTGAGCGCGCGCTGAACACGTCCATAAGTCAGGTACAGGCTGAATTGCTTAAAATGACTACGGGCGTTGAAGGCCACGCGGGCGAATCAAAGGTGCTCAGCGAGCGTATGGAGGCGTTCATGCGCGAGAAGGAGCAGCGGCAGAACCAGCTTGATAATAACGAAAAAAGATACGATGAGCTGGCCGGACAAATAGATGAAAGCCGAAGGAAAGCTGAAGAAAGAGAAGCCGAGCTTACCGCAAAGCGTGCAGAGGCCGCCCAAGCGGCGGAAGAGCTGAATCAACTGAGCGCACAGGCGGAGAAGAAGGAAGAAAGCTTGGAAGAACAAAAGGCCGCGCTGATAGATGCGATGAACCGCATTGCCGATGCGAGGATACTTATATCCCGCTTTGAAACCATGCGCCAAGGCCTTGTGGCTCAGGCGGAAAACATGGCGCGCAACAGGGCGCGGGCCGAAGAAAAGCGAACCGAGCTGAAGGAAGAATACGCCCGGGCGGAAGCGGAGCACAACAAGCTGCTCAGTGAAAAAGAAGAACGCAAAAAGCAGCGTGAAGCCGCGATACAAAAGCTGAACAACATAAACCAAAGCCTTAAACAGGCGCGGGAGGACGCACGCAGGGCGGAACAGCAGAGCGAAGCGGGCAAATCCAGACTGAAAGTGCTGGAGGAAATGAAACGCGCGCATGAAGGCTATTATGCAAGCGTAAAAAATCTGCTTAGGGACAGCGAACGGGATACGGCATTAAAGCGCATGATAGAAGGCGTTGTTGCGGAGCTGATAAGCGTACCCGGCGAATATGAAACGGCAATAGAAATGAGCCTTGGCCCGGCGCTGCAAAACATAGTAACGCCGGATGAAAACGACGCCAAGGCCGTTATTGAGCACCTCAGGCGCAAGGGCTACGGCAGGGCAACGTTTTTGCCGATATCCGCAATGCGCGCAAGAATGCTTGACCAGCGGGAGCTGAACTGCTGCCGCGTGAATGGGTTTATAGGCGTTGCAAGTGAGCTTGTAAGCTTTGATGAAAAATACAGGGGCATAATAGAAAACCTGCTCGGAAGAACCGTTATAGTCAGCGACCTTGACGCGGCAATTGCGATTAACCGTCAGGCGCGGGCGTCGTTCAGAATTGCAACGCTAAAGGGCGATATTGTCAACCCCGGAGGATCGATGACGGGCGGAAGCGTGCAGAAGCGCGAATTCAGCATAATAGGCCGCGAGCGCGAGATAGAGGAACTTACAAGGCGAACCGCCGCACTGGATAGGGAGAAGGCGCAGCGGGAAGAAGAATACGCACGGCTAGAAGCTTCGCTCTCAGGTGCGCAGGATGCGCTTGAGGAAGCGGGGGACGCGCTGCATGAAAAGGAGCTTGAAATCGCTACCCATGCGGAAAAGCTGGACATAATAGAAAAATATCTTTCGGAAGCTGAAGAAGCGCTGGCTGCCGCGGAAGAAGGCGAGAGCCAGATAAACGACGACATTGCCGGCATAGACGCGCGCTATAAGGCGGCGACGGAGGATAGATCCACGCTTGAGCAGAGCAATACCGCAACGCAGGCGGATATACGCGCCGCGCAGCAGGAACTTTCGTCGCTTAAAGCAAAGCTATCCGAATGTACGGAGCGTGAGGCGCAGTGCCGCATAGCGCTGGCAAGGAGCGAAAAGGAGGCCGCCGCGCTGAAAAACGAACACGACAGGCTTGCAAAGGAAGAAAAAGCACTTGCGGCGGCGATAGAGGAGGACAGGCGCGTGATTTCCGGCTTTGCGGGAAGGTTCATGGAACTGAGCGGCAAGCTGAAGGAAATAGAGGGCAGCATAAGCGAAGAACGTCAAGAGGTGGATAAGCTGACGGACAGGCTGCATACAATGGAAGAAGAACGCGCGAACCGGCTTAATACGATAGACGAACTGCGCCAGCGGCGCGAAAACGTTGCTGAAGAAGCAAAAGAACTTGGCGACAGGCTGCATAAAAACGAACTGGGCCTGAACAGGGCAGAGATGGAGCTGAAATCCTCGCAGGATAAAATGTGGGAAGATTATGAGCTTACATATGACAATGCCCTGCCGTACAGGCGGCAGATAGCCGTTACGGCATCGCACATACGCATAGACGAACTGAAAAAGGCCATACGTGCTCTGGGCGATGTTAACATTGCCGCGATAGATGATTATAAGAGCGTTAAGGAGCGCTACGATGAAATGAGTGCGCAGTATGCCGACCTTACCGCGGCAAAGGCCGATCTAAGCCAGCTTATAGATGAACTGACGCGGACAATGGAAAACGAGTTCCGCAGGCAGTTTGAAAAAATACAGCAGAACTTTTCCGCAACGTTTGCGGAGCTGTTCGGCGGCGGCAAGGCGGAGCTTGTGCTCAGCGACAAGAACGACATTCTCAACTGCAATATAGACATCATTGCCCAGCCGCCCGGAAAGAAACTGCAGCTACTGAGCCTACTTTCGGGTGGGGAAAGGGCATTGACGGCTATCGCGCTGCTGTTTGCAATATTAAAGCTTAAGCCTACGGCATTCTGCATACTGGACGAAATAGAGTCCGCGTTGGACGAAGTGAACGTAAGCACAGTGGCGCAGTATGTTCAGCGGTATTCAAAGGATACTCAGTTTATTATGATAACCCACCGCAAAGGCAGTATGGAAGTCTGTAATGCGCTTTACGGTGTGGCGATGGAGGAAAGGGGCATCTCCAAGGTGGTGTCTGCCAGATTCAACGGATAAGGAGGAACTATGGAAAAGAAGATGGGCTTTTTTGAAAAGCTGAAGAAAAGCCTGAGCAAGGCCGGGAACGGCATGCTTGGCGCGATATTTGCGGGCGGGGAGCGCGTGAATAACGAATTCTATGAAGAACTTGAGGAAGCCATGATAGTTGCCGACATGGGCATGGATACGGCTGAAAGGCTTATAGATGCGCTGAGGGATAGCCTTGACGAAAAGGGCATTAAGACCCGCACCGAAGCACGGCAGGAACTTAGGCGCATAGTTGCGGACGAAATGCGGGCGGACAGCGAATTTGCCGCGGACAAGGGGCCTGCTGTGCTGCTGATAGTTGGCGTTAACGGCGTTGGTAAAACCACATCCATAGGCAAACTTGCGGCGTACTATATTTCCAAAGGCCGGCAGCCCATGATGGCCGCGGCGGATACGTTCCGCGCGGCGGCGGCGGAGCAGCTCACCGTTTGGGCGGAGCGCAGCGGGGTGCAGATAGTTAAGCACGGCGAAGGCGCGGATCCGGCAGCGGTGGTGTTCGATGCGGCGGCAAGTTTCAAGGCACGCAAGCGCGACATTTTGCTCTGCGATACGGCGGGCAGGCTGCACAATAAAAAGAACCTTATGAGTGAACTTGAGAAGATACGCCGCGTGCTTGACAGGGAGCTGCCGGGCGTGCCGGTCGAGGCGCTGCTTGTGCTGGACGCAACAACTGGGCAGAACGCCATAATTCAGGCGCGCGCATTTGGCGAAAGCACGGGCCTTACCGGCGTTATTATAACCAAGCTTGACGGCACGGCCAAGGGTGGCATGGCCGTGGCCATAAAGAATGAGCTGGGATTGCCGGTACGCTTCATAGGCGTTGGTGAAGGGATAGACGATCTGAGACCGTTTGATGCGGACGCATTTGCGGAGGCGCTGATATAAAGTGAAACTGCTATTCAAACAGCGTTTCTTCTCCTGGTTCGACAGTTATGACATATACTATGAATCGGGCGAAACGGCATACGAGGTAAAGGGCCAGCTTTCGTGGGGCCATTGCCTGAAGATATTCGACCCAAGCGGCAATGAAATAGGCACTGTCAAGGAAAGGGTTTTTACGTTCCTGCCCGCGTTTGAACTGTATGCAGGAAATGAATTTCTCGGCAGCATACGCAAGGAGTTTTCGCTTTTTACCCCGCGCTATAATATAGACTTCAACGGCTGGCACATGGAAGGAAATTTCCTTGAATGGGACTATACCATAGTTAACACATATGGCGCAACGGTAGCGACGGTATCCAAGGAACTGCTCAACTGGACGGATACATATGTGCTGGATGTTGCAAACCCAAATGACGCGCTGTATGTGCTTATGTTCGTGCTTGCGATAGACGCGGAAAAATGTTCGCGTAACTAAAAAGGAAATATAATAAAGAGATGCGGGCAAAAATTGCTTGACATCTCCTTATTATTTGCTATAATAACAAGGGTGTAAAGCTTGAAGCCTTTACAGGAGGTCTGAAGCATGGATAAGCGGCTTAGGCTCGGGCTGCTGCTGGATTGGTACGGCGCGCTGCTTACGGATAGGCAAAGGGCAACGCTGGAGCAGAGCCTGAACGAGGATTGCTCGCTGGCAGAAATTGCCGAAAGGGAAGGCGTCTCCCGCCAGGCCGTGCGGGATGCGATACTGCGCGGCGAGGATCAGCTGGAGCAATACGAAGCGAAGCTTGGCTTCCTTGCAAGGGACATGGCGCTGATAGCAAGCATAAACGAAATGCGGAAGAACAGCGCAAACGAAGATATGCAAAAGGGCTTGGATGCCCTTATTGAAAGGATAGAGGGAAACAATGGCATTTGAAGGGCTTTCCTCAAAACTGCAAAACGTTTTTAAAAAACTTGGCGGCAAGGGTAAGCTGAGCGAAAAAGAAGTGCGCGAGGCCATGCGCGAGGTAAAGCTTGCGCTGCTTGAGGCGGACGTTAACTTTGCCGTTGTAAAGAACTTTGTTAATAAGGTCACCGAAAGGGCAGTCGGATCGGAGGTACTGGAAAGCCTTACACCGGCCCAGCAGGTGATAAAAATAGTAAATGAAGAGCTTACCGCGCTTATGGGCGGAACGGGTTCCAAAATAGAGTTCGGTTCCAAAAGCCCCAGCGTTATTCTGCTTGCGGGTCTTCAGGGCGCGGGTAAGACCACTATGGCGGGCAAGCTTGCAGGTTATCTTTCCAAGCAATACGGCAAGTCGCCCATGCTTGTGGCGTGCGATATATATCGCCCCGCGGCAATAGACCAGCTGAAGGTCGTTGGCTCCAAGGTAGGGGTTCCGGTGTTTGAGCGCGGACAGGCGGACCCTGTGGAGACGGCAAAGCTTGGCGTCGAGGAAGCACGCAGGCAACTGAAGGATCTTGTTATAATCGATACCGCTGGCCGGCTGCATATAGACGAAGGCATGATGGACGAGATCGCCGCGATAAGGGATGCGGTTCAGCCGGCAGAAATACTGCTGACTATAGACGCGATGACCGGTCAGGATGCGGTGAATGTTGCAAAGGCCTTCAATGAAAAGCTGGAGCTTACCGGCGTTATAGTGACCAAGCTTGACGGCGACACAAGGGGCGGCGCGGCGCTGAGCGTTAAGGCCGTTACGGGCAAGCCCATCAAGTTCTCCGGTACAGGTGAAAAGCTTACGGATATTGAGCCGTTCCATCCGGACAGGATGGCCAGCCGAATACTCGGCATGGGCGACATGCTCACCCTTATTGAAAAGGCACAGAGCGCCTTTGACGAAAAGAAGGCCGTTGAACTTGAAGCCAAGCTGAGGAACGATGAGTTCACGCTGGAGGATTTCCTTGACCAGTTTGAACAGATGAAGAACATGGGCTCCATGCAGGACATAATGGGCATGATACCCGGCATGGACGCATCAAAGCTTGGCAACATAGAAATAGACGAAAAGCAGGTTGCGCGCACGCAGGCTATAATAAAGAGCATGACGCCTAAGGAGCGCAGAAAGCCGGACATATTGAACGCCAGCCGCAGGCGCAGGATAGCGCGCGGCAGCGGAACCACCATTCAGGAGGTCAATCGGCTTATAAACCAGTTTGAAGCCACGCGCAAAATGATGCGCCAGTTTACCGGAAAAGGTAAAAAGGGCGGCAAGAAGGGCAAGCGCCGCTTCCCGTTCGGCTTCTAAAGGATGAACGATTACGGTAAAGCCGTTTTCGATATAAAAAGTGTAAACAACATATATTTCAGGAGGACACAACAATGCTTAAAATCAGACTTCGCCGCATGGGCGCCAAGAAGGCTCCTTTCTACCGTATAGTGGTTGCGGACAGCCGCGCTCCCCGCGACGGCGCTTTCGTTGAGGAAATCGGTTACTACAATCCCCTGACCGACCCCGCCGAGATAAAGGTTGACAACGAAAAGGCTCAGCAGTGGATAAAGAACGGCGCACAGCCCACCGATACCGTACGCGGCCTGCTCAAGAAGAGCGGAGCGATACAGTGACGGAGGAAGCGAACGGGAGGCAGTCCATGTCAGAACTGGTAAAGTTTATAGCGATGAGCTTAGTGGACAAGCCTGACGAGGTTAAGGTCGAAGAAAAAGAAGGCGATAAGGCTACTGTAATTGAGCTTAGCGTCGCCGCAGAGGATATGGGCAAGGTGATAGGCAAGCAGGGCCGCATAGCCCAGGCTATCCGCTGCGTTGTAAAGGCCGCCTCTGTCAAGGAAAACAAAAAATACATCGTAGAGATAGTCTAATATGGCTGCGCTGTGCGAATTTTTCAGAATAGGCCGCATTGTGCGGCCTCACGGCGTTCATGGGGCGGTAAAGCTTGAACCCATGTCTGATTCGCTGATGCGCTATAAAAGGCTTAGGGAAGCCTATATAGAGCGCAACGGTGTAAGGGAGCCTATAACCGTATCGGACGTTGGCGTGAAGGAAGACGCGGTATATATGAGCATATCATGCAGCGCTTCGCGTGATGATGCGGAGGCGCTTCGCGGAGCGTATATATGCGTGGACAGGGCGCATGCAATGAAGCTTCCCAAGGATACCTACTTTGTGGAGGATCTTATAGGCTGCAGAGTGAGTGACGATACCGGGCGCGAGCTTGGCACGCTTACGGACGTGTTTGAAACTGGCGCAAATGATGTATATGAAATATCGGGCGAAAAGAAGCTGCTTTTGCCTGCACTTAAGCGCGCGATAATTTCGACCGATGTTGAAAACCGGTGCATGGTGCTGGATTCTAAGGTGCTTGAGGAGGTTGGCCTGTTTGAGGATTGACATACTTACAACCTTTACCGAGATGTTCCCGCCCGTATTGGGCGCAAGCATACTCGGCAGGGCTGCACAGAAGGGCATACTCGAATTCAACCTTTGCGATATACGGCAGTATTCCGAAAATAAGCACCATAATACGGACGATTATCCGTTCGGCGGAGGCGCCGGCATGGTAATGCTCGCCCAGCCCATCTATTCATGTCTGGACGCGGTAGATCCCGAGCATAAAGCAAGGAGGATACTGCTTTCCCCGCGCGGCAGAACGCTTTCGCCAGAGGTGGCGCGGGAATTGGCTAAGGAGGAGCATCTGCTTTTCCTCTGCGGGCATTACGAGGGCATAGACGAGCGCGTGAGCTGCGCCATGGATGAAGAACTTTCCATAGGGGACTATGTGCTTACGGGCGGCGAGCTTGCCGCAATGGTGGCAATAGACTGCATCGCCCGCTTTATACCCGGCGTATTGGGCAGCAGCGAATCGGCGGAGACGGAATCATTTTCAGACGGGCTGCTTGAATATCCGCAGTATACCCGCCCGGCTGAGTTTCGCGGCATGAAGGTGCCGGAAGTTTTGCTGAACGGTAACCATGCGCTGATAGAGCGCTGGCGGCGGGACAGGGCCATTGAACTTACGCTATCGCGCCGTCCGGAGCTGATGGAACACGTTGAACTCAACAAAAAGGACATAGCATTCATCCAGTCCATAAAAAAGGATGAAAAAGCAAGATAAACGGGCAAAAAATGGCTTGCATTGCAAGTGCGGCTGTGTTATAATGCCCTTTGTGACAAACGGGCGGTCCAATGTGGGTGTAATGGCCTATACGAACGTCTAAGGAAGGAGAAATAAAAATGGCAGACATCATCAGGGAACTTGAAAAGGAGCAGCTTCGTACAGACCTGCCCAAGCTGGAAGTGGGCGATACCGTCCGCGTATTCGTAAAGGTCATAGAAGGCTCCCGCGAGAGGCTTCAGAACTTCGAAGGCGTCGTTATTAAGATTCAGGGCGGCGGCATTCGCAAGTCCTTCACTGTCCGCAGGATATCCTACGGTATCGGCGTAGAGAGGACCTTCCCCTACAATAGCCCCCGCATCGGCCGCATCGAAGTGCTGCGCCATGGTCAGGTTCGCCGCGCCAAGCTGTTCTATCTGCGCAATCGCGTAGGTAAGGCTGCCAAGGTCGTCGAGCGTATAGACGAGAAATAAGTTTACCTAAACGATCAAACCAAGCCCCCAAGGCTTTATGCCACTGGGGGCTTAATTATAGCAGGAGATACTTTTTATGCAGATACAATGGTACCCCGGGCATATGGCCAAGGCGCGGCGTATGCTGGAAGAAAACCTGAAGCTGATAGACGTTGTTGTGGAACTGGTTGACGCACGCGCGCCGCTGGCCACGCGCAATCCGGATTTCGATGCGCTGTTTTCCCAGAAAAGCAGGGTTATATTGCTGAACAAAAGCGACCTTGCCTCTGCCGAGCAGACAAAAAAGTGGATAGAATACTACAAGGCTCAGAATATAAATGCCATTGCTTTTGTTTCCACATCAAGCGCAAAGCGTAAGGCAGCAGTATCGCTGATAGAGGCCGCGGCTGCCGATAAAGTGGCAAAGATGAAGGAAAAGGGCGTTATAAAAACCGTGCGCGCCATGGTTGTAGGCATACCCAATGTTGGCAAGTCCACATTTATAAACCGTATCGCCGGCGAAACCAAGGCTAAGGTTGGCGATAAGCCGGGCGTTACAAAAGGCAAGCAGTGGGTAAAGGTATCGCCGTACCTTGAATTGATGGATACGCCGGGTCTGCTTTGGCCAAAACTTGAAAACGAAGCGCTGGCGAAGCACCTTGCCTATATCGGCTCTATAAATGATGATATCATAGACGCAGAAAGGCTCGCGGCGGATCTGCTTGGCGAGCTTATTGCAATATGCCCGAACGAATTGAAGGAGCGCTATAAGAAGATAGAGGAAGGCATGGCGCCGCATGAACTGCTTGAAGCCGTTGCACGTTCGCGTGGATTTATATTGCAGGGCGGCGTGATGGATACGGAACGCGCGGCACGCATTGTGCTGGACGAATTCCGCGCGGGCAGGATAGCCAAAATAACGCTTGAATCGCCCGATAAAGAGTATTGATAAACGCATCGTGAGGAGAATGTCATGGCGCGCATAAACGAGCAGGAAAGGCTGCATGAGCTTACAAAACGCGAAAGAGAATTCTGGAACGCGGGCATATATCCGGCCGGTATGGACGAGGTTGGCCGCGGCCCGCTTGCGGGGCCCGTTGTAACGTGCTGTGTAATACTGCCGAGTGAGCCGCTTATTGAACACATAAACGATTCCAAAAAGGTAACGGAGCTCAGGCGGACTAAGCTTGCACCCATAATAGAAGCGCAGGCGCTTGCAATAGGCTACGGCTGGTGCACAAACGGGGAGATAGACGAACTGAATATACTCAATGCCACAAAAAAGGCGTTTAGGCAGGCTTATTTTGCCATGGAGCATGATTGTAGCCATGTGCTTATAGACGCCGTGAAGGGGCTTGATATACCGGCTGAACAGCATTCCATAATCCATGGCGATGCGCTGAGCTACCTTATCGGCGCAGCAAGCATAGCGGCAAAGGTTAAGAGGGATACGTATATGTGCCGAATGGCCGAAAAGTATCCCGAATATGGTTTTGAGCGGAACAAGGGCTACGGCACGGCGGAGCATATTGCCGCACTGAAAAAATACGGCCCATGCCCAATACACCGCATGAGCTTTATTGGCAAGATTTTGGGAGAAAAACAATGAATAATATTGAGCGCGGCAAGCGGGGCGAATATGCCGCGCTTGAATACTTGCTTAAACAAGGATATGTTTATCGTGACCGCAACTTCCGCGCGGCAAAGTGCGAAATAGACCTTATAGTTATGGATGGGGACACACTTGTGTTTGTGGAGGTAAAGGCGCGCCATGGAAGCGAATACGGCACGGGGCGCGAGGCTGTTACCGCGGCAAAGCAGCGAAACATTATTAAGGCCGCACAAATATACGCCGTGAATACAGGCTTGATAGATAATTTTATTCGCTTTGACGTGATTGAGGTTGATCTTGACACGCTGCAGGTGGAGCACATCATAGACGCATTTCGTTTGAACTAAGTTAATATATTATGAATTTTTGATATTGTATGTCTGTATAAGCCAAAATGTGGTATCCTATATGTATATATTGGAGCAGTATGTCTGCTTAAAGCTTATGCGGAGTACTATATGAAAAAGAGATTTTTTGCATTTATTCTGGCACTTTTGGCGCTTGCGCTGCCTGCGCTTTGCCTTGCGGACGGTGAAAATATGCTGTCCGGCGGCTTTGATGCGGACGGGCAATGGCACAAGCAGGCCTGGTATGAAGGCGATGCTTACGGAAGCATTGAAAACCGGGACGGCGTTGTGCACATAAGCGCCTCCGGGGATGAAGGCAATGATATTCGCCTTTGCCGCACAATGAACGTGGACAAGAACAGCTATTACAGGATAAGCTGTGCCGTTAAAACGGCGGATGTTTACGGCGGCGCGGGCGCGAACATATCGATAGACGGTTCACTTGCCGCAAGCGATGGCGTGTATGGCCAAACGGATTGGCAAACGGTAGAGCTTATCGGCAAAACCGGCAAAGATCAAACCGAACTCACCGTATGCGTGCGCGTGGGCGGCTACGGCGCGCTTTCCAACGGGGAAGCATGGTTTAAGGACATAAGCATGGAAAAGCTTGCGTCCCATTCGGGCCATGCTGTCGATTTTTCGCTTGCCACGGTAAGTGCGGCGGATAATGCCGCGGATGAGGACGAATCAACGGAAGGTGATTTCCCTGAAAGCGGCCGCGTTATGCTGGCCGTGCTTGCAACGGTTTTCTTCGGGGCAATAATATACGGCAGGTTTATTGAAACCGAACAGCTTACGCTTGAAGTGGAGCAGAAGGGGGACGGCGCGAAGCTTGCCGCAATACTTGTGTTTGCGTTCATCGTGCGCGTAATATGCTCGCTTGTGTTTTATGGGCATCCGACTGATATAAACTGCTTCATGGCGTGGGGCTATCATTTGAATGAGGGCGGTTTGGCCGCTTTCTATAATTCCGGCATGTTTGCGGATTATCCGCCGGGATATATGTACGTGCTGTATATGACGTCCGGCATAGCAAAGCTGCTTGGGCTTAGCTATGCTTCGGCCGCATATGCGCTCATTACCAAAATGCCGGGCATACTGGCGGATATCGTCTCGGCCTATGTTGTGTACAGGTTGGCAAAAAAGCTTGCGAAGAGCGGCTGTAGGGATGCTGCGCGCTGGGGCAGGCTTCCGTTGGTGCTGGCAGCTGTTGTGGCCATAAGCCCGCTGTTCGCTTTCCTCAGCGGCGGCTGGGGGCAGATAGATCAGGTGTTGGCGCTGATGCTGCTTTTGACCATATGGCTGTTTGACGAAAAGAAGGAAATACTTGCCGGCGTGGTTTACGGCGCGGCAATAATGACAAAGCCGCAGGCGCTCATGATCGGGCCTCTGCTGGCGGCGGCATATTTCTGCCGCATATATGATGAAAGGGAGCATAGGGCAAAGCAGGCCGCAAAGACCGTTGCCGCAATTATAGGCGCGGTTGCGATGCTTTTCATAATAGCATGGCCGTTTAAGGGGGATCAGCAGCCGCTGTGGTTCTTGGATAAGCTTATAGGTACGGCCACAAGCTATAATTACGGCAGCGTAGAAGCATTCAACCTTATGGCCCTGCTTGGCGGCAACTGGAAAAATGCCGACAGTGTGCTGTTCATATTAACCTATGCTCAGCTTGGCACGGTGCTTATAGCGCTAAGCGTAGCGGCAAGCATATTGATGTATATAAAGGGGCGCGGCAGGAACCGCGGCTGTTTGGCGCTGAGCGCAGGTTATCTTATAATCGCGCTGTTTGAACTGGGACACTATATGCACGAAAGGTATCTTGTTCCGGCGCTTCTGCTTATTCTTGTGGCATTCGTTTATTATAGGGACAGGCGGTTGTTTGTTTCGTTCCTATGGCTTGCGGCTGCGGCGCTTTACAATGCGTGCTATGCCTTTATAATTGTCAGCAACCAAAGCTGGCGCACGGATTATTATACGGCGCTTATAATCGCGGGCTGCATAATAAATTTGGCGGGGTTTGTATATTTGAGCATTGCGTGCTTTGATATTGTGTTCCGCGGCAGGATACGCCCCGCGTTTGCCGAAAAGAAGCCGGAAAAGGAAATAATAACCGCGTTGCCGGAGTCGGTGAACACAAAGCTGAATTATACCAAGCGGGATAGGATATTCGTTATAGCGCTCACGGTGATATATGGCATTATGGCGCTTATAAACCTTGGCACCACAGTTGCGCCGGAGAATTATTGGACTGGTAAAAACGGGGACACAGTTGAAATAACGATAGATGCCGATGCCGGCGTTGACGATATATGGGTATACGGCGGGCTGTATACCGGCAGCATAACATTAACGGACGATGAAGGCAACTGCGTTACCTATGACGAGATAAACGGCGATATGTTCCGCTGGAAGAGCATAGGCGGCGGCTTGAAGGGCAGCCATATCACGCTGAGCGTGACGAGCGGCTCCGTTTGGTTCAATGAAATTGCCCTGCTTGATGCGGACAGGAACGTAATAGCCGCGCATGCGGAAGGCGAAGCGCAGGCGTTGTTTGATGAAGCGGATACCGTGCCTGAAAACAGAACGTATATGTACGGCATGTACTTTGACGAACTGTACCATGCACGCACGGCATACGAGCATCTGCATGGCATAAAGCCGTACGAAAATTCCCATCCGCCGCTCGGCAAGATATTCATAATGCTAGGCATAGCGGTGTTCGGTATGAATGCGTTCGGTTGGCGCGTTGTGGGCGCATTATTTGGAATAGGCATGGTGCCCATAATGTATGCGTTTGCAAAGCGGCTGTTTAAGAAAAGCGAATATGCGCTGCTCACGGCAGGATTGTTTGCATTCGATTTTATGCATTATACGCAGACGCGCATAGCTACCATAGACGTTTACGGCGTGTTCTTTATAATATTGATGTATTACTATATGTATCAGTATTACTGCATGAATTTTTATAGCGACGGCTTGAAGAAAACGCTTAAACCGCTGTTCCTTGCGGGCTTGTTCTTCGGCCTTGGCGCGGCGAGCAAATGGATAGATATCTATGCGGGCGTTGGCCTTGCGGTGCTGCTTTTCATGTCGCTGATAAGGCGGTATAAAGAGTATATGGCGCTTAGAAACAGCGAAGATGAAGCTGTCCGCGCGGCGGTTGCGCCGTTTTGGAAGAACACTATAAAAACGCTCCTTTGGTGCTGCGTATTCTATATAGCCATACCGGTCGCGATATATCTTGCGTCCTATATACCGTATGTACTCAGCGAATCGCATTACGACCTTGAGGGCATATGGGGAGTGCAGAAGTTCATGCTCAGCTATCATGGCGGGCTGAAGGCCACGCATCCGTATCAGTCGCCGTGGTGGCAATGGCCGCTTATAATAAGGCCGATGTGGTATTACGTCACATATGATGTAAGCGAAGGCTATGTGGGTACAATATCCGCAATGGGCAATCCGGCCGTGTGGTGGACATGCCTTGTTGTGAGCGTTGTTATAATCGGCCGACTGATACGCGGCAGGATGAAAACGGACAAGATATGGATGGTTCTGCTTATCGGCCTTGCGGCTGAATATATACCGTGGGTATTGGTGCCGCGCTGTACGTTTATTTATCATTACTTTGCGTCCGTACCGTTCATAATACTCATATCGGTGCGTGCACTGATGCAGAAGGAGCAGCTTGACGGGCGGTATAAATGCGTAAAATGGATATGGCTCGGCGCGGCGGTGGCGCTGTTTGCGCTGTTTTATCCGGCCATAACGGGCGTTGTATGCTCACGTGGGTATATAAAAATGCTTGAATGGCTGCCAAGCTGGACATTTTTGGGATATTAAGGCATAATAGAAGAGGTGGATAGATGCAAAACGCAAAAAACGAGGCTAAAAAGACCGTTTGGCAGTTTATAAAGTTCAGCGCGGTGGGCGTTACCAACACGCTGGTGGATTTCATAGTATTCTGGCTGCTGACCCATGCGGGTATGAACTATATGCTTTCGCAGGTGTTTTCATATAGCGCCGGCATACTGAACAGCTATATATGGAACTCCAAATGGACATTCAAAAAGGAACGGGACCACAGCCTTAAAACCGTTCTCATGTTTATATTGGTAAACGTATTGTCGCTTGGCGTGTCGCTTGGGGTGCTGTGGGTATGCAAAAACCCAATAGGCATGAATCAGGACGTTGCCGTGAATATATTCGGCAATGCCATAAGCATATCCAGCGACCTTATCTGCAAAATACCGGCTTCGGTATTTTCGGCTGTGGCAAATTTCGTGCTTACAAAACTGTTCGTATTCAACAAGGAAACGCATCCGGAGGAAAACGGAGGCAACTGATAAATATTACGCGCGGCGGAGGGACCGATCTATGCTTTCACGAATAAAAAGCTATGGACTGATAGGACTTAACGGTTATGCTGTAACTGTTGAAATAGACGTATCGGGCGGCATGCCCGCATATGAAACCGTTGGGCTACCGGATGCCGCCGTGCGTGAATCAAAGGAGCGCGTGCGCGCGGCGATAAAGAACAGCGGCTTCACATACCCGATAGGCCGCATAACCGTAAACCTTGCCCCTGCAGACACGCGAAAGGAAGGCTCCTTTTACGATTTGCCGATAGCGATAGGCCTGCTAACCGCAACAGGGCAGATAGACCAGCAGCGAGCGGACGAATACATGTTCCTTGGCGAGCTGGCGCTGGACGGAACAGTGCGCAGTATACCGGGCGTGCTGCCGATGGTGATAGGTGCCTATAAGGACGGCATAACAAAAGCGTTCTTGCCTGAAGATAACGCAGCTGAAGCATCATACGTTGAAGGGGTTAAGATAGCCGCGGCGCACGATTTGAAGGGCGTTGTGGACGCGATAATGGGACGCGAACAGCCCAACATATATGCCCCGCAGCATTGGAACACGGAAAACATAACATACGCGCAGGATTTTATGGACATACGCGGGCAGCAGGGCGCCAAGCGTGCGGCGGAAATAGCCGTTGCGGGCGGGCATAATCTGCTGCTTGTGGGTACGCCGGGCTCCGGCAAAACAATGCTTGCGAGAAGCATCCCGTCTATACTTCCTGAGCTTACTTTTGAAGAAGCGCTCGAAATAACCAAAATACACTCCGTTACGGGCGCAATGAAGGGCAAAAACGGAATAGTTAGCGAAAGGCCGTTCCGTGCGCCGCATCATACGGCGTCGTCGGCCTCGCTCATAGGCGGTGGTACGCGCGCAATGCCCGGAGAGATAAGTCTTGCGCATTACGGCGTGCTGTTCCTTGACGAATTTCCGGAGTTTAGGAAAGACACGCTTGAAGCACTGCGCCAGCCCATTGAGGACGGATTTGTAACGATAACGCGGGCGTCGGCACGCAGCACGTATCCGGCGCAGTTCATGCTTGTGGCGGCAATGAACCCGTGCCCATGCGGAAACTACGGTTCGCGAATAACTCCGTGCCGCTGTACCGCGCAGCAGATACAACGTTACCGAAACCGCATAAGTGGGCCGATGCTCGATCGTATTGACATTCATGTGGAAATGGGCGAGGTTGGCTATAACGACATTGCCGGCCGAAGCTGCGGAGAGCCTTCAAGCGCCATCCGTGCGCGCGTCAATGCCGCACGGGCCATACAGACGCGCCGCTACGCAGGTATGGGCATACTTTTCAACGCGCAGCTTACAAACCGCATGATGAACCAATACTGCGTGCTTACAAGCGGTGCCGAGTCGCTTATGAAAAAGGCGTTTGCCGCGCTTAAGCTTAGCGCACGCGCATATACAAGGCTGCTTAAAGTGTCCCGCACGATTGCCGACCTTGCGGGGAGCGAACAAATAAAGGCGGAGCATATTGCCGAAGCCATACAATATAGGAGTCTTGAATCCAAATATTGGGGCGAAATAAAATGAAAATAAGGCTGAGCGATGAGGACAGGGCATTATTATGGCTCAATATAACGCTTGGCTCCGGCACGGCGCGCGTAAGAAAAATGCTGGATGCATTCGACGGCAGCGCGGCGGAAGCCTTCCGCGCGGCGGCAAAAAACGAAATACCGCAATTCAAATTTCTTAATGATGAACGCCGCGAGGATATGCATAACCACGCGACACAAAGATACATAGACCGTATAGAAAAGCGGCTTGAAGAGCTTGACATAAATGTTGCAACGATAAATTCGGACTGTTATCCGGTTTTGCTGAAGAATATATACGATCCGCCGTTTGTGCTGTTCTATAAAGGCACGCTGTATTCCGAACACAGGCTACCGATAGCGATAATAGGTGCAAGAGAGCCATCGGACTACGGCAGGCGCATGGCGCGGCAGCTGGCAGAGGACCTGGCCCGCTCAGGCGCATGCATAGTATCCGGCCTTGCTTACGGGCTGGATAGGGTCGCAGCGGAAGGCGCGCTGGACGCCGAAGGCAACGATTATCCGACAATAGCCGTGCTTGGCAACGGGCCGAACGTTGTTTATCCGAGCGTTAACAGGGACGTATACGACCTTATAGCGAAGCGCGGGGCGATCGTGTCCGAATTTATGCCCGGCATTGCGCCTACACCCAGCCATTTTCCCATGCGGAACAGGATAATAAGCGGCCTGTCGCGTGGGGTAATAGTTGTTGAAGCGCGGGAAAAGAGCGGCACATTCATAACCGTTGACTGCGCCCTTGAACAGGGCAGGGATGTTTTTGCAATTCCCGGCAGGGTGAGCGACGAACTGAGCATGGGCACGAATAATTTGATACGCGAAGGGCTTGCCAAAATAACGCTCGGTGCGGAGGATGTGCTTGAAGAATACGGCATAAAACCTATGGCTGAGGAGCGCAAGGCAGTTACACCGGCGGAGCTTTCGTTTGAGCAGGAATTGATACACAGGCTGCTTATGGCGGGAGAAAGAACATATGACGAATTGGCGGAACTTACGGGTTTTGATGCAGGTATGCTAAATTCAACCTTGACAGCGATGGAATTTTCGGGAATAATTAAGCAATCTGTGGGCAGGCTTTTTAGCTTGTAATGAAAACGAAGTAAACTGATCCCAGGAGGGGGTATATAAATGGCAGATAATCTGGTTATAGTCGAGTCTCCGGCCAAGGCTAAGACGATCGGCAAATTTTTGGGCAGCAAGTATAAGGTGGTCGCATCGAACGGCCATGTAAGGGATTTGCCTAAAAGTCAGCTTGGTGTGGACGAGGCGAATGACTTTGAGCCCAAGTACATAACGCTCAGGGGACGAGGAGAGGTACTGGACCGCATAAGGCGCGAAGCCAAGGGAGCTAAGCACGTCCTGCTCGCGACCGACCCTGATATGGAAGGCGAAGCCATAAGCTGGCACCTTGCGCATATACTTAAGCTTGATCCAAAGTCAAACTGCCGCATAGTCTTTAATGAAATAACCGCAAACACGGTCAAAAATTCCGTGAAGCATCCAAGGTGCATAGATATGAACCTTGTTGACGCGCAGCAGGCAAGGCGCGTGCTGGACAGACTGGTGGGTTATAAAATAAGCCCCATACTTTGGGCAAAGGTAAGGAAGGGACTTAGCGCAGGCCGCGTGCAGTCCGTAGCCACGCGCATAATTTGCGACCGCGAGCAGGAGATAAACGATTTTATTCCTGAAGAATACTGGACGGTGAGTGCAAACCTGAAGGCTAAGGGAATAAAGAAGGCGGTCGATGCAAAGTTCTATGGCTACGGCGATAAAAAGACGGAGCTTAAATGCGAAGCGGATGCAAAAAAAGTGGTAGATGCGGCAACAGGTGCAAACTTTAACGTGACGGATGCTAAAAACGCCGTAAAAACGCGCCATGCGCCCGCGCCGTTTACAACAAGCAGTCTGCAGCAGGAAGCTTCACGAAAGCTTGGCTTTACGGCAAAGCTTACAATGCTCGTTGCCCAGCAGCTTTATGAAGGTATAGAGCTTCAGGGCAGGGGCGTGACGGGACTTATAACTTACATGAGGACGGATTCCGTGCGCGTATCGGAAGAGGCGCAGAAGGCGGCGCTGGAGCTGATAGGCAGCAAATACGGCGCGGATTACGTTCCCGCAAAGCCGAATATATACAAGGGCCGCAAGGGCGCGCAGGACGCGCATGAAGCCGTGCGCCCGTCATATGTTGAGCTCACCCCGGCAGAGGTAAAGGATTCGCTGAGCAATCAGCAGTTTAAGCTTTATAAGCTGATATACGAGCGCTTTATGGCCAGCCAGATGACGGAAATGGTATACGAAACCAATACCGTTTCATTTGATGCAAACGGCTGCACATTCCGCGCAAGCGGCCAGCGCACCATGTTCGACGGATATACCGTGGTTTATATAGAATGCCGCGATGACGTGCAGGAAAAGGACGTTACGCTGCCGGAAATACACCAAGGCGATGTTTTTACCGCGCATAAAATAGAAAGCGAGCAGCGCTTTACCCAGCCGCCACCGCGCTATACCGAGGCTACGCTCGTCAAGACCCTTGAAGAAAAGGGCATAGGCAGGCCGAGCACATATTCGCCCACAATTTCGACCATAATCGAGCGCGGCTATGTTAAACGCGAAAAGAAAACGCTTTACCCAACCGAACTTGGCTTTATCGTTACCCAAATAATGAAGGATAACTTTAAGGACATAGTGGACGTTAAGTTTACGGCGGATATGGAAAGCGAGCTTGACCATATCAAGGACGGTGAATGCGAGTGGAAGAGCGTTGTGCGGGAGTTCTACGGCCCGTTCATGCAGGATGTTGAAAAGGCGTCCGAAACGATAGAGAAAGTCAACGTGCCCGATGAAGTATCGGATGTTGTATGCGATAAATGCGGCGCGATGATGGTATATAAAATGGGCCGCTTCGGCAAGTTCCTTGCCTGCCCCAATTTCCCCGAATGCCGCAATACAAAGGCGATAGTGGAAAAGATAAACGTTCCCTGCCCCAAGTGCGGCGCGGCACTGATAAAGCGCAAAACAAAGCGCGGCAAGGTATTCTACGGCTGCGAAAAATATCCTGAGTGCGACTTTGTATCATGGGATATGCCAAGCGGCGAAAACTGCCCCAAATGCGGCGCAATAATGGTAAACAAGGTTGGCCCGCGCGGCAAATATGTGGCCTGCTCCAATAAGGATTGCGGCTATATTGAAAGAAGCGTCAAGAAGGGAACGGAAAACGATGTCGAAAAATAAACCGAAGGTCTCTGTTATTGGCGCAGGACTTGCGGGATGCGAAGCCGCGTATCAGCTTGCTGAACGCGGCATTGCCGTATCATTATACGAAATGAAGCCGGAAAAATTCTCTCCGGCGCATAAGCTGAACGGGTTCTGCGAACTGGTATGCTCAAATTCACTTCGTTCGGACAGGCTGCAAAACGGAGCCGGTCTTTTGAAGGAAGAAATGCGAAGGCTTGGGTCAATAGTAATGCAGTGCGCGGAGGAAAGCCGCGTGCCCGCGGGCGGCGCATTGGCCGTTGACAGGGACATATTCTCGGAACTGGTTACCAAGCGCCTGAGCGAACACGAGAACATAACCATTGAACACGGCGAGGTAACAAGCCTGCCCGATGCGCCCGCAATAGTTGCTACGGGCCCGCTTACGGACGGCGCAATGCTTGAAGCGATAGAGGCTTTCTTTGGCGAAGGGCTGCACTTTTATGACGCAGTTGCGCCGGTCATAAGCGCGGAATCGCTCGATATGAGCAAGATATTCGAAGGCTCGCGCTACGAACGCGGCAACGATTATCTGAATTGCCCCATGGACAAAGAGGAGTACTTCACGTTCATAAATAACCTTATTACTGCCGAAACCGCGCCGCTGCACGAGTTTGAAACACCGCGCGTGTTTGAAGGCTGCATGCCCGTTGAGGTGATGGCAAAGCGCGGACCGATGACGCTTGCCTACGGCCCGCTGAAGCCAGTAGGCATAGTTGATCCGCGCACGGGCAAGCGCCCTTATGCCGTGGTGCAGCTCAGAAAGGAAAACAACGAAGCTACGCTTTATAACATAGTTGGGTTCCAGACTAATCTTAAATTCGGTGAACAGAAGCGCGTGTTCGGCATGATACCCGGGCTTGAAAATGCGGAATTCGTGCGCTATGGCGTGATGCACAGGAATACGTTTATAAACTCCCCGGGCAAGCTTACGCCATGGTTTGAATGCATAGCTAAGTCGGGGCTGTATTTTGCCGGACAGATGACTGGCGTTGAGGGCTATATTGAAAGCGCTGCAAGCGGGATGCTTGCTGGCATAGATCTGGCACTCAAGCTTAATGGTGAACAAAGCGTAGATTTCGGCTCAAAAACGGCGATAGGTGCGTTGGGACGCTATGTCTCCTGCTATAACGGTTCGGATTTCCAGCCGATGAACATAAGCTTCGGCATAATAGAAGGGCTTTCCAACGCCCCAAGGAATAAGCAGGAGCGATATACGCTCATAGCCGAGCGCTCACTTGGAATAATTGATTCGATTGCGGAAAGAACTGGCCTGAATGGCGCAAAAACGGCAACCGAATGCGAATAAAATGTAAAGCATTGTGAATTCCGCCCCACTTTGCACGGATATATGGTATTATCATAAAAAGCTTTATTCCGCCGCAACGTGAAGGGCGGATATTTGAAAGGCGGTAAATAATTATGCAGCAGATGCTTGGAACCACTATAGTGGCCGTTAAAAAGGACGGCAAATGCGCCGTTGCCGGCGACGGACAGGTTACGTTCGGCGAAAATACAATAATGAAGCACACCGCGAAAAAGGTGCGCAGGATATATCACGACAGCGTTGTTACGGGCTTTGCCGGTACGGTGGCGGATGCGTTTTCACTCCTTGAAAGATTTGAAGCTAAGCTTGAAAAATACAGCGGCAGCCTAAAGCGCGCGGCGGTATCGCTGGCGCAGGAATGGCGCACGGATAAAGTTATGCGTCAGCTTAACGCAATGCTTATCGTTGCGGATAAGGAAGAATTGCTTATAGTGAGCGGTACCGGAGAAGTGATAGATCCGGATGACGGCATAGCCGCAATAGGCTCCGGCGGCATGTTCGCGCTGAGCGCGGCAAAGGCGCTGAAGGAAAATACGGATCTGAGCGCGGCGGAAATAGCCACCAAGGCAATAAAGATAGCAAGTGATATCTGCATTTATACAAACAGCAATATCACCATGGAGGAAGTATAATGTTTACGCCAAGAGAAACGGTAGAAGCGCTGGATAAATACATTGTAGGTCAGGACGAAGCGAAGCGCGCCGTAGCGATAGCGCTGAGGAACAGATATCGCCGTTCCCGCCTTTCGCCGGAAATGCGGGAGGAGATAACGCCAAAGAACATCATAATGGTCGGCCCCACGGGCGTTGGCAAAACGGAAATAGCAAGAAGGCTTGCCAAGCTTGTCGATGCGCCGCTGGTAAAGGTGGAAGCCACAAAGTTTACCGAAGTGGGCTATGTTGGGCGCGACGTGGACTCGATAGTGAGGGACCTTGTGGAGGCATCCATACGCCTATGTAAGCAAAAACGCTACGAAGCAGTTGAGACCGTTGCAAAGGCGGCCGCGGAGCAAAGACTTATTGAACTGCTTATGCCCACGGCGGGCAAAAAGGTGCAGAAGCCGTTTAACCCGATACAGCTTCTGCTCGGCTCAGGCAGCGCGCCGGAAGCAGACGCGGATAAGGAGCTGAGCGAAGAAGAAAAGACCGAGCACCTTAATAAGCGGCAGCAAATAGCGCAGCAGCTTTCAAACGGACTGCTTGAAAACGAGCTTGTAGAGATTGAGGTGGAGCAGCAGAACACCGGCAGCGACGCCATGCTTGCCATGGGCATAGACATAAACCTTAACGAAATGATGGGCGGACTTATACCCAAGAATAAGAAAAAGCGCCGCGTTAAGGTGAGCGAGGCCCGGCGCATACTTACGCAGGAGGAATCCGAAAAGCTTATAGACATGGACGAGGTCATACGCGAGGCCATAGAGAAGGCCGAGCAGGACGGCATAGTGTTTATAGACGAGATAGATAAAATTGCCGGAAACGACCGCGCAAGCGGGCCGGATGTTTCGCGCGAAGGCGTGCAGAGGGATATTCTGCCGATAGTTGAAGGCTGCACGGTGAACACGAAATACGGCCCAGTAAAAACGGACTTTATGCTCTTCATTGCGGCGGGCGCATTCCATGTGTCCAAAATATCCGATCTTATTCCGGAACTTCAGGGCAGGTTCCCGATTAAGGTGAACCTTAACCCGCTTACTGTGGAGGACTATAAGCGCATACTGCACCAGCCGGAGCATGCCATAACCAAGCAATACGAAGCGCTGCTTGCCACGGACGATGTTCAGCTTGAGTTTACGGACGATGCGCTGGATGCAATAGCGCGCTACGCATATAATGCGAACGAAACGAGCGAGAATATAGGTGCGAGGCGGCTTCACACCATTGTTGAAAATCTGCTGGAGGATATCTCATTCAATGCCGGCGGCGATCATCCCATGGTTAAGGTAGTGGTCGATGCAAGCTATGTAAAAGAACATATGCCTTCCGAGCTTAACGGCGAGGATCTTGGCAGGTTCATTCTATGATAAGGCATGCGGCGGGCATATTTATATTGGTAGCCATACTGGCGTTTGCGGGCTGCATGGCGGTGTCACAAACGGGTAACTTCAGCGCGGATGTGCAAATGATAGATACGATGGAGATACCTGATGATACAGCGGCGCCTGGTACGCCTACGCCCACGGTGCAGCCTTCTGCCGCGCCGACATATACGCCGGCCTTTACGGCGGAACCTACCGATGAGCCTACACCTGCGCCGACAGCCGAGCCTACAGCGGAAACTACGCCAATGGCAACGCCGGAACCGACAAAATCGCCCGAGCTTACCAAAACGCCTACACCTACGCTGAAGTACGAAGTTACGGATTTGGAGAAAAAGGCAGCGTATTTGAACGCTGGCTCTGCTAATTTCAGAAAAGGCCCCGGGCTTGACTATAAGATAATAGATGAACTGAAAGAGAACGCTGTATTCACGGTTATTGGCAAATCCGGGGATTGGCTCAAGGTGAAGTACGACGGCACATATGGCTTTATATTGGCCGAATTTGTTGAATACGGTGCGCCGCCTACGCCCGCTCCAAAGCCCACAGCGAAGCCGACTGCAACGCCCAAACCGACTAAGACTCCGTCCCCTACGGTGGAGCCGACAAAGCAACCGGAAAACACGGGCGAGAGCGAATCAAACAGCGGCGTGAGCAGCAACGATTATTTCTCCTCCGGCGGCGGATTCAGCGCGGATGAGCTTTTGCTTGTTGCACAGGTGGTTCAGGAGGAATCAAAGGGAAGCGGCGTTGAAGCCCGTGCGGCGGTTGCCAACGTAATATATAACCGAATCGCAAGCTCACGCTTTCCCGATAGCGTAAGCGGCGTAATATTCCAAAAGAATCAGTTCACAGTTGCAAGAGATGAGGATAAGCTGCGCGCGGTTGTGCCGGTAAGCAAAACCATTGAGGCCGTGAACCAGATATTCGTAAACGGAGACCGCTTTATGCCGGAAGATGTGCTGTACTTCCGCTCCTCAAGCAAGGGCACGTCGTGGAATAAAAGGGTGTATTATGCAACATTCGGCGGAAATTCCTTTTTCTACTAAGCATGGATATGCTTAAATAAACATAAAAAGAGCCACACTAATACCGCATTTTCATTTCTGAGGAAAGGCGGTATTTTTTATTTATGAAAGCCGTTATTATGGCGGGCGGGGACGGGAAGCGCCTGCGTCCGCTCAGCTGCACCATGCCAAAACCCATGGTGCCGTTGCTGAACAAGCCCGTGCTTGGATATTGCATGGAGCTTATTAAGAAGCATGGCTTTGACGAGGCCATACTTACCCTGAGGTACCTGCCAAACGTTATACGCCGCTATATAGGCGACGGCAGCGCGTTCGGCATAAAGGCGGAGTGTGCCGTTGAGGATAAGCCGATGGGTACCGCAGGCGGGGTAAAGAACGCCCTGAAGCAGGCCGATGACAGCGTGCTTATAATGAGCGGGGACGCAATGTGCGACTTTGATTTGACTGATGCCATGCGCGAACACAGGCGCAGCGGCGCGGCGGCGACCATATTGCTGAAAAAAGTGAAAGTTCCAATGGAATACGGCGTTGTGCTGAAAGACAAAGACGGCTTCATAAGCCGCTTTATAGAAAAGCCTTCTGCTGCGGAAGTTTTCAGCGATCTTGTGAATACGGGCATATACATAATAGAACCAAGCGTGCTGGATATGGTACCTGAAGGTACGGAATACGATTTTTCAAAGGACCTGTTCCCGCGTATGCTGCGCACGGGTATGAAGATATTCGGTTACGAGGCGGATGGCTACTGGAGCGACATAGGAGACCTTACTCAATACGCGCTTACCCAGGCGGATATGCTAAGCGGAAAGTGTATGTTCAAAACAGTAGCCAGGCGAACAAGGGAAGGCGTATATATAGAGGATGGAGCAAAGATATCCGAAAGGGCTGTGCTTGCAGCGCCGTGTTATGTTGGCAGTGATGCTGAGATTGGCGCAAAGGCATACTTCGGCGCGAACAGCGTTGCATGTACGGGCGCAAGGATAGACGAAAGATGCAGCGTAAAGCGGAGCATACTGCTGCCGAACGTGAGGCTTAGGGAAGGCGCTGAGCTGCGCGGGGCAATACTTTGCGAAAACGTGCAGGTGGGGCGCGACAGCGTAATATATGAAGGCGCGGTTGCCGGAGCAGGGTGCGACATAGGCGCGCGTTCGATAGTGGGCGAGGGGGTAAAGCTTTGGCCGTATAAGCGGCTTGAAGCGGAAGGCGAATACCGCGAAAATATAATATGGCGCGGAGACTGCGCGGCATGCGCGGAAGAAAAGCCGGAAGAGGGATATGCGGACAGGGAACTGAGTGCGGAGAAGGCGGCGCGCATAGGCGCTGCTTTTGCGTCCATAGCCAAACTGCCGGCAGAGTTTGCAATAGCAACGGACGGCGCGCAGCAATGCGTTATGCTTAAATACGCGGTTATGGCAGGCATGGCCTCTCAGGGCGTTGACGTATGGGATGCGGGCATATGCTCGCGTTCTGCATTGGGCCACGCTATACGCGGCTATGCGTTCGACGGCGGCATATTTATAGCTCATCAGGAGGGCGAACGCCATATGGTAAGCATGGAGCTTATGGACGGGTTCGGCCTTGGCATCACAAATGAAACAAGGCGAAAATTCGTGAACGGCTTCCGCGAGGGCGACAGGCAGAGCGTTACGCGCAGCCGCCTTGGCATAATACAAAGGCTGAACGGCGTATCAAGGGCGTATGAAGCTTCGCTCAGGTCTAAAATTGGCCACGGCGCAGTAAATGAGGATAATGAGGCGTGCATATTGATAGCGCACGACAGGCCGCTTTTTGACGCGGTGGCAAACGTGCTTATACGCGCTGGTATAGACGTGCGCTTCAGCGAGGATGCTGAGGACGCAAAGCTGCCCGCGCTCATGACGCGGCTCAAAGCGGGGCTTTGCATAGGCCGCGGCGAAAGCGGAATATGGGCAATAGCAAATGACAGGCGGCTGAACGAGGATGAAGTGCAGGCCGTATTGATGATTGCAGCGGCACGCTCGGGCCAGCGGGCGGAGGTAGTTGCGGCAGACATGCCGCAGGAATTATGTACGCTCATATCCACGGAAGGCGTTGAATTGATAAAGGCGCCGCGCGTAGGACATGGCATGGAGCACACGGCAATGGAACGCGGGCTTTGGCAGGATGAACTATTTGAGGCCGAGGCGGCGGCAATAAGGCTGTGCGCACTTAAACGCGAAGGCAAGCTTGATGAAATAATGGCTCTGCTGCCGGAAATAGCGAAGGAGCATGGCGAGGTAAAATGCAGCTGGAGGGAGATAGGCCGCGTGCTGCGGAGCCTTGTTGAAAGCGGACGGGACGAGGACATGGAACTGATAGAAGGCGTAAGGATAGCATCTGACGACGGCTGGGTGCTTGTGCGGCCGAACAAGGGGCTGAAAGGATGCAGCATACGGACGGAGAGCTTCCGCGAGGAATACGCCAAGGAACTTTGCGATATTTACAGCGATAAAATAAAGGCCATATTGGCAAACGCGGACGATAAAGCTTGACCTATACGGCACGGCGGGCTAAAATAGCAAAGTATCATTTGCTTTTTTAGGAGGGCGCCGAGTGCTAAACATAGTATTGGTTGAACCTGAAATACCGGAAAACACCGGCAATATATCAAGGACCTGCTCGGTCACGGGTGCGCGGCTGCACCTTGTCAGGCCGCTTGGCTTCAGCGTGGATGATAAGCACCTGAAAAGGGCCGGACTGGATTATTGGCAGTATCTTGACATAACGTATTACGATTCGTTTGAGGAGGTGGAGGAGAAGAACCCCGACGCGCGTTTCTTTCTCCTTTCTACTCATGCTACTCGTTCATATGCGGATGCGGAATACCGCGACGGCGACTTTCTTGTGTTCGGCAAGGAGACTGCGGGCCTTGGGCCGGAACTGCTCGGGCGGCGCAGCGCGGATGCTGTGCGCATACCGATGCTCAATGACCGCCGCTCGCTCAACCTTTCAAACTCGGTTGCAATAGTGCTTTACGAGGCGATAAGGCAGATAAATTTCCCCAATATGCGTTAGGCACGGTCCGAAATGACGGTTTTGAGAGAAAAAACTGAAAAAAGCTTAAAAATAAGAGAAATACCGCTTGACACAAAGGGAATGATTGGGTACAATTAACCCTGCGTGTTCGTTAGGATCGGTGTTTTGCGGCCACAGCCCCGGAAGCTTAACTGCAATCTCAATGCGACGCGAACATTAAACTACCATAGGAGGAACGCCATGAAAACCTATATGGCAAAGGGCGAAACCCTCGAGCGGAAGTGGTACGTTGTAGACGCAGACGGAATGGTGCTCGGCCGTCTTGCTTCTCAGGTAGCCGCTATCCTTCGCGGAAAGCATAAGCCCATATATACTCCCCACGTTGATACCGGGGATCACGTAATTATCGTTAACGCCGCCAAGGTCACCTTGACCGGCCGCAAACTCGACGGCAAGAAGTATGTCCATCATACCGGTTATCCCGGAGGACTGAAGGAAGTCAGCTATCGTGAGCTTCTCGATAAGAAGCCCGAATTTGCTGTTTACGAAGCTATTCGCCGCATGATGCCTAAGGGCCCCCTCGGCCGCCAGATGCTCACCAAGGTTCGCATATACGCGGGTCCGGAGCATAACAACGCTGCCCAGAAGCCCGAAGTCCTCGTGCTTAAATAAGCGGGAAGGAGATTGAATTATGGCTATTATCACCCAGTATATCGGAACTGGCAGGCGTAAAAAGTCTGTTGCCCGGGTTCGTCTGCTCCCCGGTACCGGTAATATCACCGTTAACAAGAGAGATCTTGAAGATTTCTTCGGCCTTGAAACGCTCAAGATGATCGTTCGCGCTCCCCTTGAGCTGACCAACACCGCCGCAAAGTTTGACGTAGTGGTCAACGTACACGGCGGCGGCACCACCGGCCAGGCCGGCGCTATCAGGCACGGTATATCCCGCGCGCTGATCGTTGCCGATCCCGAACTCCGTGGCGCTCTCAAGAAGGCCGGTTTCCTCACGCGCGATCCGCGCATGAAGGAAAGGAAGAAGTACGGCTTGAAGGCAGCCCGCCGCGCGCCGCAGTTCTCCAAGCGTTAATCGCAACTTACTGCAATTCAAAACCCGGATGCTTTACGGCACCCGGGTTATTTATTATATTCGCTTTTCTTGTGTGATTCCTAATTATTCCGTTGCTCTTTAAGTCGTTCCTGCGCGCCGCGCATGTGGTCCTGCAAAATTTGATCAGCAAAGCTTATCAGCTCCTCCGGCGTGCGGTCAATGGTGCCGAGCAGCCAGCTTTCAAGTATTCCGGCAAGCGCTGCAACATAAAAGTGAGTTATAAGGTCAATGTCAGCCTGTTTTGTATCAAGCACGCCTATTTCCGCGCCAACTTGTTCAACGGCGCGGTGGATTATGGCGTATACATCATCCTCAAAGAAACGCCTTAAATGATCGCGTCCAACAGAGTTCAGCGTGCAAAGGCACACGGCCTTGTTCTCTTCTGTATAATGAAAAAGCTGTAAAAGCCCTTCCTGCCAAAGCAGAGCGCCTTCGTGCCGCTTGAGCAGGTCCACGGCTTCTTCCTGAAACATCTACCGCAGCAGATCGTATACATCCTGAAAATGATAATAGAAGTTTTGCCGCCTTATGCCGCATCGCTCCGTAAGGTCGTGTATGGTGACCTTATCAATGGGCTTTTGCGCCATCAGCTCTTTTAATGCCGCCGCAAGAGTGCGCTTGGTCTGTTCCGATGCGGCGGTTTTCCGCTTTTCCATGGGCAATTACCTCCTTATCCAAAGATGCAGATAGTATAACACATTGAATATAGTTTTTTCAGTAGGTCAACAATAGGGCATTTGTCATATCCTATACAAGGGTTGAAAATGTGCCGCTGTATTACGCAAACGGCGCTGTGATATTAGAAAACGGTAAAACGTATAGAATACACGAAAGCTTCCCTGATTATCCTGCGATGGTAGCTCAGCTTGCGCCGCTGTACCGCGATTTGAAAGCTGAGCGCGACGGCAGCTGCTGGACGATAACAGCAGAAGGTGATACGGCAAAGAAGATATTGACGGCAGTTTTACCTGAAATATCGAACGAAGTGGCGCAGACACAGGCAGTGCAGGCGTGGGTACAGCTTGAGGGGCTGAGCGTGAAGCAGATAAATGTTTCGGTAGATGGAACGCTGAATAATGACTTAACACTACATGTGGATATATCAATGGACAACATTACAACGTATGCGGACTTTGATGTGCCGGATGCCGTGGTGGAGGCGGCCGCGTCGATTTCAGAGGACTTGCCTGTTATAACCGAGGACGCGCTTATGCTATTTGCTGCGTGGCAGCAATGGAAACAGCAGGAGAATAAGGCTGCTGATATATCGCTTAATGCTGACTGTGGGCCGGTGGTGGTTGAGCAGAAGCTGAAATTCTATGCTTGTCAATACATATACTGCATAAGCAAAGATGCACTGGCGCTTTATTGGAACGGCGAAAGGACGATAAGACAGGATGGCAGTGCGGCATCGGACAACGAACAGAAGCTTGCCGATATGGCAAAACTGATGGATATTGCTTACTTGGCATGCCAGGACGCAGATTTTACCAAAGATGAGCAGCATGGCGTAGTGAGTTATACTGTACAGCTTGACAGCAGCACGATGCATTCCATTGCGACGGCGATAGCCCCGGAAAGCGGCAAGCTGGACATGGCGCTTTCAAGCGGCAGCATAACCGTTCGTATAGCAGAAGGGCGCATAAGCGGATTTTCGTTCACGTGCGAAGGGCACGTTAAAGTGGTTGTGCTTGATGCAAAGGCAGCTATATTCGGCAATATAGAGATGAGTGATGATATAATCGAGATTCCGGAAACCGTGAGGGCGGCGCTGCAATAAGGCAACATGAATCAGCAACGGCATTTAATAGGGTGCCGTTGCTTTTTTGCCAGGTATTGACTAAAAAACGACATAGTAGTATGATGCGAAGGCTTTGGAAGGGATATATACAGATGGCTGGGCGATAGGCTATGCGGCTTATTATGTGCTGAAACCGTTGATAAAAGCAACAAGAATGGAAGGAAACAAGCATGGCGGACGAATTTATTAACCTGACGCCTGAAAATGTGGCGGACGAGCATATATGCTGCATAATACGGGCCGAGAAAAGCCATCCGGGTATAGAGGCAAAGTGTGCATGGCTGGCTGAGCGGCTGAAGGAGGGCCATGTTTTTCGCAAGCTGGACGCCAAGGAGTGCGTGTTTATTGAATATGCGCCGCTTGAAAAGGCTTGGGTACCGATAGAGGGAGATAATTATTACTGTATCTATTGCCTGTGGGTGCAGGGTGCGCCTAAGGGACACGGCTACGGCAAACAGCTTATGGAGTACTGCATTGCGGATGCAAAGGCGAACGGTAAGTCCGGCATATGTATGCTCGGAGCGAATAAGCAGAAAGCATGGCTGTCGGATCAGGAATTCGCCATGAGGTATGGCTTTGAAACCGTTGACACAGCGGGCGAATATGAACTGCTTGCGCTCAGCTTTGACGGTACGGCGCCGCATTTTACGGCCGGCACCAAAACGCAGAAGGTGGATTACAATGGCCTTTTAGTGTATTATGATGATCAATGCCCGTATATTGCCGTGCGGGTGGAAAAACTGAAGGAATACTGCCAAGCAAAGGCGATAGACGCGCGGTTCATACATGTTCAAACGCTTGACCAGGCGAAGGCACTGTCGTGTGTGTTCAATAACTGGGCTGTGTATTACGGCGGGAGGTTCGTAACCGTGAATCAGATAGACGGCGCAGCACTTGAAAAAATAACAAAGCAGAAGGAGAAAAGATGAAAACACCGATTGAAGAAATGCTGAACTATAAAATACTTGCGCTTATAGTGCTGGCAATATTTTACGGCATATATTTTGCCAAAATGATCGTGCAGAAACGGCACGGGATAACAACGCACCAGATAGGCCGCAGGAAGGAAAAGGAACTGCATACGGTTGAGCGGCTGATGTCCATAGCGACGCTCGGCATAGTTATCGCTCAGCTTGCATCCATTGTGCTTGAATGGAACCATATGCCATCATCGGCCCGATTCACTGGCTTTTTGATAGGGATTATAGGCGATGCGATATTTCTTATATCCGTTTTGTGTATGAAGGACAGCTGGCGTGCGGGCATACCGGACAAGGATAAGACTAAGCTTGTTACCGGCGGTATATATAAGTTCAGCCGCAACCCTGCGTTTGTTGGGTTTGACTTCATGTATATAGGCGTATTGCTGATGTACTTCAATGCGCTTATGGCTGCATTTACGGTGTTTGCAGTAGTAATGCTGCATTTGCAGATACTGCAGGAGGAAAAATACATGACAGCTACGTTCGGACAGGAGTATCTTGAATATAAAAATAAGGTGTTCAGGTATTTGGGACGGCGCATGTAATAATACAGACATATACCTTTTCTATATTCTATACTGTATACCATAGTTGCGGGCGTGCCGGCAGGACCGATACGTAAACATTTTGATGATGCTGCAATAACTGAACTTATGCGGCTTGAATGGTGGAACTGGGACGAGGAGAAAATCAGGCGTAACATAGAACATATTCAGCATGGCAAAATAGAGATGCTTAAATAAAATGAAAAACCCCTGCCTTAAGTAAAATGCTCCGAGGCAGGGGCGTATTTTTTAATCAATGGCCGGCTTTGCTCAGAATATCCTGTAATTCAAAACGGTATTTCTGCGCACAGTCGGGGTATTTTTCATGATCGACCTCGCCCAAAAACATGGCTGTCGGCCTTATCCAAAGCGAACCGTCCCCATACAGCTTTCTGTATATAACGTATTCTTCGCCTGTTTCGCTGTGCCGTGCGGTATCCTCTACCAAATAGTAATCGCCCTTAAAGTGGCGGTATACGCGCTTGAGTTTAAGCTCCTGCATTCAAAATGCTCCTTTCCGTAATAATGCCGGGAACGCATGCTCCCGGCAAAAGCTTACGCGCCTATTATTATGCGGTAAGTGCATCCACGCGGCTGATAAGATCATTCAGCGTATGAATGCTTTCTTCGTCCTCCACTATAAGGTCAAATTCATCTTCAACCTCAAGTATTATCTCGGTTAGATCAAGTGAATCGATGCGCCTGTCACAGGAACCTTCCCCGGTTATAGCGCGCGCGATATCCATGATCCGCTCACCATTTGACATAAAACGACCTCCGAATAATTGCTGATAAATAAATATGACGTATTATGCGCAAAAATCACGCAAACGCAATTCTACTGCAAATATCAGCCATTGTCAAGCAAGGGCATAACATATGACTTCCATATGGGGTGAAAGTGAAGTATAATACAACATGTTGATTTTGAAAGGAGCGGGCGATGCAGAAAAAGAAAACAGCTCATAATAAGGCAAACGAAACAAAAAACGCCAATGTGACGGCAAGGGCTACCGAAAAGGTGATAGTGGATAAGAAAACGCCTGAGAAAGAAGAAACTGAAAGGGAAGAAGTGTCAAAGAGCGGGAAGGCAAAGCTTATATCCATTTTGTCCGCGGTTGTGCTGGCGCTTATACTAATATTCAAGCCTGAACTTTTGCTGGGTGCTATAAATTCGGTCGCAACGGAGAGTGCCGACGGCGTGTATGCCGCATTTATAGACGTTGGCCAGGGCGACAGCATATTCCTTCGTTCACCGAATGGGAAAACCATGCTTGTTGATGCCGGCACGCCGGATTCATTTGAAAGCATACAGAATGTGCTTAGCGAAGAGGGTGTGACTAAGCTGGACGTGGTAGTAATGACCCACCCGCACAGCGATCATATGGGCAGCATGAAAAGAGTGATAGATAATTACAACATAGGCACGTTTTACATGCCGGACGCCGTGAACACCACAAGCTCATTCGACCGCATGCTCAGCGCACTTGAAAAGAAAAAGGTAAAGACCAAAGTGATATGGGGCAGCGCAAAAACCACGATAAATTGGGATGGCGACGTTGAGGTGCGTGTGCTTTCGCCCATAAAAGGCGCTGATTATCAGGACAACCTTAACGACATGAGCGTTGTTATAAAGGTGACCTACGGCGAGACATCGCTGCTGCTCACGGGTGATGCCGAAAGCTATGCGGAGGAATTGATGATAGCATCAGAAAAGGAGCTGCTGCAGGCGGACGTGCTGAAAATAGGCCATCATGGATCGTCAACGTCCAGTTCACAAGCATTCCTTGACGCCGTGCAGCCAAAGGCGGTAGTCATATCGTTAGGTAAAAACAATGATTATGGTCATCCGCATAAGGAAACTATGCAGCGGCTTAAAAAGCTGGGAACAGAAATATACCGCACCGATGAACTCGGTACGGTACGAATGCTTTTTACCGAAAGCGAGGTACGTTTACTCAAGGGGAGCAAATAATTTTTCGAACAGTTCGCGCATTTTATCGGGCGGGAGTTTTTCCTTAGCCCTGTCGTATGTCAACAGCCCGTTAAGCTCGTCCTCAACGTCGCTCAGCTGCGTGTAAATGGCAGCGGATAGCCCTTTTGCGTAAGCGGGGGCTATTTCTTTTTCGTAAAGAGCGCTGAACGCTTCAAACAATGCTTCATCGGTTTTCATGCGCTTGTAGCCAAAATCCCTGCGGTTAAAGCAATGGCCGTTTATGCGGCGGTTGAAGCCGCCGAATTCGCTCAGGACAACGGGGCGGGCAAGCTTATCCGGCGCAAAATCGAACCGCTTGAAATACACATGCAGGCTTTTTACATCGCCAGCGCCTTGGTCATGCCAGCCGCTTGCGTGGTCGATCGTGCGCGTATCATCGAGTGATAGTATAACGTCGCAGGCTTTCGCCGCGTCAAACTGGCCCCAACCTTCATTGAAAGGCACCCACATGGCTATGCATGGACAATTATAAAGCTGAAGCACCATCTCTTTAAGTTCTGCATAATATTGCGCGCGGCCTTCTGCATTTGCCCTGCCGAAGCGCGCATAGTTAGCCTCACCGTCGCTTATTTCACCTATACCGAGCAGAGGGAGGGATACTACGGCAGTTTTGTATAGCTCGCCGCCGTTTGGCATATCCTGCCAAACCAGCATACCAAGCCTGTCGCAATGGTAGTAGAAACGCATAGGCTCGATCTTTATATGCTTCCTGAGAGTATTGTAGCCGTAGGCCTTCATGGTTAAAATGTCGTGTATAAAGGCTTCGTCGCTCGGCGCGGTATATAAACCATCAGGCCAATAGCCTTGATCCAATACGCCGTTGTGAAAATACGGCTTGTTGTTCAACATCAGCCGCGGCGCGCCGTTTGAGTCTATGTCTACGGAGAATTTCCGCATGGCGAAATAGCTTTTTATACTGTCCTCGCCCATGCGCACATCCATATCGTAAAGATAAGGTGATTCGGGACTCCATGCGCGGAATCCAGACATGCTCATGCGTATAGGCTGATTGGCGGTACCATAGGCCACAACATCGCCCACACGGATAACGGTTTCCTTTTGCGAATCGGCATAATTGCTGAAAGCGGTTATTTCCACGGCACTTTGGTCAAAAAGCGGCGTAATGCTCAGTTCTTCGATATATTCTTCGCTTACGCTTTCAACCCATACTGTTTGCCATATTCCGCTCTGCGGGGTATACCATATTCCGCCGCGCTTTGTTTTCTGCTTGCCGCGGGAATGATATGACGCGTCCGAAAAATCGCGCACCTTAACGGTTATAACGTTTTCCAGACGAATATACGGCGTTATATCAATGGTGAAGGCGGTGTATCCGCCAACGTGGTTGCCTACATCGCAGCCGTTTATGTATACCGTGGCTATTTGATCTACCGCGCCGAAATGCAGCAGTATGCGCCCATGGTTAAAGCCGGATGGAATATCGAAATGCCGCGTATACCAAAGCGACTCGTTCGGATGTACTGTGCGGTTTACGCCGGAAAGCTCACATTCGGGCGAAAAAGGAACGATTATTTCGCCGTCCATGGCTTCGGGCATCGTGTCGGCAGGGGTTATTGCGTACTGCCACACGCCGTTCAGATTGATATAGCTTTCGCGCCTTAGCTGCGGGCGCGGATATTCGCTGAGCATATTTGCCTTGTCAAGCTTTTCGCCCCATCTTGTTTTCATCTATCGTTCCTCCGTTAAAGTTTATGTCAATATGGAAAACCGCCGCCGACTTCAAGAACCTGTCCTGTTATGAACGAAGCGCTGTCCGATGCAAGGAAAAGCATTGCGCCTGCAACGTCGTCCCCGGTGCCGAGTCTACCTAAAGGTGTGCTGTCTATAAGCTGCTGCCGATCAGCTTGGCTAAATTTGGCCATCATATCCGTATCTATAACGCCTGGGGCGACGCAGTTTACGCGAATGCCGGACGGGCCAAGTTCGCGGCTAAGCGCCTTCGTAAGGCCTATTACGCCAGCCTTTGCCGTGGAATACGCCGCTTCGCAGGAGCCGCCGTATATACCCCAAACGGAGGATACGTTTATTATGCTTCCGCCGCCGCGTATGCGCATTGAAGGGATGGAAGCGTGTATCATATTGTACACGCCGGTAAGGTCTGTATCTATAACGCGCCGCCATTCATTGTAGGCCATATCCTCAAGCATTGAATAATGCGCAACGCCGGCGTTGGCAATCAATACGTCTATGCCGCCAAGTGTTGAACATATATATTTGGCCATGCTTTCCGCAGCGGCAGTGTCGGCAATATCACCCTTGACGGGAACGGCCATTACGCCAATTTCGGCCATCTGCTGCATAAGGCTTTGCATTGCATCATCGTTTTCATGATAACCCGCAGCTATCTTGTAGCCTGCGCGGGCGAAATGCAGCGCCGCGCTTTTGCCTATCCCGCGCGAAGCGCCGCTTATCCATACGGTTTTTGCCATTGCATGTCCTCCGTTAAAAGCGTTAAAATGCTAAAATAAACAATATCATAAAATCGCACATTTTTCCATAGGTCTGCGGACGATTGGTCAAAATTAAGTAACTAATTAAATTGTTTAATTATTCGCTAAAATGCGATATAATATACGATGTTACTCACGGGAGAAGGAGAGAATAATGGAGCAAAAGAAAGCGCGTAAGGCAGGCATAATGGACATTTTGCGCAGCCCGTACGCACACCGGTTTTTCAAAAAGTACAAATGGAGCTATCTGCTCGGCATGGCTATACTTATAGTGATAGACAGCGCGCAGACGGAGGTTCCCCGCATAGTCGGCCAGGTCATAGACGGAATAAAGTACACGACCATTGATGAATCCGGCTTTGCGTCTGCAATCATAAGGATGGCCGTTATAGCCGTATTGGTTCTGGCGGGCAGGATAGGGTGGAGATACTGCATATTCGGTGCGGCAAGAAAAATAGAGCGCGATATGCGAAACGATCTTTTCAGCCATCTTAACACGCTGCCTGTATCGTATTTCCATGAGCATAACGCGGGCGAGATAATGGCATACATGACCAACGATATCGAAGCTGTGCGCATGACGTTTGCGGCAACGATAATGATGGGTCTTGATATGATAACCATCGGCGTCACCACGCTGCTGAAGATGATATTCCAGGTAGACTTCAGGCTGAGCCTTGTCACGGTTATACCACTCAGCATGGTCGCTTTCGTGAGCATGTTTGTCGGGCGAGAGATGCATAAGCGCTTTACCAAACGGCAGGAAGTGTTCGCCAAGGTTTCCGATTTTGTGCAGGAAAAGCTCAGCGGAATAAAGGTGATAAAGGCCTTTGTTCAGGAAGAGAAGGAAATAGCGGCGTTTGAAGCTGTCAACAGCGAATCGCGCACGGCTAACATAAGGGACGCGAAGGTGCAGGCGTTTATGTTCCCTTTTATGCACATGATTGCTGGCTGCTCCATGGCAATAGCTATAGCCTACGGCGGATATATAGCGATACTCGGCCGCATAACCGTGGGTGACTTTTCTGCGTTCGTGCAGTATCTTAATATGCTTGTATGGCCGATAGCATCCATAGGCAGGATAATAAACGTTGTAACGCGCGGCTCAGCCTCGCTGAAGCGTGTTGAGAGCGTTTTACATACAGAATCCGATATAAAGGATGCTTTGCCTGAAATAGCCACTACTGAGCCCGTTAAGGGCGAAATTGAGGCACGCGAGCTTACGTTCCGCTATCCCGGTACGGATAGGGATGTGCTGAAGGATATATCGTTCCATATTGAGCCGGGGCAGACGCTTGGCATAGTGGGTCGCACGGGCGCGGGCAAGACCACGCTTGTGAACCTTATGCTAAGGATAATAGATCCGGACGACGATATGCTTTATATCGGCGGCAGGGAGATACACACAATACCGCTGCAAACGCTAAGGGCGTCAACCGGCTATGTTATGCAGGACAACTTCCTGTTTTCCGATACCATACGCAACAACATTGCGTTTGGCGACCATACCAAGTCATTTGAAGAAATTCAGCAGGCGGCGAAGATGGCATGTGTGCACGACAACATAGTTGATTTCCCCGATGGATATGAAACTATGGTTGGCGAACGCGGCGTTTCGCTTTCCGGCGGACAGAAACAAAGGATATCCATTGCGCGTGCGCTGATACTTGATCCTGAAATATTGATACTGGACGATGCGCTTTCTGCCGTTGATACCGATACGGAAGAAAAGATACTTGAAAATCTGAAAACGCTGCGCCACGGTAAGACGAATGTAATTATTGCGCACCGTATTTCAACGCTGCAGAATGCAGACAAGATAATTGTTGTCGATGGATCAAGAATAATAGAGGAGGGCAACCACGAAGAGCTGGTAGCCCAAGGCGGAATGTATGCGGATCTATACCGCAGGCAGCTGCTTGAAAAGATGAAGAAGGAGGAATACAAGCTATGAGCATGAGCAAGGCAAAAGAAAAAACGCTCTCGCCAAACCGCCGCCTTCTCAGATACGCGCGGCCGTACATAGGCTATTTTATGCTGGCGTTTGCGATAATACTGGTGCTGGTATGGCTTGAACTGTATCAGCCGCAGATATTGGGCGAAGCGGTGGATGAATGCGTTGCAAAATATGAAAAGATATCCAGCAATGGTTTCAGCATAGAGGAATTGAAAAAACTGCGGGCAGATGACCTGAGCAAGATCATAAAGCTTGGCCTATTGTACTTTGGCACGGTTATTGCCGTGATGGTACTTACATATACGCAGGCAAGCATACTGGCCACAACGGGGCAAAAGATAATATATAACCTGCGCAACGATATATTCAGCCACATGATGAAGCTACACATAGGCTTCTATAACGATAACCCTATAGGCAGGCTGGTCACAAGGGTAACTAACGACTGCGAAACGGTGAATGAAATGTTCACGAGCGTTATAGTGAATATACTGAAAAGCTTTTTTGTGCTCGGCGGCGTTATAGTGATGATGCTCAGCTACAATGTTAAACTGTCGCTGTATATATTTATCGTTATCCCGTTCATAACCGTTGCAACGTTTGTTTTCCGAAAGGCCACGCGGAAGATTTATCGCGTAATGCGCGCCAAAATATCCGAACTGAACGGCTTTGTGGCGGAGCATGTATCCGGCATGAAGGTAGTGCAGGCATTTACGGCGGAAAAAGATGTTAAGGATGACTTTGAAGCAAGGACAGAGGAACTGCGCGGAATAAACATGAAGCAGCTTATGGCGTTTGCTCTGTATAGCCCCGTGCCGTACGTTATGAACATAACGGCTCTTGCGATACTGATATTCGTTGGCGGACATATGGCGATAGATGGAGTTATAACCATAGGCACCATGATAATATTCCAGCGGTACATAAATAATTTCTTCCAGCCTATACAGGAACTGGCAGAGCAGTTCAACACCATACAATCCGCAAACGCTTGCGCGGAGCGTATATTCTGGCTGCTGGATACGGAACCGCAGATAGAGAATGCACCGGATGCGGTGAGCATGGATAACTTTAAGGGCAAAATAGTGTTCAAGAATGTTTGGTTTGCCTATAAGGACGAGGACTGGGTGCTCAAGGATGTATCCTTCACGGTTGAACCCGGGCAGCGTGTGGCGTTCGTTGGAGCAACGGGCGCGGGCAAAACCACAATACAGAACCTTATCTGCCGCTATTATGACATTCAAAAGGGCAGCATAACAATAGACGGCATAGACGTTAAAAAGATAAAGCTGGAGGATCTTAGACGCAACATAGGCCAGATGCTGCAGGACGTGTTCCTGTTCACCGGAGACGTGAAGGACAACATCCGCCTGAATGAGAAGAACATCACGGATGAGGATATAATTGCGGCGGCAAAGACCGTTAATGCGGCAAGCTTTATTGAAAAGCTGGATGGCGGCTATTCGCACCATGTTATAGAGCGCGGAGCGGCTTTCTCGGCAGGGCAAAGGCAGCTTATATCGTTTGCACGCGCGCTTGCATTCAAGCCGTCTGTGCTTATATTGGACGAAGCTACGGCCAATATAGACACCGAAACAGAATCGCTTATACAGGATGCGCTCGGTAAGATGATGGAAGGTCGCACAACGATAATGGTCGCGCACAGGCTTTCCACAATACAGAATGCGGACAACATAATTGTTATGCACAAGGGCCGCATAGTTGAGGAAGGCACGCACCAGGAGCTGCTTGAGAAGGGCGGCATATATTATAAATTGTATAAGCTGCAATATGAGCATGATGCCGCATAATGCATAAAGTTATAGACAGGCCACGAAAGCGGCCTGTTTTTATGCGAATTAACTCATACTTATACAACATAAGGCAGGCATAAGCATATATTCTTAACGAAATCTTTATACAGAAAAAATGTGAAGGAAATTTTAACTATAAATCAAACACTTTGTGAATTGTTTTTTAACATTAAAATGAAATGTGAAGAAACAGGAATTTACGCAGTAACATGCGAGATTATAGATATATAAGCAATAATTACAAATTGAATATATAAGTATTGTGTAAATAATAACATGTATTAAGAAGATGTTAATTCAAATTTTCCATTGAAAAAAGCATTGTGATTCGTAATAATATTTAGTAAACTGATACTAAATCAGAGCAAAAAAGGATAGGGGTGTTCTTATTTGACTCGGACAAATCTTAGGAGGAATATCACAACATGAACGACATTCTGCTCCCCATTGTGCAGACGATCAATGCGTATCTGTCTGACTACGTACTCATCATACTGCTGATAGGCTGCGGCCTCTACTTCTCCATCCGCACCAAGTTCGTGCAGGTTCGCTGCTTCGGCGAAGGCATGAAGAACGTGTTCGGCAAGCTGTCCCTCAAGGGCGGCAAGCAGGGCGGCGGCATGAGCTCTTTCCAGGCTCTGGCAACCGCTATTGCAGCTCAGGTTGGTACCGGTAACATAGTCGGTGCCAGCGGCGCCATCCTCGTAGGCGGCCCCGGCGCAATATTCTGGATGTGGATAATTGCCTTCCTTGGCATGGCCACCATCTATGCTGAAGCTGTTCTGGCCCAGAAGACCCGTATTGTTAAGGAAAACGGTGAAGTACACGGCGGTCCCGTTTACTACATTCGCACTGCCTTCAAGGGCACCTTTGGCAAAATACTGGCCGGCTTCTTCGCCATCGCCATCATACTTGCCCTTGGTTTCTTCGGCTGCATGGTTCAGTCCAACTCCATCGGTTCCACCATGGAAACCGCGTTTGGCATTCCTTCCTGGATAGCCGGTATCGCGCTGGTTGTTATAGCGGGCTTCATATTCCTTGGCGGTATGGATCGTCTTGCTTCCGTTACCGAAAAGCTCGTCCCCGTTATGGCTACGTTCTATCTCCTTGGCGGTCTTATTATATTCTTCGCCAATATCACCAAGGTTCCCGAAGCTTTCGGTATGATCTTCAGGTATGCGTTTGAGCCCCAGGCCATCATCGGCGGTGCGTTCGGCGTAGCCATAAAGAAGGCCATATCCCAGGGCGCAAAGCGCGGCCTGTTCTCCAACGAAGCCGGTATGGGTTCCACCCCTCATGCGCATGCGCAGGCTAACGTTAAGGATCCTCATGAGCAGGGCACCGTTGCCATGATCGGCGTGTTCATCGATACCTTTGTTGTTCTGACCATCACTGCTCTGACCATTGTTATCACCCTTTACACCAAGGGCGGCATACTGGCGGATGGCACCATACCCGAAGCTATCAACAAAACCAACCTTGCACAGACTGCTTTCGGTACTCTGCTTGGCGAAGCCGGCGGTAACATCTTCATAGCCATAGCGCTGTTTTTCTTCGCGTTCTCCACCGTTCTCGGCTGGAACATGTTCGGCAAGATCAACGTGGCTTACCTCTTCGGTAAGAATGCTAAGAGTGAGAAGATCGCCACAACCGTTTACACCGTAATCTCTCTGATATTCATATTCCTCGGCACTCTGGCCTCCAACGATCTGGTTTGGGAACTGAGCGATATGTTCAATCAGCTGATGGTTATCCCCAACGTTATCGGTCTTATAGCGTGCGGCGGTCTGGTTGTTTCCCTGACGCACTTCAACAAGAAGAAGGACCAGATAAAGGTTGTAGAATAACATTTCCTTATAGAATAGAATGAGTGAAGAACGGCGCGGCTTCGGCAGCGCCGTTTCTTTATATCCAAAACATGCCCCAAACGTAAAAATGACATTTGCATGCCTTTATATTCCTTAACAGGAACTAAACATCATACAAAAAGCAAAAGAAATTTATTTTATTGTTTTCGAGAAAATACAAAGAAAATTACGGAAACGCAAAACTGAATATTGGCTGAAATTATGATAAATATGGCGTAATTGTGTTAAAATATTTATATTTGCATGTCTTTATAACGCAGCATAAATTTTTTAATCTATTTTTTCAATCGTAAAAACCATTGAGAAGATGGTTTTTATTTAGTAAACTGATGATAATCCGAGCAAAAAGAATAGGGGTGTTCTTATCTGTCTTGGTAAATCATTAGGAGGAATATCACAAACATGAACGACATTCTACTCCCCATTGTGCAGACGATCAATGCGTATCTGTCTGACTACATACTTGTAGTGCTGCTTTTAGGCTGCGGTCTGTACTTCTCTATCCGCACCAAGTTCGTGCAGGTTCGCTGCTTCGGCGAAGGCATGAAGAACGTGTTCGGCAAGCTGTCCCTCAAGGGCGGCAAGCAGGGCGGCGGCATGAGCTCTTTCCAGGCTCTGGCAACCGCTATTGCAGCTCAGGTTGGTACCGGTAACATAGTCGGTGCCAGCGGCGCCATCCTCGTAGGCGGCCCCGGCGCAATATTCTGGATGTGGATAATTGCCTTCCTTGGCATGGCCACCATCTATGCTGAAGCTGTTCTGGCCCAGAAGACCCGTATTGTTAAGGAAAACGGTGAAGTACACGGCGGTCCCGTTTACTACATTCGCACTGCCTTCAAGGGCACCTTTGGCAAAATACTGGCCGGCTTCTTCGCCATCGCCATCATACTTGCCCTTGGTTTCTTCGGCTGCATGGTTCAGTCCAACTCCATCGGTTCCACCATGGAAACCGCGTTTGGCATTCCTTCCTGGATAGCCGGTATCGCGCTGGTTGTTATAGCGGGCTTCATATTCCTTGGCGGTATGGATCGTCTTGCTTCCGTTACCGAAAAGCTCGTCCCCGTTATGGCTACGTTCTATCTCCTTGGCGGTCTTATTATATTCTTCGCCAATATCACCAAGGTTCCCGAAGCTTTCGGTATGATCTTCAGGTATGCGTTTGAGCCCCAGGCCATCATCGGCGGTGCGTTCGGCGTAGCCATAAAGAAGGCCATATCCCAGGGCGCAAAGCGCGGCCTGTTCTCCAACGAAGCCGGTATGGGTTCCACCCCTCATGCGCATGCGCAGGCTAACGTTAAGGATCCTCATGAGCAGGGCACCGTTGCCATGATCGGCGTGTTCATCGATACCTTTGTTGTTCTGACCATCACTGCTCTGACCATTGTTATCACCCTTTACACCAAGGGCGGCATACTGGCGGATGGCACCATACCCGAAGCTATCAACAAAACCAACCTTGCACAGACTGCTTTCGGCACTCTGCTTGGTGAAGCCGGCGGTAACATCTTCATAGCCATAGCGCTGTTCTTCTTCGCGTTCTCCACCGTTCTCGGCTGGAATATGTTCGGCAAGATCAACGTTTGCTATCTGTTCGGCAAGAATGAAAAGACCGAAAAGATCGCCGTTATCGTTTACAACGTGATCTCTCTGGCGTTCATATTCCTCGGCACCCTTGCTTCCAACGATCTGGTTTGGGAACTGAGCGATATGTTCAATCAGCTTATGGTTCTGCCCAACGTTATAGCCCTTGTTGCCTGCGGCGGTATAGTTGCTTCTTTGACCCACTTTGGCAAGAAGAACAAGGGAATAAAGGTAGTAGAATAATCCTAAATCTTACTCATATAGTTCCTTTTGTACTTAACAGTACAAACAAAGACCCGAGCGATCGGGTCTTTGTTTGTAGATGATTATTATTTTTCGGGCGCATCAAGACCGACTATACGGCCTTGTGCCAGCTTTGCCGATGGTTTTTCACGCAGCGCATATTTTTCCATCAAATCTCGCATTGCAGCTACGGCTGCATCTACCTGCTTTCTGAACTCATTAGCACTGAGCCGCGCCGCGCCGTTGCCGGCAATGATTATTTGCTCCATTCGGTCCGAGGTTGCAACTTCCACTCGGTAGTTCCTGCTCAATTCGTGCGTGGCTTTTTCAATGTATGTATCGGCCGTTTCGGCCTCTTTAGTATATACCACGGTTATGTTATTCACCTTTTCTATGCTGCCGACATGCCCTTTTATGCGGTATGCATCGAATACAAGTATCAATTCGCATTGCCTTACGCCTTTATAGTTGCACATCAGGTTTATCAGCTTACTTCGTGCCAAGTCCATGTTATCCTTTGCAATGGCGGAAAGGTCGTCCCATGCGAATATTATGTTGTATCCGTCTACCAATAGATAGTCCGGCCCGGTGGGGAAGGGACAAAGTTCGGCTGTGCTTTGGGATTGCTTAGGCGAAGTCCTACGGAATGCGGCAAGCGGGTCGTTCTTTATCGGGCCGTATGTACGCTCGTATATTCTGATAAGCTCCGCTTCGTCTGCACGGGATAGCGGGCGATATGTCGGTATATCAGAAATAGTGTAAGGCTTGGCTTGCGGCCGTAGTGCACGCTCCAGGTGCATATTGTCAAATACTTTGTCCCATTTTACGGTATGGCCAGCGCCGTGGCTGCAAAACACGGAATCGGCCGTGTTGAATGTATCTGCTTCGACATCATAGCCAATTTGGCTTATTACTTCCGCGCTGTTATGGCATTCTCGATATTCGCTGCCGATAAGACTAAGCTTGCCCATGCCGCGGGTATACAGCGCAAGCTGGGAAGAATAGCCCTGCATGGCAGAAACGGGCGCAAAACCACGTATGGTGGCGGATGACTCGCCTTGCTCGGGTGCGCTGAAATCGGCGCACATAAGCTGCATATCGTTCAGTGCGCGGCCTATATATTCGGCGGGTATAGTAAGGCTGAATTCGTACCACGGCTCAAGCAGTACATTTTCCGCCTGCATAAGTCCCTGCCTTACGGCGCGATATGTGGCCTGCCTAAAGTCCCCGCCTTCGGTATGTTTAATATGCGAGCGTCCGGAGACAAGGGTTATTTTCATATCAGTTATAGGTGAACCGGTGAGTACGCCAATATGTGTTTTTTCCATAAGGTGCGTAAGTATAAGCCGCTGCCAATTCTTATCCAGCTTATCTTCAGGACATTTTGACGCAAAAACAAGCCCGCTGCCGCGCTTGAGCGGTTCTAATATCAAATGCACTTCTGCATAATGCCGCAGCGGTTCATAATGGCCAACGCCTTCAACCTTGTTTGCAATGGTTTCCTTATAGAGTATGCCGCCCTGGCTGAAGGATATATCCATATTGAAACGGCTCTTCATAAGGCTTTGCAGCACTTCAAGCTGTATTTCGCCCATAAGGCGAACGTGTATCTCCTTTAGCCGTTCGTCCCATATTATGTGCAGTTCGGGATCCTCATCCTCAAGCCTTTTTAATGCGGCAAGTGCTTTTGCGGCGTCAAGTCCATTGCCAAGCTGGACGCTGTATGTGAGCACAGGTTCAAGCATAGGCTTTGGTGCGGGCGGCTCTATGCCCAGCCCGTCGCCCGGTTTTGCACGTGTAAGCCCACATACGGCGCATACGCTGCCGGCAAATGCTTCATCAACGGTTCTGAACTTTGCGCCGGAATATATCCTGAGTTGGTCGGCTTTTTCATTCCATGTTTTGCTGCCGTCTGTGCCCGAAAGAATTGATTTTACCTTCAGGCTTCCGGATGTAACTTTAATAAATGTAAGCCGCGCGCCCTGAGCATCGGTTGCTATCTTGAATACTTTCGCGCCGAATTTGGCGTTTCCGGTTATAGGTAAAGTATAGCGTGCTATACAATCAAGGAATCCGTCTACACCGCTCAGCTTTAGCGCGGAACCGAAGCAGCAGGGGAACACAAGGCGGCTTTTTACGGCGGATGCAATCTTCTCATCGCTTATAATGCCTTCGGCCAGATACTCGTTCAGCATGTCCTCGGAACAGGTGGCTAACTCCTCGTAAAAATCGTTTATTGGCCTATCGGCTGAAAAATCAATGAAGCCTGCCGAAAGCTTAGTTAATTCGGCTAAAATTTCAGAGCGGGACTTTGATGAGATATCGGTTTTGTTCACGAATACAAATGTAGGCACGCCTGCGCGTTTCAGCAGGCGAAAAAGCGTTTCCGTATGGCTCTGAACCCCGTCGGGTGCGCTTATAACCAGTATGGCATAATCCATTGCGCCGAGCGCACGTTCGGTTTCGGCAGAAAAGTCAACGTGACCGGGAGTATCAAGCAACGTAAAAGTGCAACCGGAATAGTTAAGTTCCGCTTGCTTGGAAAAAATGGTTATACCGCGCTGCTTTTCAAGCGCGTGTGTATCTAAAAAGGCATTGCCGTGGTCCACGCGGCCAAGCTTTCTAAGCGTGCCGCTTGCATAAAGCATGGCTTCGCTGAGGGTCGTTTTGCCGGAGTCCACATGGGCCAAAATGCCTATGGTCAGTCGTTTCATTGCGCATCCCAATCAACATATAATATCCATATTATACATAGCCGCAACTATTTATTGCAAGACACCTTGATAAAAATAAGGAGAGGGAATATAATATGGGCTCGTGAGTTATGCAGGAATTGCTGCATATGAATAATGCTGTGGGGTGGGATAAAATTATGAATAACGATCTTACCGTCGGAAAGAGCGAAAAGGTACTGTGGAGGTTTTGCCTGCCGCTGTTTGGCAGCATAATATTCCAGCAGCTTTATAATATTGCAGACAGCCTTGTTGCGGGCAAGTTCATAGGCGAAAATGCGCTTGCAGCCGTTGGCAACAGCTATGAAATAACGCTTATATTCATCGCGTTTGCGTTCGGCTGTAATATTGGCGGATCGGTGGTCGTAGCGCAGTTCTTCGGCGCAAAGCGCATGAAGGACATGAAAACGGCTGTTTCTACCACGTTTATTGCCAGCGGAGTGCTGTGCGCTGTGCTTATGGTGGCAGGGCTGCTGCTTGATGAAAAGATGCTGCTGCTCATCAATACACCCGCCGAGGTAATGGCGGATTCTGCGCTGTATCTCCGCATATACATTTTCGGACTTCCGTTTGTGTTCTTCTATAATGTTGCAACGGGCATATTCTCCGCGCTTGGCGATTCCAAAACGCCGTTCTACTTCCTTGCGGCATCGTCGCTCAGCAACATTGGTGCGGACATATTGTTCGTTACGGCGTTTAAGATGGGCGTAGCCGGTGTTGCATGGGCAACTTTCATATGCCAGGGCGTTAGTTGCATATTGGCGCTGGTATTTGTTTTTGCAAGGCTGAAAACAGTTGAAACGGAGGAACGCGCGCCGCTGTTTTCCGGTGAAATACTGGGCAAAATAGCCAGAATAGCAATACCGAGCGTTCTGCAGCAAAGCTTTATTTCGGTGGGCAACATAATAATTCAGGGCGTTATAAACACATTCGGTACTGCCGTTATGGCGGGATATTCATCCGGCGTTAAGCTGAACAATCTTGTTATAACATCATTCACAACGCTTGGCAACGGCGTATCCAACTTCACGGCGCAAAACATAGGCGCAGGCAAATACGATAGGGTAAAGAGCGGATACTGGGCCGGAACAAAGATGGTATGGATGCTGTCAGTTCCGCTGATTGCGCTGTATTTCTTCTTTGGGGATAAGCTTTCGATGCTGTTCCTGGAGAATCCGACAGAACTTGCGCTGAAAACATCCGTAACATATCTCCGCATTCTTGCGCCGTTCTATATTGTGGTATCTGCAAAACTTGTTGCGGATGGTGTGCTGCGCGGCTCGGGACGGATGAAGCAGTTTATGGCGTCAACGTTTACTGACCTTTTGCTCAGGGTAGCGCTTGCAGTAGTATTGTCCGGCACGGCGCTCGGTTCTACCGGAATATGGCTTGCTTGGCCGATAGGCTGGTGCGTTGCTACGGCTATATCCATATACTTCTGCCGCCGGGGCATAAAGAGTGCCGGCGTTTGACATATGCGCCGTATAATGATACAATAAATACGAACATGAATATGTTCCGTGTCTGATCGATAATCGATCGGTTAAAAGGGAAGCAGGTTAAAAGCCTGCGCGGTCCCGCCGCTGTATGCGCGAGCGATGCTTCAATAAGCCACTGTTTATTACGGGAAGGCGAAGCAAAGCAATGATGCGCGAGCCAGAAGACCTGCACGGAGCAAGCTTCTCCACGCGGATTTGGACACGGAAGCAGCATTAGGATAGCTTTTTATCTATGCCGTTGGAGAATTTTCCGGCGGTTTTTTTATTACGGAGGTTTTAATATGAACATAAACTGGTTTCAGGATCCTGACCATTTGGTATATATAAATGCGGAGAAAAGTCTTGGCGAGCTTGAAAATCGGCTGAAACTGCCGGGCCTTTGCGAGGCTGCAAATGCCCTGCATGCAGAACCGAACGACGTTGGATACACATTAAAAGGCCCCAAGCGCACCAGCGGAAGGCTGTTCATACCGGATCTTACATTCAAGCGCCATATTGAAATGGGCGAAAACATATTCCTATTCCTTGGGGAGATGACGGAGTGCTACGTTATATTCTTCCCGATGGATCCGGCGGTAAAAGTATAAGCGCCGCTAAAATATAATTTGCTCCCGATGAGTCCCCTATATGCTTCTTGATTTAATTCAAGGGCATATAGGGGAGTCTTGATTTGACAGATCACATAATTGAGTATATAATAACAATTATTACACAATTGGTGATATTAGCTATACGAAGAGCAACATAATAGGAGATGATGGACCATGCCGCCTAAGACCAAGTTTTCAAGGGAAGATATTGTTAATGCAGCATTTGAACTGACGCGGGAAAAGGGAATAGAGAAAATCACCGCACGCGACATAGCTGAAACGGGATGTATGTCGACCAGGCCTATGTTCAATTATTTTTATTCGATAGACAAGCTTCGCGGCGCCGTGCTTGAAATCGCGAAGGAACTGTTTGATGAATACATAGAGGACGGGTTGAAGTATTCAGTGCCGTTTCTTGGGTTCATGTCAGAATATATTCAGTTTGCTAAGGACGAGCCGATGCTTTATAAGGCGCTGTTCATTTCAAAGGTAGACGAGAAAAAACCGAGCACGATAGCTGCGATGGAGCAATCGAAAGCTGCGCTGAGAAAATCGCTGATGCGCACATATAAGATGGATGCCGATACGGCGGATTGCTACTTTAGGGACATGTGGCTTGTCGTGAACAGCTTGGCTACGCTTATAGTTACGGATTCGAACCCATATGCGGATTGGCAGATAAACGCTATTCTTACAGAGTTCAGCCTAAGTTTGTGCATGGCTGCTAAGAACATAAAGGGCTTCGCAAACGGTAATTACGACCGCGATGCTATATTGAGTGAGCTTGTGGCGCGCAAGCATATGGCCAACGCAAGGGCGGAGATAAAAGCAAAGCGTACGAAAATAAACGATATACCGGCAATAATAGCAGGCGAGCCAAGCGACAAGGCGTTTTTGTATATACATGGCAAGATGGGCTATAAGGAAGAAGCGTATAATTTTGCGCAATACGCCTGCCCACAGGGCTATCAGGTTATAGCGATAGACCTGCCGGAGCATGGTGATCGGAAAAACAGCAAGGAAAAGCTGTTTCCGTGGATGGCTGCGCCTGAGATAAAAAGGACATATGAGCTGCTTTCTGAGAGATACAGTTCCATCAGCGTTTGCGCTGTAAGCATAGGCGCATGGTTCAGCATGCTTGCGCTGCAGGATAAGAAGATAGATAAGGCAATGTTCATATCGCCTATTGTAGACATGGAAAAGCTGATATGTACAATGATGGAATGGGCTGGGGTCACAGAAGATGAGCTTGCCGAGCGCATAAAGATACCAACGGATTTCGGCGAAACGCTAAACTGGAACTATCTTAACTGGGTGCGAAAAAATCCATACAAATGGGATAAACCGACGGATATTATATACGGCGGCAAAGACAACATGACACCGAGAGAGACAATAGAAAGATTTTCGAAATCCTGTGCAACAACGCTTACAGTAATGGAAAAAGGAGAGCATTGGTTCCATACTCCGGAGCAGATGAAGGTGCTTAATCGTTGAATGAAGGCCAATGTGCAGGAATAAGTAAACATCGCCCGGACTTTGTTGACCAAAGACTTGGTTATATGTATAATAAACGCAACTGCCGTTGCGCAACACTGCTGAAGTATTAAGGAGACGCATTATGCCGCCAAAGTTTATGTTCACGAAAGAACAGCTGATAGAGGCATCATTGAATATAATACGGCGCGGAGGGCCGCAGAGCCTTACCGCAAGGTCGCTAGCGGGAGAGCTCGGCTGCTCGGTAAAGCCTATATTTGGCCTGTTCAAGAACATGGAGGAGGTCCGGCTGGAAACCATAAAGGCGGCGGATAGGATATACCGCGGATACATAGGCGCCGCATCGCATGCCGAAGAAAAGCCGTATAAGGCCATGGGCATGGCATATATACGCTTCGCTACCGAAGAAAAGGAGCTGTTCAAGCTGCTTTTTATGCGGGACAGGTCGGCCGAAAACATAAATGATGACAGCGGTAAGGATGTTACGGAGGCAATAGTTAAGCTTATATCCAAAAATACGGGCCTTAACGAGAAAACAGCATATATGCTGCACCTTGAAACATGGCTTTATGTTCACGGCATAGCAACCATGATAGCAACGAACTATCTTGAATGGGACGGCGAGTTTGTGAGCAATGCGCTGACGGATTGCTATACCGGCCTGCTGCACAGGTTCAAAACGAAAGCTTTGGACGTCATTTCATAAGCTTTTGCGCAAGTATACCCGCGCCAATAAGTCCCGCGCTGTTGCCAAAGCGGGCACTGCGTATATTTACGTCAAAACCTGGCGCTGTCAATTCGCTTACCTTTGACGTGACCATATTGAATACATTCTCATCTTCCATTATGCCGCCGCCTATTATTATGCAGGCGGGGTTGAATATGTGTATAAGCGAAGCCAAGCCTTCGGCTACCTGTTTAGCCCAGCCGTCAACAAGGGCATATACATCGCTGCGATTAAGCCGAGCGGTTATCGCGCGTCCGTCGTAAAGAGAAGCATCCATTGCCTTCGCCTGTTCAACCAAACGGGTAACGCTTGCAATGTTTTCATAGTATTCGCCGTTCATGTATATCATGCCAAATTCACCGGCAGACCAGTTTGTTCCATGATATATCGCGCCGCCGCGAACTATCGCGCCGCCTACGCATGTGCCGTAAGTAAGGCAGAGCACATCCGCTGTGACATCGGCGCTAAGTGCGTTTGATTCAGCAATGGCCATGCAGTTAGCATCGTTTTCTACGGCTATTGGTACGCCGAACGAGCTGAATTCGGTTTTCAGATTCTTACCAGTATAGCCGGGGATAAGGTGAGGCGGATCGTATATTATTTCGCCGGTGTCGCAGTTAACCTGCCCGCGGGTACATATGCCGATCGCATCAATATTGGTAATGCTTCCACATGCATTGCGTATACGTTCAATCAATGTATCCGCACCATCTTGTCCGCAGGTGGGGAAGGAGGACACATCCTTCAGAACACCATCTTCATATATACCATGCTTTACGAATGTTCCGCCTATGTCAAATACCGCAGCTTTCATTTACAGCTAACCTTAACCTTTCTTTTTATGCACACAGTATACCATATGAAAGAAGAAAATCACACCCTGTTATAAAATTGGCAGCAAAAGAGTTTGCACGCTGTATTGACAATATCAAACGAGCGTGATATCCTTTATACAACTTAATTAACATGGTGTTAATAAACACGGAACGTGTGAAGCACCATATTATAGGCGAATTTAAAGTTTTGCGGGATTCTCGCAGAAATATTATAAAACAGAGAGGAAAACCAAGATGAAGAAGATTCTTGCTATCGTGCTTTGCCTGGTGATGGTCCTCGGCGTAGTTGGCTGCCAGTCCAATACTCCCGCCGATACCGATGAACCCAAGCAGACAAACGATAACAACACACCCGCTAACACCGATGCTCCTCAGACATCCAGTGAGCCGGCAGGGGAAAGCCTCTATGTAGAGGACGCTACCTTCCGCTATCTGTATCCTTCGGAGATCTCCACGCTGAACTATCTGGCGACGAGCTCCACCGTAGACTTCAAGCCCGCGTCCAACTTTGTTGACACGCTGATAGAGTATGACCAGTACGGCGTTGTGAAGCCCTGCCTTGCGACCAGCTGGGAAACCTCTGACGACGGTCTTGTCTGGACATTCCATCTGCGCGAAGGCGTGAAGTGGTATGACTGCGAACTGAACGAATATGCCGACGTTACCGCCGACGACTTCGTTTTCGGCGCCGAGTGGATACTGACCCCCGCCAACGAATCCGACAACGTGGATACCCTTGCAAACGTTATAGTGAACGCCAAGGAATACTTTGACGGCACCGTGACCGACTTTGCAGAGGTTGGCGTAAAGGCCCTTGACGAGCATACCCTCCAGTACACACTGAAGGACACTTGCCCGTACTTCCTGTCCATGATGACCTATGTTGCCTTCATGCCCGCCAACAGGCAGTTCGTTGAAGAGTGCGGCGAATACTACGGCACTTCCAACGACACCCTGCTTTACAACGGCGCATACTACTGCACCAGCTGGGAACCCCAGAACGAACTGGTGATGGAGCGCAACGACAATTATTGGGATGCCGAGAACGTATCTATAAAGACCGTTTACGGCAAGTACAATGCCGAAGCCGAAGCACTTGCGCCTGAAATGTATCTGCGCGGCGAGATCGACGAAGCCACTATCCCCGTAGAAATACTGGACAGCTGGATGAACGATCCCGAAAAGCAGAACATCGTCCGCCCGAATCGTCCCACTTACGATGCAATGTGGTGGTTCTTCGATTTCGATCCCCATATGGACGAAACCTATGACAACGATGCGTTTAAGACCGCCGTTAACAACCGCGCCTTCCGTCTTTCCATTGTTTATGGTATAGACCGCGTTAAGGCCATGAGCTGCTACGATCCTTACAGCCCGGAAGAATACCTGATGAACACCATCACTCCTCCGAACTTCGTTGCAGTAGACGGTAAGGATTACACCATGACCGGCGAACTTGAGGCCGTTACCGAACAGAACTGGTTCCAGCCCGAAACCGCTCTCCAGTACAAGGAACAGGCCATGGCCGAACTGAGCGCGCAGGGCGTGACCTTCCCGCTCGTGTTCCCGTATTACTATCGTGTAGACCAGGCTAACCAGGATCTGGTTGCCCAAGTAATCGAGCAGCAGCTCGAAGAGCTCCTTGGTAAGGACTATATCGACATCGTTCCCGTTGCCGGTCCTGCCAACAACTACAACTCCGAAGTCCGTAACGCCGGCAAGTATGGCCTTATGGAAGAAGGTTGGGGTCCTGACTTTGCGGATCCTGTGACCTATGCCGATCCTTGGGGTCTCAGCTGGAGCTACAACAACCGTTCCATGTGCACTCAGGAAGAGTACCTGACCGGTTATGTTTACACTCAGGAAGACTATGACAACGGCGTTATAGACGATGCCGACTATGTTGGCGCACAGCAGCAGATATACGACAAGATGGTTCAGGAAGCTACCGCCGAGAAGGTAGACCTGGCCAAGCGTTATGAACTGTTTGCCAAAGCCGAAGCGTGGCTGATAAACGAAGGTATCGTTATACCGTTCCGTGTATTCTCCAACGGCTACGTTGCCAGCAAGCTGACCGTGTTTGATGGCGAATATTCCTCCTTCGGCGTGTCCATCTGGCGCTACAAGGGCAAGCATGTCCTTAAGGAAGCCATGAGCCTGACCGATTATCAGGAACAGTTTGCACAGTGGAAGCTTGACCGCGAGGCTGCTCTTGCCGCGGCAGAATAAGACCGAATCATAAACCATATCGCGGGGGCGTGGGGTGTTTTCGCCTCATGCCTCCCGCTGCTTTACGCCATTCTTAGAAAGGAGCCGCTGCTTGCTCACCTTAGCGGCACGCGGATGATGCCCCATGTTGGAATATATCCTCAAGCGCACGGCGGGCGCAATAATATCGCTGTTCGTTGTAATAACGCTGATATTCGTATTACTGCGCCTTATGCCGATGGAAGGCTACTTCGGTGCGGAGTACGATAAGCTTAGCGAAGAAGTTCGCGCAAGTATGCTGGCAGAAAAAGGGCTGGATCAGCCGATATATGTCCAGCTGTTCAATTTCTATAAAAGCCTGTTTCAGGGCGACCTTGGTAAATCCTGGATATATCGCCCGAATTACCCCATAGTAAAAATACTAGAAAAGAAAATACCTTATTCGCTTAAAATAGGTGTTATATCAATGATATTCTCGCTTATAGTAGGCATACCTCTCGGCGCCGTGATGGCGCGTTTCAAAGGAAAATTTGCGGATAAGCTCGGCACGGCGTTCATAGCCATTGTCGAGGCGCTCCCTACGGCTGTGTTGATGCTGTTTTTGCAGCTGTTTTTTTCAAGCTGGTTCAATCTATCGCTGCTGTTTGACAAAAACAACTATGCCACATGGGTGCTGCCGATATTCTCCATATCGCTGCTGAGCATATGCTCATACGCGATGTGGATGCGCCGCTATATGATAGATAATATAAACATGGACTATGTAAAGCTTGCGCGCGCAAAGGGCGTGAGCGGGAGCAGAATAATATTCCGCCATGTATTTAAAAACGCATTCGTGCCTATGGCGCAGTTCCTGCCCGGTTCGGTGCTTTCAACCATAATCGGTTCAATATATATTGAGCATCTTTATTCAATACCCGGCACAGGCAGCCTGCTGATAGACGTTATACAGCTTCAGGACAATACAATGGTTCAGGCGCTGGTGCTTATATATGCAGCGATAGGCATTGCCGGAATGTTCCTTGGTGACGTGCTGATGGCGCTCATTGATCCGCGCATAAGCTTCGTAAAGAAAGGAGACGACCGTTAAAATGGCAGATAAGAAGAAAAAACTTCTTTTCAACAGGCAGATGCGCCGCATAGACGAACTGGATCAGCACATACAGGAAGGCCTTGCGCTGGAGCAGGCGGATAAAGAGCTGCCTATGTATGATGCGGCGGATTATACCGCCGAGCAGATAGCCGCAATAGACCCCAAATGGTTTGAACTGCATGGCTTTAACGAGCAGGATGCCGAGCGCACAGCATATTCAAACTATTCATACTGGGCAAGTACGTTCAAAAACTTTTGGCGCAATAGGGCTGCACGCATATTGATAGTTGCGCTGATAGCGATAATTGCCTTCGCTTTCATTCAGCCGCTGCTGCCCAATCAGCATGACCCCGTTACAATAAACAATGACCCCGAAACCGGCATGCACCTTCGCAATCTTGCGCCGTGCAGCGAATACTGGTTCGGAACAAACGCAATAGGTCAGGACCTTTGGGCAAGGGTATGGGTCGGCACGCGCACGTCCATAATAATCGGCCTTGTGGTCGCGCTGAGCGATCTTATATTTGGCGTTATAATAGGCATGGCATGGGGTTACGTAAGGAGTCTTGATAAAGCGCTGACGGAGATATATAATGTAATAAGTAATATCCCGCAAACGCTTATATTGATCCTTGTAAGCTACATACTGCGCCCGAGCATGACCACCATAATCATATCCATGTGCATGGTTGGATGGATGGCCATGGCCCGCTTTATCCGCAATCAGGTCGTTATATTCCGCGATAGGGACTATAATCTGGCATCTCGTTGCCTTGGCAGCAGCACGCTGAGGATAATTATAAAGAACCTGCTGCCGCAGATGGTTTCGGTAATTATGCTGCAAACGTCGCTTGCGATTCCCGGTGCCATAGGCGACGAAGTGTTCCTTACCTATATTGGTCTTGGTATACCCACATCCCAAGCTTCGCTGGGCAATCTGGTTGAAGCCGGCCGCGTACTGATGATGGACAGCACGTTGAGATATCAGCTTGTGTTCCCGGCAGCCGTTGTGGCGTTTATAACTATTGCGTTCTATATCATCGGCAATGCGTTCAGCGATGCGGCCGATCCTAAGAATCACGTTTAAGGAGGCGCAGCATGGAAAACTATTTGCAGAACAAAGAAGTTATTCTTTCCGTAAAAGACCTTAGTGTGCGCTTCAGCCTGAGAGGAAAAAGCCTGCACGCGATACGCGGCGTGAGTTTGGACGTATATAAGGGCGAAAGCCTTGCCATAGTTGGCGAGTCCGGCTCAGGCAAGTCGGTGCTGACCAAGAATTTCATAGGCCTACTTGACAAAAACGGCACCATAGATAAGGGCGAGATACTTTTTGAAGGAATGGATCTGGCCAAGTTCAAAACGGAACGGGAATGGGCGAAAATACGCGGCAAGAAAATTGCCATGGTAATGCAGGACCCCATGACCAGCCTTAACCCGCTGAAAACGATAGGTTGGCAGATAAGCGAAGCGCTTATATTGAATCGCGGCATGAACCACGCTCAGGCCAAGGCGGAAACGCTGAACATACTGAAGGACGTTGGCATATCGGAGCCTGAAAGGCGTTACAAGCAGTATCCGCATGAGTTTTCGGGCGGCATGAGGCAAAGGGTGGTAATAGCCATAGCCGTTGCGTGCTCGCCGGAAATACTGATATGCGATGAACCCACGACCGCGCTTGACGTTACGATACAGGCGCAGATACTTTCGCTTATAAAGGATCTGTGTCGCAAATACGGCATGACCACAATATATATTACGCATGACCTTGGCGTTGTAGCCAACGTTGCGGACAGGATAGCCGTTATGTATGCCGGCGACATAGTTGAAGTGGGTACGAGCGAAGAAGTGTTCTTCGATCCCAAGCATCCGTATACATGGGCGCTTATGTCAAGCCTTCCGCAGCTTGGCGAAAAGGGTCATGAGCTTTACTCCATCAAGGGTACGCCGCCCAAACTTTTCGGCGTGATACGCGGCGATGCATTCGCCCCGCGTAATCCGCAGGCGCTGAAGATAGACTACATGGTGCGTCCGCCGTATTTTGAGGTTTCACCCACGCATAAGGCACGCACCTGGCTGCTTGATCCGCGCGCACCCAAGATCGACCCTCCCGAATGCCTGAAGCGGCTGAAGGAGCTTGAAAATATAGAAAGCGGTGATATGGATGAGTAATGAAAACGTGGTGATAAAAACGCCGCTTCTCAGCGTGAGGAATATGGATGTCACCTTCGGCAAGGGCAAGAATGCGTTCAAGGCCGTAAACGACGTAAGCTTTGATGTATATCGCGGCGAAACGTTTGGCCTGGTTGGTGAATCAGGCTCCGGCAAAACCACGATAGGCCGCGCCATAATACGCATAAACAAGCTTTCCGCGGGCGAAGTGATATACGATGGCAAGCGTATATCAGGCCAGATAGATCACGAGACTGACCGAGAGGTGATAAAGAATATCCAAATGATATTCCAGGATCCTATGGCCAGCCTTAACGAACGCGCAAAGGTTGACTATATTGTGAGCGAAGGGCTTACCAACATAAGGCATGACCTGAGCCACGAGGAGATAGAGGAACGCGTGGCGAAGGCTCTGCTGGATGTTGGCCTGCTGCCTGAGTTCGCCAGCCGCTTCCCACATGAGTTTTCCGGAGGACAGCGCCAGCGCATAGGCATAGCGCGCTGCCTTGTTATGGACCCTGAGTTTATAATAGCGGACGAGCCCATAAGCGCGCTGGATGTATCCATACGCGCACAGGTGCTGAACCTTATGAGCAAGCTGCAGCAGGAACGCGGGCTGACGTATCTGTTCATAGCGCACGACCTTAGCGTTATGCGCTTCATATGCAACAGAATAGCCGTTATACACAAGGGCGTTATAGTTGAACTTGCGGAGACGGAAGAACTGTTCAAGCATCCGCTGCATCCGTATACGCGTGTTCTGCTTTCCGCCGTGCCTGTACCCAATCCGCACGTTGAACAGAAGAAAAAGGTGCTTGTATACGACCCATCATGCCATAATTATTCGGCAAATGAACGGCCTATGTGGCTGGAGATCGCCCCGGGGCATTTTGTCCGCGGCAGCGAAAGGGAACTGACCGCTTACAGGGAAAAGCTTGCAAAGCGGTAATATAACGGAGGAATAGGAAATGTATCAGACGTCGCCAAAGTCGCAAGCCGACCTGAAATTTCATAATCTAAAGCTGGTGTTCGATCTGGTCAAACAGGAAGGGCCTATTTCGCGTGCATCGCTTGCAAAGCGTACCGGGCTGAGCCCGACCAGCATGACGCGCATAGTTAACGTATTAAAGCGCATAGGGCTTATATCTGAGCATTCCGTTGCGCAGGCGGGCATTGCGGGAAGGCCGAGCACACTGCTTGAAATATGCGCCGATGCGGCGTATTGCCTGTGCGTTGATGCCATGCCGAACGTAAGTAAGGTAACGCTTGTTGATATGGCGACCAAGCAGGCAGTATATCGCGAACTGGTCACCGTCAGCGGTACGGCGTTTGAAACCGTTGCGGATGAGTTGAATGCAATGCTTGGCGAAATGTGCCGCGATGCAGGCATAACGCGGGACAGGATAGCATGTTGCGGAATGAGCATATCGGGCCACGTTTTAAGGAATGGCTATATTGCAGCATCGAGCCAGATGCAGTGGGCGGACATAGACGGCGTAGGCATACTTGAAAGGGCGCTGGACATGCCGGCAATAGTTGAGAACGACTGCAAGGCGGCATTGCTTGGCGAACAATATCTGCTTTCCTGTGCGGGCGAAAGCACGGCAAATATGGCGTATGTTAAGTTTGGCTGGGCAGGCGTTGGCAGCGCGGCAATGGTGGACGGTATGCTGCTGCGCGGCAGCCGTAACGCCGCGGGCGAAATCGGCCATTTTAATTCGCAGCTTGAAGGCCTTTCAGGAGATAGGTGTGAATTCAAAGGCTGCTTTGAACATACGATAAGCGAATCCGCCGTGATAGAGCATGCACGTTCCATAAATCAGGCGTGCGCGTCGCTTGCGGGTATAAATAAGGCCATTGCAAGCGGAGATGAGCAAATAATCAAGCTGATGAACGACATATGCGAATATATAGCCATAGCCGTGAGTGACATTTCCTGCGCATATAATTCGGATAGGATAATACTTAGCGGCAACATAATAACCAACCTTGCCGACTGCTATCAAAATGTGCTGCGTTATGTTGAAAGGCGGCTTACGCGTTCCGTGCAGCCTAATTTGCAGGTATGCTTATCCAAAATGGGCACGAATGCAAGCCTGTACGGCATGAGCTGCCTGGCAGTAGAAGAAACGATAAAGCGCCTTTTGAGCAACGATACGGGATTTTAACATATGAAACTGATTGAGACAAAGAATTACGATGAACTTAGCCGCGTGGCTGCCGATATGCTGATAAGCGAAATAAAGGCAAAGCCGGACTGCGTGCTGGGCCTGGCAACGGGCAGCACGCCCATAGGCACTTATGATAAGCTTATTGAAGCATATAAGTCCAACGAGGTATCCTTTGCCAAAGTAAAGAGCATAAACCTTGACGAATACGTTGGCATAAGCTGGTCGAACACGGAAAGCTACAGATATTTTATGAATGAGCATCTGTTTGACCATGTGGATATAGACAAGACGAATACGCATGTGCCAAACGGCTTGGCAGGAGATCTTGACGAAGAATGTGCGCGCTATGATGCGCTGTATGACCGGATAGGCCCTGTTGATATACAGGTGCTTGGCATTGGCCTGAACGGGCACATTGGCTTCAATGAACCCGGCACTTCGCTCAGCGCGCCAACGCACATAGTTAAGCTAAGCGACAGTACACGCCAAGCAAACAGCCGAAATTTCACATCGCTTGACGCCGTACCGTATAAAGCGATAACGCTTGGCATGGCCGGAATAATGAAGGCGAAGAAGATAGTGCTGCTGGCATCGGGTCCGGCAAAGCGGGACGCGATAGAAAAAACCGTGTTTGGCGAAGTAGACCCGCATGTCCCTGCAAGTTTTTTGCAGCTGCATCCGGACGTTACGATAATTTGCGATTTTGCATTGACAAATAAAAAGGAGTAATCATATGAAAAAAGAGAAGCGCATATTGAGCATAGGCGCCCATCCGGACGATGCGGATACCTATTGCGGCGGCCTGCTTTCCAAACTGCGCGACAAGGGCTGGCAGGTGCGTTTGCTTTCCGTTACGGATGGAAGTGCGGGCACATATCACGCCGAAGTAACAAGGGAAGAACTCAAACTTCAGCGCCGCAGCGAGGCTGCCGCGAGCGGAAGGCTGCTTGGCGGCCGTTACGACGTGCTGGATTACCCGGACGGGCAGCTTCAGGTTACCCTTGAAGCGCGCGAGCACCTTATCCGCTATATTCGCACGTTTGCACCGGATGTTATACTGACCAACCGCACCAACGACTACCATGCGGACCACAGGAACGTTTCCCTGCTGGTGCAGGATGCATCTTTCCTGCTTACGGTGCCCAAAATCTGTCCGGATACGCCGTATCTTGAAGATACTCCGGCCATACTTTTCTGGGGCGATGATTTCATGAAGCCCTATCCGCATCAGCCGGACATTATTGTGCCGCTGGCGGATGAAAGAATGGATCTGAAGGTTAAGCTTGCAAGCTGCCACGAATGCCAGTATTTTGACTGGATGTATTGGCCGCACCATACCGAACGCATAGAATGGCCGCGCGAAAAGCAGGTGGCAATGCTGAGCGAACGTTACCATGCAGGCAGTCAGGCCGAGGCTGACCGCCTGCGCGGCAAGCTTACCGAGCTTTACGGTGTTGAATCGGCCGCAAAGATCCGCAACGTTGAAACCTATGAGATAAGCGAATACAGCGGACCCATAGACGAAGAATTCCTGACAATAGCAAAAAGCGTAGAATAACCCTCTCCTTGTGCAACGCGCGGAAGCCGCCGAGAAATTGGCGGCTTTTTGTATACCGAAAACCCCGCCATAGTGGCGGGGG
>OMAC01000103.1_pt1 | contig 92251 bp, 72 predicted proteins | sample 1644561 | NCBI WGS metagenome assembly OMAC01 (sample SAMEA103958144, study PRJEB25191) | human gut metagenome
TTTCTTTTTACCGCCAGCGGCTTTTTCTTTGCCGCGCAAAGAAAAAGGGGCTGAATATTCTATTTCACCTCTGCCAGCCCCGCCTCAACGAGCTTTTGCAAGCTCATGAGGATACCGAGCTTGGCGTGATACCACGTCAGGCCGCCCTGGAAATAGACCGCATACGGCGGGCGGATAGGGCCGTCGGCGGAAAGCTCGATGGACGAGCCCTGCACGAACGCGCCCGCCGCCATGACCACCTCGGAGTCATAGCCCGGCATGGCCCACGGCACCGGCGTCACATAGCTGTCCACGGGCGCGGCGGCCTGAATGCCGGAGCAGAAGGCCAGCATCCGCTCTGCGCTGCCAAGCTCGACGGCCTGAATGATATCGTGACGGGATTCCGTCGCGTTCGGGATGCACGGGAAGCCCAGCCGTTCATAGATCCCCGCGGCAAAGATCGCGCCCTTGAGCGCACCGGCGACGACGGTCGGCGCGAGGAAGAAGCCCTGATAGAACGACGGAAGAATGCCGAGATTCGCGCCGACCTCCTGACCGAGGCCAGGCGCCGACAGCCGGTAGGCGCAGCGCTCGACCAGCTCCGCGCGGCCGCAGATATAGCCGCCGATGGGGGCCAGTCCGCCGCCGGGGTTCTTGATGAGGCTGCCGACGATCATATCCGCGCCCACGTCGGACGGCTCGCGCGGTTCGACGAATTCGCCGTAGCAGTTATCCACCATGCAGATCACGTCGGGCTTGCACTGCTTGCAGAACGCGATCAGCTCACCGATCTTCTCCACCGAGAAGGACGGGCGCGTCGCGTAGCCCTTTGAGCGCTGGATGGTGATGAGCTTCGTTTTTTCGCCGATGGCGGCGCGGATGGCGTCATAGTCGAACGAGCCGTCCGGCAGAAGATCGACCTGACGGTAGCGGACGCCGTATTCCATCAGCGAGCACTTGGAGGGACGGATGCCGATGACCTCCTCCAGCGTGTCATACGGCGCGCCGACGGGACTCAGCAGCTCGTCGCCCGGCAGCAGGTTCGCGCTCAGCGCGACGGTCAGCGCGTGCGTTCCGCAGGTGATCTGCGGGCGGACGAGCGCGGCCTCCGTGCCGAAGGTGTCCGCGTAGACCTTTTCCAGCTTTTCGCGGCCCATATCGTCGTAGCCGTAGCCGGTCGTTGCGGCAAAGCACGTCGCGTCTACGCGGTTCTCATGCATGGCGCGCAGGACCTTCGCCTGATTATATTCCGCAGTCTGGTCGATGGCGGCGAAGCGCTCCTTTAAGCCCTCGAGCACCCGCTCACCGTAGGCCCAGACCTCGCGGCTGACGCCGAGCGACTCATACATTTCAAACAGTTCCATTGTGTTCATCCTCTTCTCTGCTTCCCAAATTCTCAAAGATCTGCGTTGCGGCGTCCCGGATCACGTCGGGCTTCGTCACGATGATCCCGTTGCGCTCGTCGCCAAGGATCAGAAGCGTGTCGCCCGGCTCCACCTGAAACAGCTTTCGCGCTTCCTTCGGGATCACGATCTGACCCTTTTCGCCGACCTTGGCCGTGCCGAAGATGTGATAGCCCTTCGGGCGGCCCAGAAGATGCTTGCCTCCGGACATAGGCTGCTCCTTTCCGTTCGGGTGAAAATCATACTTGTATAACTTACACGAAAAGGCCGCTTTTGTCAATTCCTCCCGCAAAAAAGAATGCGCCCCACCTTCCGAAGGAAAGCGGGGCCGCGGTGGATCCCAAATGCTCTGTTCCGTTTGCTCAGCCTGCGCCCTCTGCCTTGCGAAAAACGCGCCGGAGCGCCCGGCGGGTCTTCGAGTTTTCCCGGAGCATGGACGGCAGATGGCAAGGCAGACGAGGCAGACGGGCTGTCGCCCATCAACGAGGATAACGCAGCCAGCGGCTCTTCAGGCCCGGGAAAACCACGTGTGCCCTTGTCAACTGACGCTATGCAGCTCGCCTGCATTCTGCGTGTGGTAGAGCTTCGCATAGGTGCCGCCGCGCCGCAGCAGCTCCTCGTGCGTACCCTGCTCTTCAATTTTGCCGTCCGCAATGACAAGGATGCGGTGCGCCTTGCGGATGGTGGAGAGACGGTGGGCGATGATGAGCGTCGTGCGGTTCTTCGCCAGCTCGTCGAACGCATGCTGAATTTTCGACTCGGTCAGGCTGTCCAGCGCCGAGGTCGCCTCGTCCAGGATCAGCATCGGCGGGTTTTTCAGGAAAATGCGCGCGATGGAGATGCGCTGCTTCTGTCCGCCGGACAGGAGTGTGCCGCGTTCGCCGACGTAGGTGTCGAAGCCGTCCGGCATCGCCAGAATGTCGTCGTAGATTTCCGCCCGTTTCGCGGCCTCCACGATCTCGTCCATCGTTGCGTCGGGCCGTCCGTAGCGGATGTTTTCCAGAATGGAGTCGGCAAACAGAAATACCTCCTGCTGCACGACGCCGATGTTCTTGCGCAGGCTGTGCTGCGTCAGGTCGCGCACGTCGTGGCCGTCTACCAGAATGGCGCCGTCGGTCACGTCGTAAAAGCGCGGGATGAGCTGGCAGAGCGTGGACTTGCCGCCGCCGGATGGGCCGACGACCGCAACGGTCTCACCCGGCTCGACGTGCAGCGTCACGCCGTGCAGAACGTCCAACTCCTCTTCATATGCGAACGTCACGTTCTCCACGTCGATCCGGCCCTTGACGTCGTGCAGCTCCAGCGCGTCCGGCTTGTCCTTCAGCACAGGCTCCGTGCGCATGATCTCCAGAAAGCGGGAGAAGCCCGCCGTGCCGTTTGCAAACAGCTCGGAGAAGTTGGTCAGCCGCCGGATGGGGTTGACGAACGAGGTGATGTAAAGGCTGAAGGTGATCAGGTCGATGTAATCCATATCGTCCTTCATGATGAGCACGCCGCCCACCGCGATGACCGCCACGGAAAGCATGGAGACGAACAGCTCCATCATGGCGTTGAACAGACCCATCTCCTTGTGGAACATGCGCTTGGAGGTCTTATACACATTGTTCGAGCGGCGGAATTTTTCCTCCTCCAGATCCTCGCTGGCAAACGCCTTGGCCGTGCGCATACCGGAGAGGCTGGACTCGATGTCGGCGTTGATCGCGCCGGTTTTCTGCTTGACGAAGCGGGAGGCCTTGCTCATGGCGCGGCGGCGGCTCATGATGATGACGAGAAAGATCGGGATCATGACGCACACGACCAGCGCCAGCCGCCATTCGACCGTGAACATGATGGCCAGCGCGCCCGCGATGGTGACCATCGAGATGAAGATATCCTCCGGGCCATGGTGCGCCAGCTCTGTGATCTCAAAGAGGTCGGAGGTCAGGCGGCTCATGAGCTGGCCGGTGCGGTTGCGGTCGTAGAAGTCGAAGCTCAGCTCCTGCATGTGCGTGAACAGCGCGTCGCGGATATCGGCCTCGACGCGGATGCCGAACGTGTGGCCCCAGTAGCCGATGATAAAATACAGGCAGGAGCGCAGAATATATGCCAACACCACGATCCCCATGATAAGAAAGAAGGTCTGGTAGGCGTGCGCCGGAAGGAGCTTCTGCATGGCTGTGCGCGAGACGATGGGGTAGCACAGGTCGATCAGCGACACCAGCAGCGCGCAGCAGATGTCCAGAATGAACAGCTTCCGGTGCGGCTTGAAGAACGACAGGAAGATCGCAAAGCCGCTTTTTTTCTGATACTCTTTCGTTGTCATGGGTGGTACTCCGTTTCTTTACGCGCCGTGCTTGCTTTTTGATGCGGCGGCAGATATGATAGACAAAACAGAATGGGAGGCAGAATATGCCTGAGATCTTATATGCAGACGCGGCGGTCGCCGTCGTTGTGAAGCCCGCCGGCGTACTTTCACAGGGAGATGCGGAAGACGCCATGCCGGTTCTGCTGCAAAAGCGGCTCAGCGGCGCGATCTTTCCAGTACACCGGCTCGATCAGCCGACCGGCGGCGTGATGGTCTACGCCCGGACGCAGGATGCGGCGGCGAAGCTCTCCGCGCAGATGCAGTCGGAGGCGTTCGGCAAGGAATACCTCGCCGTGCTCGACGGCGCGCCGGAGCCGGCGGAAGGGGAGCTGAACGATCTGCTCTTTTTCGACCGGCAGAAGGGGAAAAGCGATGCCGTCCGGCGCAAACGCGCGGGCGTGAAGGATGCGCGGCTCGCCTACCGCGTGCTTGCGCAGGCGGAGGGGCTGACGCTGGTGCGCGTCAGACTGTTCACCGGCCGGACGCATCAGATCCGCGTCCAGTTTTCCTCACGCGGCTGGCCGCTCACCGGCGACGGCAAGTACGGCAGCCGGAATAACCGCTGCGCGCCTGCGCTCTGGTCGGCGGAGCTGCATTTTGCGCATCCCGTGACCGGCGAGACGCTGATCTTCCGGTCGCAGCCGCCGGAGGCTTATCCCTGGACGCTGTTTTCGCCGGATTCCCTGTAGAAGATCAGGGAATACCACGTCACAAGGTTTCCGTTGAAGAAATTCATGTCGAGCCGGTCGGCCAGCGCCGTGACCAGAATGCCGTAGCTCTCGACGCAGGGGAACATTTTTTCCGGGAAGCGGCACGGCGCGTCCGGCCATGCGCATTTTTCGCAGATGGCGCAGGACTCCGTCGAAAGGGCCATCGCGTCGCCTCCGCACGCCTGCTTCACCAGCGCCAGCACCTCGTGCGTCAGCGCCTCATGCGGTGCGCGGGTTCCGAGTGTCTCGTCGATGCTGGCGATGTCATGGACCTCCGCGATCGTGGAGATCACGAGCACCGACGGATAGGCCAGACAGCGCGCGCGGCACTCGTCCACCGTCCCGACGGCGGGCGGACAGGCCCAGCTTTTGTTGTACATCGGGCATTCCGTCTCGCAGATGCGGCGCACACGCTCCGTGAACGTCAGCTCCTCCGTTTTCAAAAATGTGTACTGATACAGCGGCAGCTCCGCAAGCTGCCGCTCAAGCTTTTCGCGGTCGATCTTCGCCGCCTCCTCATAATTCGTTTTTCCGTATGGATTCTGTGCCTGTTCATTTTACATGGCCCGGCGGCGTTTCGTCAAGCCCTCGCGGCAAAAGAAAGCCGATGCGCAGGCGAAGCGCACGCCCGCGCATCGCGCGATCCCGGCCGGAAGCGACACAAAGCGTGTCTTTTCCGGGAACTGAATATTTCTCCTTTCTTTGCAAACAATAGCTTTGCAGCCATACAGAGCAAATTGATACAGTATTGGAGGAAGCCACCATGAAGGCAACAGGAATCGTTAGAAGGATCGACGACCTTGGCCGCGTCGTGATCCCCAAGGAGATCCGCCGGACGCTGCGTATCCGCGAGGGCGACCCGTTGGAGATCTACACGGAGAAGGATGGAGAGGTCATTTTTAAAAAATACTCGCCGATGGGAGACCTGACCGATTTTGCGGCGCAGATCTGCGACTCCATCGGCAAGAACACCGGGCATATCGCCGTGGTCAGCGACCGCGACAGCATCATTGCCGTAGCCGGAGCGCCGCGGCGGGAGCTGATGGACAAGCGCTGCTCGCAGGAGCTGGAGCGGCTGATGGAGGCCCGGAAAATCTACCGCTACACCGACGGCGAAAGCCGCATCTACGTCTGCGATGGGCTGGAGCGCTATTTTCTGGGCGTTGCGGCGCCGATCCTGTCCGAAGGCGATCTGATGGGGTGCGTGATGCTGCTGCTGGAGCAGGGCAGCGCGCCGCTGACGGAGTCCGAACAGAAGCTGGTGCAGACCGTCGCGGGATTTCTCGGCCGGCAGATGGAAAACTGAACACAGAATGTCCCGGCGCAGAGCTTGGCTGCGCCGGGACATCTATATTATTTGTTTTGCCGCATTCGCTCAGCTGAGGCATTCGCTCAGGTACTGCGCGACGGCTGACGGCTCGATCCCGAGAACGAAGCCGAACTCGCCGTAGAGCATTTCCTCCGCCGTTTTCCAGCTGCGCATCTCCGTGGAATTGATGCTGCGCCGGAGGCTGGACAGGGCCTGCTGCTTCTGGTGGAAGGTCTTGCAGAGCTGAAGCAGGCGGTCACAGCGATGCTCACTGAGGATGGAGCGGTAATATTCGCCTGCCAGACGGCTGTTTTCCGGGACATCGCTGAGCGGGGGGAGCTGCCGGAGCGCCGGAAGAAGCGCGTCCAGCGCTTCACGGCTGATGACCCGCCGCATGGCGATCTTGCCGTCCACCGGGGCATAGATGGTGCCGCCGCGATAGTACGGCGTGAGCCGGTAATATTGCCGCGACTTGTCCAGACCGGCGACGTGCGGACAGCCGACCTCGTCCACGCGGCAGACGCCCTCATATCCATAGATCACATGATCCCCGACTGCGAACATAGCAGATTCTCCCTTCTTATCGTATTGCGTATCTCCATTATAGCAGAAAGCGGCGGGAAAATGTAATAGAAAAGTTGAAAGAATTGTGAAAAACTTTTTTGGGCGAAAAAACGAAAATCCATGAAAAACGAACATTTGCAGGAAAACGGCCCCCGGAATGCTTCCGGGGGCCGCGCCTGTTTTTGCGATTCGGAGGCTCAGCCGGTGATCTGCGCCAGAATGGCGGCGTAGGTCTCGTCGGCCAGCGGAAGTGCGCGCGACAGAAGCGCCTGTCCGCGCGCCCGGTAGTCCGCCGCCGCCGCGCGGTCCTTGAGGCTGCCGATGTTGATGCAGACGTTGAGCCATGCGCCGCAGATCGCGGCCCGCAGGCTCAGAACGGCGCAGCCGAGGTCGCTGGCGGCGCTGGCGTTGCTTTTTCCGGCCAGCTGCGCGGCCAGCTCCAGCGCCTCTGCGGCCAGCTCCATCATTTCAAACGGAGACTGCGTGCAGCGCAGAAGTCCCTTCTGGATGGCCTCGGAGCGGCGGGCCTTTTCCTCGTCTGTGGCCTTCGGCAGGGCATAGGCGGCAGAAACGGCGCAGAACGCCTCCGTGTCAAGGTCGATGACCTCCAGAAAACGCGCCTGAAGCGCGGAGGCGCGCCGGCGGACGGCATCCGTCTGCGCTTCCCACTCGGCGTAGGCTTTTTTTCCGGCGGTCAGCGCGCAGACCATGGCGGTCAGCGCCGCGCCAAGCGCGCCCTCGAGCGCGGCGGTGGAGCCGCCGCCGGGAGCCGGAGCCTCGGAGGCGAGCACGTTTGTAAATTCGGTTACGTCCAGTTTACAGAGCTGCATAGCGACCCTCCGTTTATTCCATGCCGATCAGGTGATATTCCATCACCTGCTTGAAGCAGTCGAAGCCCTCGAGACGCAGATAATGCTCCGCGCAGTCGAGCAGCGCCTTTGCCGGGACGAGGCCGACGACCTCGCTGCCGACGATATAGGTGCCGTAGCGCTCAGCCATGGCGCGGATCTGCTCAAAGACCATCGGAAGGGTGGTCTTGTCCAGATCGACCATGTTCATGGAGACCTGCGCCTGATTGCGTTCCTCGATATAGAAGCCCATGGCCTTGCATGCCTGGAAGCCGCCGGTCGCCGCGCGGATGGAATGCGCGATCTTCTTGGCGACCTGCACGTCGGAGGTGGCCAGATTGACGTTGAAGGCCACGAGCGGCTTTCTTGCGCCGATGGCGATGATACCGGCGGTCGGATGGATGCGCCGTTCGCCGAAATCGGGCGCCCAGTCGGGCTGGAGCAGCTTCTCCGGCATCCCCTCGAACTGGCCCTTGCGTACCTCGGCAAGATTCCGGCGCTCGGGGCGGGTCGCGGCGTCCTCATAGAGGAAGGACGGAATTTGCAGCTCGTCCCAGACGCGCTGGCCGAGGCGGCGGGAAAGCTCGACGCATTCCTCGACGCTCATATGCATGGTCGGAACGAAGGGAATGACGTCGGTCGCGCCCATGCGCGAATGCTCGCCGGTGTGATGGTTCATATCGATCAGCTCGGCGGCCTTGCGGGTCAGCTGGAAAGCGGTCTCAAGCACGGCCTCCGGCGTACCGACCATGGTCAGGACGGTACGGTTGTGGCTGCCGTCGGACTGCGCGTCGAGCAGGGAGCAGCCGGGGACGCTCTTCGCCGTCTCTACAAGGGCCTGAAAGCCGGCGGGATCGCGGGCTTCGCTGAGGCTGAAATTCGGGATGCACTCTACAAGCTTCAACATGTCGGATTCCTCCATTGATCGTATTTTGAAATTCTGAGCTTACCGGAAGTCCGGCAGCATCTCATGGACGATATTTTGCAGCGCACCGCTGCGCACCAGCCGCTCCACGCTCTGGATGTCGGGCTGGATCTCGCGGTCGGTCTCATAGAAGGCGACCTCACGGCGGACGGCATCGTAGACTGCCTGAAGCACGGGCGAAAGACCCTGCCCGAAGCTGCCCTCGCGGCGGCGGATATCGACGGCCTGACAGGCGGTCAGAAGCTCGAACGCCAGCACGGAGAGCGTATTTTGCAGGATCCAGCCTGCCTTGCGCGCGGCGGTCGTACCCATGGAGACGATATCCTCCTGATTGGCGGAGGAGGGGATGGAATCGACGCTGGCCGGGTGCGCCAGCACCTTATTTTCCGACACCATCGAGGCGGCGGAATACTGCACGATCATAAAGCCGCTGTTGACACCGCCGTTGGTCGTCAGGAACGGCGTCAGGCCGTTGGAAAGCGCGGCGTTGACCATGCGCTCGATGCGGCGTTCGGACACGTCCGCCAGCTCCGCGCAGGCAATGCCGAGGAAATCAAACGGGAGCGCCATCGGCTCGCCGTGGAAGTTGCCGCCGGAAATAACGGCCTCGTCCTCGCAGAACAGCAGGGGATTGTCGGTGACGGCGTTCAGCTCGATGTCCACGCGGGACTTGATGTAGTCCAGAGAATCACGGATCGCACCGTGGATCTGCGGGATGCAGCGGAGCGCATAGGCGTCCTGCACGCGCGCACCCTGACTTCTTTGTGTGATCTCAGAGCCTTCGGTCAGCAGACGGAAGTTGCGCGCGACGAGGATCTGACCGGCGTGGCCGCGGACGGTATGCATCCGCTCCTGGAAAGCGTCCAGCTGGCCGGTGAGGGCGGTGAAGGACAGCGCGCCGGTGATGTCCGCAAGCTCTGCGGCCAGCAGCGTGTCATAGAGATTCAGCGCGCCGACGCTCGTCATGGCGCAGGTGCCGTTGGTGATGCCGAGGCCCTCCTTGCAGACGAGCGTTTCCAGAACGGGAATGCCCGCCTCGCGCATGGCCTGCGCGCCGGGGAGGCGCTGGCCGTTGAAGAACGCTTCGCCGCGTCCGAGCAGCACAAGGCCCATATGCGACAGCGGGGCCAGATCGCCGGATGCGCCCAGAGAGCCTTTCTGCGGGATCACGGGCGTCACGCCGCGATTGAGCATCGAGACGAGCATCTCCACCAGCAGCGGCCGCACACCGCTGACGCCAATACAGAGCGCGTTTGCGCGGAGCAGCATGATCCCGCGCACGACCTCCTCAGAATACGGGTCGCCGGTGCCGGTGCAGTGGCTGAGGATGAGATTCGTCGAGAGCTGGTTGCTCAGCTCCTCCGGCACGGCGACGGAGGAAAAATCTCCGAAGCCGGTCGTGATGCCGTAGGCGACCCGCTTCTCCGCCGCGATTTTTTCCGCCAGCGCGCGGGAGGCGCGCATCGCCTCCATGGCGCAGGGCGCAATTGTGACCTCTGCGCGGCAGCGGCAGACGGCGACCAGCTGCTCCAGCGTCAGATCATGGCCGGTGAGTGTAACGGTATGGATGGTGTTGGGATCCTGCATGGCTTCCGCTCCTTTTGATGCCCGGACGCGAACCGGCCCGGACGGAAATGTTGCTTATCTGTATCATACCCTGAATTCGAAACATTTTCAACAAAAAACTTTGGACTTTCTAGACAAAAATTGTGTATTTACTCATTAATTCTCTAACAAAGCACCACAACGCTTCGCTATCGGAATAAAACAGAAGCCGCTGGAGGATCCCGGCGGCTCTGGTGTCCAGGGTGTATTCTTTCAACTCATGATGTGACCGGCAGCGAGGGATTTTTGCGTTGAGCAAGACATTTTTTCGCGGGAATACTGACGTATTTCGAGGAAAAATGACGCGGCACACCGCAAAAAGACCCGCTGTCCGGGCGCGTTGAGAGTTGGAAGAATACACCCTAGAAATTTGAAATGTGGCGCGGCTCAGACGGGCCTTCCGCGCTTGACGACGCAGCGGGCCAGATTCCGGCCCATCCGGTAGCAGAGATAATCCAGATCGGGCGCGTCCCAGATCACGAGATCGGCCTGCTTGCCCGGCTCGAGCGAGCCGATGCGCCCGGCGAGGCCGATGGCCGCCGCCGCGTTCAGCGTCACGGCGGTCAGCACCTCCTCCGGCGTCAGCCGGTAACGCAGACAGCCGAGATTCATGACGAATTGCAGATTTGCGCTGGGACAGGAGCCGGGGTTGAAGTCGGAGGCCATCGCCACGGCGACGCCGGACGCGACCATCTGCCGCGCGGGCGCGTAGGTGGAGCCAAGGTAGAAGCTCGTCGCCGGGAGCAGGCAGGCAATGACGCCGCCCTTTGCCAGCGCTTCGATGCCCTCCGGCGGGCAGACGATCAGATGCTCGGCGGAGATCGCGCCAAGCTCGCCCGCGAGAACGGAGCCGCCGACCGGCTCGATCTCGTCGGCGTGGATCTTGGGGATCAGGCCACAGCGCCGCGCACAGGTCAGGATCACGCGGCTCTCCTCGGCGGAAAACACGCCCTTTTCGCAGAATACGTCGCAGAAGCGGGCGAGGCCGTCCTGCGCGGCGGCGGGGATCATTTCCTCGCACAAAAGCCGCAGATAGCCCGCGCGGTCGTTCCGGTATTCCGCCGGGACGGCGTGCGCGCCCATGAAGGTCGGCACCAGCTCGACCGGCTGGAGCGGCTGGAGCCGCCGGATTGCGCGCAGCTGCTTCAGCTCCTGTTCGGTGGCGAGGCCGTAGCCGCTCTTGATCTCGCAGGTCGTCGTGCCCCAGCGGAGCATCGTTTCCAGCTCCGGCAGCGCCTTCTGCACGAGCGCCGCTTCACTCGCGGCGCGGGTGGCCTCAACGGTGGACAGAATGCCGCCGCCGCGCGCCAGAATTTCGAGGTAGCTCACGCCGTGCAGCTTGAGCCCCAGCTCATTCTGACGCCAGCCGCCGAAGATCAGATGCGTGTGCGCGTCCACAAGGCCCGGCGTGACCAGGCAGCCCTGTGCGTCAAGCACCTGTGCCGTGCCGCAGCCGGGAGGCGCGCCGGTGCCGGAGGCGGCGATCACGCCGTCCTCGGCAAGGAGCCATGCGTTTTTGGTCATGGAGATCTCGCCCTGCGCCGGACCGCGCCGGGCCTCGTGACCGGCGGGCGTGGCAAGCAGGCCGATGTTCTGGATCAGCAGGCGTTCCATAGCGGCGCTCCTTTACTTTCGGATGGAGGCGGCGGCCTCCGCGACGACGGCGTCATCGGCGAGATAGGGCAGGGTGATGTGGCTGCTGCCCGCGTTTTCGAGATTGTATTCGGCGGCGGTGGTAAGTGCGTTTTCATTGCGCGCCCATGCGCGGCGTGAAACGCCGACCATCGTATCCCACGGCATGGCCATCCGCAGAATGGTGTCCACGCGCTCGGAGCCGTCGAGCACCATGCCGAAGCCGCCGTTGATGGCGCGGCCGATGCCGGTGCCGCCGCCGTTGTGCAGCGCGATCAGGCTCATGCCGCGCGCGGCGTTTCCGGCGAAGCACTGCGCCGCCATGTCGGCCATGATGTTCGAGCCGTCCTTGATGTTGGAGGTCTCGCGGAACGGAGAATCCGTGCCGCCGGTGTCATGGTGGTCGCGGCCGAGCATGACGGGGCCGATCTCCCCGCGGCGGACCATATCGTTGAATTTCAGGGCGAGGTTCATCCGGCCCATCGCGTCCTGATACAGGATGCGGCACTGCGTGCCGACGACCAGCCGGTTCTTCCCGGCGTCGCGCACCCAGACATAGTTGTCATAGTCCTGATAGCGGCGGTTGTGCGCCAGAATGTATTCCGCGGCGGCTGCGTCGGTCTTGGCAAGATCCTCCTCGCGCCGGGACAGGCAGCACCAGCGGAACGGGCCGTAGCCGTAGTCAAACAGGCACGGGCCGAGGATATCCTCGACGTAGGACGGGAACACAAAGCCGTCGAGATCGTTTTCTCCGTTCTTGCAGACCTCCTTCACGCCGGCGTCATAGACGGCCTTGAGGAAGCTGTTGCCATAGTCGAAGAAATAGGTGCCGCGCGCGTGGAGACGGCAGATCAGCTCGTAATGACGGCGCAGAGAGCGGTCTACCAGCCTGCGGAAGCCCTCCGGATCCTCGTCCAGCATCCGCGTGCGCTCGGCGAACGTCAGACCCTGCGGGCAGTAGCCGCCGTCATACGGAACGTGGCAGGAGGTCTGGTCGGAGAGCAGATCGACGTGGACGTTCTTTTCCAGAAGGTATTCCAGCAGGTCGACGACGTTTCCGTGATAGGCGATGGCGCACGGCTCCTTCTTCCGAAGCTTTTCCTGCGCGATGGCGAGAGCCTCGTCGAGCGAATCCGTCCGCTCACTGACCCAGCCCTGCGTATAGCGCGTTTCGATGCGCGAATCATCCACCTCCGCAAGGATGGAGACGGCTCCGGCAATCTCCGCGGCCTTGCCCTGTGCGCCGGACATGCCGCCGAGGCCCGCCGAGACGAACAGCCGTCCGGCGAGGTTGCCGCTTTCCGGGATGCCGAGCTTGAGACGGCCCGCGTTCAGGAGCGTGTTGAACGTGCCGTGGACGATGCCCTGCGGGCCGATGTACATCCAGCCTCCGGCGGTCATCTGGCCGTAGTTTGCGACGCCCAGCGCGGCGGCGCGGTTGAAATTCTGCTGATCGTCGAATGCGCCGACCATCAGTCCGTTCGTGATGATGCAGCGCGGCGCCAGCTTATGCGACCGGAACAGCCCGAGCGGGTGGCCGGACATGACGACCAGTGTCTGCTCGTCGGTCATGACCTCGAGATATTTGCGGATCAGACGGTACTGCATCCAGTTCTGGCAGACCTGTCCGGTCTCGCCGTAGGTGACAAGCTCATAGGGATAGAGCGCGACGTCGAAATCCAGATTGTTGTCGATCATCACCTGAAATGCCCTGGCTTCGATGCAGTTTCCGCGGTATTCGTCGATGGGCCTGCCGAAAAGGCGGCCCTCCGGGCGGAAGCGGTAGCCGTAAATACGGCCGTGCTCGTCCAGCTCCCGCGCGAATTCCTTCGCCATCTGCGCGTGGTGGTCGGGATGGATATAACGCAGCGCGTTGCGGATGGCAAGCGCCTTGTCGGCCTCAGTCAGATGGGATTCGCGGCGCGGTGCGCGGCGGCAGCCCGGAACGAAGGCCGGATATTCCGGAAGCTCGTAGTCGAGACGGATGGTCATGGCCTGCTGAATTGCCTGGTTCATGCTTCGGTTCCTTCTTTCTGATAAGATCTGGGGTCCTGCGCGTCCGCCGGGGCGGACGGGGTTTCTGATTCCATTATATCCGATGGCGCCGCAAAAAGATATTGGGCAATACCGCCCAATTCCGGGCGGACATTTTGCGCCGTCTCACCATGAAACGCGCCGGAAAGCGCGAAATCGGGCGGAAAAGAGGAATCGCAGACGCGGAAAAAGCAGATCCGCGAAGTGTCCCGGCGCGGAAAAAGCCCGCAGGCTCCGGCAGGAGCTGCGGGCAGAAGGAAAGGCATATTTGCGGAGACTCATTGCAGGCCGTCGTTTTCCGGCAGCTTCTGCGGAACGATGGACTGGGCGAGGGGACTCGTCTCCCGAAGGGGGCGGAGCGTTGCGCCTGCGCGGTCGAGCTGCGAAAGCACCTCGGCGGTGCCGTCGGTGCAGACCAGAAGGTGCGTTTCCGCGCCGTCCGTCAGAAGCTCCTCGAGCGGGGGCTGCTCCTCGGGACGAATGAAAATGGCGTAGCCTATACAGTCCTCCGTCTGCGCGGCGGTCAGCAGCGCACAGAGCGTTTTGCGGCGCAGCACACGGAACAGCGCTTCGTTTGCGCGTCCCAGCTCGGCGGCGGGATCCTCACAGCCGTCCGGGACGGTGAGCCCGATGGTATGACCAGCGGCATAGAGGCTGCGCACAAGCTCCGGGAACGCCTCAATCTCGTCTCCGGTCAGGAAGAACGCCGCGCGCTGCCCGGCGCTCTCCAGCGCGGCAGCGGAGGCCTCCATGGAGGCGGCGTCCTCAATGGCCAGACAGAAGGAGCCGGAGACGTGCGGCTCCTCTTCCCCGGGCGGGTCCTCCTCGCCGCCGTTCGTGTTCGGAACGGATGGCGTGCCGGAGCCGTACTGCTCGGCCAGATAGGTGATGAGATTTTCCGCCTTTTCCACGAACATGGCGTCGTCATAGACCTCGCTGCCGGTCGTGAAGCGCAGGATGGGGTAGCCCTCGGCGCTGTTGAGCGTCGTTACGGAGAGACCGAAATGGCTGGTGCAGAAATAGAGCGGGAGATAGATCGTTCCGTTTTTGGAGACGGTAGAAATATTGGAGGAATTCTTGTCCTCGTCGGTCACGGTGCCGTTCGCCAGATTGAATATCAGCCGCGCACCGCTCCGGAACAGCACGAGCGTCTGCCCGGAGGCGTTGTAGGACGGAGTGACGCCGCCCGGCGCCGCCTCGAATACGGAGGACGGGACATAGAGCGTGCTGCCGGAGAAAAACGGGGACATGCTCGACGGGAGCGTCAGCGGGACGGAATCGTCCACCGCGACAAAATAGATATCCGCTGCGGCGGCCTGCGGCGAGACGAGCGCCAGACACAGCAGCACGGACAGCAGGATCGACAGAAGCCTTTTGCGCATGAAAACGCCGCCTTTCCGTAGTTTGATAACTCAGTATACCATAAAATTTTGCGTCCGGCAAGACGGGTGCTTGCAGAGGCGGCGTGCGCTATGGTAAAATAAAAAAAATTGCGGCGGGAGGCGGCATTATGCGGCGGATCGAAAAGGAAAATTATTATCTGGACATTGCGCAGACAGTCCTGGAGCGCTCGACGTGCCTGCGCAGGCGCTACGGCGCGATCATCGTCCGCAACGACGAGATCGTGGCCACCGGCTATAACGGCGCGCCGCGCGGCCGAAAAAACTGCTCCGATCTGGGCCTCTGCGTCCGCGAGCAGATGTGCGTCCCGCGTGGAGAACGCTATGAGCTTTGCCGCAGCGTCCACGCCGAGGCGAACGCCATCATCTCTGCGTCCCGGAACGAGTGCATCGGCGGGACGATCTATCTGGTCGGCGAGGACGCCAAGAACGGCGCGATCTTGTCCGACGCGACCTCCTGCTCGATGTGCAGACGACTGATTATCAACGCGGGCCTCGAGCGCGTGGTCATCCGCATGACGCCCTCCGAATATACGGTCGTGCAGGTGCAGGACTGGATCGATCAGGACGATTCCATTGCGGAGATCGAGCTGGACGGCGTTTAAGCGCCGGAAAATCAGGCGATACTTTTCAGAGAACATTTGAAATGTATCTGAAAGGGAGGCTTCGCTATGGTAAAGGGGATCACAAGGCAGGCGGTCGTGGTGCGGACGCCTGACCCGGAGCTGTTCGAGCAGGCGATTTTCATTGTGCGCTGCGAGGTCAGGGACGGCGTCAGTCAGGAGGATATCCTGCGGCAGGCACAGCAGGAGGCCGGGCGGTATGTGGCCGGAAGGACCGGCGGAGGCCGCTGGAGCGGCAAGCTCACGGTGCGGCTCAGCTGGCTCCTGACCGGCGCGGCGGCAGTCGGGCTTGCATGGCTGCTGACGGCGCTGCTTTGAGGCAGCGCCTGCGAGCGGGCTGCTCCTATCCTGCGCGAGGATGGGAACGTTACAAGGAGCGCGCCTTTGCGGGAGCGCATTGCCGCAGAGACGGCGATCATGAAAAACGAATGCCGCCGCACATTTTGTGCGGCGGCATTTCTGCCCGTCAAAATACTCGCAGCATTCCGCTGAGCGCGGCGGAATAAAATGCTGTTTCGTTTTCCCTGGGCATTTGTGAGCTTATGAGAGGGGCCAGCGGGGGATCTTATTCGACGCCTGCCGGAAGCGGACGCCGCAGGCGGGGTCCGCCTGATAGATCACGATCACGCTGCCGTCTGCCTCCTTTGGGAAGGTCAGACCCGAGAACTGCGGGGGATCATTCCACTGCGACGGATACATCGCCTTGCCGGCCTCAAAGGCGACCATAATGACCACATCCTTCTTCGGGTAGATCGACGGCATCTTGTCGTAATAATCCTCCAGCCGGTCGAGCACCGTCACCGGCGCGTGGAAATTGTTGTAATGACCGCCGCTGCAATACTGCGTGAAGTCGAAGACGTAATACTTTCCGCCGGTCATTACCCAGCTGATCGTATGATTGCCGCCGCCGACCCAGCGGAGCGTGCCGACCTTGTCATAATCCCCCTCCAGCAGATAGCTGACGGTGTTGGCGTAGCCGCCGCAGCAGCAGCCGTAGTTCTGGCGCAGCTGATCGTCGCCCGGCGCATCGTAGCCCCAGTCGTCATACCACGGGGTAAAGACGCCCGGAGCATTGTAGCCGAAGCGTGCAGCGATCATGTATTGCAGCACGTCGCCCACGGTCTTGACGCTCTCGGCAATTTTTTCCGGCTCCTGTCCGACCAGCGCTTTGGCCTGTTCATAGCTGAGCGTCGTATTGCCGATGGCATCGGGCATACCGTAGCTGGAGATACGCAGCGACGGCGCCTGACGCTCCCAGCGCTCCGCCTCCGCGCGGGCTTTTTCCGCCTGTTCGCGCTGATATTCAGCCAGCGCCTCCGCATTGGCCTGATAGAGCACCTGCGCATTTGTGGGCGTCACGAACAAGACGCTTTCCGGCTCCGCCTCGTAGCGCAGCCGGATGGGCGTGGTCGTCAGCGGCAGCGCCGCCATCATCAGCAGCCGCACCTTACCGCCGTCTCCGGAAACCAGAGCGTCCTTGACGACCGCGAGGCTGCTTGCCCGGATGGTGTGCGCGCGGCAGCAGGCATAGCCGGTGCTCGGCTGATGATCATTGGGGTCGGTGATGTAGTACCAGCTGCCCGTTTTGACATAATTGAAGGAGATATAGAGATAATCCCAGCCCGGATCATCGGTTTGCACGGCGCAGTAGAGCGTTCCGACCTCGTCATAGTCGCCCTCAAGCAGCAGATTCAGCGTGGTGGACAGGCCAAGCCAGTCCTGAGCCTTTTGTGCGGTGCTGTTTGCGGGCGATAGAAGCCCGTTGATGCCGGTTGTCGAATACCCCTCCTGCGCGAGCCAGATGTAGGCGTCGGCCAGCGTCGTGATGGTATTTGCCGCAGTCTTTATGCTTGCGTCGCGCAGCTTTTCAAGCTGTGCGGAGGAAAGGCGGGCGGCTCCGGTCTCGGCGGGCACCGCACCGGAGGCATCGACCGTAAAGCTGCCGTCAGCCTCCTCTGAGGCTGTCAGCGGCGTGACCGGGAACGAGGCAGCGAGCGCCTGCTTTTCCTCGGACAGGCCGAGCGTCTGGTAAAGCTTCTGATCGCTGTCCCTGCAGGCAATGTTCAGCGCGTTGCAGGAGATCAGCGCCACGTCTCCGCGCAGAAAGCGCGTGGTCTGCGCATGGTAGCGCCCGGCTGTCAGCCCGAGCCGGTCCGTCAGCTCCCATGCACGGCTCCAGACGAAGTCCTCGCCGCTCCGGTAGCCGAGGGCGCGCAGCACGAACGTCAGGTACTGCGCCGCCGTCACCGTTTCCTTACCGCCGAAGCGGTCGCTGCCGGTGCCGTTTGTCAGCTGGTTTGCGTAGGCGTAGCCGACATATGGCGCGGCCCACGGCTCCAGATCGGTGAACGGCGTCGTCCACGCGCCGTTTTTCGCTTCGTCCTCCTTACCGAGCAGGCGGACGAGCATTGTGACGGCCTCAAAGCGCGTCGGCGCGCGGTCAAGCTCGAATTTCGGGCTTCCGTCGGCATAGGTGCCCGTCCCGTTGAACAGCCCGAGCTGATAGAGCGATTCCGCCGCGCACTGCGCGTCCGGTTCGCCGGCCAGCGCCGTCACGGAAAGCCCGAGCAGCATTGCCGCCGCCAGCAGCAGGCATAGAATCCGTCTTTTCATTTCTTTTTCCTCATTTTTGTTTTATTCAGCCGCATCGCTCTGCGGCTCGTCCGGGACGGCGATCTCCTTGATGGTGAATTCGTTTCCCTGAATGAGCCATGTTTCGCCGCTTCCGCAGTAGGGGCAGGTCTTGCCCTGCGGGACGGTCGGATAGTCCTGCCCGCAGGCGCCGCAGTGGGTCACGGCGGGAATGCGCTCGATCTCGAGCGCGCAGCCGCTCAAAAGCGGCGTGCGTTTACAGTTCCAGTTCCAGACGTCGGTCAGATATTCCGGCACGACCGTGGATACCTCGCCGATCTCCAATGTGACGCGCGAGATGCGCGTCACATGGTTTTCCTCTGCGATCCTTGCGAGACTGTCGGCAATGTGGAACACCACGCCAAGCTCGTGCATGGCTCAGCCCTTTCCGCCGCGCAGGCTCTCGCCCAGCCGCTTTCCGGCCATGGAGGCGATGCCCTTGAGCTTGTCCTCGGCCTTCATCATGGTCGAGCATTCGGGGTGGTCACGCTTGAGATGGATGGCGTCAAAGACGCACTTCGTCGTACACACGCCGCAGCCGATGCACTTGTTGGGATCGACCCAGCTCGCGCCGCAGCCGAGGCAGCGCGCCGTCTCGATCTGCACCTGCTCGGGCGTGAGCGTCATGCGCGCATCCCGGAACGAGTGCGGCTCGATCGCGGGATCGACGGCCTCAGACTGCCGCGCGGCGTGATCGTAGCAGTTGACGGAGAAATTCTCCTTGTCGAGCATGATGAAGTCGCGGCGGTTGCGGCCGATCTTCAGATCGGCGCCCTTGTGGACATAGCGGTGCAGCGACTCGGCGGCGCACTTGCCCTCTTCGATGGCGTCGATGACGAACTTCGGGCCGTGGTATACGTCGCCGCCGACGAAGATATCCTCCTCCGCCGTCTGATAGGTCAGCGGATCGGCCACGGGGTAATTGCCGCGGTGATATTCGACCTTCGTGTCCTTCAGCAGGCCGCCCCATTCGATGGCCTGACCGATGGCGAATACGACGTGATCCGCCGGAAGCGTGATCGTCTCGTTTTCGTCGTAGACCGGCGCGAATTTGCCCGTCTCCGGGTCGATGGTGCGCAGGCACTTTTTGAACACGACCGCCGTCACATGGCCGTTTTCATTTTTAAGAAGCTCCTTCGGGCCCCAGCCGGCGCAGATCTCGATGCGCTCATCCTCGGCCTCCGCGATCTCGTCTGCGGCGGCGGGCATGGTCTCGCGCGATTCCAGACAGACCATCGAGACCTTCGACGCGCCGAAGCGCACTGCCGTGCGCGCGCAGTCCACGGCGACGTTGCCGCCGCCGACCACCACGACGCTTCCCTCCATGCGCTGCGTTTCATCGGCCAGCGCCTCGTGCAGGAAATGCACCGCGATGTCGGTGCCCTCCGCGTCCTCGCCGGGAACGCCGGGGAGGCGTCCGCCCTGACAGCCGATGGCAACATAGAACGCCAGATAGCCCTGCTCACGCAGCTGCGGGATGGTCACATCCCTGCCGACCTCGACACCGCAGCGGAATTCCACGCCCAGCTCACGCAGGACCTGAATTTCCGCGTCGATGATATCCTTTTCCAGCTTGAACGACGGGATGCCGTAGGTCATCATGCCGCCCGGACGCGCGGACTTTTCAAAGACCGTCGGCTTATAGCCGCGCGTGGCCAGATAGTAGGCCGCGGACAGGCCCGCCGGGCCTGCGCCGATGATGGCGATCTTCTGCTCCCAGCCGGTCAGACGGCTGGACGCCACGACGACGGGCGGGATATAGCGCGTTTCCGCGTGAAGATCCTGCTCGGCGAGGAATTTCTTGACCGCGTCGATGGAGACGGCCTGATCGATGGTCCCGCGCGTGCAGGCTTCCTCGCAGCGCCTGTTGCAGATGCGGCCGCAGACGGCAGGGAAGGGATTGTCCTTCTTGATGAGCGCCAGCGCCTCCTGATATTTGCCCTGCGCGGCCAGCTTCAGATAGCCCTGTACGGCGACATGCGCCGGGCAGGCCGTCTTGCACGGCGCGGTGCCCTTGTCGTAGCAGTTTTTGCGGTTGTTGTCGCGGTAGTCGGGATCCCAGTGCTCTTCGCCCCATTTGAGGCCGTGCGGCAGCTCGTGCTTCGGATATTCCACGGTGTTTCCGTGCTTGTCGCAGAGCTTCTGGCCAAGGCGTACCGCGCCCGCCGGGCAGTATTCCACGCACTTGCCGCAGGCGACGCACTTTGCGCGGTCAACCTCCGCCGTATAGGCGCTGCGGGAAAGATTTGGCGTGTTGAACAGCTGGGAGGTGCGCAGCGCGTTGCAGATATTCACATTGCAGTTGCAGATGCCGAAGATTTTGTTCTCACCGTCGATGTTCGTGATCTGATGGACAAAGCCGTTGTCCTCGGCGGCCTTGAGAATGTGCAGCGCCTCTTCGTAGGTGATGTCGTGGCCCTTGCCCGTCTCGCGGCAGTAATCGGCGAAATCGCCCACGCCGATGCACCAGCACATATTGTCGTCGGCACAGCCCTCGCCCATGACGGCGCGGCTCGTGCGGCAGGAGCACTGGCCGACTCCGATGTGCCCCTCATATTTTTTCAGCCAGTAGGACAGATGCTCGATGTCGAGCGTCTGGTTTTCCATCGAAATGGCCTTTTCGACCGGAATGACGTGCATGCCCACGCCGCCACCGCCCGGCGGCAGCAGATGGGTCTTGCCCGCCAGCGGCACATAGGTCATGCGCTCGAAGAATTTGGCCAGCTCCGGATGCGCCTCCAGACGGGGATTCCGGCCGGAAAGCTCCTTGTCCTCCTCCATGTTGAACAGCTCCGCGCTGCCGGGAACGAACATCGGCAGGATGTAGCGCCGCTCCGACTGCGGCGCGGTGCGGCCGTTATGGTCGTAGTGGTAGCCATAGTCGTATTCCAGAAGCCCGATGTAGCTCATCTGGTCAAGCAGCTCCTGAAAATGCGGCTTCTGCTCGTCCGTGACCTTGTTCATTTTCCAAAGCTCCGCCACGGTGTAGGGCGTGCGCAGCTTCATGGACAGCGCGATGTCCGCCATTTCGTCGGTCACGACGCCCGCAAGGCCCCAGTATTCCGGATCGTCGGAGGTGATCTTGCCGAGCTTGTGGTCGATCACGTCGGTGATCTTTTTGCCAAGTTTGAGGATTTTTTCGCGCGGTGCAGCGTCGCCCCTGGCCGGGGCGTTCAGGGAGCGTTCTCTGAGTTCCTTGTCGATCATACTCTTGTCTCCTTCATCTTCTCTTTCTGCATCCGGATCTGCGCACAGAGCCAGTCCGCCAGCGCTTCCACGCCGTCGCCGGTCTTTGCGGAGATGGGGAATATTTTCATGTCCGGGTTGCGCCGGTGCGCAAACTCCGTCACCTTTTCAAGGTCAAAATCAAAATACGGCAGCACGTCGGTCTTGTTGACGATCATCGCGCCGCAGCGCTGGAAGATCAGCGGATATTTGAGCGGCTTGTCGTGGCCCTCCGGGACGGAGAGGATCATCAGATCCAGATGTGCGCCGGTGTCAAATTCCGCCGGACAGACCAGATTGCCCACGTTTTCCAGAATGACGAGATCCAGCCCCTCCGTCCCGAGCTGGCGAAGGCCCTCGCCGGTCATGGCCGCGTCGAGATGGCACATGCCGCCGGTGTGGAGCTGAATGACGCGCGCGCCGGTGTGCGATATGGTGTCGGCGTCCACGTCGGAGTCGATGTCGGCCTCCATCACGCCCACGCGGAGCGTTTTTTGCAGCAGCGGGATCAGGCGCGTCAGCGTCGTCGTTTTCCCGGAGCCGGGAGAGGACATGAGGTTGATTAAAAAGACGCCTTCGGCGTTCAGCGTCTCGCGCAGGCGGGCCGCCTCTGCGTCGTTGTCGGCAAAGACGCTCTGCTTGACTTCAATGACCCGGTAGAGATCCATAGGCCGCCTCCTGTTTCGTGATATTGCATAAAAATTGTATCACGTCCGGCGTGCGTTTGCAAGGTTAGTGTCGAATAACCGCAAAAACCGCAGCCGGAGGGCCGCGCACCGGCGCGGCTCCGTCGGAGCGCCGCCGTCAAAGATGCGGACATGAAATTTGCGGCACAAAACCGTGCGCGGATTGCTTTTTCGCCTTGACAAACGGGAAAAAACGGCATATCATGAATCCGTGAGACGCGGACAAAAATCAAAATAATCCGCGCTATACGGACAAATGTATACAGGAACGCATAAGCGGCAGCGCAGGCCCCGGCGCAGTGCTGCGGCCCATAAAGAAAAAATGGAGGGATGTTGCTTTGAAAGAAATGATGGACGCGATCGTCAAGAGCACGGCAGGCCCCGGCCTTGAATTACAGCAGGTTCCCGTTCCCAAGCCCGGCCCCGGTGAGGTCCTCATCAAGATCCACAAGACCGCCATCTGCGGCACGGACGTACATATTTATAACTGGGATCCATGGGCGCAGCAGCACATCAAGCCGCCCATGACCATCGGCCATGAATACGTCGGCGAGATCGCCGAGCTTGGCGCGGGCGTCACCGGACTGCACGTCGGCCAGCGCGTTTCCGGCGAGGGCCACATCACCTGTCACCGCTGCCGTAACTGCCACAGCGGCAACATCCAGTGGTGCAAGGACACCGTCGGCGTCGGCGTGGACCGCGACGGCGCGTTTGCGGAATACGTCTGCATCCCGCAGACCAACGTCATCATCATCGATGAAAGCCTGCCGGAGGACGTGGTCGCGTTCTTCGACGCCTTCGGCAACGCCACCCACACGGCGCTCATGTTCCCGCTGATCGGCGAGGACGTGCTCATCACCGGCGCAGGCCCCATCGGCATCATCGCCGCCGGTATCTGCAAATTCGCCGGCGCACGCCGCGTCATTATCACCGATCTCAACGACTACCGCCTCGACCTCGCCCGGAAGATGGGCGTGGACGCCGCCGTCAACACCGCGCGGGAGGATCTGCACGAGGTCATGCACCAGCAGGGCCTGACCGAGGGCTTCGACGTGGGCCTTGAAATGTCCGGCAGCGCGCAGGCGTTCCATCAAATGATCTCCGTCATGCGCAACGGCGGCAAGATCTCCCTGCTTGGCCTCGGCAGCAAGCCCATTGAGGTCGATATGAACACCATCATCTGGAAGGGCCTGACGCTTCAGGGCATCTACGGCCGGAAGATGGACAACTGGCACCAGATGTCCTACATGGTGCAGGGCGGTCTCGACCTGACGCCGGTCATCACGCATCGCTTCCACTATACGGACTTCGAGAAGGGCTTTGCCGCCATGAACAGCGGAAGATCCGGCAAGGTCGTACTGGACTGGACAAAATAAGTAAGGAGGAGCACCCATGAAAACTGCACTGAAGGCTTTTGAACAGGAGCTTGACGCCATCCGCGAGGCTGGAACGTGGCGTGAAGAGCGCATCATCACCACACCGCAGTATTCCCGCATCGACACCACCGCCAAAAAGGGCGTCGTAAACCTCTGCGCCAACAATTATCTCGGCCTTTCGACCCATCCCGCGCTGATCGAAGCTGCGAAGGAAAGCTATGACCGCTGGGGCTTCGGCCTTTCGTCCGTCCGCTTCATCTGCGGCACGCAGGAAATTCATAAGGAGCTGGAGCGCCGGATCGCCAATTTCGTCGGTACGGACGACGCCATCCTCTATTCCTCCTGCTTCGACGCCAACGGCGGCCTGTTCGAGACGCTGCTCGGCCCGGAGGACGCCGTCATTTCCGACGAGCTGAACCACGCCTCCATCATCGACGGCGTGCGTCTCTGCAAGGCGAAGCGCTTCCGCTATAAGAACAACAATATGGACGATCTGCGCGCCCAGCTCGAGGCGGCCCGCGCAGCCGGCTGCAAGAAAATTCTCATTGCCACCGACGGCGTGTTCTCCATGGACGGCTATATCGCCAACCTGAAGGCCATCTGCGACCTTGCGGATGAATTCGACGCGCTGACGATGGTGGACGACAGCCACGCCGTCGGCTTCATGGGCGAGCATGGCCGCGGCACGGCGGAATACTGCGGCGTCATGGGCCGGGTGGACATCATCACCGGCACCTTCGGTAAGGCCATGGGCGGCGCCTCCGGCGGCTACACTGCGGCCCGTCAGCCCATCGTCGATCTGCTGCGGCAGCGTTCCCGTCCCTATCTCTTCTCCAATACGCTGGCGCCCGCCATCTGCGCAGCAACGCTGCGCACCATCGATCTGCTTGAGCAGTCCACCGAGCTGCGCGACCGCGTCCATGCCAACGCGCGCTATTTCCGCGCGGAGATGGAAAAGCATGGCTTCGACCTGCTACCCGGTGAGCATCCGATCGTTCCGGTCATGCTCTACGATCCGCGCACGGCGCAGGAATTCGCGCGCCGGATGCTCGAGAAGGGCGTCTATGTCGTCGGCTTCTGCTATCCGGTCGTCCCGAAGGGCCGCGACCGCATCCGCACACAGATCTCCGCCGGTCATACGAAGGAGGATCTGGATCTTGCCGTCCGCTGCTTCGCAGAGGTCAAGCAGGAAATGGGCCTCTGAGCGTGTCAAAAACAGAGGGGCCGCGTTCGTAAGAACGCGGCCCCTGTTTTCTTTGCTGCCTGTCAATTTTTGCGGGCAGAGGCTGTGCCGCCCGCCCTATGGGCGCGTTGGCTGCGGGCAGGAATAAGCGCCATCGACAGGTATTGCTTGCCATTCCCGCCCGGGCGGGGTATAATGACCTGGATATACCGCAAAGGAAGTGCTTTTATGACACAGCTGCTCCTGCACCTTTTCGTGAAAAACTATCAGGACACCGGCGACCCTGAGGTACGCGGGCAGTATGGCCGTCTGGCCGGGCTGACCGGCATTGCGGTCAACGTGCTGCTCTGCGCCGGGAAATTCCTTGCAGGGCTTCTTTCGGGGAGCGTCGCCATTCTGGCCGACGCCGTCAACAATCTGTCCGATGCGGCCAGCTCCGTCGTGACGCTGCTGGGCTTCCGTCTGGCCGCAAAGCCCGCCGACGACGCCCATCCCTACGGCTATCACCGCGCGGAGTATCTCGCGGGGCTGAGCGTTGCGGCGCTGATCCTCGTGATCGCGGTGGAGCTGTTCAAAAGCTCACTCAAGCGCATCCTTGCACCGGAGACAGTTGCCTTTACAGCGGTTGGCGCGGCGATCCTGGTCGTATCCATCGCCGCCAAGCTGTGGCTGTGCCTCTTCTACCGGAGACTCGGCAGGGCCATCCGCTCCGAAGCGCTGACCGCGTCGGCGGCGGATTCACGCAACGACGTGATCTCCACGGCGGCGGTGCTTCTCTCCTACGCCGTCACGCAGCTGACAAGCATTCCCTGCGACGGCTGGGCGGGGCTTTTTGTGGCGCTGTTCATCTTCTGGTCGGGGCTGGGCATTGCGCGCGATACCATCGCGCCGCTGCTCGGCGAAGCGCCGGACGAGGCGCTCGTCCACAGCATTGCCAACGAGATCCGCAGCTATGACCCGCGCGTACTCGGCATTCACGACCTGATCGTCCACGACTACGGCCCCGGCCGCCGCTTTGCAAGCGTACACGTCGAGCTGGACGCGCGGGAGGATGTGCTCGAGGCGCATGAGCTGATCGACAGCATCGAGCGCGACGTGACCAAAAAGCTGCGCGTCGAGCTGGTCGTCCACTACGACCCCGTCGTCACCGACGACGCGGAGCTTTCCGCCGTCCGTCAGCGCGTGGAGTGCGTTATCAACGCCATCGACCCGCGCCTTTCGTTCCACGATCTCCGCATGGTGCGCGGACGTGAGCATACGAACGTCATTTTTGATCTGGTCCTGCCGTTTGACCTGCGCGGCGAGGAGGACGCCATCCGCAGGCGCATCAGCGAGGCGCTGCACGCCGAGGGACACCATTACCGCACCATCATCACCTTCGACAGCGAGGCGTTCAACGACATCCATACGCGCATGGAGGCTGATGTGACGGAGCCGCCCGTCCCGGAGGAGCCGTCCGGCGCACGGCGCGAGTAATTATGCACGAAAGCTGCATGGAAAATGCGCGCACATTCCGTTCAGCTGACCAATTTTCGCATTTTCCGTTGACAAGCCGCATTCCGCGTGCTAAAATGTGGCCAAAACAGAGGAAAGGAGACGCACCGCGATGAAATTTGCCCAGACTGCTATGATGATGGACATGATGATGTGCATGCCGATGTGCATGTGCATGCGTCAGCATACCCTGAGCGGCTCGTCTCCCGTCATGTCCGAGTGATCGTAAAAGCATTTGCGATGATTTCGAAGGGCTGGAAGCGTGTTCGCTTCCAGTCTTTTTTTGTGGAAAGGAAACGTCTCATGATCGAACTGAAGCATCTGAGCAAAATCTACGACCCCGGCACGCCCCACGCCGTCACCGCGCTGGAGGATATCAGCCTGGATATCCACGACGGCGAGATCTTCGGCATCATCGGCCTGTCCGGCGCGGGCAAGTCCACGCTGGTGCGCTGCATCAACCTTCTGGAGAAGCCGACCTCCGGACAGGTCCTGCTGGACGGCCGCGACCTCACGGCGCTGCCGCAGAAGGAGCTTCTGAAGGCGCGGCGCTCGGTCGGGATGATCTTTCAGGACTTCAACCTGCTCGAGCAGCGGACGGTGCTGCGGAACGTGCTGTTCCCGCTGGAGCTGGCCGGAACGCCCCGCGCGGAGGCCAAAAAGCGTGCGCTGGAGCTTTTGCAGCTCGTCGGACTTTCCGAGCGCACCGGCGCGTATCCCTCGCAGCTCTCGGGCGGCCAGAAGCAGCGCGTCGCCATCGCAAGAGCGCTGGCCACCAGCCCGCGCTATCTGCTGTGCGACGAGGCGACCTCCGCGCTCGACCCCACGACGACCGGCCAGATCCTCGAGCTGCTGGCAAAGATCAACCGGGAGCTTGGCGTGACGATCATCGTTATCACGCATGAGATGAAGGTCATCGACGCCATCTGCCACCGGGTCGCGGTCATTGACCGGAGCCACATCGCCGAGGAAGGCCCCGTCAGCGAGGTGTTTGTGAACCCGCAGTCGGCCATTGCGCAGGAGCTGATCCTGCAAAAGGACCGCCGCGCGCCCGAGGTATTCTCCGGCCAGCGCATCCGCATCGTCTTTGACGACAAGACGGCCAACAAGCCCGTCATTTCTGATCTGATCCTCGCCTGTCAGGCGCCGGTCAACATCATCTTCGCGGACACGCGGGAGGTCGGCGGCATCGTCTACGGGCATATGATCGTTCAGCTTCCGCAGGACGAACGCCAGCGCGATAAGATCACCGCCTGGCTCCACGCAAACAATATCACGTTCAAGGAGGAGGTGTGAGCGATGTTTTCCGATCTTTTCTACCAGCTCTGGGACAAGGGCGAATTTCTCCGCGCGATCTGGGAAACGGTTTATATGACCCTGCTGTCCACGCTCGTGGCCTACGGCATCGGCCTTCCGCTCGGCATCGTCCTGAACGTTACCTCCAAGGGCGGGCTGCATCCGCAGCGCGGACTTAACGCCGCCCTCGGCTTCCTCGTCAACATTTTCCGCAGCATCCCATTCATCATCCTGATGGTCGCCATGCTGCCGGTGGCGAAGGCCATCGTCGGAACGAGCCTCGGCAACAAGGCCATGGTCGTCATGCTCATCATCGCCGCCGCACCGTATGTGGCCCGCATGGTCGAATCCGCGCTTCAGGAGGTCAAGCCCGGTGTCATTGAGGCCGCGCAGGCCATGGGCGCATCTGACGGCGTCATCATCTGGAAGGTCATGATCCCGGAGGCCAAGCCCGCGCTCATCACCGGCGCGGTCATCTCGACCGTTACCATTCTCGGCTACTCCGCCATGGCCGGTACGATCTCCGGCGGCGGCCTCGGCCAGATCGCCATCAATTACGGCTACCAGCGCACCAAGGACGACATCATCTGGGTCTGCGTGGTGCTGACGGTCGTGATCGTCCAGATCATCCAGAGCCTCGGCATGCACATCGCCCACCGGGTCGATAAGCGCGTCCGGCACTGAACGCTCTGCCGGATGCAGAGAATCATTCATCACATCATCTGCCGTCCGCAGACCGCGGACGTGAAATGAAAGGAGAAATTTCAAATGAAAAAAATCGTAACGCTTCTGCTGGCTGTCTGCCTGCTGGCCTCTGCGCTTGCCGGATGCGCAAGCTCCGCAAAGACCGAAAACAAGACCATCGTCGTCGGCGCAAGCTCGACCCCGCACGCTGAGATCCTCGAGCAGGTCAAGGACACTCTGGCCAAGGAAGGCTGGACGCTGGAGATCAAGGTATTTGATGACTATGTCCTGCCCAACAAGGCGCTGGCCGACGGCGAGCTGGATGCGAACTACTTCCAGCACACGCCCTATCTCGAGAGCTTCAACGCCTCCAACGGCACCGACCTTGTCTCCGCCGCGAAGATCCACTATGAGCCGTTCGGCATCTACGGCAACGGCGTGAGCGACCTGTCCGAGCTGGCCGAGGGCGCGACCATTATCATCCCCGCTGACGACTCCAACGAGACCCGTGCGCTGCTCCTGCTCCAGCAGGAGGGCCTGATCGAGCTTCCCGCCGATGCCTCCGCCGCCAAGGGCGTGACCGTTCTGGATATCGTGGACGACCACGGCTACAGCATCCAGCCTGTTCAGGCGGACACCGTTCCGGCGCAGCTCAAGAACGCCAATCCCGGAACCATCGCCGTGATCAACGGCAACTATGCGCTTCAGGCCGGTCTGCACTCCTCCGACGCGCTGGCGCTCGAAAGCGCTGACGGCGACGCCGCGCAGACCTACGCCAACATCGTAGCCTGCCGCAAGGGCGACGAGAACAGCGAAAAGATCCAGGCGCTCATTTCCGCGCTCCAGTCCGACGCGGTCAAGCAGTACATCGCCGATACCTACAACGGTGCTGTCGTCGCCATCTTCTGAGCGAGATCCATACGGAGCAGAGAAGCAGCTCTGCTGGTAAGGCAGTAAAATTCAGATTTTCTGGAACAGGCATGATTTCGGTCATGCCTGTTCTGCTTTCTTTCGCAGAGTACATCCACGGGAATCAAGCCGATGAGGTCAAAGAAGCCGGAGATCTTCTGCATCTTCGTTTCATTCAGAATCTGTGCGGCAAAACAGCCGCCCGCCGTCAATGGTCAGGAGAAACGACGGCGCCTCTGCGGAGCGAAACATCACTGGTGAAATGCTTTACTGCGTCTGTTGGATTCTTCAATTCAGTTTTGAAAAATTCCGGATATATCTTAACGTCCCCATCGAGCGAAACCCACACAAGACGTTCTTTGCTGCTGCCCTCCGCGAAGCTTTCGCTGACCGGTGCAAAAGTATCAGGCACTTTCATATAGAAGAAAAACGAAATCTCATAAACCAGCTTGTTCCGCTTGGAAGGCGTATCGCCATAGAAATAGTTTTCATGCACAAAGCCAAGACGGTCAATTCCCATCTGAACGCCTGTTTCTTCAAACACTTCACGAATAACGGCCTCTTCTGCTGTTTCACCGAATTTCAGCCTGCCGCCAACGGAGTAGAGATAGTCTCTGCCATTGCCAACCATCAAAAGCTTTCCGTCTTTCATGATGATTGCGCCGGCACGAATATTCAAAATCCCGTCGTCACAGACGACGCACATGTCTTTGTTCATGGTTCTTTCTCCGTTCCTTTCGGTAGTTTTTCGGTCAATGGCGATCTTACAGCCGGTGCTGAACTTCCGCTCCGCGCAGCAGCTATTCATATTGGACGCACAAGCGAGCTGTCTGATCCTGTTTAACAGATGCCGATTCTGCAGTTTTTCAAATTTTATCGGCACACGGCGGAGGCTGCGTCTTTGTGCGTGTCAAAAATGTCTGATTCCTGCAAAGCAGCGTAAAACACGAAGCGTTTTGCAGAGGCTTCGTCAGGACAGGTATTCCCGTTCCAGACTGCGCACCATCTCCACATACCGCGCCTTGCAGCTTGCCTGCCGTCCGGCCAGAAGGTCCTGATAGCACGGCTCGAGCCATTTCTCACGGATCGCGGCGTATTTTTCCGCGCGGTTCTCGCACACGTTGATGCAGGAGACGATCCCGGGCGCGATGCTGTAATATTCGTCGATCAGCGCTTCGCCGTCCGGGCAGGCGCGCAGATAGCCATCGCGGAAGGCCCGGAAGGCCGTCAGCTCCGCGCAGTCGTCCGGCAGGCCCGCTGCCTCGCAGACCGCCGTCGTGATGAAGCACAGGCCGAGGAATTTTTTCCGGAAGCCACCGGAGATGCTCTCATAGTCGCCCAGATAGAACGGAGAATCCGGGTGCCGCTGCATCCATTTTTCCTGAATGCGGCTGCTCAGCTCCTCGCTGATCGGAAGCTTCTGCTTCCGCAGCGCAGGAACGAAAAAGATGGCCAGAATGATCTTGTCGTCATCGCGGATAACGCTGCGACTGCCTTTGCCCTTCCACTTCGGGTCGGCCTGCCACGCCGCTTCGAGATCGTCGAGCATTTTCTCCGCCGACCGCTCCAGAAGCGCCGCGCGTCCGGACTCCATCGCGCAGACCGCCGCGTTCAGCTCCTCGAATACCGGCCTTGTCCCGGACTCATATTCGGCGAAGGCGTTTTCAAACTCGTCCCGGAGGATCTTCCGGTTGTAGCCCGGATAATTGCGGATGCAGCCCGCCAGCTTTCCCGAGGCCGCGCGCCACGCCGCCTCCGCCTCTGCGGCATCGCACTGCGGCGTTACCGCAGGCTGCGCCGCAAGTGCGTCCCGGTTCAGACGCGCTCCGCAGTACATGCAGGAAAATTCCTGCAATTCCGCCGGAATTTGCAGCTCCGCGCCGCATTTCGGGCAGTTTCCGGTCAAATAGCTCTTTTCGCTCATGGCAGCTCCCGCTTTCTGTTCTTGTTATGCTTATTTTTCCACAAAAAGCGCGCGCTGTCAACCGCCGCACAGAAAGTTTCCGTTTTCACTGCGGATGGGCCGCTTCGCGTTTCCCTTTAACCGTCCAGATCCCGGTACGGGTAGACCCGCGTCCATGCGCTGCGTTCGCGGTCATAGCGCACGGAGCTGCGGTGGCGGCTCAGAAGCTCCACGATGTCGTAGACATCGATCCAGATCTCGTTGTCGCAGTCCTTCTGGCTCTCGTCGAAGATCAGCTGAAGGCCGAAATGCAGATGCACGGTCTCGATGTTGTTGACGTTTTCCGTGTCGGAGTAGCCCGTCCGGCCCATGAAGCCGATCACGTCGCCCGCCTGCACCGTGTCGCCCTCCCGGAGTCCCGGCGCATACGGCTGGTCCTTGCGCAGGTGCGCATAATAATAGTATCGTTTGCGGTCGTGGCTGCGGATGCCGACGCGCCAGCCGCCGTAGCGGTTCCAGCCCAGCGCCTCCACCGTCCCGCCCTCGACGGCGACGATCGGCGTGCCGAGACTGCCCAGCAGATCGTTTCCGAGATGGCGGCGCTGGAAGCCGAAGGAGCGGCTGCTGCCGAAATCGCGGTAATGCGCGTACCAGCAGCCCTCCGCGATCGGGCTGAACGCCTTGACGCCATAGACCGGCTTCCAGCTTTTTTCGCCCGTTTCCGCGTCCGTCGTCTCCACGGCGTAGCAGCCCACAAGGCCGCCAAGCGCGGCCTCATACGTCTTTCTGTAATAGTCAAAATAGCGGTACTGCGCGCCGAGCAGCTCCTCCGGCGAGACGCCCTTCGACAGCTCCGCCGCCGCTTTTTCCGCGTCCTTCGCGGAAAAGCGCTTTCCGCCGGAGCGCACCGACCCGAGCGCCAGAATGTCCAGCCACGAGACCGGGATCTCCTTTTCGCGCAGCCGCTGTTCGAGCGCAATGGCGCGCTCCATGGCCTCCGCCGTCAGGTTGAAGTCCACCCAGCGGATAAAATCGCCCTCCGCTGCCTGCGCCGGAGGCGCGGCCAGCAGCATCGCCGCCGCCAGCAAAAAACAAACGAGCCTTTTCCTCATAAAACCACCTCATTGGCAGATTTCTGCCTCTCAGCGTAGTTTTCTAAGGAAAAGGCCCGTCTATGCGCGCCAATTTTTGCTTTTGCTGCAACCAGCCGCGCATTTTCCGCTTTTACGGAAGCAGCAGGATGCAGGCGTTTCCGCTGTCTGCGGCGGAAGCCTCCTGCGGTGCATAGACCTGCATCGGATAGGCCGTCTGCCATGCGTCCATAATGCCGCTCATGACCTCCGCCGGAACCTCATACAGCCTTGCGCCGCCGTCCAGCGGCTCATAATCCAGCCCGCTGAGCGCTTCGATCCCATCGGTGCAGCCCTGCACGGCCAGCACCGCGCAGCCGCGCTCCTGCGCGATCCTTGCGGCAAGCTCGCTTTCCTGCTCCGGCGTTTCATGCGTTCCCGAGAACGCCTCCCCGACGGAAACGGAGGCATGCTTCTTTTCGCCGAAGCCCGGAAGGTCGATCACGCCCGCCGCGCCCAGCAGCAGCGCCAGCGCGGCCGCCGCCGCGATCAGCCATGCCGTGATATGTGGCCCGCGCCGCTGGCTTTTTTTCGCCGCCGGAGCCGCCTGCGCGGCCTTTTCCGCGCGGATGGTGCGCATCACGCTCGGAGCCAGTGTCTCCGGGGCCTCGACCGGAAGCGTCTCCAATCCTTCCTCCAGCTCCGTCAGCTCCTTGAGCAGCGCCCGGCAGGAAGCACAGGACGCCAGATGCGTCTCCAGCTCCCGGTTTTCCTTCTCGCTCAAGGCTCCGTCCAGTCTTGCGCTGATCGCCTCCAGCGCCTGTTCACAGTTCATCATCATTTCACCCGGCTTTCGCTCTTTCTGGTATCCACTACTTAGACGAAAACAAATTGGAATGGTTCCCGTCCGCGAGAATTTTTTTCAGCTGCATTCTTGCGCGTGCCAGACGCGACTTGACCGTTCCGAGCTGTAGATCCAGGATCTCCGCGATACGCTCATACGGCAGGTCGTTGACCACCCGCAGGATCAGAATTTCCCGCTGCTCCTCCGGAAGGGCCTGCATGGCCTCCGCCAGAACGCGCCGCTTTTCATCGTGCAGCGTCAGTTCCTCCGGCCCGGGCGCGCTGTCCGGCAGCGGCAGCTCCAGCGTCTCGCCGTCCTGCTCCGTTTCGAGCGGCACGGTCGGCTGCCGCTTCTGCTTCCGCAGAAAATCGATGCAGACGTTCCGCGTCAGCCGGAAGAGCCACGTCGAAAACTCCGCCTCGAACTGATACTGCGCCAGCGCACGCCACGCGCGTAAAAAAGCCTCCTGCGACAGGTCGAACGCATCCTCCGGATTGCCGCTCATGCGCAGGCAGAGGTTATATACCTGCTTCTGCTGCGCCAGCATCAGCTGCTCAAACGCGCTGTCGTCGCCCGACGCCGCGCGCCGGATCAGTCTCTCCTGATGAATGTCCATCTTCTCTCCCCATGCTCTCAGCGCAGGTCGCGCCGGATGCCCGCCGCGAGTCTCTGCACATCCTCCACCGTGGAGATGGAGGAGATCTTCTCTTTATAATATCCGCTGTAGGGCACACCGCGCAGATACCACGCGAGGTGCTTGCGCGCCTCAAGGCAGGCGATGTGCTCGCCCTTGTCCTCACGCGCCAGCTCGAACTGCCGCATGGCCGTATCCATCCGCTCGCTGAGCGGCGGAAGCGCCGGGATCTCCCGTCCGTCCAGCGCGGCCTGCACCTGCGCAAAGACCCACGGGTTCCCGAACGCGCTGCGCCCGATCATCAAAAGCTCCGCGCCCGTGCGCTTTTCGCACCGGAGCGCCGCCTCCGCATCAAAAATATCGCCGTTGGCCACGACCGGGATCTTCACCGCCTCGCGCACGGCGCGGATGCAGTCCCAGTCTGCTGTGCCGGAATAGAGCATCGTTTTCGTCCGTCCGTGGACGCAGACTGCCGCCGCGCCGACGGCTTCGACCGCCTGCGCAAGCTCCGCGCAGTTGACGCTTCCCTTGTCCCAGCCCTTGCGCATCTTCACCGTCACCGGCACCGGCACCGCCGCCGCGACTGCCTCCACGATCCGCGCGGCCAGCTCCACGTTCTGCATCAGTGCGCAGCCGTCGCCATTTCCGGCGATTTTCGGCATCGGGCAGCCCATGTTGATGTCGATAAAGTCGCAGCCGGACAGCTCGAGCGCAATGCCCGCCGCCTCGGCCATGATCGCCGGGTCGTTCCCGAAGATCTGCGCGCCGCAGACGCCGGACGGCGTCTTTCTCAGAAGGCCCCGGCTCTTTTTATCCTGATATACCAGCGCCCGCGACGAGACCATTTCCGTTACCGTCACCGCCGCGCCAAGCTCCGCGCAGACCGTGCGGAACGCCCAGTCCGTCACGCCGGCCATCGGCGCAAGAACGGTCCGCCCCGTGATCTCCAGCTCTCCCAGCCGCATCTTCAACACTCCAGCACATGCAAATTAGATATATTATAGCATATGCCGCGCATCAATACAATAAAAACGGGAAATTAGGGGGCGCGGCATTTTTGGAGCGGAGCCTCCGGAGGATACGCGGCGCGCGGCGGGGCTTCGGGACAGCGCGGACGGGCGGGGCGCTTTGTAGCACACTGGGAGACAAAAAGCGGGAGGAGGTCGCTTTTTGTGTCCGGGGGACGAACAGCGCGGAAAAAATTATGAAAAAAACTTGTAAATCAAATTGCATAACGCCGGAAAATATGTTATGGTATAGTCAACATCACCATACTGTAATGTCCCGGAGGAACGAAAATTATGAAATTTTCAGAATTGCCCTATATTCGGCCCGATCTCGACCAGCTTCGCGCCCAGTGCGACGCGCTCTGCGCGCGCTTTGAAAACGCCGCCAGCGCGGAGGAGCAGATCGCTGCCTATCAGGATTTTGAAGAGCTGAGCAAGGACGTCATGACCAACCTGACGATCGCCAGCATCCGCCACACCGTCGATACGCGCGACGAGTTCTACAACGCGGAGAACGATTTCTCCGACGAGGCCGGCCCGCAGATCGAGGAAATGTTCCAGAAGTTCAATCAGGCCCTGCTGGCTTCGAAGTTCCGTCCGGAGCTGGAGAAGCACTACGGCGCGCTGATCTTCAAAAAGGCGGAGATCTCCGCGCGCGCGTTCAGCCCCGAGATCCTCGATCTGATGCAGGAGGAAAACCAGCTGGCGTCCCAGTATCAGAAGCTCTACGCCTCCGGCATGGTGGAGTTCCGCGGCGAGAAGCTGCCGCTGCCCAAGCTCGGGCCGTATATGGAAAGCCCCGACCGCGCCACCCGGCGCGAGGCGTATGCCGCGCGGGCCAGCTTCTTTGAGGCAAACCGCGCCGAGCTTGACGAGCTTTACGGCAAGCTCATCCGCTGCCGCAACGAGCAGGGCCGCCGTCTCGGCCACAAGAACTACATCCAGCTCGGCTACGACCGCCTTGGCCGCAACTGCTACACGCCGGAGGATGTCGCGGCCTTCCGTGAGCAGATCGCAAGGGACATGGTTCCCATCGTTGCCGAGCGCAAGCAGGCACAGAAGGAACGCATCGGCGTGGACCGCATCTGCCTGTACGACGACAAGTTCCTCTTCCCCGACGGAAACGCGAAGCCCGAGGGCACGGCGGAGGAGATCCTCGCCGCCGGAAAGCGGATGTATCATGAGTTGAGCCCCGAAACGGCGGAGTTCATCGACGCCATGTTCGACATGGAGCTGTTCGACGTGCTCTCCAAGCCCGGCAAGGCCCCCGGCGGCTACTGCACCGATCTGCCGAAGTACAAGATGCCGTTCATCTTCTCCAATTTCAACGGCACCTCCGGCGACGTGGACGTGTTGACGCATGAGGCCGGCCACGCCTTCAACGCCTACCGCGTCATGCGCAAGGACTATCCGATGGCGCTCATGAACGCCACGATGGAGACCTGCGAGTGCCATTCGATGTCGATGGAATTCCTGACGCAGGACTATCACAAGTATTTCTTCGGCGCGCAGACCGCGAAATATGAGCAGGGCCACTGCGACGATGCACTAATGTTTATTCCCTATGGATGCATGGTCGATGAATTCCAGCATCTCATGTACGAGAACGAAAACCTGACGCCGGACGAGCGCAACGAGACCTGGCTGCGGCTGGAGAAGAAGTACCGCCCGTGGATCGACTTCGACAACCTGCCGTTCTACAGCCGCGGCGGCGGCTGGCAGCAGCAGCTCCACATTTACCTGTATCCGCTGTACTATATTGATTATTGTATGGCGCAGACGGTCGCGTTCCAGTTCTGGATCGCCTCCATGCACGACCGGACGGACGCCTGGGAACGCTATATGCGCTTCGTGGACGCCGGCGGCAGCAAGACCTTCGTGGAGCTGTGCCATGATTCCGGCATCAAGGTGCCCTATGAGCCGGGCTGCATCCGTGAGATCGGCAGTGAGATTTCACAATGGCTGCATAAAAATGCACGGAATCACTAAAAAAACAGACTTTGCCCCCCAAGTTTTCGTCAGCTAAAAATACGGAAACAGTTGAAATTTGCGTATCTTTTTGCTATGATAGACAAAATTAAATCGGGTGTGCGCACGGGAACATACAATGTCTCCAAACCGCGGACACGATTTTTTGCCAAGGCGAAGGCCGCAAGCCTCCGGAAGCCTGCTTCCGGAAGGAAAGCGAGCCTGTATGAAAATTGTATATAGCGGCCCCGGCAATCGCTGGGGCGGGTATATAAAAAATTTTAGGAGGGTATAAAATGAAGAAACTCACCAAACTGGTCGCGCTGCTTCTGGCTCTGGTCATGGTTCTTGCTCTGTTCGCAGGCTGCACAAAGCCCGCAGAGGACAAGACCCCGGCTCCCGAAGAGAACACGCCCGCCCAGGAAGAACAGCAGCAGCCGGAGGAGACTCCCGAAGAGACTCCCGAAGAGCAGCCTGCTGAGCCCAAGAACAACAAGCTCGTTTACGCGACTTCCGCCTTTGGCCAGAAGTTCAGCCCGTTCTTTGCAACGACTGCTTATGACCAGGAAGTTGTTGACCTGACCCAGGGCGGCCTGCTGGCTGCTGACCGCGGCGGCAACATTATCCGTAACGGCATTGAGGGCGAGACCGTCAACTATAACGGCACGGACTATACCTACTATGGCATGGGCAATGTCGAGGTTGTGCAGAACGATGACGGCACCGTCGATTACAACCTGACGATGCGTGACGACATCAAGTTCTCCGACGGTACGCCCGCCGACATCGATGACGTCATCTTCGGCATCTATGTCCTGGCTGACCCGACCTATGACGGCGCTGCTACCATCTATGCACAGCCGATCGAAGGCATCCAGGAGTACTACCACTCTCAGGCGTATAAGTACAACCTGATCCTCGAGGCCGGTCGTGACGGCTCCTCCGAGTTCTTCACCGCTGACGAAGGCGCTGCTTACTGGGCAGCCTACGACGCAGCCGGCGAGATCTTTGCTCAGGAGATCATCGACTACTGCAGGAACGAGGGCTACGGCACCACCGACGCTGAGTGCGCTTCTGCATGGGGCTTCGAGATCCCCGAGAACGGCACCGCTGCTGATCTGTGGAAGGCCATCACCGAGAAGTATGGCAACGTGATCGCTGACATGGAAGGCGAAACTGCCGGCTCCAGCCTGCAGGATCTGATCGACGAGCAGCTTGGCGACAAGGCTGAGGACTACAAGGCCCTGGTCGCTACCAGCTCCGTTGACAGCATCTCCGGCGTCATCCGTACGGGCGACTACAGCCTGACGATCCACATGACCGAATTCGATGCGACCTCCATCTACAACATGAGCTTCACCGTCGTTCCGCTGCACTACTACGGCGACGAGGCACAGTATGATTACGAGGCTCATAAGTTCGGCTTCCCGAAGGGCGACCTTTCTATCGTCCGCGAGAAGACCACCCAGCCGCTCGGCTGCGGCCCGTATGTCTTTGACAGCTACGCCAACGGCGTTGTCACTCTGAAGGCGAACCCCTACTACTTCGAAGGCGCTCCTGTCACCGAGACCCTTCTCATGCAGGAAGCTGTTGACTCCGACTATGTCCCCGGCATCATCACCGGCACGTTTGACGTCGCTGGCCCGTCCCTGAGCAACGATACCGTCGCTGCGATCCAGGACGGCAACTCCAACGGCGAGCTGACGGGCGACACCGTCACGACTTACCTGGTTGACTACCGCGGCTATGGCTACCTCGGCATCAACGCTGACCTTGTCAACGTTGGCGGCGCTGAGAACGCTGGCACCGAGGAATCCAAGGCTCTCCGCAAGGCCTTCATGACGGTTATGGCTGTCTATCGTGACACCGTCATCAACTCCTACTACGGCGACCGTGCTTCCGTCATCCAGTACCCGATCTCCAACACCTCCTGGGCTGCTCCTCGTCCCACCGACGAAGGCTACCAGAACTGCTACTCCAAGGACGCTGACGGCAACGACCTCTACAGTGAGGGCATGAGCGACGAGCAGAAGTACGAAGCGGCGCTTCAGGGCGCGATCTCCTTCTTCAAGGCCGCTGGCTACACCTTCGACGAGACTACCGGCAAGTTCACCGCTGCTCCGGAAGGCGCTTCCTTGACCTATGAAATCATGATCCCCGGCCAGGGCCAGCAGGATCACCCGACTTACGGCGTTGCAGTCGCTGCTTCTGAGGCGCTTGCCACCATCGGCATCACGCTGCAGGTCAACGACGTTGGCACTGCTGTCTGGAACAACGCTCTTGAGAGCAACACCGCTCAGATGTGGGTCGCTGCATGGCAGTCCACTGCGGATCCCGATATGTATCAGGTCTATCACTCCAGAAACGCACACGGCAAGAACACCAACTCCAACCACTATCAGATCGACGACGCCAACCTTGATGAGCTTATCATCGCTGCACGTAAGAGCTCTGATACCGACTTCCGTAAGGCGACCTACAAGTCCGCTATGGAAATCATCCTTGACTGGGGCTGCGAGCTGCCGATGTATCAGAGAAAGAACTGCTACACCACTTCCTCCGTCCGTGTCAACAATGACACCATGCCCAAGGATATGACTCCGTATTGGGGCTGGTATGCTGAAATCAACACTCTGGCGGTTCAGTAACGGATCTCGAACTTCTGAATCCGGTTTTCTGTAAAAACTGAATATCAGATAAGCAAGCTGGAAGGAGGCTTCGGCCTCCTTCCATGCTCACTAATGAAATAAATGATAAGAATGGTGGGAAATTATGGCGAAATTTACTGTTAAACGTTTGCTTTACAGTGCCCTGATTTTATTCTTTGTCATGTTCCTGATCTATGTGCTGATGTATAACATGCCAATGGGCTATCTGGAGACCAAGGCCAGAGAGCTGGCATCCCGTCCTGGCGCAGGCAAGAGCTACACCGAGTGGCTGGCCGATCTGAATGCACAGTACGGTATGGATAAGGGCATCGTGCAGGGTTATTTTACATGGCTGAAAAGCGCTTTAAGGGGCGAATGGGGCGAAAGCTGGGCCTGGACTGTTCCGGTCACGCAGAAGTTCCATGACACTATCTGGTATAGCTTTGCCCTGGGCCTGGTGTCCTTTGTCTTACAGATTTTGATCGCAATTCCTCTTGGAATTCAGGCTGCAAAAAAGCAGTACAGCTTTGCAGATTATTTTACGACCGTCGTCTCCATGGTCTGCATATCCATGCCGACCTTCTTCCTGGCGACGCTTTTGAAGTATGTGTTCTCCGTCAAGCTGGGCTGGTTTGACCTGTCCGGTATGCAGGGACGCAATTATCAAGACCTTTCTGATTTCGGAAAATTCCTGGATGTGGCGAAGCATTTCGTCCTGCCGGCTATCACGCTGACTGTCGTGTCAATCGGCGGTCTGATGCGCTACACCCGTACCAATATGCTGGAGGTTCTCAATGCCGACTATATCCGTACCGCCCGCGCAAAGGGCGTGCCGGAGAAGAAGGTTATCGGCAAGCACGCCTTCCGCAACACGCTGATCCCGCTGGTCACGACCCTCGGCGGTTCGCTGCCCGGTCTGTTCTCCGGCGCGCTGATCACCGAGACGCTGTTCGGCATCCGCGGCATCGGCTATGCATCCTATAACTCCATGACGCAGGCGGATATCCCGTTCGTCATGTTCTACCTCTCGTTTATTTCGATTCTGACTCTGCTCGGAAACCTGATTTCTGACCTTTTGTACGCAGCGGTCGATCCGCGCGTGCGCTTGCAGTAAGGAGGTGCGGGATGGCTTCTTATAATCTGAATGAGGTCCTGAAAAAGAAAAATGCTGAGAAAAAGCAGCAGAGCGGCAATCAGGAGATCCATCTGGACGACGTATCCCGCGTCAAGGTCCTTTCTCCGGGCCGTCAGGTCCTGAAGCGCTTCGCCCGCAACCGCCTCGCGGTTTTCGGAACGATCCTTCTGCTGGCCATGTTCGTGTTCTCCTTCCTCGGCCCGATTTTCTATCCGTATGGACAGAAGCAAATTTTCTATAAGTACGACGCGATGAACGTCGATTACGCGCAGGCCAAGGACAATACGACCTACAACGGCTATGTTTTCGACGATTCCGTGGAGATTGCGACTCACGCGAAGAACAATATGAACTCCAGCATCAAGGTCATGCAGGCCAACGATCTGAGCGATTATCTCTTCCGCAGTGGCGATGAGTTCTACAAGATCACCAAGCTCGGTGACAACATCTATACGCTTGGCAGCGTCGATACGCAGAAGGTCTGCGAATTCGGTGATACCTCGACGTTTATCGGCACCTACTCCATGCTTGAAAAGAGTATGAGCTACGCCGGCGAGGCCCTTGGCGATGCCTTTGAGGCGGAGCTTGGCCCGGCCAGCCGCAGCAAGGAAGCGACCTTTGAGCTTGACGGCGTGACCTACACGCTCGAAAAGAGCAGCAAGGGCACCAAGACCTTCGACGTCTACGCGCAGGCCTCCGATGCCTTCCAGTTCACTGGCGAGGATCTCGGTGACGACTTTAAGGCCGAGGCTGAAAAGGCGGTCGAGGGCGACAGCACCTTTACCTACAACGGAAAGAATTATATTGTTCATACCGAGGGCACCCTCAGCACCGGTTATGAGCTGGGCGAGGCCCACGACGCCATCGTCTACACCTGCTATACGCTGGATATGTATGAGAATGGTGCGAAGGCCTCCGATTCCTTCCGTACCAACGCCCTGCTGGCGGCCTACTCCACCGGCGAGTTCGAGGCAGACGGCGCGAAGTACACCGTCGTGCATGAGGACGACGGCGCTCTGATCGTTTACGATGCCAACGGCGCTGAATACGCTGACTTCACCACCTTCGTCATTCGCCGCTACAACGGCGACGACACGATGGATTACAGCCTGAAGAACGCGCTGCGCGGCGCGATCGAGGAAATGACCTCGCGCGGTGAACATGAAACCACGCTCACCTACGCTCTGCCGCAGCAGAACGAGGCCGGTGAATACTCCTACGACGAGAACGGCGCACTCCAGTACAACGAGACGGAAATGAAGATCACGCAGAAGGATACCGGCGATTATCTCATCAACTGCGACCAGATCATCTACCAGATCGATATGTATGCATCGCCCTCCTGGGAGCACATCCTCGGTACCGATGGCGACGGCTTCGACGTTATGTCCCGTATCATGTACGGCGGCCGTATCTCCCTGATGGTTGGCTTTGTCGTTGTTTTCCTTGAGATCTTCCTGGGCATCATCATGGGCGGCCTTGCAGGCTACTACGGCGGCTGGGTCGATAACCTCATCATGCGTCTGGTCGATATCTTCTACTGCCTGCCGTCCATGCCGATCATGATTATCCTCGGCGCCATGATGGACGCGCTGAGAATGAACACCTACGTTCGTCTTATGATTATGATGGCAGCGCTTGGCATCATGGGCTGGGCCGGTGTCGCGCGTATGGTCCGCGGCCAGATCCTCAGCCTGCGTGAGCAGGAGTTCATGGTCGCCACCGAAGCGACCGGCATCCGCGTCAAGGATCGCATCTTCCGCCACCTTGTCCCGAACGTCATGCCGCAGCTGATCGTTATTGCGACCATGGGCATGGGCAGCGTCATCCTGACGGAGTCCACGCTTTCCTACCTCGGCCTCGGCGTCAAGCACCCGCTGGCTACCTGGGGCACGATCATCAACTCGGTTTCCTCGGCGTCCGCTATGGCACACTATGCATTCATCTGGATCCCTGTAGGCCTGCTCATCTGCCTGACCGTTATCGCGTTCAACTTCGTCGGCGACGGTCTGCGCGACGCCTACGATCCCAAGTCGAAGCGCTAAGGAGGTTCGGAATATGGCTAACGAGAAAAAGAAATCGTCCTATATTTCCGGCAAGGAGTCGAGAAATATCTCCCGGTTCAACCGCCGGGTCACCAAGAAGCTCGAAGCGCAGCGTGCCGACGCCAATAAGGATCCGGCCCTGTATACCACCAAAATGCGCGACGAGAACAACGTCGTCGAGTTTGACAACGTCTGCACCTACTTCTTCAGCGACGTCGGTACGGTCAAGGCCGTCGATGGCGTCAGCTTCGATATCCCGAAGTGCTCCACGGTCGGCGTCGTCGGCGAGTCCGGCTGCGGCAAGTCCGTTACGAGCCTTTCCCTGATGCAGCTGCTCCAGCGTCCTTCCGGCCAGACGGTCGGCGGCGAGATCCGCTTCAATCAGGACGACGGCACGGCACTCAACATCGTCAACACCCCGACGGCAAAGATGCAGGAGATCCGCGGAAACATGATCTCCATGATCTTCCAGGAGCCAATGACCTCCCTCAACCCGGTTTTCCGGATCGGCGATCAGGTCGATGAGGTCACCATCCTGCACAACCCCGAAATGACCAAGGAAGAGGTCAAGCAGAGAACGCTGGATATGCTCGAGCTTGTCGGCATCGCCAACAAGGAGGGCGTATACAAGATGTATCCGCATGAGCTGTCCGGTGGTATGCGTCAGCGTGTTATGATCGCAATTGCGCTGGCCTGCTCGCCCAAGCTCATCATCGCCGACGAGCCGACTACGGCGCTTGACGTGACGATCCAGGCGCAGATCCTCGATCTGCTCCAGAATCTGAAGGATAAGCTCAATTCCTCGATCATGCTCATCACGCACGACCTCGGCGTCGTCGCCGGTATGGCGGATTACGTCGTCGTCATGTACGCGGGCCGCGTCGTGGAGAAGGGCACGGCGGACGACATTTTCCATCATCCGGCGCACCCCTACACCATCGGCCTGATGAAGTCCAAGCCCGTCGTCGGCAAGAAGGTCGAAGAGCTATACAACATCCCCGGCAGCGTTCCCAATCCGGTCAACATGCCGAACTACTGCTACTTCCGCGACCGCTGCGAAATGCGGTGCGACCAGTGCGACGGCCGCTATCCGCCCGAGATCCGCATCAGCGATACCCATGTCGTCTCCTGCTACCGGTTCTTTGAGACCGGTGAGGTACTCGATTATCCGAAATCTGTGAATGTGGAGGAGCTTTGATATGGCAGAAGTAAAAACGAACGTCCATGATGATTTCCTCGCGTCCGGTTTCGATGGCGCTGAAAACGATCCGCAGTACCTGCTGGTCGTCAAGAATCTGAAAAAATACTTCCCCATCAAGTCCAGCTTCTTCAAAATGACCGTCGGCAACGTCAAGGCGGTTGACGGCGCGTCCTTCAAGATCAAGCGCGGCACAACGATGGGTCTGGTCGGTGAGTCCGGCTGCGGCAAATCCACCATCGGCAGAACGATCCTGCGCCTGCAGGAAAAGACCGACGGCGAGGTTTACTTCAACGGCAAGGAAATTTTCGGCCTGTCCAAGGACGAGCTTCGCAGGCTCCGCCCGGACATCCAGATCATTTTCCAGGACCCGTATTCCAGCCTTTCTCCGAGACTTCCCGTCGGTGAGATCATCGGCGAGGCTGTCCGTGAGCACGGTATCGTGTCTCCGGAGGAGTTCGACGACTACATCACCCGCGTCATGGAGGCCTGCGGCCTGCCGGAGTATTACAAGAGCCGGTATCCGCACGAGTTCTCCGGCGGCCAGCGCCAGAGAATCTGCATTGCCAGAGCCCTTGCGCTGAATCCGGATTTCATCCTCTGTGACGAGCCGGTTTCCGCGCTGGACGTTTCCATTCAGGCGCAGATCATCAACCTTCTGCGTTCGCTCCAGAAGCAGTTCGGCCTGACCTATCTGTTCATCTCCCATGACCTCTCCGTCGTCGAGTATATCTCCGACACGGTCGGCGTCATGTACCTCGGAAACATGGTCGAGTTTGCCCCGACGGATAAGCTCTACGCCAACCCGAAGCACCCCTATACGGAGGCGCTCTTCTCGGCAATTCCCGTACCCGATCCCGACTACAAGATGAACCGTATCATCCTCGAGGGCAGCATTCCCTCCCCGGCGAATCCCCCCAAGGGCTGCAAGTTCCACACGCGCTGCCGCAAGTGCATGGAGATCTGCAAGTATGTTCAGCCGGACTTCGTCGAGCTGGAGCCGGAGCACTTCTGTGCCTGCCACCTGTACAACTCCCCCGAGCGCAGCAAGGAGCTTGAGGCGGTCATGCAGGATGCGATCCGCGAGATCGAGGCGTCCAAGAACGGCGAAAAGTCCAAGAAGGGAAAGTAATTCATGAGCAGAAAGCCGCGAAAGCAGTACGATGACGACGACGGCCGCACCATTGCCAATATGAATGTCGATGGAATGCCGTGGTACCGTCCGTGGAAGCGCGAGTCGCCTGACGGCATGACGCCGCAGACCTCTTCGGCGGGCGGAAAAAAGCGTCGGGAGCCGGTCAAGCTGACCCGCGAGGAATCCCGCGCGGTCACATGGGGCGTGCTCAAGGCGGCGCTTCTCGTCGCGTCGATCTACGGCGGAGCAATTTTGCTCTTCCTGCTGTTCTGCGATTTTGTCCTGTTCAAATAACCGGTCGTAGCGCGCCCTGTGCGTGAACGAATAAGGCCAGGGAATGGTTGCCATTCTCTGGCCTTGATTTTTTCCGGCGCTGCGTATAGACTGAGCAGTAGAAGAGCCGCGCGGCAGGATAAGCGGCGGTGCGCAAATGGAGGAGAAGGACATGTTCAAGATACTTTTGGCAGAGGACGACCGGGAGCTGCGGCAGCTGTTTCAGCATGTGCTGACAAAGAACGGCTACACGGCGGTCGGAGTCTCAAACGGACTCGAGGCGCTGGAAGTGCTCGAGGGAGGCTATTTTGACCTGCTGATCTCCGATATCATGATGCCGAAGATGGACGGCTACACGCTCGTGCGGACGATCCGCGACGAGGGGATGAATATGCCCGTCCTGATGATTACGGCGAAGGATGCCTTTGACGATATGCGCATGGGCTTCCTCTCCGGGAGCGATGATTATATGGTCAAGCCCGTCAATGTCAATGAAATGGTCCTGCGCGTCGGGGCGCTTCTGCGCCGGGCGCAGATGATCCACGAGCACCGGCAGATGATCGGCGAAACGGTGCTGGAATGCGATTCGCTGACCGTCCGCCGCGGTGCGGAGAGCATGACGCTGCCGCAGAAGGAATTCATGCTGCTGTACAAGATGGCCGCGTTTCCCGGAAGGATCTTTACGCGCCAGCAGCTGATGGACGAGATCTGGGGCTACGACTCGGAAACGGACCCGCACACGGTGGATGTACACATCGGGCGGCTGCGGGAGCGCTTCCATGACAACCCGGATTTCCGCATCGTGACGATGCGCGGCGTGGGATACAAGGTGGTGAAGGCGTGAAGAAGAAGCGAAACGGGAGATCGAGCCTGCGGCTGCGCTTTATCCTGATTTGTATGTCGCAGCTCGTGCTGGTGGCCGCGCTGTCGGAGCTGGCGGGCTGGGCCTTTCGGCATTGGTTCGGTGTGACGCCGGAGCTGCCGATCTTCGTGTGGGCGATGGTGTTCAGCGGGACCATCGGCGTGGCCGTGACCAACCATATGATAAAAATGCTGATCGACCCCATTGCCAAGCTCCGCAGCGCCATGCGCGAGGTCGCGGACGGCGATTTCAAGGTCGAAGCAAAATGCGAAAGCCGCATTCAGGACGTGCAGGACATCTATGACAGCTTCAACAGCATGGTGCGTGAGCTGAGCACGACCGAGACCCTCCAGACGGATTTCATTTCCGACGTTTCGCACGAGTTCAAGACACCCATCAACGCCATCGAGGGCTATGCGTCCCTGCTCGAGGGCGAGCCTTCGCCCGAGGAGCAGCGCGCCTACGTCGAGAAGATCCTCTTCAATACCCGCAGGCTGTCCGCCCTGACAGGGAACATCCTGCTGCTGTCCAAGCTGAGCAATCAGTCCATCCTGCCGCAGAAAACGCAGTTCCGGCTGGACGAGCAGATCCGGCAGGCCATTGTCGCGCTGGAGCAGAAGTGGTCGGAGAAGGAGCTTGGCTTTGAGGTGGAGCTGGCAGAGACGCCATTTTTCGGCTATGAAAGCCTTCTGCCGCATGTCTGGACGAACCTGATCGGGAACGCGGTCAAGTTTTCGCCCAAGGGCGGCGAGATCCGGATAAAAATGATGCGCACGGAAGGCGCGGTCGTGTTTACGATCGAGGACGACGGCCCCGGCATCGTGCCGGGTGACGAGGAACACATTTTCACGAAATTCTATCAGAGCGAGTCCTCACACGGCATGGAGGGAAATGGCCTCGGACTGGCACTGGTGCGGCAGATCGTGGAGATGAGCGGCGGCAGCGTGGACGTGCAGAATCTGGAAGCGGGAGGCTGCCGGTTTACGGTGCGGCTGCCGTTAGAGCAAGAAAAAGGGGCTGCCTTTTCGTGAGACAGCCCTTTTTACGCAATTGCCCAAAACAGGAAGAACATCAACAATTGTTGAGCCTGATTTGAAGCAGAGTTGCAGTTTTGCGTGTAAAATCAAAGAAGCAACGATAATATGGGGATGAGTACCCTCAAAGGAATTGATGTCAAATGCACCTGCTCCATTGCTTTCTTTATCTGGCCGCGACCGGGATATTCGGCTTCCTGCTGGGCCGCCTGCTGCCGAAGCGCTGGTTTTCGGCGGAGTGCTTTCCGTTCCGGAGCCAGCCGTGGGAAGAGAAGCTATACCGGCTTCTGCGTGTCAAGCAGTGGCAGAACAAGCTGCCGGATATGAGCCGCATCTTTCCGAAGCTGATGCCTGCGAAGAGGCTCACGCCGCAGACCATGACCGATCTGCCGCGCATGATCGAGGAGACGTGCGTGGCGGAGCTGATCCATGCGCTGCTTTCCGTGACCGCACTGGGCTTTCTGTGGCTCTGGCCGGGCGGATGGGGGATCGCGGTGACGGTGGTTTACATTTTGCTTGGGAACGTTTCGTTCATCATCATCCAGCGGTATAACCGCCCGCGGCTCGTCAAGCTGCTCGAAATGCAGCAGAAAAAGGCTGCGCGGACGAAAAAGGAGGACGCGGAATGCGGACGCTGATTATGAGCTGCAATACCGGCGCGGGGCATAACTCCTGCGCCAAGGCCATTCAGGAGGTCTATCAGGAGCGCGGAGAGCTTTGCGACATCGTGGATGCGTTGCAATTTATCTCGCCCCATGCCTCTCGCTTCATTTCCAACTGGCACACGCGCATCTACCGTTACGCGCCGAAGCTCTTCAAGGCCGGCTATGCGGACGTGGAGCAGCATGAATCGATTTTCCACGAGGGAACGACGGTCTACAAATACCTGACCTCCGGCGTGGACCGGATGCGGGAGTATCTGGAAAGCGGCAGCTATGACAATATCATCTGCACGCATGTGTTCCCGGCGCTGGCTGTCACGGAGCTGCTGCGGAGATATCCGCTGCGGCTCCAGACGAGCTTTGTCTCCACGGATTACACATGCAGCCCGTGCGCGGCGGACTCCAATCTGGACTTCTACTTTATCCCGTCGCCGCTGCTGACGGAGGAATTCGCGGGCTGCGGTGTGGCGCGGGAAAAGCTCGTACCGTCCGGACTTCCGGCGGCGCAGGCGTTTTATCACCCGATGGAGAAGGCGGAGGCGAAGCGCGCGCTGGGCATTGCGCCGGAGAAGCAGCATCTGCTTATGATGTGCGGCAGCATGGGTTGCGGGCCGATCTGCGAGCTGGCGGAGCTGCTGGAGCCGATGCTGCGGGAGGATCAGCTCCTGTCGATCATCTGCGGGACGAACAGCGACCTGTTCGAGAAGCTGGAAAAGCGCTTTGCCGGACAGGAAAACGTCCGTGTTCTGGGGCTTGTGACGAATATGCCCGTCATGATGCAGGGCAGCGACCTGCTGCTGACGAAGCCGGGCGGCCTGAGCACCACGGAGGCGGCGGCCAGCGGCCTGCCGATGGTGCTGATCGACGCGGTGGCCGGGTGCGAGGAACACAATCTGGACTTCTTCCTCGGACTTGGCGCGGCAGAGACGGCGGATACGCCCGAGGCGCTTGCGGCGACGGCGCTGACGCTCTTGGAGCGGCCGGAGCGGCTGGCGGCCATGTCGGCGGCGGAAAGAACCGGCGAGACGCGGACGCCGGCGGAGATTATCTATGAGACACTGCTTCCGGGCGCGGGCTTTGCCGCCCGTGACCGCGCGGAGGCGGCGGATACGGAGCGATATACCAGAGTTCGATAAAAAGGCCGCTGCCTGTGCTTTTGCGCAGGCAGCGGCTTTGCTGTATCGTTTTTTGCTGAGAAATTATTCTTTCCAGTGCTTCAGACCCGGTACGACGGCCTCCATGTGCGCGCGCACCTGCTCCGCGGGCCACTGCTCGCTTGCCATATGCGTCACACAGAAATCGATCAGCTGCTCCTTGCTGGTGTAGGTGAACATGCCGCCGGTGTAGCACCACTTGCAGTAATCCTCGTTGAAGGAGCCGTCCGGCTCCCGGCTGGTCGTGGTGTCGTCGAGCGGCATTCCGCAGCACTGGCAGATCAGCTGGCGCGGAGAGCCAAGCAGGGTGTTGATCGAAACATCAAAAAGGCCGGAAAGCAGCTTCAAGGTTTCCACGTTGGGCGTGGTGTCGCCGTTTTCCCAGCGGGAGACGGCCTGCCGCGTGACAAAGAGCTTTTCGGCCAGCTCGTCCTGCGACAGTCCCTTTTTCGTTCTCAGCTCGTGCAAAATGTCCTTTGTTTCCATAGAAAGCACCTCCTTGCGAAAAGTGTAGCACAGAAACGCCGTCCGGACAAGCAACGCGCTGTTGCTGCCCACGCTTTCGTGAAAGCGCCGCGTTCCGGCCGCTCAGACGAAGAGATAGCCCTTGAGCGTCTTGAGCGTGTGGAGCACGCCGTCCACATGGCTGCGCTCATAGCCGTGGCTGGCGTAGACACCGGAGCCGATCAGGCCATGGCGGATGTCGTAGCCGGAGCGGAGCGTCGCTTCGACGTCGGAGCCGTAATGCGGATAAACGTCCACGGCGTAGTCAGCGCCCTCGCGCCCGGCGGCGTCGATCAGCTTGCCGACGACCTCGTAGCTGTACGGCCCGCCGGAGTCCTTGGCGCAGATGGAGACCTGACGCTCCGTGCAGCGCAGACCGTCGCCGACGCAGCCCATGTCCACGCTGATGGATTCCGTCACGCCTGCGGGAACGGAGGCGCAGCCGCCGTGGCCGACCTCTTCATAGACGGTCACATGCGCGTAGGTATGGCGTGGGAGCGCCTTTTCCTCGTCGCGCAGATATTTCGCAAAGCCAAGCAGAATGCCGACCGAGAGCTTGTCGTCCAGAAAGCGGCTCTTGATATAGCCGGATGCGGTGACGTGGGTGCGCGGGTCGAAGCAGACGATGTCGCCGGTCTCAATGCCGAGCGCGCGGGCCTCCTCGGCGGAGGAGACGTTTTCGTCGAGCAGGATCTCCGTCGTGTCGAAGGTACGGTCAGTCTTGGCATAATCGCCGTTGACGTGGACAGAGGCGTTGCAGAGCTGGAGCGTGCCCTCGATGATCCTTCCGCTGCGGGTGTGAACGCGCACGTTTTCCGTTTCGCCGTTCACCGCACACATTCCGCCAAGCGGCGTGACGCGCAGGCGGCCGTTGCCCTTGACCTCCGCGACCATTGCCCCGAGCGTGTCGGTGTGTGCCTGAAGCAGCAGCGCGCCCTCCTCGGTGTCCTCGCCGCCGAGATCGATCAAGACGCCGCCCTTGACGGTGCGGACGGCCTCATAGCCCAGCGAACGGAAGGCGTCCAGTACCCATTCGGCTGCCTTTTCGGTGAAGCTGGTGGGGCTGTCGATGCCAAGAAGCTCGACCGCCTTTTCGACGGCGTAATCTGCATATTTTTGATCCATAGAGCCATCTCCTTTATTTGCATTTTCTTCATGATAACACCGCCGGAGGGGAATTACAACCGCCTTTCCGGGCCGGGATCGGCGCCCCGGCGGAGAAAACGCGCCCAGGCGCGGAGCCTGTCCGCCAACGGCGGAAGCACGGCACTGCACCGATGCAGTCCGGCAGCACGATAAAACGGCATTTCGTGACAAAACAGAAGTGAAAATATCTTGAAAATCCAGAAAATTTCAAGAAATCGGGAATATTCTGCGAGGGAAATGGAAAACGGCCGTTTGCCTGAAAATTTGTCAGGAAAAAACAAAATAGGACAGGGAAATTACACAAAAAAATTACGGAAAAATAGGCAAACGGCGTATAGATTTTACAAAAATAACGTGCTATACTCTATTATGGCATGTAGCCTCCTGACGCGGACAGACCCACCTGCGGGATGGAGAAAGCAGCCTTGTGCAGCCGGACATCAAAAGGGAACTGGAGGTTGATACGACAGGGAGATAGGATCACGATGCGCCGGTCATGCGAATTTTTACGAGAAACAGGAGGAGATTCTGAAGATGAACAAACGCAGCACGCGCTGGTTTGCGCTTCTGCTGGCAGTGGCGATGGTATTTTCCATCCTGCCCACCGCCGTTTTTGCAGAGGGCAAGACCCAGACCTACACCAAGGTCACGGCCGCGCCGAAGGACTGGTCGGGTACCTATCTGATCGTCTCTGAGGGCGACAGCCTGATCATGGACGGTTCCCGCACGAATCTTGATGTCGAGGGGAACAAGGTCGATGTTACGATCACCGAGGGCAAGATCACCGGTGATTATGCGAAGTATGCTTTCACCATCGCACCGATGGAGGGCGGCTATTCTGTGCAGTCTGCCAGCGGAAAGTACATTTCCGGTACATCTGGCAGGAACAAGCTGAACAGCAATGCCTCCCCGGCGCTGAATGCGATCAGCTTTGCCGACGGCAAGGTCAAGATCGTCAGCAACACGACGACGCTGCAATACAACAATGCCGCGACGAACGGCACTCGTTTCCGCTACTACAAGAGTGAAAACCAGCAGCCGATCTCGTTGTATAAGCTGGAAGCAGCCCCGGCCCGCCAGAGCGGCATCATCAAGGCCGAGGACATCCAGAACGGCGATAAGGTCGTTGTGTTCAACCCCGTTTATGGCAAGACTCTGTCCACGGAATACTCCGGCTACTATAACAAGGGTACGGACGTGACGCTGGCAGAGGGCAAGCTCACCGGCTATACGGATGCGGACATCTGGACGGTTGGCGTCAATAAGGACGGCACCTATACCTTCTCGACCGGCGAGGGCAAGAAGCTCTCCATGGGTACCGGCTTCACCAGCACCCCGCTGGACGATGTGAACCAGAGCTGGAAGCTCAACGCCGTAGACGGCAAGGAAGCGACCTATTATATCGACAACACCGGCCGCACGGATAAGTACCGTATGCAGTTCCAGGAGAAGTTTGGTACCTGGAGCGCCTACACCGGAACGGGCGACGCCTTTGAGCAGCAGTTCTATCTGGTCGTGGACTCCAGCACGGAGCCTGATCCCGGCCCCGAGCCGACGCCCAGCGCGCTGTTCAAGGACGGCGAGCAGGTCGTTATTTACAACCCTGCCAACATGAAGGCGCTTTCCACCGAATACAGCGGCTTTTATAACAAGGGCACGGACGTCACGCTGACGAACGGTACGCTGACCGGCTACACCGAGGCCGACGTCTGGACGGTCGGCGTCAACGCGGACGGCACCTACACGTTCTCCACCAGCGAGGGCAAGAAGCTCTCCATGGATACGGGCTATACCAGCACGCCGCTCGATAAGGTCAACGACGCATGGAATGTCACACCTGCGGCGACGGAAAACTGCTTCTACATCCAGAATGCCGTGCGCGGCAACTATCTGGAGTGGTATGCGGATAAGAATAACTGGAGCAGCTACGGCAAGATCGGCGACGAGGCCCTGTTTGCGCAGCAGTTCTATCTGGTCGTGGACGACGGCTCCGATCAGCCCTCCGGCGATCTGCCGAAGCCCGGCGACAAGTTCGTGATCTACAACCAGAACGCACAGGCGGTTCTGGCGGCAGAGAACGACACGCAGTCCATTGAAAAGGCTGCGGCTGTGATCGAGAACGGCAAGGCTGTCCCGGCCAACGGCGCGGTCGTCTTTACCGTCGAGCAGAACGGCGAATATCTCCGCTTCTACAGCGAGGCTTACGGCTACCTCTGCTCTAACGGCACCGGCAACAACGCCTTCTACAGCAAGGACTTCTCCGAAGAGGGCGTCACGACTGATGACGCCGACTGGCTCGTCCGCACCTGCTCCGGCGGCGTGGGCGGCTATGAGATGGAGAGCCGCGTTGCGAAGTTCAGCGGCCACAGCCAGTGGCTGGAGTATTACTCCGACGCGTTCAAGACCTACAGCATGTACAACGTCACGGACTACACCATCTATTCCTTCTTCTTCTATCCCGTGGCGGACGGCGTGAATGTGGACGGCGGCCTCGTCGTGCAGCCCACCATCACCTTCCCCGAAACCATGCTCCCGGCCTATGTCGGCAGCAATTACGAGTTTGACCTCGAGATCGACACGATCTATGCGATCGACGATCCGTGGATCGAGTACAGCATCCGCGACGAAAAGGGCAAGCTGATCGGCGGCGTAATGGGCGGCACGGACGTGGAGGTTCTGGACGGCTTCACCACCGGCAAGGGCCGTGCCCATATCACGGTCTTTGATACGGACATTGAGGAAGCAGCCAAGGCCGGCAGCAAGATGACCCTGACCTATGCGTTCAAGGATGTCAAGGGCAACGAGGCCAGAGCGTCCTACACCGTCAACATCCTCGACGAGCCGGTCATTTCCAACGTAACGCCCGCACAGGGCGCGCAGACCGGCACGGAAAAGAAGCCGGTGATCTCTGCGGAGATCGCAAACGCCGGTGAAGCTCCCACCGTGACCATGACGGTCAACAACGAGACGGTCAATGCGTCCTACGCGGACGGCAAGGTCACTTATACTCCGGCTGCCGCTCTGGCGGACGGCAGAGTCACCGTGACTGTGACGGTCAAGCGTGCGGACGGCAAGGAAGCCAGCAAGACGTGGTCCTTCACCATCGGCGAGGCGACCTTCCAGCGCTATTTCGGCCAGCTGCACTCCCATACGCAGTATTCCGACGGCGCAGGCTCGCTGGAAAGCGCTCTGAGCTATGTCAAGAATCTGCCGGATACCGCGAACGTTGACTTCGTCGCGTTCACCGATCACTCCAACTATTTTGACTCCACCAGCGCCGCGAACCCCGAGGGTGCGCTCTACGACATGTCCCTGGCCTCCGCTTCCAGTCAGCAGACCTGGAAGAGCTACAAGGACGCTGTCGCTGCGTTCAACGCGGAAAACGCGGGCAGCATGGTCGCCATGGCGGGCTTTGAGATGACGTGGTCCGGCGGCCCCGGCCATATCAATACCTTCAACACCCCCGGCATCGTTTCCCGCAACAATTCGACGCTCAACAACAAGACCAAGGACGCCGGCCTGCAGGCCTACTACAAGCTCCTTTCTCAGTCCGAGGGCGCCAACGCACTGAGCCAGTTCAACCATCCGGGCACGACCTTCGGCAACTTCATTGACTTCGGTTATTGGGATGCCGTGATCGACACCCGTATGTACATGGTTGAAGTCGGCAACGGTGAAGGCCAGATCGGCGCGGGCGGCTACTATCCCAGCTACGAGCAGTACATCATGGCGCTCGACAAGGGCTGGCACGTCGCACCGACCAACAACCAGGATAACCACAAGGGCCGTTGGGGCAACGCCAACGACGCCCGCGACGTCGTCCTGACCGACGACTTCACCGAGGACGGCATTTATGAGGCGATCCGCAACCGCCGCATGTACGCCACCGAGGACAAGAACCTTGAGCTGGACTACACCGTCAACGGCAACATGATGGGCTCCATCATCGACGTTCCGGAAAAGCTGAGCTTTGAGGTCTCCTTCAACGATCCCGACCGTACCGATTCCATCGCCAAGGTCGAGCTGGTCGCCAACTCCGGCAAGGTCGCCTATACCTGGGACAATGCCGCGGATCTCGCCAAGGGCTCCGTCAGCGTCACGCTCGATCCCGAGTACACCTATTACTTCGTCCGCGTCACCGAGGGCGACGGCGATCTGGCCGTGACCGCTCCTGTGTGGGTCGGCGAATCGCTCAAGCTCGGCATCTCCAAGGCTGAGTGCGGCACCTCTACGCCGGTCACCGACGAAGAGCTGACCATCACCACCACGTTCTTCAACAGCGAGGCCAAGCCCGCGACGATCAAGTCCATCACCTATACCATCGGCAATGAGACGATCGGCACTGTGACGGACGCCATCGCGCTGGCTGCAAGCAGCACGCAGGATGTGGAGTTCAAGTATACCCCGACCAAGGCCCGTGTCATGACGGTCAAGATCACCGCCGTGATCGAGCAGGACGGCAAGGAATACACCTTCACGAAGGACGTCACGCTCGACGTTCTGGATGCTGGTAAGCTTGTCTACATCGGCATCGACGCATCGCACTACAACGAGTATGTTGCGGGCAACTACAAAGATTCCATGGGCAACTTCGGCGAGCTGGCTGCGGGCTATTCCGTGCGCACGGTCATGCTCAAGACCAGCGAGGAGCTGATCGCGGCCTGCGGCAACGCCAAGTTTAAGGGCCTGATCCTGACGGCTCCGTCCCGTCGTCTGGCGGACGCGCAGACGGATCCCAGAACCTATTCCGAGGCAGAGCTGAACGCGATCAAGGCGTTCAACGAGAATGGCGGCATGGTCGTGCTTGCCGGCTGGTCCGACAACTACGAGAATTATGACGTCATCCAGAACAACCCGGCCATCAAGCACATGGCTGCGACGCAGAACGAGGTTCTGGCGGCCCTTGGCTCCAGCCTCCGTATCTCCGACGACGCGACCTATGACGATGTTCGCTCCGCGGCGGACGGCGTCGATAAGTGGAGACTCTACTTCTCGGCCTACAATATGGACAACCCGCTTCTGAAGGGCGTGGAGTTTGACGCGGAGCATCCGTTCGACAAGCTCTACACCGAGCGCTTCAGCCACTACGGCGGCGCCTCCATCTATGCGGTTGACGCCAGCGGCAACCCGACCTCCACGATGCCCGCGACGGTCAGCCCCGTGGTCTATGGCCACGCGACGACCTACTCCGTGGACGTTGACAAGGACGGCCTTGGCGGCGCAGCTACCCCGAAGTACACCTTCGCGGAAAATGATAACCGTCTGATGGTCATGGCGTCCGAGCAGCTCGAGGGCAAGGGCCTGATCGTCGTTTCCGGCGCGGCCTTCATGTCGAACTTCGAGGTCCAGTATCAGGCTTCGGACAACGGCGCGGAGAAGAATTACTCCAACTACAAGATCTGCCAGAACCTTCTGTCCATGCTCAACCAGACGCAGATCGACAAGATCTCCGACGTGCAGGCAGAGAAGGACGAGGGCGTCAAGTACACCATCGAGGGCATCGTGACCTCCAACGCCTCCGGCTATGACAAGGATACCGCGTTCTTCGACTGCATCTATGTGCAGGACAATACCGCCGGTATCAACGCCTTCCCGGTTGCAGGCAACTTCAAGATCGGCGACAAGGTCCGCATCACCGGCACGACCTCCTCTTATCAGGGCGAGCGCCAGATCGCGGTGACCAAGATCGAAAAGATCGCGGACGCCGAGGCTCCGGCTCCTCTGGATGTCACGGCTGCGCAGGTCAATGACGGCTCCGTGCTCGGCACGCTTGTTCGTGTCAAGGGCACCATCACCAGAGTCGAAGAGGCCGAGGGCAAGATCCAGACCATCATGGTCAAGGATGCCGCAGGCAATGAGACCCGTATCTTCATCGACGGCTACATCACCAAGGACAAGGAAGTCCAGAACGCAGTCGTCGGCAATCAGGTCGAGGCGGTCGGTCTGGCCTCCTACGACAACACGTTCGTCCTGTCCGACGGCACGCCGGTCTATCCACGTATCCGTATCCGCGACCGCGACGATGTGGTTTGCAGCAAGTCCGACAGCAAGATCTGGAGCGTGACCCTCGTCACGGACGGCGGCACGATCAACTCCGGCAACGTGACGGCTTACATTGAGGGCGTCGGCGCGGTCCTGCCCACCGATGTGACCAGAAGGAACTACATCTTCCTCGGCTGGTTCACGGCGAACAACATCCGCGTGACAGAGATCTCCGCTGCCGACAGCGGCGACAAGATCTTCTACGCGCACTGGATGGCTGCCGGTGCGATCCCCGGCATCATTGACGCCATCGGCGATTCGATGCGCTTCGACGATGTGACCAAGGGCGACTGGTTCTACAAGGATGTGGAGTATGTCTACAACGAGGGCATCATGGACGGCGTCAGCAAGCGCGAATTTGCGCCCAACGAGACGCTCACCCGTGCGATGATCGTCAAGATCCTCTACCGCATCGAGGGCGAGCCCGCCGGCTACCGCAGCTCCGACTTCAACGACGTGGAAAGCGGCAGATGGTACACCGGGGCAGTCGCATGGGCTGCGGAGAAGGAGATCGTCAAGGGCTATGGCAACGGCAAGTTCGGCCCGAACGATCCTGTCACGCGCGAGCAGCTGGCTGCGATCCTGTACCGCTACACGCAGTACAAGGGCTGGAGCACGACGGCCGCCTCCGGCAGCCTGAAGGGCTTCGCGGACGCTGCCTCCGTTTCCAGCTACGCGGTTGACGCAATGAACTGGGCGGTTGACGAAGGACTGCTGAAGGGTGCGAACAACAAGCTTTCGCCCAAGTCCAACGCAACGCGCGCACAGGTCGCCGCGATCATTCACCGGTATCTGAAGGGCTGATTTCCAAGCGTTTTCGCCCCACCGGCTCCGGCCGGTGGGGCGATGTTTCAATTGCCGTCCGCACGGACAGCGGCGGCGGATGCAAAAGGAGCTTTCATGGAAGAAAAGAAAAGGAAACTGAGCAGGCGGCGCTGGCTGGAGATCGGGATTGGAGCGCTGCTGGTGCTGCTGCTGATCTCATGGGCGGCGGTTCTCTGTGCGACGGAGACTGACCGCGAGGCGTCGGCGGCCCGGAAGCGGAAATTTGCCGTCGCGCGCGTTGTGGACGTGCAGGAGGATGACGGCGAGGCGCAGGACTGGACCGAGGGCCGCAGGATCGGACAGCAGCAGCTCGAGGTCGAAATCCTGACCGGCGAATGGAAGGGTGTTCGGCTCGAAACCATCAACTACCTGACCATCTACACCAATGTGGACGCCCGTGAGGGCACGCGGATCATTGTCCGTCTGGACGTGGATGACGACGGACAGCCATATGTCGTGTCCGTGCCAAACTATGACCGCGCGCCGGTGCTGGCGGGCCTTGCGCTCGTGTTTGCGGCGCTGCTGGTCGTGATCGGGCGGAAGAAGGGCCTGATGGCGCTGGCGGGCCTGCTGTATACGCTGGCCTGCATCTGGTTCATTCAGGTGCCGATGATCCTGCGCGGCGCAGATCCGGTCTGGATCACCATTCTGATCGTCGTGCTGACGACGGGCGCTTCGCTGCTGCTCCTGACCGGTATCAGCAAAAAGACGCTCTGCGCGACGCTCGGATGCGTCGGCGGCGTGGCGGCGGCGGGCCTGTTTGCGGCGCTGTTCTGCGTGATCTCGCCGCTGAACGGCTTCAATATGTCGGAGGCGGAGGAGCTGGTGCTGCGGTCGCTGGACCGCGATATCCACATCAGCGGATTATTTGTCAGCGGAATTCTGATCGCGTCGCTCGGAGCGGTCATGGACGTGGCCATGTCCATTTCCTCCGCGTGCTGGGAGCTGCGGGAGCTGAATCCCGCGCTGCCGCGCAAGGCGCTCTTCCGCTCGGGCATGAACATCGGCAAGGACGCGATGGGCACGATGGCGAATACGCTGATCCTGGCGTTTTCCGGCTCGTCGCTGAATCTGCTGCTGCTGTGCCAGATCTTTGACTATCCGCTCATTCAGATCTTCAACACCGACGCCATTGCGATCGAGCTGATCCGCGGACTGGCAGGCTCCATCGGCATTATCCTGACGGTGCCGCTGGTCGCGCTGCTGGCTTCGCAGATGATGGGGCCGCAGAGGGCTGCAAAGAAATAAAAAGATGTCCTCGGATACAGCGTATCCGGGGACATTTCCATGCTTTGACTCAGGCTTCCTGTAGGCTCCGGGCCAGAATGCCGATCCACTCGTCCAGCGGCAGGATATAGCTGCCCGGATCGTCGAACTGGTAGAAATACGCATACAGGAACACGTTTCCGCGCTGGATCAGGACGACGGGGAAGTGGAGCGTTCCCTCATAGGCGGCCAGCGTGCAGCCGTCCACCTCCGGCGCATCCAGCGGCATATAGCTGCGGTCACGGCGGGCAATGGCGTGATATTCCCGCAGCAGCTGCCGCGCCAGCCAAGGCGAAGTCGTCTCGTAATAGTCGATATACAGCCCGCCGCGCAGAACGCTGCCGTCGGCGCGGGTCACGTCCGCGACCTCGTGGTAGTCGATCATGGACGGCGCGAGCCAGTCGGAGTGCAGCTCGACAAGGTTAAAGCCCATGCCCGTCATGCTCTCCCGGTAATCGGTCACAGCCGTGCCGTCCGCAGAGGCAAGCTCCTGCATGGAGGCAAACGGAAGCTGACCCTCGAGATCGGAGGGGTGATGATCCTGCGCAGGCTCAGTTATGCGGCAGCAGCCTGCGATTATGAGCGCGGCGGTCAGACCCAGCCGGACAAAGCGGATGACATGACAGCGGACGGCGTTCCGCCGCCAGCCGCTCCGGCGCTCCGGCTGACGGCCCTGCTCCAGCGTCCTTTGAAGCTTCCGCAGAGCGCGCAGCTCCCGCACGGAGCGGACGACGGCCCCGACAGCCAGCGCCGCAAAGAGAAGAAAGACCGGCGTCCGAAGCTCCAGAATGGCGCGCAGCAGACCGACGCGCTTGAGGATCGGCGCAAGCAGAAACACAAGGATCCACAACGCGGCATAGATCGCCGCGCTCACGCTCCGCGATTTTACGGCCTTGAGCGCCAGTGCCTGCACGGCGGGATCAGTATTCAGCTCCCGCGCAGCCGGATCGTGCGAACGGTAGATGTAGAACTCACCGCGCCGCGCGACGTATTCCCAGCCGTATTGGGCGCAAAGCTCCACCTGCTCCGGGTCCGGCTCATAGCCGTCGCCGAGCAGGCCCGTATCCTTCTGCGCGGCCTCCAGCCGGTACTGGACGCGCTGCGGCACGGCGCGCTCGAACACGGCCACACCGGCAAACAGACCGTCCTTTTTCAGCAGCAGGCCCTCGCGGGCCAGATCGGTCAGCCAGCACTCCGTACCCTCCACGTCATAGTCCGGGCAGGGCGGCAGGCGCAGGACATATTTCGGCTTTTCTGCTTTTTTCATCGGCTCATCCCTCCTCCGGCGCTTCCGCGTCCATGATGCACTGCCGCAGGCGCTCCAGCTCCGCGCGGTAGGCTTCAATGCCCCTGGCCGTGACGGCATAGGTGCGCTTGCGGCCCTCGACGCTCGTTTCGCAGATGTATTTTTCCTTTTCGAATTTTGCAAGAATGGTGTAGAGCGTGGCCGGGCCAAGCTGTACGCGGCCTCTGGTGCGGCGCTCGATGAATTCGGCGGCGTCTATGCCGCACATGGGGCCGGTTTGAAGTGCCATCAGGACGTAGAACATTGATTCCGTCAGAAGCTCCATGGACTTTTTGGGCATGAGCGGCGGCCTCCCTTCAATATCGTTTTATGATATCAATATACGATATTATAAGCGGCGGCACTATTTTTGTCAATAGGGCAATGCACGCCGCCGTGCTGAGGAATGTATGCTGCCGCGTCCGCTCCGAACGGAGGGCAGGGGGGAAGGAAAAAGGAGGCGCCGGACGGCGCCTCCTTGGGCTGTAAAGCATCGCAATATTTCGCAGTCTGCGGCGGAAGCTGTGCGCTCAGCGCTGATTTGCGCTGTCGATGGCGAGCACCACGGCCAGCGCCAGCAGCTCGTCGCGCGGCTCCGGAATGTCCAGCGTGTAGCAGTCGCCCCACGTCAGCCACTCCTTCTCGATGGAGAGTGCGCGGCGCTCTCCGTCCCATGCAGTGAACTCGTGGGCAAGGAACTCGCCCTCGATATGCCAGTCCGGGCCTTCCACGGTGTATTCCTGCACGAAAAGGGTGAAATGCTGGACGACCTGCGCACATTCCTGCCCGCCGATGGTCACGGTAAAGCGGGGGCGGAACGTCAGCACCTCCTGATGGATGCTGGCCGCCTCCCGGCCAGAGAGGTCATAGACGCGCAGTATCTTTCCCCAGGTGAGCAGCTCCTGCTCTACGAACCAGCGGTCATGCCCGTCCTCGTCCCAGACGTTGAAGCGGTCGCCGATGGTAAAGACGTGCTGACGCATATAGAGCTTCATTCCGCGCTCCTCCAGCTTCCGTCAAAGATCTGCGCAATGGGCGAATCGGAGCCGACGACCAGCGTCTTGTTCTTGCCGGTCAGTGAGCTGCGCGCCATGTCGAGCGCACGGACGAATTCGTAGAAGTCGGCCTTCTCCTGCGTGTCATAGGCGGCGCTCAGGATGCGCATATATTCCGCCTCGCCCTCGGCCTTGAGCTTTTCTGCCTGCGCCTTGGCGGCGGAGATCGTGATCTCGACCGACTTGTCGGCATCGTTGCGGATCTCCTTGGCCTGCGCGGCACCCTCCGCCGCGTAGGAGGCAGCGATGTTTTCACGCTCGGAGATCATGCGCTCATAGACTGCGGACTTGTTTTCGTCCGGCAGGTCGATCTGCTTGGTCTCGATGGCGAGGACGTAAATGCCGAAGCTCTCAAAATTGCTGGTTTTGCGGAGATTTTCCATGATCGCGCTGGCAAGCTCGCCGTCGCGCCCGGAAATGACCGCCTCCTGCTTCATGGAGCTGATGACGGTTTTCAGGCTGTTGTAGACGGCCTGATCGAGACGGGACTCCGCCGTGGCGACGCTGCCGGACAGCGTCTGGATGAATTTGAGCGGGTCGTCGATCCGCCAGAGCACGAAGCTGTCGGCGACCATGGATTTCTTGTCGGAGGTAATGACGTCGCTGACGGCCAGATCGTAGAGCATCTCCGTTTTGGGGAGCGTGCTGGCGGACTGGACGAACGGCGTTTTGAGCGAAAGACCCGGCTGATCGATGATGCGGACGACCGCGCCGAACTGACGGATGATGGTGTATTCATTTGCCTGCGTCACGACAAGGCTGCCTGCCAGTACGATGATCAGCAGCACGGCGCAGACGATGGGAATCAAAATTTTCAAGGTTTTACTCATTTTCGCTGCCCTCCTGTCCAAGCGTTGCATACGGCTCCAGCGGGATGGAGGTCTGCACGCCTGCAGCCTCGTCCACGATATACAGCTTCATATCCGGCAAAATCTCCTCCATCGCCTCATAGAACAGCCGCTGCTTTGTGATAAGGGGATATTTCTGATATTCGTTGAAAAGCTCCTCGAAACGCGCCGCCTGACCGTTGGCCTCGTTGATCTTGCTTTCCCGGTAGGCCTCCGCCTGCTTGACGATCTCGTCGGCGTCGGCGCTGGCGGCGGGCGTGACCTCGTTGGCGTACTTCTTGGCGTTGTTGACGGCGGTATCCGCGCCCTGCTTGGCCGTCTCCACGGCGGTGAACGCCTGCTGGACCTCCGGCGTGGGCGGCTCCGCGTCCTGAATGGTGATGTTCGTCAGCTGAATGCCGAGATCCTCCGTTTCCAGACGCTCTACGATCTTCTGCTTGATGTCCGCCTGGATCTCGCTCTTGCCGGTCGTAATGACGCTGTCTACGTCATAGAGGCCGATCGTGTCGCGGATGTAGCTCTGGCAGAGCATTTTGAGAATGCCGACCGGGTCGTTGGAATTGTAGAGATATTTGACCGGGTCGGTGACGCGGTACTCCACATAGAAATCGACATTGACGAAATTGTAGTCGTAGGTGATCATCAGCGACTCGGAATCCACGGATTCGTTGCTGCCGGTGCGGTAGCCGAGCGGGAAGCTCTGGACGCTCTTGCTGACCTTATACACCCGCTGCACGAACGGGATCTTGAATTGCAGGCCGGAGGCCGAAACGGTGGTCGGCTTGCCGAAGGTGGTGATGACGGCGTATTGATCCTCCTTCAGCGTGTAGAAGGAATCAAACGCGGCGACCAGCAGAAAAATGGCCAGTGGGATCAGCCAGAGCAGCTTTTTCAGCCGCCCGGGGCGTCTGCCGCCGGAGCGGCCCGAATGCCGGGGCCCCGGCCCGTAATTGTTGTAGTTTGTATAATCGTCCATAATAGGCTCCTTTCCTCCGGAATCTTGTCCGTATGCTTTTTAGACGAGCGCCGCGCAGAAAAGTTCTGCCCTCCGCGCAGAATTTGCCGGAAAGCGCCGGAGCCGCCGCGGCAAAAGGCTCCCATAGCTATTATGACATAAAATCGTCCCGGCGAACAGCGTTTTTTCTGGCGCAGCGCGGCGGAATGTGCTATACTGTAAAAACACCAAGACAGTAAAGGAAATCAAAGCCATGACTGAAAAAGAGATCGGCGAGCTGCGGCGGCGTCTGCGCCCGGATCGCACCAATATCACATCCGTTTACGGCTGCTACGTTTCGGACAGCCGCGAAATTCTCTCCAGCTTCCGGCAGTCGCTTTCGATCTGCACGGAGGACGATAAGGAGCTTTATCTTGGCCTGCTCAAGAAGGCACTCTCCGGCTCCATCGACAAAAATCTGCTCGACCTGACCTTCCGCACCCAGCAGGTCGCGGACAGCGACGAGCACCGTTTGCTCATGAAGCTGCGCGAGACGAAGCTCACAGACGAGGAAACGCTCCGGCAGTTTTACCAGACCGTGATCGATTCGCTCTCCATCGAGGGGCACTATCTCATCCTGCTGGCCCACGAGAGCTATGACGTGCCCTTCAAGGCGCGCGACGGCGCTGCGCTCGAGGACGGGGATACCGTTTTCTCCTACATCCTCTGCGCCGTCTGCCCGGTCAAGCCCTCGAAGCCCGCGCTGAGCTACTGCGCGGAGGAAAAGAGCTTCAAGCTCCAGTCTCCGGGCTGGACGGCCTCCGCACCGGAGCTCGGCTTCCTGTTCCCGGCCTTTGACGGCCGCCGGCCGAATATCTACGATGTGCTCTATTATACGAAGAACGCTGCGGACAATCACGCGGAGCTGATCGAGGGCCTGTTCCGTGTACAGCCGCCGATGCCGGCGGAGGAGCAGCGCGCATCGTTCCAGTCGGTGCTGGGCGCGCTGGACAAGGAATGCGACCTGAAGGTCGTGGAATCCGTCCACAATGAGCTGTGCCAGCGCATCGAGGTGCATAAGGAGACGAAGGACCCCGATCCGCTCACGGTCACGAAGGAGGACGTGAAGTCCGTCCTCGCCGACTGCGGCGTTTCGGAGGAGCATCTTGCCGCTTTCAGCGTCGAATATGACCGCGAGTTCGGCGAGGACGCGCAGCTCAGCCCGCGCAACATCATTACGCCGAAAAAGTTCGAGGTCAAGACCCCGGACGTGGTCATTCAGGTCGCGCCCGACCGCAAGGACCTGTTGGAAACGCGGCTGCTCGGCGGCGTGCCGTATCTGCTCATCCGCGCGGACGACGGCGTGGAGGTCAACGGCGTCAGCATCCAGATGCCGGAGTAAATCACAGAAAAGGGGCCGAAACCGGCCCGAAAATATGCATTCAGGAGGTTTTTTATGGCAGTCAATACCGATCCCAGACTTCAGAATCAGATCATCTATTCCATCTATGTCCGCAACCACACGCCGGAAGGAACCTTCCGCGCCGTGATCGGCGATCTCGACCGCATCCGCGCGCTCGGGACGGATATCATCTGGCTCATGCCGATCCATCCCATCGGCGTGCAGGGCAAGAAGGGCACGCTGGGCTGCCCGTATGCCAACCGCGATTACCGCAGCGTCAACCCGGAGTACGGGACGATGGAGGACTTTCAGGAGCTTGTGCGGCAGATCCATGCGCGCGGTATGAAATGCATGATCGACGTGGTGTATAACCACACCTCGCCGGACTCCGTCCTGTACGCCGAGCATCCGGAATATTTCTATCACAACAAGGAAGGAAAGCCTGGCAATAAGGTCGGCGACTGGGCCGACGTGATCGATCTGGACTACACCAACCGGGAACTTTGGCAGTATCTGACCGATACCCTCATCATGTGGGCGAAGCTGGTGGACGGCTTCCGCTGCGACGTGGCCTCCTTCGTGCCGCTGGAGTTCTGGCAGCAGGCGCGCCGGGCGGTCGCCAAGGTCAACCCGGACTGCATCTGGCTGGCGGAGACGGTGCACCAGAGCTACGGCTGCATGGCGCGCCGGATGGGCATTTATTCCGCGCTGGACTTTGACGAATTCTCCGCGTTCGATCTGGAATATGAATACGATGTGCGCGAGGCGTTCGACAAATATTTGCAGGGCAAGATCGCCCTGAGTCACTATCTGGACATGCTGAACTTCCAGGAGGCCATGTATCCGGCGAACTACAACAAGCTGCGCTTCCTGGAAAACCACGATCAGCCGCGTATCTGCTCCTTCGTACACGACGAGCAGGCGCTCGTGAATTACACAGCCTATCTCTACTTCCTCAAGGGCACAACGCTGCTCTACGGCGGGCAGGAGTTTGAGAACACGCATACGCCGAGCCTCTTTGAAAAGGAGCCGTTCGAGCGGGAGACCGGGCACGACCTCAGTGCGCTGCTGCGCCGTCTGGCCGAGGTGAAGCGGCAGTTTGGCTGCCGGGACTGGTTCCGCGCGTCGGCGGACGATGAAAACGACATCGCCATTCTTGAGCGCGGCGGCGACGGCAAGCAGTTCCTCGGCGTATTCTCGCTGCGCGCCAAAGCGGCGGATGTCACGGTCAGCGCACCGGACGGCAGCTACCGGAACATGATCGACGGAACGGCGGTCGAGGTGAAGAACGGACGGCTGCACTGCGGCGGCACGCCGGTCATTTTGCAGCTGTAAGCATTTTGACGCGCTTTTCGGAAGGAACCGTTCAAGATGCTGCTGGCCGTTGTGTTCTGAGCGGGAACGGCTGACGGGTATCCGTAAAACAGAAGGCTCCTCCGTATGGATGAAACCATACGGAGGAGCTTTTGCATTGCTTTTCAGATTGGCCGGAGACGAAGAGAGACAGGCTTGGTAAAAGAGTTTATGATCGTTCGGGTTACATCGGTGGATAAAACAATGCTGCCTGAGTCTACCGAATTTGTTTCGGTATCTGTTACTGCTTCGATTGAAAACGTTGTTATAGCATTTGCTCGCTTTCTTATTCCACGATCTGCCTGCACGGATGCTTTGATCGACGTTGAATCCAGGCTCAGCTCCGCGCCAGTGCCCGGGGCTGCGCAGCGCTCGAAGATCTTCTTCAGAGCCCCATCGTCCCGCCAGCGGCAGAAGCAGCTGTACACAGTCTGATGCGGACCGAATCTCGCCGGAGTATCCCATCCCCGGCTCGCATCTCCGTTGCCTCCTTGTCCGGAATTTTCATGTGGATTTTACAAGAATTTGCTTGCCTGCGGCGTGCTTTCCGGTTATTATGGAAGCAAGAGGTGAAAAAGAATGACTTATGAAGAGATCCGCCAGGACAAGGCGATCCATACCTATATCGCGCAGGCCGATGCTTCCCTGAGCGCCCTTGGCTTCACGGAGCACAGCTTTGCGCATGTGACCGCTGTTGCAGAGAAGGCGGGCTATATCCTGCAAACGCTGGGCTATCCGGAGCGGATGGTGGAGCTGACAAAGATCGCGGGCTATCTCCACGACATCGGCAATCTGGTCAACCGCGTCGATCACAGCCAGAGCGGCGCCGTCATGGCGTTCCGCATTCTCGACAACATGGGCTTTGAGCCGGAGGAGATCGCGCTCATCACGACGGCCATCGGCAATCACGATGAGGGTACCGGCGTGCCGGTCAATCCGATGGCGGCGGCGCTCATTCTGGCGGACAAGTCCGACGTCCGCCGCAGCCGCGTCCGCAACACGGACATTTCCACGTTCGATATCCATGACCGCGTGAACTACTCCGTCACAAAGTCGGAGCTGAAGATCAACGAGGCGCATACGCTCATCAAGCTCAAGCTGACCGTCGATACGCATATGGGCTCCGTCATGGACTATTTCGAGATCTTCATGGCGCGTATGATCCTCTGCCGGAAGGCGGCGGAAAAGCTGGGCCTGCAATTCAAGCTCATGATCAACGAGCAGCAGCTGATCTGACGCGGCGTCTGTCTGCGAAATCAGGAAACACCGAAAATGCAAAGGCCCGGCATGGGATGCTCCATGCCGGGCCTTTTGATCTTTTACGGCAGAAGGCCGTGCCTTACAGCAGGGCCGGGGCCTTCTGGTGATAGAGCTTCTCGCCCGTGAACCGCCCCTGCGGGAGGTAGGTGATCGACGAGATGCGCGGGCCGGAGACGCCGTACTTCGGGTTGTAGCCGAAGAGGTTGACGTAGCGCAGAAGGTCGTCCTCCTCGCGCGCCATGGCGTCGAGCACCTCCAGCGCGGCCTTCGCGTCGTCCACGGCGCGGTGCGTGTTCTGGGTCGTGACGCCGTAGGCGTCAATGGCGCTCTGGAGCTTGTGCGGATACTGGCGGCGATCCTTGTAGACCGTCATGGCGTCGAGCATTTTGACGCCCTTGAGGGCGTCGGCCAACTCCAGCCGCGCCAGAAAATAATACAGGAAGCACAGGTCAAACTGCGCGTTGTACGCCACGATCAGGGTGTTCGGGTGCGAGATGGCCGCAGCAAACTGCGCCGCCGCCTCCCATTTTTCCACGCCCTGCTGCGTCAGCATCTCCGGCGTGATGCCGGTCAGCTGCGTGATCATGGACGGGAGCGTCCGGCCCTCGGACAGGCGGATGAACACGTCCATCTCCGACTCGATGCCGCCGGGCGTGACGCTGGCGGCAGCCAGCTCGATGATCTCGTCCTTTTTGCAGTCAATGCCTGTCGTCTCGGTATCGAGCACGACGATGCGTTCAAATTTTTCAAACAGGGAATCCAGCATATCCTCACCTCATACGGATATTCTACAGGAAAATGCGGGAAAAAGCAAGAACGGCACACACATGCTCCGGTAAAACGCTCACCTCCGCAGAACGGAGCCGTTTACCGCGCCGGTAAATTGTCCCTCGGCAATGACGGGCACGCCGCCGACAAATACATAGTCCATGCCCTCCGCGCAGCGCTCCGGCGCGGCGTAGGATGCGGTCTCATGGATGCGCGCCGGGTCAAACAGGCAAAGGTCTGCGTCCATCCCGACGGCGAGACTGCCCTTCCCGGCAAGCCCGAGCACGGACGCGGGCCGGGAGGTGAGCCGTTCGACGGCCTGCTCCAGCGTCAGGACGCCCTGCCTGCGCACATATTCCTCCAGCAGATGGGCGCAGTTTCCGTATACGCGCGGATGCAGCAGGCCGCTGGTGGGGTAGGTGGCATCGGAGATGACGGACGAGAACGGCGCGCGCAGCGCCGCGCAGATATCCTCGTTTGCAGTGATGCGGTCGATCATGGTAACGGCGCAGCTTTCCGACGCCAGCAGGTCGAATGTAAAATCAAAGGGATCGACGCCCTCCGCAGCGGAAATTTCCGCAACAGAGCGGCCGACAAAGCGGCGGTTTTCCTCCCGCGTGACGGTGGACACGTCAATGTTCTCCCAGCCGACGAGCAGCGAAAGATTTTCAAAATCCGTACCGGTTCGCATCCGCTCACGCATGGCCGCGCGGAATTCCGGAACGCGGAGCTTCTGCGTCAGCGTGTCCAAGCCGCCCTCCTGTGCCTCGGGCGGAAGGACGTGGATCAGCTGGGTGGAGCCGGCCGTGTAGGGGTAGAGGTCGCAGCTCACGTCGAGGCCATCCTCCCGCGCGCGGGTGAGCAGCGCCAGCATCTCCGGCATATACCTGCCCCAGTAGGCCTTTCCGATGCTCTTGAGGTGGCTGATATGCACCGGCGTGCGAAGCGCCCGCGCCACAGTCAGCATTTCCTTCAGCGCCTCCACGACGCCAGCGCCCTCCTGCCGCATGTGAACGGTGATGGGAACGCCGCTATCACGCAGCGGAGCCAGCGCCGCGATCAGCTCCTGCGTCGTATAAAAGCACTCCGGTGCGTAGCCAAGCCCGAGCGAAATGCCCAGTGCGCCGCCGGAAAGTGACTCCTCCAGCAGGCGGTGGACCTCCCGCAGCGCCTCCGGCGCAAGCGGCCCCGGCGCGAAGCCGTATGCCGCCGTCCGGACGGTACCGCCTCCGGCCAGCATCCCGATGTGGATGGGGAGCGGCGTTTTGCCGACGGCGTCAAGATAAGCGGCCATGGTATCCGTGGCCAGCGCATCGTCCGGGAGGCCGGTGACTGGCTCAAGATAGCCGTAGATCTCCCGGCGGCGCGCACGAGGCGCCGGTGCGAGCGACAGACCACAGTTGCCGTTGACGATGGTCGTCAGCCCTTGTGCCAGCTCGGCCCTTCCGAAGCCCGGACGGAACAGCGCGGCGTCAGCGTGACGGTGGATGTCGAGAAAGCCGGGCGTCAGGCAGCGGCCCTTCGCGTCGATGCGCTGTGCGGTAGTCTCGCCGTCCAGCCGCCCGAGCGCGGCAATCTTTCCGTTTTTGACGCCGAGGCTGCCCGGAATGCCCGGCCTGCCGCTTCCGTCGATCAGAAGCGCGTTTTCAATTCGATAATCCAGCATAGCTTCGCCTCATTTCGGGAATATTCTAGCGCATCCGCGCGGACGATGCAAGCGCTTTCCGCCCCGGCAGAGGACAGCAGAAGGCGCCGCCTCCCCGGCGGCGCCTCCGAATATTATCTGTTGGGGCCGACGGCTCTTGTCCGCCCACCGGAGCGTATATCCGTTTTTCCGGTGCGCTCCGCCTGCGTCAGATCACGTCCAGTCCCTTTGCAACGATGGTGATGAAGTCCTGCACGTTGGTGACGATGGTCGTTGCGGAGAGGCTGCCGCGGTCGAGCAGCTTATTGACCACGAACTCGTCCGCGTCCACGCAGTAGAGGTAGACCGGCCGGATCGTCCCGTCCGGAAGGACGCGGAACGACGGCGTCATGTTGCCGGTAGCGATGGTGTGGAGCATCGTGGCAAGGCAGATGACCGTTGTGGATTTTTTGACAAGCTCCCGCATGGCGCTCTGGCCGCGGTAGGCGTCGCCGATGACCTCGGGCAGCGGGCCGTCGTCGCGGATGGAGCCGGTCAGGACAAATGGCACGTTGTTCTTTACGACGCTGTAGATGATGCCGTTGTCGATGTCATAGTCCTCGATGAACTGCGGGATAGAGCCGCTGCGGCGCACCTTGTTGATGACGTCCAGATGGTGATAGTGGCCGTTTGGCTGGGACTTCTGCGTATAGATATCCTGACCGAGCGCGGTGTGCAGCAGCGCGCCTTCCAGATCGTGCGTGGCAAGGGCATTGCCGGCCATGAGGCCGTGCGCGTAGCCGTTTTCGACCAGCGCCTGCATGGCTCTTCTGGCGTCCTCGTCAAAGGCAAACGCGGGGCCCATGACCCAGAGGATATTGCCGTGCTCCTTCTCATAGCGCAGAAGCTCGATCAGCCGGTCATAGTCCTTGGCATAGGAGGTCTCGCGGCTGCGTCCCTGACGGAACACGAACTGATCCTCCAGCGTCTCGCCCGGCTCCTCGAAGCCGTGGCAGTGCATGTAAATGCCGTCCTCGCAGTTTTCCGTCCGCCCGAGGATCACGCGGTCGCCCTTTTTGAGGTTGCGGTTCTCGACCACGCGCAGCGTTCCGTCCTCCCGCAGGACGACGCTGGAATCCATCCGGCTCTCCTCCGCCAGACGCCACTGGCCGTTCAGCTTGAAATACTCCGGGTACATCGACGTGCTGTGGTAGCCCTCCGGCGCAACGCCGTCCAGCTCGGCAGCGGCCCATTTCGCATCCGGTGCATTGCGGAATTTTTCCTCGTTAAAGTCCGGCGCGTGGTATTTCGGAAACTCGAATGCCATCTCCGTCCCTCCTTATTTGAGCGTTGCGTAGATCACGGCCTTGATGGTGTGCATCCGGTTTTCCGCCTCGTCGAACACGACCGACTGCGGGCCGGAGAACACCTCGTCGGAGACCTCCATCTCCGTAATGCCGAACTTGTCGGCGATCTCCTTACCAATGGTGGTGTTGGTATCGTGGAAGGACGGCAGGCAGTGCATGAACAGCGCGTCGGGCTTGGCCATGGCCATGACTTTCGCGTTGATCTGATACGGCGTCAGCAGGCGGATGCGCTCTGCCCAGACGCAGTCCGGCTCACCCATGGAGACCCAGATATCGGTGTAGAGTACGTCGGCGTTCTTCGCGCCCTCCTCCACGCTCTCGGTGAGCGTGACGGAGCCGCCGCTCTGCTTTGCAAGCTCGCGGCACGTTTCGACCAGCTCCGCCGCCGGGAACAGCTCCTTCGGTGCGCAGGCCGTGAAGTGCAGGCCCATCTTCGCGCAGGCGACCATCAGGGAATTGCCCATGTTGTTGCGGGCGTCGCCGAAATAGGTGAAGCGGACACCCTTGAGCGTGCCCTTCTTTTCCTCAATGGTCAAGAGGTCTGCCAGCATCTGCGTCGGGTGGAATTCGTCGGTCAGGCCGTTCCAGACCGGAACGCCCGCGTTTTCGGCCAACTCCTCAACGATCTTCTGGCTGAAGCCGCGGTATTCAATGCCGTCGTACATCCGGCCGAGGACGTGCGCTGTGTCGGCGATGGATTCCTTTTTGCCCATCTGGCTGCTGCCGGGATCGAGATAGGTCACGCCCATGCCCAGATCCATTCCCGCGACCTCAAACGAGCAACGGGTGCGGGTGGAGGTCTTTTCAAACAGCAGGACGATGTTCTTGCCCTCGAGATAGCGGTGCGGCGTACCGGCCCGCTTGAGGTCCTTGAAATTCTTCGCCAGATCGAGCAGATAGCGGATCTCCGCCGGGGTGTAGTCCAGAAGCTTCAGAAAGTGTCTGCCGCGAATGTTAACAGCCATGATGATTTCTCCTTTTCAATATATCGGTAGGTTTGTCAGAACGAAATGGATTCCCGGAGCAGAGGCATACTCATGCAGCGCGGACCTCCGCGTCCGCGTGAAAGCTCGGAGCTGGGCATTTTCAGGATCTTCACGCCGCAGTCCTCGAGGATCTGATTGGTCACATAATTGCGCTCGTAGACGACCGCGACGCCGGGGCTGACGCAGAGCGTGTTGGAGCCGTCGTTCCACTGCTCACGCTCCGCCGCGATCTCGCAGCCGCCGCCGCAGCGGATGAGCTGCACATGGTCGAGATGGAGGTATTCCTTCAAAACGTCCTCCAGCGGCATCCGCAGCGCGCGCGTCGTAATGCGGCCCGTCCCTCTGCCGGTCAGCTCGTAGATCGAAAGCATTTCCAGAATGCCGGGATGAACGGAGAACTTGTCCCGATCCACCTGCGTGAACACGGTATCCAGATGCATGAACGCGCGTGTGCGCGGGATCTCAAAAGCAAGGACGGTATCGATCGTCGCGGCCTCGTCGGCAAAGATGCGCTCCGCCAGACGCTCGACGGCCTCCGGCTGGGTGCGCTGGGAAATGCCGACGGCCAGAACGGTCGGGCTGAGATTCAGGATATCGCCGCCCTCGATGCTGAAATGCTCCTCCGGGGTGTAGTAGAGCGGCACCTGACCGGCAAAATCGGGGTGGTAGGTCAGGACATATTTCCCGTAGAGCGTTTCGCGGCTGCGCGTGGCGGAATACATATGGTTGAGGCTCACGCCGCGGCCGATACACGCGAAGGGGTCGCGCGTAAAATAGAGATTCGGGATCGGCGGCATCAAAAAGCGCGCCTTCGTCCCGACCATGCTTGAGAGCCGTCCGCTCCGGCTGGGGAAGATCTCCTGATAGGTCACGCCCTCCATCGTCCGCTGCACCAGCAGCTTCGGATCGCGGATGGCGGTCAGATATTCTTCCAGCGCCGCGCGGTAGCCCCGGGCGCTGCCTCCGGCGTGCTCGATCACGTCGTGGATGAACGGCTCGCGCAGCTCCGGCCGCTGCCGCAGCACATCCGCCGTCAGATCCTCCAGATAGACGACCTCCGCGCCGCAGCCGCGCAGGATCTCCGCGAAGCAGTCATGCTCCTGCTGTGCGCCGTAGAGATAGGGAATATCGTCGAAAAGCAGCTGCTCCATGGTATTGGGGCTGAGATGCTCCAGCTCCCGTCCGGGTCGCTGCAAAAGCACCCTTTTCAGCGAGCCGATTTCACTTGTTACACAGACCGGCATAGGCGATCCTCCTTGCTGTGTTTTCCTTGGATGTATCGGAAAGCTTCCGGTGTCCCCGGACAGCGGGCCTTTTGCGCCGCGCCGCGGCATTTTTCCTTGAAATACGGCAGGCACTCCTGCGGAAAAGCCGCCTGCTCCGCGCGGAGATTGCTCGCTGCCTGCCGCCTTTCCGTTTTCAGATACACCCCTGTTATGTTCAGTATAGCCTAGTTTTTCTGGAATTTCAATCCAATTTTGAGGGCCGAAAATTGAGGACGCGCGTGTTTTATGCATGTATATGCATCGTCTCTGCCTCCGGCGGTATACCCTTGCAGATATGCCCCTCCGGAGCGCCGCCGTCTGCATTTCTTTTCATCGTTAAACGAAAAAAATATTTTTCCGCCCGCGTTTTTCTTCCTCCAAAGCCGCCCTCCGGGCGGGTTTTCAGCGGCCGGCGCCGCGGGCAAGACGCAAAAAAGGAGACTGCCGAGCAGTCTCCTCCTGTTTCGCGCGGTGGCTTCACTCCGTGAAGGTATACCGGATCAGGATGCCTTTGCCGTCGCCGGTCGTAATGACCGTATCGCCGGAGAGATTTTTGCCGCTGTCCAGCACCGGATACCGTCCGTTCTCCTTCACCCAGCGCTCCGGGCTTTCCGTCTCGATCTCCTGAAATTCCTTTTTGGCGTGCGCTTCTCCGCCGCAGGGGTTGATCGTCTCGATCAGAACTTCGTATTCGTTCATAAAGCCGCTCCTTTCAGACTCTTTACTTTTAGTGTACCACAAACGGCCGCGCCGATGCAAATGCTTTCGCGCAAAGCCGCGCTGTTTTGAAACGCAAAGGCTGGTACAAGTACAAGCGTACAAGCTTCCAAGCCAAAAAGCATAATAAGGAGGCACTCCACAGTGCTTACACATTTCAGAGTTGCACATTTGATGGATTTCACACACGATACAGAAGAGAGGCTGTGCACAAAGTTACACACATGGAAGGCAAAGCGCAAAAAAGAGAAATGTTGACAAAGCAAACGGGTATGTGTATCATTTATATGTAAAGTATTGTAATGCAGACTGTGCTGACCAGTATGTAAAAGCAATGAAGATTGTGAGATGTTAAAATGGCAGTTAGACAGATGAAACGATGCCCACATTGCGGGAAAATATACGACGATATTGCCGTGGGAAAACAGCGAATGGGAAGCCCATTTAGAGTCTGCGAAAAATGTCATGGAACATTTTATGATTCATCCTATGTGGAAATCGCTTTTGGCGATGTCGACACGTCTACGATTAATAGTGCATCAACGGGTTCATTAATAATGGGCGGATTTCTTTGCGTTGTTGGGTTTATCATGACATTTATCATGATACTAAGCTTAATATCGAATGTGATACATGGAGTAAAAATTGAAAGTGATGAAGTATGGGGTGTAGTAGTCTGTTTAGTTATCTACATTCCTTTTATCATCGCATTTATAAAATACTGTTTGTCTGGAGCAAAAAGGAGAAGAGAAGTTGAAGTGGAAATGCGAGCTTCAGAAGAAAGAATAGCTAATCCAGATTATGTTCGGAAACTTATTCTTAATGGATATAAGGTACCGAAAGGATATCTTAAATTGTTTTCTCAAGAACCGAAAAGATAAGAAACTCGGCTGATTAGAAAAAAGTCGGAAGGACGTATAGTCCTTCCGACTTTTTTAATCCTGTGCAATGCGACTTTCAAATTGAGCTATTAACCTGTTATTTCTCCGCGCTGAACTGGTCTTTTCCGACCGAGCACAGGGGGCAGGTCCAGTCTTCGGGGACTTCTTCCCACGGCGTGCCGGGGGCTACGCCGTTGTCGGGATCGCCGACTTCCGGGTCATAGACATAGCCGCAAACATCGCAGACATATTTCATGCTCAAATTCTCCTTTATTCTCAGCCGCTGAGCCGCTCGGAGAGGACTGCCATGATCTTATCGTGGCAGCCGCCGCAGCCGGTCGAGCAGCTGGTCAGCTTCTGAACCTCGGCAAACTCCTTCTCCACATCGGAGAAGCGCGCGCTCCTCTGTAGAGCATTGTCAATATCGGCCAACGTGACGTGCTTGCAGTTGCAGATCACAGTGTTTTCCGTGTAGTCCATCTTACTTGAAGTAGCGCTCCAGAAGGCCCTTCAGCGCTCTGCCATGACGGGCCTCGTCCTTTGCCATTTCATGGACGGTGTCATGGATGGCGTCGAGGCCGTTCTTCTTTGCGCAGGCGGCCAGCTCGAACTTGCCCTGCGTGGCGCCGAACTCGCAATCCACTCTCCACTTGAGGTTGTCCTTCGTCGTCGCCTTCATGTTGGGCTCCAGCGTCGAGCCGAGCATCTCGGCGAACTTCGCTGCGTGCTCTGCCTCTTCATAGGCTGCCTTTTCCCAATACAGGCCGATTTCCGGATAGCCCTCGCGGTGGGCGATGCGGGCCATGCACAGGTACATGCCGACTTCGCTGCACTCACCGTTGAAGTTGGCCTTGAGCTGCTCAAGGATGAACGCCTTGTCCTCTGCGCTGATCTTCTCGTTGTCGCGGACGGTGGTCTCATAGACGCCGAACTCATGCTCCGCAGCGAGCTTCATTTCGCCCTTGACTTCCTCGAACATGCTGGCCGGAGCCTTGCAGACCGGGCAGAACTCGGGAGCCGCTTCGCCCTCGTAGACATAACCGCAAACCTTGCACACGAATTTTTTCATAAGAATACCTCCATCATTTGTTTCACTGTTTCATTTATTATTTGCTGTTTTTGCAATTTGAACAAATTCCGTAATAGCTGAGCTGATACGCCGCGATCTCGCCGCCGGTCGCCTGCTCGGCAGAGCGGACGAATTCCTCGGAAAGCGCGTCCTGCGGCACATCGTACACGCCGCTGCACGCGGTACAGACGAAGTGCGCATGGGGCGCGGTGTTGCCGTCGAAGCGCTCCAGCCCCGCGACCGTTCCCACCGAGACGATCTCGCCGTCCTGCTTGAACATGGCGAGGTTGCGGTAGACCGTGCCGAGGCTCAGATCCGGGATCTCCGGCTTGAGCTGCGTGTAGACCCATTCCGCCGTCGGATGACAGGTCGTACCGCGGACGCAGGATAAGATCGCATCGCGCTTCCGGCTGTGTTTTCTGACAGGCATCATAGGCATCGCTCCAAAACAAGAATAATTATCATTACAGTTATTATTATACACATCTTTTCCGATTTGTAAAGAGGTTTTTGAAAAAAATTTTATCGGACTAACTAGGGTGTATCTGAAAACTGGCGAAGTGACCGGCAGCGAGGAATCCTTGCGCTGCGCAAGACATTTTTTCGCAGGAATCCTGACGTATTTCAAGGGAAAATGCCGCAGCACAGTGCGAAAAGGCCCGCTGTCCGGGTGCATTGGGAGTTGGAAGAATACACCCTAGCTCAGCCCTTCGATCAGCTCCGCCAGTCCCTCGGCAAAGTGCCGTCCGGCGCGGATGGCCTCGCGCAGCGTGTTTCCGGTCGAGCCGAACTCCGCCAGCAGCGATCCGGGCGTCTCGTGCTGGTTGAAGCGCTCCGTGCGCAGGTCGAGATTCCGGCAGAGGCCGGGACAGCGCCGGTTCAGGACTGCCTGAAGTTTCAGCGCGTTCGCCAGATTTTCCTCCCAGTCCGGGTGCGTCAGCCCGCCTTCGTCCGTGCCGACGACCAACATTACCTGCGCGCAGCGCTCCCCATCGACCTGCGCCGTGAAGCCGACCTGCTCGCCGTCTGCGTCCGCCGCCGCGTCGCGGTGTACGTCGAGCACCATCTGGATGGACGGATATTCCGCGAGGTAGCGCTCGATGGTCGTCTCCATCCGCGCGTAAGCGCCGTTGTAGGTCGGATAGTCGTTGAGCGCCGTGTCGTGCAGCGTCTCAATGCCGTGCGCTTCCAATACAGAGGCGATCTCGTCTCCGACGCGGATGATGGAGCGGTCGGCGTTTTCCGTGCGCAGCGGGTCGGACTCGTCGTATTCCCAGCCTGCCTCCTGCGTGTAGGCCTCGGACGAGTGCGTATGTACGATCAGAACCTTCGGCCCCTCTCCGGAAAAATCCAGCGCGGACGGGCGGGTCAGCAGCGCCTGCTTGTCCACGGAATAGGTGCAGCCCCCCGCGATCGTGATGGCGTCCGCCTCCTCCGGCGAAAATGTGAGCGCGGGTGCGCGCTCCGCATCGTCCGGCTGCCTGTCCGCCGTCCCCGGCAACTGCTCCCACGGCTCCGCCTCCGAGGCGTTCCCATCCCGGATCACCCGCACCGGCCAGACGCGCAGCTGCTGCGCAGCGGGCGCGGCAGGCACGTCCGGCTCTGTCTGTGCCGCCGGGACGCTTTCCGCCATCCGCGCATCCGCGCCGGTCGCGCAGATCAGCCGCAGCAGCATCGAAAACACCAGCAGGAGAAGGCAAAAATTACTCAGCTTTCGTTCGTTCATGGTATCCCTCCTGCTCTATCCTATGCGGAAGCAGCGTGGAATAGACATGCGGAATGGCCCGATCCGGCAAAGTTTTTCCGCGTCCGGCGCGACTTTTTCACGTTTCTTATTGAATTTACAAAGCAATTCGTATATAATAACTTTAACTTTTAGTTATTGGAGGGAATGCGGCGTGTCACAGGTCGTATCCGTGATCTCCGGCAAGGGCGGTACGGGAAAAACCTCTCTCTGCGCCGGGATCTCCTCCTGTCTCGCGGCGGAGGGCAGTCAGGTGCTCTGCATCGACGCGGACGTCGGCCTGCGCAATCTCGATCTCTCGCTCGGCATGAGCGAGGAACCGATCCTGCCGTTTACCGCCGTTATGCGCGGCGAATATTCTCTGGACAGCGCTGCGGCGCATCCGGAGATCCCGAATCTGTATATGCTGACCGCGCCGGTCACCGAGACCGCCGAGGAGCTGGATGAGGCACAGTTCTCCGCCATGCTGGACGCTGCGCGGCAGTGCTTCGACTGGATCCTGATCGACGCGCCTGCCGGCATCGGCGCGGGCTTCCACCTTGCGACCGGCTCCGCCGATCAGGCGATCGTGGTCGCCGGGAGCGACCCGGCCTCTCTGCGGGATGCCGCGCGCGCCACGGACGTGCTCTTGCAGCAGCGCTCCATTCCGGCGCGGCTCGTCGTCAACCGCGTCAGCGCCGCGCTCTACCGCCGGATGCACGCCACCATCGACGACGTGATGGACGGCGTCGGCCTGCCGCTGCTCGGCATTGTCCCGGAGGACAGCAGCGTCACGCTTGCCGCTGCTGCCGGGACTGCGCTCGCGCTTTACACCGGAAAGGGCGCTGCGCGGGCCTGCCTCAACATTGCGCGCCGGCTCTGCGGCCGGAAAATGCCGCTTCTGAGATTCTGAATCTCACTGTTTTGCAGTTTTCTGAAAATTAGGGAAGGAGCTGAAATTCTCACTATGAATATCACCCTTATGGCTCATGATAAAAAGAAGGAGCTTATGGTGCAGTTCTGCACCGCGTATAAGAGCATTCTTGCCAAGCACAGCCTTTCCGCGACGGCTGCGACGGGCCGTCTGGTATCCGAGGCGACCGGCCTGCCGGTTTCGCAGTTTTTGTCCAAAAATCAGGGCGGACACCAGCAGGTGGACGCGCGCATCGCTTACAACGAGATCGATCTCGTGATCATGTTCTCTGACCCCAACGACAACGACCCGTGGGAGGACCAGCGCATCATGCGCACGCTGCATCTGTGCGATACCTACAACGTCCCCTGCGCCACCAATCTGGCTTCGGCGGAAATGCTGATTCTCGGATTGCAGCGCGGCGACCTTGACTGGCGTATGATGATGCGCACGAAAAAGACCATTCGCTGAGAAGCTGAAAAATGAATATGCCGTGACGCGGAAGCAGTAACGCCGCGCGCCGCTCAGAGAGGGAGCCGTTTGCTGAAAGGCTCCTGCGGTGCAGAGCGTGAAGGACATCCGCCGAGCAAGCGTATAAGGCACGCTTCGCGCCGAAATCGCCGGGCTCCGCCCCGTCAGCGCGGACAAAGGGAGGGCGCAGCCCTCTGAACCTGGGTGGCACCACGAAGTATCCGCGATACTCTCGTCCCTCGGCCTTCTGCTGGCAGGGATGGGAGTATTTTTTCGCACCTGACGGTGCGGGTTTTCATTTCTGTTTTCCCACATTGGAAACGGCCCTCGGCGGCGTGTTTCGTATGCACCGGCGGCGCGATGCGATATACAGCGCCGTCACCGGCGCGCCGAATTCCACCGCGCCTTCGGCGCATCCGAAATACGCCGCCGGAGGCATTCCGCACCGATTGGTGCAAAAAGGATGGGCCGGCGCACACCTCCCTTAGAAAATAACCGAAAGGAACAGATACCATGGAAAAAATCAGACCACACACGCTATCCGGCTTCATGGAGCTGCTGCCCGGGCCGCAGACCCAGCTGGAAGCCATGATGGAAATTCTCCGCCGAACCTACAGCCTCTACGGCTTCACGCCGCTGGACACGCCCGCCATCGAGGCGGCCGACGTGCTGCTGGCCAAGGGCGGCGGCGAGACGGAAAAGCAGATCTACCGCTTCCAGAAGGGCGACAGCGACCTTGCGCTCCGCTTTGACCTGACGGTGCCGCTGGCAAAATACGTCGCGCTGCACTACGGCGAGCTTTCGTTCCCCTTCCGCCGCTATCAGATCGGCAAGGTCTATCGCGGCGAACGCGCCCAGCGCGGCCGCTTCCGCGAGTTCTATCAGGCGGACATCGACGTGATCGGCGACGGGAAGCTGGACATCTCCAACGAGGCAGAGATCCCGTCCATCATTTACAAGACCTTCTCGCAGATGGGTCTGCGCCGCTTCCAGATCCGCGTCAATAACCGCAAAATTCTGAACGGCTTCTACGCCATGCTCGGCCTGAGCGAGCAGTCCGGCGATATCATGCGCACCGTTGATAAGCTCGACAAGATCGGCGCGGAAAAGGTCCGCACGCTTCTGGTCGAGGAATGCGGCCTTGCGGAGGAGCGCGCGGATGAAATCCTGCACTTCATCGCCATCCGCGGCACAAACGCGGAGGTGCTCACTGCGCTCGAGGGCTACCGGGGCCGCAATGAGGTCTTTGACCTCGGCCTGGACGAGCTGACGGCGGTCGTCAAATATCTCGGCGCGTTTGGCGTGCCGGAGGAAAACTTCGCCGTTGACCTGACCATCGCGCGCGGCCTGGATTACTACACCGGCACGGTCTATGAAACGACGCTGCTCGACCACCCGGAGATCGGCTCCGTCTGCTCCGGCGGCCGCTACGACAATCTGGCGGAGTATTACACCGACCGGGCGCTGCCGGGTGTCGGCATTTCCATCGGTCTGACCCGCCTTTTCTATGTCCTCGGCGAACAGGGGATGCTGAATCCCGCGCGCAATACCGCCCCGGCGGATGTGCTGGTGCTGCCGATGACGGACGATCTGACGCAGGCCGTCCGGACGGCCACTCTGCTCCGCGACGCCGGTATCCGCACGCAGCTCTACTGTGAGCAGAAGAAGTTCAAGGCGAAGATTCAGTACGCCGACAAGCTTTCGATTCCGTATGTGCTCTTCCTCGGAGAGGAAGAGATCGCCTCCGGGACCGCCTCGGTCAAGTGCCTTGCCACCGGCGAACAGACCTCCGTGTCCATCGCGGAGCTGCCCGCCTTCCTGGCGGCGGGCCTTGCCGGTCAGGATCAGAACACCGTAATTCTTGAAAAATAAAGAGCAACAAAGAAAGAAGGAAAAAACTATGATGCAGTCCAGAACGCATACCTGTGGCGAGCTTCGTCTGGCGGACGTCGGAAAGACGGTCACGCTGGCGGGCTTCCTGGAGAATGTCCGCGTCGTCGGCAGCAACTTTGCCTTCGTCGTCCTGCGCGACTTCTACGGAACGACGCAGCTCGTCGTGGAGACGGAGGAGATGATGAACATCATCAAGTCCATCAACAAGGAATCCACCATCAACGTCACCGGCGTCGTCCGCGAACGCGCCAGCAAGAACCCGAAGCTGCCCACCGGCGAGATCGAGGTCGTGCCCAGCAGCATCACTGTCCTTGGCCGCTGCCGCTACAACGAGCTGCCGTTCGAGATCAACCGCAGCCGCGAGGCCGACGAGACTCAGCGTCTCAAGTACCGCTATCTCGACCTGCGCAATCCTGCCGTCAAGAACAACATCATCCTGCGCTGCAACGTGGTCGCGGCCATCCGCAAGGCCATGATGGAGCACAATTTCCTTGAGATCACCACCCCGATCCTGACGGCCTCCAGCCCGGAGGGCGCGCGCGACTATCTGGTTCCCGCCAGAAAGCATCCCGGCAAGTTCTACGCTCTGCCGCAGGCTCCGCAGCAGTTCAAGCAGCTGCTCATGACCTCCGGCTTTGACCGCTATTTCCAGATCGCGCCGTGCTTCCGCGACGAGGACGCCCGCGGCGACCGCAGCCCCGGCGAGTTCTATCAGCTCGATATGGAAATGGCCTTTGCCGCGCAGGACGACGTTTTCGCCGTCATCGAGGACGTGCTCCCGCCCATTTTTGCAAAGTTCGGCAAATATAACATCGCCTCCGAGGCGCCTTTCCGCCGCATCGCCTATAACGATGCGCTGGAGACCTACGGCTCCGACAAGCCCGACCTGCGCATCGACCTTGTCCTTCAGGACATGACCGAGCTGGTCAAGGGCAGCGAATTCGCGCCGTTTGCCGAGGGCAACGTCGTGAAGGCCGTCGTCGTCCCGAGCTGTGAGCTGACCCGCAAGCAGATCGATAAGCTCTGCGCCGACGTTGAGGTCCAGTCCGGCAGCAAGCCCTACTGGTTCAAGGTCGAGGCCGACGGTACGCTGGCCGGCGGCGTGGCAAAGTTCATGCAGCCCCATGCCGAGGCCGTCGTGAAGGCGCTCGACCTCAAGCCCGGCTGCTTCGTCGGCGTTGCCGCCGGAAAGCGGACGGCCGCCATCAAGACTGCGGGCGTGCTCCGCAACAAGCTCGGCGCGCTGGTCCCCGGCCACATGGACAAGGAACGCTACGAGTTCTGCTGGGTCGTCGATTTCCCGATGTACGAGATCGGCGAGGAATCCGGCGAGCTGGAATTCTGCCACAACCCGTTCTCGATGCCCGGCGGCGGTGCGGAGACGCTCGACAAGGCAATCGCCGGTGAGATCGATCCGCTGACCATCACCGCGCAGCAGTACGATCTGGTCTGCAACGGCGTGGAGCTTTCCTCCGGCGCAGTCCGGAATCATGACCCGGAAATTATGATCAAGGCATTCCAACTCGTCCGTCTGGGCGAGGACGATGTCAAGTCCAAGTTCCCGGCCATGTACAACGCCTTCTGCTACGGCGCGCCTCCCCATGCCGGCATCGCTCCCGGCATTGACCGCATGGTCATGTTGCTGGCCGGTGAGGATTCCATCCGCGAGATCATCCCGTTCCCGATGAACAAGAACGCGCAGGATATCCTGATGGGCGCTCCCAGCGAAGTCACTCAGAAGCAGTTGGACGAGCTGCACATCTGCTGCACCGCGAAGGAAGAGGAATAAGCTCTGCAATACCATAACAAACGCCCGGGCAAAAACGTCCGGGCGTTTTTGCGCGGCTGGCTGGATTTTCTCTGCTTTTGTGCTATGTTTTTCATTTTCTTTCTGCTCAATTGGATAGAAATGGTGAAAGGCGGTTGCGCAAAAGAGCAACCGCCTTTCCTGACGAATGAAACTCGAAAAGGGGCGCGGGGCTATTTGCCCGCGCCCCTAAAGGTGAGCCTGTTTACTTTTCGATGATTTGCAGCGATTCGTCCTCACGTCGCCGTCTGATCTGCCATGTGGTCAGCACAAGGCATCCGGCAAGAGATGCGCAGAGGGAGATCCCCCACAAGCCTAACACGCTGCTGTCGCCGGTCTTGGGGATTTGCAGCCGCTTCGGGTCGATCTAGCCCATCAGGCCGCCGGGAGCCTTGCCCTGCACCAGCCTCTACTTCTCAATGAAGCGGTGAAGCATGGCGGCGATCTCAGCGCGGGTCGCCGTACCCTGCGGGTCAAGCAGATTGCCGGATTTTCCCTTCATCAATCCGCTGCCGACAGCCCACCCCATCGCCGTCTTTGCGTAATCCGTGATCCTGTCTGCGTCCTTGAACGTATCCGGATTTCCCTTGACGGTCAGATCGTAGCCCTTGTAGTCCGCGTAGCGGTAGAAGATGGCTGCAAGCTGTTCGCGGGTGATGGAATCGTCCGGGCCAAATTTGTCTTTGCCGTAGCCCGCGAAGATGCCGTTCTCCGCCGCCCATGTGATCGCGTCAGCGTACCACTTTCCGGCCTCCACATCGGTAAAGCTGTTTTTGCCCTTCGGTGCGGGGCTGCCCTCCATGCGCCAGAGAATGGTCGCCATCATGCCGCGCGTTGCCGTCCCATGCGGACTGAACAGGGTCTTGCTCGTGCCGAGTATCAATCCGTTTTCGTAGACGAACATCACATCGCCGTAGAACCAGTCCTTTTCAGAAACATCGGTAAAGGGATTCGCACCTGTGCCCGGATTATCGTCTGCGCGCCAGAGTGCATACACGGTCATATCCTTCGTCAGATAAACGCCGGAAACCTTGTTCGTCAGGCTGCGTTCGCTGTACCAGCCGATAAAGGTGTGGCCTCGCCAGGTGGGGACATACCCCGTCAGGTCAATGTAGGCATTGTACGCTTCCCGCACGCTGGGAATATCACTGCCGCCGCCTGTTTCAAAGCGCAGCGTGTAGTAGGTGACGGGCGGATTGTAGCCGCCGCCGGTGTAGGTCCAGTGGGCGTAGACGGTGGTATTTGCAGAAAATACGGTAGCCGTCGTGATCTTTGTGCCGCCGCTCTTTTCGGTGTACCAGCCATCGAAGCTGTAACTGCCGCTTCGGGAGGCGCTGGGCAGCGAACTCAGTTTCTGATCGGTGGTGGTCATGCTGCCGACAGAGGGTGTACCGCCGTTGCCGTCAAAGGTAACGATGAACTCGGTGGGTGTAGGAGGTGCATCTTTCTCGAAGATGGCTTTGACCTCCACGTTGTCGTTCGGCATGAGGAACTTATCGTCTTTGATGGTCACGCCGCCGCTCATGACCTGCCACTCCTTGAAGTGGTAGCCGGTGTTTGGCGTGGCAGTCAGGGTGATCTCCGTACCGGCCACAGCGGTGGAAGGAGTTGCGGTGCCGGTGCCGTTTCCGTCATTACCGACGGTGACGGTGTAGGTGGTGGGGGTAATAACGCTGTTTTCCCACAGCGCCTTGATTTCGGTATCCCTGTCCACTGTGTAGGAATCGCCTACCTTGTACTCCGCGCCGCCGATCTCCCAAGCCTTGAACTCCTGATCGGCGGGAGCGGTGAAGCCGCAGGCGGGCAGGATGTAATTTGTCCCTGCCTTGACGGTAACAGGCTCCATGCTGCCGCTGCCGCCGTTGCCGTTGAAGGTGATAGTAAAGTCTGCGAGCGGCTTTCCTTCACCCACCGTGACCTCCGCATCGGGGCTGGCAAAGTGGTTGTTATCCTCCGCATAGCGAACGAAGTAATTACCAGCGGACAGGTTTTCAATCTCGATACCGGTGCAGGCGGTGTAGATAGTTTCGCTCTCTGCACGGTATTCCATCGTTGCATCCACGCCAGTGATTTTTCCGTCGCTGCCGCCCTCAGTAGTGGGCGCGACACCATTCAATCCAATGGGCGCTTCCTGTGTGGCTTTGCCGATGCTCCACGCTGCGGTCACGGCCTCAGTGCTGCCGTCCGCCCATTTGCCGGTCTTGGATGTGACGCGAACGGTGTAATCGCCTGCGTCTGTGGCGGTATTGCCGGAGATGTCCATAGTGGCGGGATCATAACCGTTCACGGTCGCGGTATGCTCGGAGCCATTGTAGGTGTAGGTTCCTGCGACGCTGATGCTGGGCTTAGCGGGATCGGTAGGCAGGGGAGGCGTATCCTCCTCAAAGATGGCCTTGATCGCCACATTGGTGTCCGGCATGGTGAACTTGTTGTTGGTGATTACAAGTCCTGCTGGAGATTCGACCTGCCACGCCTTGAAGTGATAGCCCTCGTTGGGCGTGGCGGTCAGAGTGATCTCCGTACCGGCCGCAGCCTTTGCAGGAGATGCGGAAGCCGTTCCGTCGCCCTCTGTGGTCACGGTGACGGTATACTCGGCTGCGGGGGCTTTGGTTATCGTAATAGACAGCTCCTTCGTATCGCTGCCCGCGCTGTTTTCCGCCGTGACGGTGAATTTGGCGGTGCCATCCGCAGTGGGAGTGCCGCTGATCTTGCCGGTGTCCTTGTTCAGGCTCAGGCCATCGGGCAGAGCGCCGCTAATGCTCCATTTGATGGGCGTAGTGCCGTTGGCGGTCAGGGCCTCGCTGTAAGCCTCGCCCACCTTGCCGTTTGGCAGGCTGCTTGTGGTGATGGTGGGGGCGGCGGCGTTTTCGCTGATGGTGAAGTAGTGCTCCGCCTTGCCGCAGTAGTTCCCCGTGCCGTACAGCGTCACCTTAGGGGCTTTTTCCGGGTCAAAGCCCTCGTCGTCCGGTTTGAGGGTGTAGGGATGGACGTTGTTGGAATAGATGGTGGTGTAGTCCGTGTTCTCCGCAAGCTGCTTCGTTTCGTTCTCGCCCGTCTTATGAGAAAGCCTCGTCAGCTTCTTTTCGCTGCCGTCTGAGACGCAGTCCGTCAGCCCCTCCATCGTCAGAAGCCCATGCTCATAGCAGTATCCAAGATCATACTTGCCGCAGAGCGTGCATTTTCCGTATTCGTCAAAGCTATGGTCAATGCGTGTTCCGTTGACGGTGCTGCCGCAGATGGAGATGTTTTCCGCCGGAATACCGGGCAGGTTTTTCTCATGCAGGTCGTCATAGACAAGCTCATCGCTGTCTCTTTTCGTATGCCGGAAGGATTCTACAGTGCTGTCCGACACTTGAATATGGACTTGCAGCGTAATTCGATCGTATTTCCCAATGCCGGGAACATAGTCCGTGTTCTGCCGCAAAGGGCCGCCCTTTGCGGTCACATCGCTGCTTTCGATGAAGATCTTCAGTGATCCAGTACCCTGAGAGCCGTTTCCGGTACCAATCGCGGCACTGAGTCTGGCGCCGGTAGCGGCGGTCACCTGGCTATTTGCGATGCGGATGGTACTTTCACCCGAATATGTGGCATAATTGCCTCCACCGATGGCCGCCCCATTGGAGGCAAGCGGAATGTTGATTTGGCTGCCCTGAATGTCGATGCTGCCGAAGGAAGCATATTCGCCGCCGCCGATGGCGTAATAATGGTCGGCTCCCTCCGCAGGACTCAAGCTGCTGCCGTGGATCACAATTTCGTCAACGGAAGCACGTGATCCCATGGCGCCGATCACATTACCCGCCGTCACCACGGTGCTGCCTGTGATTTCAAGCCTTTTCAGCTTCTTCGCCTCATTCAAGTTGCCGAGCATATAAATGCCGTTGGAGTGGATCGTGGAATCATGAATGACAATGCTCCCGCCATCGCCGGCGCGAATGTCTCTTTTTTCCGGCAGCTTGACTTCGCTGTTTTCAATTCGTATATTTCCATTATCGCTCACTTGTATCCCGCTTCCCGCCGCGGTGTCTGTTGACTCGATGTAACAGTTCCGAATGGTGAGGCTGCCCGCCGTATTGCCTCTGATCCAGCCAATCAGACTGGTGCCGTTTAGCGGCGGAAGCTTTGCGTTCGAAATGGTGATGCTTCCGGCGCTCCTGTTGGAGGCTCCGCCGATGCAGGCACCGGCACCACTGGAGATAACGGATTTGATCACATTGCCCTGAATGGTGATGTTTCCGCAGTCCACGCCCGCATAGCCGCCGATGGCTGCACCCAAGCCTTCGGCGGAAACGGTGATCTCACCGCCGGTAATGCGGATGTCGCCGTTGCTGCCGATGCCCGCCGCGTTGTTTTTTCCAGCCGCGTTGATCACACCGCCGGTGATCGTAACGCTGCCCTTGCCGCCAATGGCAGCAAACTGATTCGCTGCGACGGCTTCTACGGTGCCGCCGGTGATCGTAACGGTCACTTCACCGCTGTGGCCGCCGATACCGCAGCTTTTCCCGTCGGCGAGCGCCTTGACATGACCGCCGTTGATGGTGACGGTTCCATCAAAATATGGGCCGATCCCGTTCCCGGAAAGCATATCCAGCGCTTGGTGTTCAAAGTTGTTGATCCCGCCATGAGCAGTTACATCACCGCCGTTGATGGTGATCGTGCCGCCCTGCCCTGTGGTGATTGCGTCGTTGGCAGCCTCGGCGATGACCGTGCCGCCGTTGATGGTAACGCTGCCGCCATAACCGAATTGGCATGTGCCGATTCCGACGCTGTCTACCACCGTATCGTTACCTTTCTCTAAGGCTTCGGTACGGACGATGCCGCCGTTGATGATGATCGTGCCGCCCTGCCGCAGGATGTCCTGAGACGGGATGACAGTACTGCTGTACGGTCCGCCGATAGCAGAGGCCTGCCTCTGCCCTTTGGCCCGGATGTTTCCGCCGTTGATGATAATCGTGCCCTCGTTTTCATAGAAGCCATCATTGTGCCCCCTCCAACGCGCTCCGGCGCCGATGCCGGATAGACTATGATGCGGCCATACATAGTATTTGACGGTCCAGTCGCTGTCGAAATCCTCCGAAATGCACGCTGTCAGCTTGCCCATGGTGTCCTCCCCGGTGCTCTGGGCATAGACGGTAAAGGTATCGCCTTCCTTCACATTGATGCCCCACTCCGCTGTGAGGTGGCTGCCGTCCTTTAATATCAGATTGACCGCGCCGTGGGTGTCCAAGCGGGGCGTGATGGTCACATCGCCCTCCACCACATACCAGCCGGCGGGCAGATCGTACCACTTGTCGTCATAGTCGAGAATGCTTTCCTTGGTTTCACTCGTCAGCACGGTGTATTCGGTGCAGACCTGCCTCTTGCCGTCCGCGTCCAGATAGGGCACAGGGTCAAGCTCAACCGGCTCGGCCGCTTCAATGATAATGCTCAGCTCCTTCGTATCGCTGCCCGCGCTGTTTTCCGCCTTAACGGTGAAGCTGGCGGTTCCCGCTGCGGTAGGCGTGCCGCTGATTTTGCCGGTGGTTTCGTCCAGCGTCAGGCCGTCAGGCAGAGCGCCGCCGATAATGTTCCATGTGATGGGCGTGGTGCCGTCGGCGGTCAGGGTCTGGCTGTACGCCTCGCCCACCTTGCCGTCCGGCAGGGTGTCCGTGGTGATGCTGGGCGCGGCGGCAGCGTTTTCGCTGATGGTGAAATAGTGCTCCGCCTTGCCGCAGTAGTTCCCCGTGCCGTACAGCGTCACCTTGGGGGCTTTTTCCGGGTCAAAGCCCTCGTCGTCCGGTGTGAGGGTGTAGGGATGGACATTGTTGGAATAGCTGGCGGTGTAGTCTGTGTTCTCCGTAAGCTGCTTCGTTTCGTTCTCGCCCGTCTGATGGGAAAGCCCCGTCAGCTTCTTTTCGCTGCCGTCTGAGACGCAGTCCGTCAGCCCCTCCATCGTCAGAAGCCCATGCTCATAGCAGTATCCAAGATCATACTTGCCGCAGAGCGTGCATTTTCCGTATTCGTCAAAGCTATGGTCAATGCGTGTTCCGTTGACGGTGCTGCCGCAGATGGAGATGTTTTCCGCCGGAATACCGGGCAGCTCCTTTGTGTGCAGGTCGTCATAGACATAGTCTGTGCCCCCCTTTTCCGTAAGCCGGAAGGAGTCCACCGTGCTGTTCAGGATCTGGATTCCAATCTCCGGAGCCCTGCCGAGCGCATTTTTCCCGATGCCGGGAACATAGTTTCCGTCAGTCCTCAAATTGCCGCCCTTTGCGGTCACGGTGCTGTTTTCAATGATGATATTCATCCGACCGCTGCCGGAGTCCCACGCTGCGCCGATGGCGGGGCCGAACTTTGCGCCGCCAACGAACACCTGACTGTTCGCAATGCGGATACGGCTCTCGCGATTGAAATAGACTTGCTGACCGTTGCCGATGGCCGTATTTAAGCCTGGAGACGGAATATGGATTTGGCTGTTCTGAATGTCGATGCTGCCAAAGGAACCTTTGGTGCCGCCGCCAATCGTGCAGTAATTATAGGTGTACTCCTCATTCAGGCGGATGCTGCTGCCGTGGATCACGACCTCGTCAACGGAAGCATATTCTCCACGAGCGCCGATGATATCGCCCGTCAACACGCTGCTGTCCGTGATCTCCAGCTTTTTCAGCGTCTTTGCGTCAGTTATTGTGTGCACGGTTTCGTCCATAAAAATGCCGTAGGTGTGCAGATCGGAATCCCGGACGGCGATGCTCCCATTGCCTCCGACGCGAATGCTTCTAAAATGTGGCAGCTTGATCTCGCTTTCTTCAATGACGAGCTCGCTATTGCTGCCCACGCGGATCCCGTCGGTACGAGTGGTGGGTATGTCCGTGGATTCAACGCGGCAGTTTCGTATGGTGAGCTTCCCGCCCGGCGAGTCTGCGTCCCAGCCGATCAGAATCTTTTCGGCGCTGAGAAGCGGAAGCTTTGCGTCCGAAATGGTGATGCTTCCGACGCTTCCGCCGGTGGTTCCGCCGATGCAGGCGCCGTCCTTACTGGAAATGGATTTGATCACATTGCCGTTGATGGTGATGCTTTTGCAATCCACTCCCCCAATGCTGCCGATGGCTGCGCCGCCGCCCTCGGCGAAAACGGAGATCTCACCGCCGGTGATGCGGATGTCGCCGGTGCTGCCGATGCCTGCCGCGCTGCCTTTTCCGACCGCATGGATGACGCCGCCGGTGATGGTGACGCTGCTCTTGTGTTTGCTTTTGTCGCCAATGGCGGCGTTATTGCGATTTGCCGTGGTTTCTATATTTCCGCCATTGATGGTAATGTGCATTTCCGCCGTGTGGTGAACTCCGGCTCCGCCGATGCCAAAGCCATCTCCATCGGAAGATGCCTTGACAGTACCGCCGTTGATGGTGATGCTGCCGCCCTCAAGCGGGCCGATCCCGTTTCCGGGAATCGCGTATAGCGGCTGGTTTTCATAGCGATTGATACCGCCGTGAGCGGTCACATTGCCGCCGTTGATGGTGATGCTGCCGCCCCGGCCGCTACTGATCGCGCTGCTGGAGGCCTCGGCGATGATCGTGCCGCCGTTGATGGTGACGCTGCCGCCATTACCGTAGCATGTGCCGATCCCAAAGCTGTCTGCAGTGTGAGCGCCGCCGCTCGTCCTGAGCTCGGTACAGACGATGCCGCCGTTGATGGTGATGCTGCCGCCTTGCCTGAGATTGCCGGGCGTATCTCCGTCGGAGGAAACGTTGCGATCTTGATACGATCCGCCGATGGCGGAGGAGCCATGCTGTCCTCTGGCGTGGATATTGCCGCCGTTGATGATGATCGTACCCTCGTTTTCATAGTAGTTGTCGTTGGCAGCCCACACGCGCACACCGGCGCCGATGCCGGATAGTCCAGCCACAGGCCACACACTCTTTTCATGATCAGACAGCTCCGGGAGGCACGCCGTCAGCTTGCCCATGGATGCCTCAGCGGTGCTCTGGGCGTATATGGTGAAGGTGTCGCCCTCCTTCACGTTGATGCCCCACGGTACCGTGAGGTGGCAGTCGTCCGTTAGTATCAGATTGACCGCGCCGTAGGTGTCCAAGCGGGGCGTGATGGTCACGTCGCCCTCCACCACGTACCAGCCTGCGGGCATATCGTACCACTTGTTGTCGCTATTGAAAAAATCCTCGATAATAACGCTTTCCAGCACCGTGTATTCGGTGCAGAAGCGCTCCTTGCCGTCCGCGTCCAGATAGCGCACGGGGGTTTGCTCGACAGCGTTGTTCACGGTAATGCTCAGCGCCCTTGTGTCGCTGCCCTCGCTGTTTTCCGCCTTGACGGTAAATTCGGCGGTTCCCGCCGCAGTGGGTATGCCGCTGATTTCTCCGGTTTTTTCGTTCAGACGTAAACCGGCAGGCAGAGCGCCTTCATCAATGCTCCATGTGATGGGCGCTGTGCTGATGGCGGTCAGGGTATGGCTGTAAGCCTTGCCTGTCTTGCCGTCCGGCAGGGTATCCGTGGTCACGATGACGGTGTAGGTGTCTGGCACAAACCGCGCCGTGAGCGTGGTTACATCCGCCGGAACGCTATCACCGGGCGCGTAGAGCTTGTCGTCGCTGCCAAGCCACTTAAAGTAATTGCCTGTAGCTCCCTCCGGGCGGGTCAGACCGTCGGACGCAGGCGCGGTAAATGCGCTGCCGTTTTTCACGATGATCCGGATGCTGCTCTCATCACCCAGCTTGCCGCCGCCAAGGTCAAGAGTAACGGTTTTCAGCCCGTCAGGACCTATCGTGTCATGGTTCAAAACCTCAAGGACGGGGCGGAAACCGACCTGCGGGTTTTGGCCCGCAGCGTCGCGGTGGCCACAGAAGCGGCTCGAATAGTGCCCGCGAACCGTACGGCGCCACGACAATCTGATCACAGAATCTTGTCCACACGAAAAAATCCCGTTCCAGTTTTTGATATATCCGTCGTCCTTGTCCAGCAGCCTGTCCCATTCGTTGCTTTGGGGCGTGCCGCGTTCTGAATCACCTGAGCCTGTATAATCACTTCCCTCGGACGGCGCGCGCAGCGTATAATCCACGCCGCCGGCGGCGTAGTCTTTGCCAAAAATCATGTCTATGGCATTCAAATGATCCCAGCTTGCCGCGTACGTTACGGCATAGTCCGCCACGAACAGGCTGTGGGCATATTTGTACGTCTCTGCATACTCCTCAGTGGTTGCCATCTCCGACGTGAGCTTGTAGGCGTCCACTGTCCCGGCATAGGTAAAGGGCACATAGTGCAGCGTATTATCCGGCAGAGCGTCGTTCACCGTGTCGGGAATGCCCACGCCGGAGAGGTCAAAGTAATAGACTCCGCCGGGAGCAAGGTTGAACTGCTCTGGGGGAACAAACTGCGCCGTCAGCTTGGTTACGTCCGCCGGAACATTATCGTCCGGAGCGTAGAGCTCGCCATCGCTGCCAAGCCACTGAAAATAACTGTCGGTATTTCCCTCCGGGCGGGTCAGACCGTCGGACGCAGGCGCGGTAAATTCGCTGCCCTTTTTCACAATGATTTGAATATCCTCAGAGCTGCCGCCTAGCTTGCCGCCGCCAAGGTCGAGAGTAACGACCTTCAGCCCGTCAGAGCCCAGCGTGCCGGGGTTCAGGACCTCAAGGACGGGGCTGAAACCGAGGTTCGGGGCGGAATCCGTAGTAGCGTAGCTGATCCAGTAGCGGGCCGAAAAGTATCCGCGAACCGCACGGAACGATGCGTCTTCACTATCCTGCCCCCACGAAAACATCTCGACCCAGTTTTTGATATATCCGCCGTTCTTGTCCAGTATCCTGTCCCATTCGTTGCTTTGGGGCGTGCCGTGTTCTGAATCGCCCGAGCCTGTACTATCACTTCCCGCAGACGGCGCACGCAGCATATAGTCCACGCCACCGGCTGCGTAGTTCTTGCCAAAAATCAGACTCGCATCGTTTAAGGCATTCCAATTTACCGTATGCGTTACGGCAAAGTCCGCCACAAACAGGCTGTGTTCATAGGGCTGCGTATTGGAATCGTCCTCATTTTTCAGCGAATAAGCATCCACTGTACCCACATAGGTGAACGGCACATAGTGCATTGTTTTGCCCGGCAGAGCGTTGTTCACCGTGCCGGGGATGCCCGCTGCCGACAGGTCGAAGTAGTATTTGCTGCCGGGATCAAGGATGAACTGCTCGTTGAATTTATCCGCGGCAAACGCCGCCGTCGGCAGCAGCGTCAGCACCATGCAGCATAGGAGCAGGATGCTGAGGATTTGTTTTTTCATGTCGTTTTTCCCTCCTGTTTCTGCGGGTCTGGCTTACCTGTCCCGTCTTTTTTCTGGTTTTCCCTGCTTCTGAGCCGGAAGCACAGCGCGGTGATCGCCGCCGCCGCGGCAAAGGAGACGACGGCCACCAGCACATAGCCGCCCGCGTCCTCCC
>OMAC01000122.1_pt1 | contig 81971 bp, 141 predicted proteins | sample 1644561 | NCBI WGS metagenome assembly OMAC01 (sample SAMEA103958144, study PRJEB25191) | human gut metagenome
CCTAAATTGATAGGAATATTCCATACTTTCACTGCTCCTCGCATTCAGTGGACTTGCAGCCCTTTACCCCATGTCTAAAGGCAGGGGCTTGCGGGCTCTTTTCAGCCATTTCAGCACCCCCTTCCTCACTTCGGCCAGCTCGTGATCGTCGCAATCGGGAAGTCAGCAACCGATACGGCGTTGATTGTCATTGTCCCGTTGCTGGTAAGTGGACGTGTGAATCCTTGAATCAGATGCCGTTCTACCGGTGAAGACGGTTTGTCCGTCCTAACGATTTCAACAAGACTGTTTTCAAATATATGCATCATCTGTATGCACTGAATTGATACTGCTTTCTGCAGAACTGTCGTTCTTTTCAGTTTCCACTCAGCGAGATCTCTGCACTGCGTCGTGGTATAGTATCCGGACGCAGTTTCCCGATAGGTTTTTCTACCTATGAGGTTGATGTTTGTATCGCTGCTCGGGTCAAGATTCTGCGCTCTTCCGGACGCCTGCGGATAGTTATCAGTCTGCTCGCCAAGGACGATATAGTCATTGAAAACCTCCGTGTTTTTGACCGTGTAAGTCGCACCAAGAAGCTGTGCCTCATCCATTGAGAACTGCCAGAGAATCGGCTTGTCCGTATCAACGATGTCATCCTGCGACGGTTCCATTCTGAATGTTCCCGTTTGGTCGTACCCTACCCATGCGTTTACCATCTCCGCCATGCCGAGTGCAACATCCGCGATTGTTCCGTCGTCGCTGTCTACACGCAGCGTGTATGGCGAGTCTGTCAGCGCAGCTGTCGTGCCATCCGGAAGCGCCTGCGTCTTCCCATTGTAGTAGTTCGTGAAAACCGGCGTCACATGGTCAATGGGGTATCCGTTGCCCTTGTCGAGCTTCAGGAGCGCCGCCACGGGTTCAAAGATATTCGTCCCTACCGGAACCTCATATGTTGCTTCAAGCCGCCCAAACAGGCTTCCATCAATGTATGCCCACTTGTCTACAAGCGGGTACGTCATGGTTCGAAGATTGGGGTTCATCGTCTCCTGCGGCTCTTGGATGTAGAAGACACCCTGCTGGATGTAGTATTCCGAACCATCCGAGAGAATGAGTCCTTCATCGATTGCCACCTGCTGACCGAACCAGATATTGTTGACATTATAGTCATACTCGGCGTCTACGTTCGAAAGCGTTATGCTCGCTGTCCTTCTCTGGCCGTTTTGCAGATTGCAGGTGATGCTTCCCTCTTGAATGAACGTGCCATTTCTCCGTCCGAGCGGATTATTATCGAGCGCAAAGGCTGTACTTCCATCCGGTTGCAGGAAACGAATCCGACAGAGCTTTGTAAATGGCGTGCGCAGCTGCGCAAGATAGTCCCTGACTCGTTCCGCGTGCTCGCCAGCATAAATATATCCAGGCGTCGGATCAGGCGTAGGCGGCTGCGGCGCATTCTTTTGCCAAACCGGATAAAACGTAGCAACTGCGTCTGTCGTGTATGTGCCGCCAAGGTCATATGCTTTCTCTCCGCCGTCCGTTGTAGCCCAACCGACTTGAGTGTAGCCCTCACGGCCAAAGATAGCTCCGGCAAGTGTAAGCGGTTCGCCTTGGTTTTTGGTCACAGATTGCGCCGTTCCCGTGCCGTTCATTCCGGGGAGATAGGTTATGACATACGTTGTGGCTATCGAGTAGCTTCCATCAGCGTTCTTGATGACCTTTGTATCTGATTTAACGACAAACGCAGGCCGGATGCCTTTGGATTCCGTCTGCGCGGCCCATCCGCCGCTACCGGCCGTATCCTGATACCAGACTGTCGTTGCTCCGGTATCGGGCTGCGTTCGTGTCCACCAGTTCGCCGCCGCCCCGTTCAGATAGGCAATGAGCGCTTCTTTGCTGCTGTTTTGTTCGAAATATTCAAGCTTTGCACCGTCGATTGCTTTTGCACACATATGGTATCACCACCTCCTAGAAACACCATGCCGCTGCGATGCCGTCCACCTCGGACGCGACGCTCCAGTCCGCTTCACCGTTCCATCCCGTTCTGCAGAAGCAGCTGGTGTTGCTGATCCTCGGCGAGCGCAGATACCACGCGCGGTTTTTCTTCCGGTTGGCCGCCGTCTGGTAATACGCGTACTGCGTGCCCTCGCCCGCGTAGGAATGCGTCCGCGTACCCTGCACCTCAATCTCCGACAACAGGAACAGCGTGTCCGCCGTCGTGTCGATGGCCGAGCTCGCGCCGCCTGCCGTGGTCTTCTTTGTCACGGCCTTCAGCGCGGCCACGACCTCCGCCGGCATCACCTTCTTCAGCGCCGGGAACGCGTTGGACGTCCGCACCAGGCAGTTCTTCCAGCCGCAGTTGTTATACTCTGCGCCGTTCATCTTATACTGCGTCGCGTAGGTCGTGTGCATCTGGAATGTCAGCGGAGCCTTGCCCGAGCCGTCGGCATAATCGTCGTGGTTCTTGCCGATGATGTCGATTGCGTAGGTCTTGTTGTTAATCGTCATGTTGCAGCTGTCGCCGACGTTCCATGTGTCAGGAACTTCTTTGTTATGCACAGCGGCAATGATGTCGGGCCAACTGTTCTCGGAGAATACAGCCTTGATTGAAACGACGCTAATCGCTTGCGTCGTGGTCGCAGTAACATCGAACTCTGTAAAGCTGATTGTAATCGCGGTATCACCCGTCGCGGCGACCGTGGGCGAGTACGTGAATCCAGTTGTCACTTCTCTGGTCGCGCCATTGGAATACGTTGCTTCCAGTACCATTCCGGAAATGTCAATGGTCTCGTCCGCTTTATATTCAGTCATGGTCGGTGGTGTCTTTACCGCAATGCTGGAAAGCTCAATTCCTCCAGATTTCTTATAAATCGTGTTTACAATCATATAGCAGCCTCTTGAATGCTAACCAAGATATTGATATCGTCAGTTGGGATTGTATCGCATGTAAAGGTCAGAAAGTTTTCCGCCTGCGAGCGAAGCCAGACACCGGCTTCGTAGTATGCGTCCTGCATGGATGAAACAGGAGCAGCCTCAATCAACTGCTTCGTTTCATCAGCGGAGATTCCGTCAACAACAATAGATTGCTGCATTGTAGCGCTGTCCCACGCGGAAGCCGGAAGTGTTGCCTGTGCGATCTTAACCATAGCAAGGACGACTTTTTCCTTCGTCGGGACTGCTAGATCGTTATCGTATTTTGAAAGGTTTTTCATTTTACACCTCCAACCATCTGCATCAAACAGCACCCCAAAAGAATTTCTGAGGTGTTCTTTGATGCCCCCGGATTTCTCCGGGGGCTATAACGTGCAAATCAGCCGATTGCAACGACCTTGTAGGTGCCAGCCGCCAGAGTGGTAGCAGTGGAATCAGTCTGGTTGATAACAACAGTGATGCTGTTGTCCTCGTTCAGAGAGACATCCGCAATTACCATGTCGTTGGTAGCAACTTCGTACACCTGAACCAGCATCGGGAACGTGGGGCCGTTATCCTGTGCCGCAATGGTCCACGTGTAAGCGCCGCCTGCAGCCGTCAGGACGGGGTTGTTAGTGCTGTACTTCTTGAGGTGTACCGGCATAGCCTGCCAAGTCGGGGCAGTATCTGCGCCGCCGGAAACCAGAATTTGACCGGCTTCACCGGCCCCAGTGGGAGCAAAGAAGGACGGGTCCTTCGTAGCCGTACCATTGAGCGTGATGGTGTTGTTGGTAGCACCTTCGGCAACGGCATCCAGTTTAGTCTTGTCTTCCTTACTGAACTGCGTGTAGGTGGTGCCTGCGCCGATGTCATCCTGCGTCAGGACAACGACACCAGTCTTGCCGTTGACAGAGTTAACGTCAGACGGGTTGCAGAGCACGTAGGTCGTGCCGCCCCAACGATACTGCTTGTTCTGGTAAGCACCTTCCGTCATGACAACGTAGATCTTACCAGTTTCCGGAGTCAGGGCTTCGCCGCCAGCGGTCAGGGACAGCCAGTCAGCTGCAAGCGGGGTCTCGCCGACGATGTAGGCTTCCACAACGTCATCGACGTAGCTGGGCAGCTGGGCGGCCGGAACAAGGCCGTCAGCACCGAGGGTCGCAACGCCGTTCGCCGCGCCTTTCTCGGAAGCAGGAATCTTGGAGTTGAGCTGTTCCTGCGCGTCAGAGGTAAGGCCAGTGATGTACTGTGCGCCAACGATCTCCTTCGCCTCAATGGCAGTGACGTGGCCAGCAGCGTCAACAGTGACACCTACAGTGTGCGTGGCATCGCCGTATGCGCCTGCAGTTGCACCGGAGAATGCGTGACCGACGGTGATGGTCTTCGCCGTAGGATCAGCAGCAACATGCGTCCACTTGTCACCAGAGGCCAGCGTGAAAGTGTCCGTCTTGGAGCTCGCGGAAACGGTAGCTGCAACAGCCTGACCGGCGACCTCAATCGTATCGTTCTCACTCTGCTTCGGGACATTGATGTTCGACCATGCGTTCTGGTTGACTTCGCCGCCGCCAGCAACCGCGTTCTTGACCGCAGTGTCGAGGGCTGCCATAGCCTGCTGGATTGTCATGTCCTTTGCGACATAACCACCGTCAACAGGCGTATAGCCGGTCAGAGTCAGTTCGACGACATTCTTGGTGGTTACAGTGCCGGTGGAATCGAGGCCAACGATGACTGCACCGGTGGTGCCTTCCTGGTTGTAGACAACACCTACGGGCTTCCAGCGTTCGCCATCAAACTGATAAATGACCTTATCAGTGCTGTTTGTGTAAATCTGACCGAACTTCGGGTTCGCAGGCGCAGTAGCCAGCGGCTGAATGACAGCATTCTGAAGTTCATTTTTGTTGAGGTCAAGATTTACGAGGAGGGTTCTTTTGCTCATTTTGCTTTCTCCTTTGCGTTAATTTAGATATGCAACTCCAGAAAACGGAGATGCAAACAACAGAATGACATTGTTGCTATCCACATACTGAACCTCTCCAACAACCTCAGAGCCGGCGCTGTCAGCAACCGTTACAGACGGATATTTACCCATATTATGAGCGATTTCCCACTTCTTTTCGGCGGTTGCCTGTGTAAATGTGAAACTCTTGTCTCCACCTCCGCCGGATTCAGCCCCAAGATGTTTCAACGTTTTATCCGGTTGGATTATATAAGCGTCAGCTGAAGAATCCGTCAGGACGTGAATGATTTGGCTGTAAAAATACAGTGTGTCGGTCGAGCCAGGAGGACCAGCAGTTGCAGCAGCAGCTTGCGCTTCTTCGAGCGATGAGAAATACGAGTTGTATTCTGCTGGAATCGCAGACGTCATTGCGAAGGACACGCTCATGCCAAGCTTTGGAACGTTTGGAAGTGCCATCTTTGTTCCTCCTTTCTCAAATGGTTACGTTGTAGGTGTTCTTTGTGTCGTTTGGAGTTGCAAAATCTAGTGTGTAGACTTTGTAAGGAATCGAGAGATACGATGCCGCGCCCTCGACTTCTACCGTTGCCTGTGTAAATGCGGTCGTAATGTCGGCGTTCAGGCCATTTACGTCCTTGATGCTCGTTACATCTCGCAGGATTGCCGGGTATGCAATAATGACCCGCAGTGCGCCAACCGGAATCGTTACGCTGAACGTCGAGCCGTTTGTGTATGCTCGGTTCGATTTCTGCGCAAGGCCACGAATCACAGCACTATCCGTTGTTGCTGCCTTGTCGGTCGTCGTTCCGTAGAAGGAATTGCGGTATCCGGTGATTGCACCGGTAGTGGCAGATTTCGTTCCGCCCTTGATTTGACCAGCCGGATATTCCTGATCCAGTGCGGTAAATGGAATCTCACCATCGCTGTATGTGCAGTTAAGCGTAATCCTGTAGTTTGCACCATCTGGTACGATATAGGCCGCAAACGTGCCGCTCTGTGCCGCGATTTGTTCAGATGTAACGTTGTTGACAGCGGACCAGCTTTGTGCAACAACACCTGTCGGCTTTGGTTTGTATTCGTAGGCCCCTGGATTCAGCGACCCATTGTATGCAGGCGTGACACTTGTTCCGACTTCATATGCCCTTGCCGTAGAACTGGATACACTCACAGATGGCTGTGTAATCGTCGGATTTTTATCCTGTGAAAAAGCGTCAAGGACTACTGCCTGCACACTTATGTTTTCTGCGGGAACCGTGACTTTACCGTCAACAGGCACATATCGGCCAAACTGTTCTGTTAAAACGAGGTCTTTTGTAAAAAGGACTTCATCTGCCGAAGGAGTTTCACTCGTGCCGCCGGTTCCCGGCTTATACCACAGCGTACCGCTTTCGTCGACCCCAACCGGTTCGGTCATCTCGTCAGTCTTCGGGATTGCCTTCACGCCGCCGAGCGTGTCTTCGCTTGCAACGGGCAACGTATATGGCGTGGGGATCATTGGCTGATCTGTTAGGTCATTATAGGAGCCGCTAAAGTTAGATGTACCAGCCCCGATATTTGCCCGAGCCTGATGCTTCTCTTCGTCAGAGAGTGCCTGTTCCGTAGTCTTTACCGCGTGAGTTTGGACAGTACCGGTTTCTCCATCGACAGATTTTACCGGACTGTTTGCTTCAACATAGTCAGCGATTCCTCCAGCTTTTTCGACTTCACCATTGGGGTCGTAGGCCGATTTCAGCATATCGCCGCCACCGGCATTCGCGATTGCATCCGAAACTGCCTTCTCGCTTGGAATCTTGCTTTCACTTGTCCCGAGCTCCTGCGAAATGCTTTCAGTGGAAATTGCTTCAATGTTCTTCCGCGCCTGTTCTTGCTGTTCTTCCGTGAGATCTTGCTGGATGTCATATCGTACTGTGCCTTCTGGAGTGACCGTAACGCCGGCCGCGTTGATTCTGATATAAATCAGCCCGGTAACGCCGCTGTTATCAGAAGTGTTTCGGTTGACACTGCTACCTGTCGAGCTGTCTTTTCCGATGATTCCTCGACTCAAAGCTTTCGCCACGTCAATCGACTCGCCAGAACCGCCAAAGATTGAGCCGTCCGAGAACTCCACTCTTGCCTGCGGCTCAACATAGCCACGCATGGCAAATGTCTGTTTTTGCGTGAGCGGCATCATCCACTTTCCGTTTTCATAGGTGACGTTTCCTGGATACTGCCTTGAAAGACTGCCGAGGTTCAAAACCACGGTCTTCACGATATCTGGCGTAATGAGCGTCCCATCCAATGCCTGCAGCATAAAAGGGACTGCGTATTTATCTCCCTGTGTCATTGAAACAGCCATCAGATCCCCTCCAGTTTGATTTTTGTGCTTACGCTCTTATCGCCATAGGTTGCTGTAACGATCAGCGGTTTTGTATCTCCCTGCCAGCATGTAATCGTCACAGAGTTCCCGCTGATATCCGCACTGTACGCCATTGTGTCCGGACCTTCGAATGTGTACGTGACTATATCTTCCGTCTGCTCGCCGAGTTCAAAATATGCTGCCGTCAGCGTGGCACTTTCATAGGCTTTCAGCCGTTCCGGAGTAGTCCCAAGGAATGCGATTTCCGGCTCTTCCGAAATAGGCTCCACCATCAATTCATAATCCATAAAAATGTCCTGATTCTGTGCCAGCGAGCATCGGATCACACATTTTCCACCGGAGACGGCCGTAACGAGTCCATCCGGTCTCACGATTGCCACCTCATCATTCAGTGACGTCCAAATGTAATTCACCGGGTGTGCTTCTGTGCTCGCTGCGTATTCTCCGCAGCGGATACTTGTAGCGGTCAGCAAGCCCTTCTGACCGGTTTTTATCTTTGGTTGTCCGTTCACTCGAATTTCCCAAGAAAACGTCTTGCCGCCCGCCACATGGCGTGCCATGTCATCTATTTCTTCGTTCGGTGGATCATATCTGGCCGTGAATTCAAGCAGTCGGACAGAATCATAGTCGCCGGTGAATTCCTGTGCATAGTCACCAAAGCCGGTGATGTGATAGGCAGCTGACCCCAGAATGATTCTGCTGTTTGTGTTCAGTTTCTTCGTCTCTTCGTTTCGCTGGCATGTGATATTGACATAGCCCTTCGTGATAAGGGCATATTCCTGCATGTCGCTTTCGTTCGCGGTCAAGATTGCCTTTTCAACGCAAATTGGTTCTTTCAGGAGATTGCCGTACCAGTCCAGATGGTTCCACGTCGACCGGCAGCGCTGTATGACTCCGCCGCCAATCGCGTTTGAGATGTTCTGTGGATTCGTGACCAGCCAGATACTTCCCATTGCCTCGATTTTTGTTCCTTCTGGAACGTACTCGATGCTTTCGTCCGCAAAGATGATGTTCTTGTAGTCATCCTGTTTCCGGAGCGTAGACGCTGTTTCCGGTGCGATATCCGCCATGCGGATCATCGTTGTTTCCCATTCATACGGCGCATCCGGGTTTAGGCCCTGCACGCGGGCTGCAAAGAAGTCTGTAGCGTACTTTGCGTACTGATGTACAAATTCTGTGCTGGGGTCTCCAAGGTATTGCCGCTGTCGGCCAGCATATTGCGCCGGAGCATTTCGAATCGCCGTCTTCAGTCGGCCAGACACAATCAGGCCGTTCGTGATGTTGTCCGAGATCGGCATGATATCCAGCCACCTCTTTCCGAATTTGAATCAGAGCATCGAGAATACGCGCCGCATGGGGTTGACTCTGCGCATGTAGGCACATTCCTGCTCATATCCGCGCAGCTCCGAATAGAAGAGCTGCAGATTTTCTTTGTACCGCGCCGTCGACTCCTTCATCGTTGTGTTCTCGTTCGGCGTGTTGAAACTCTTATCCTTGACCTTCGGCTGGATGTTCAGCCACTCCCGGTTGAACCGGTTATCCCATGTCACAGCGATTGCCAGCCCGAGAAGTCTCTTTTGCCGGAATGTCAGGTCATGAGCGAACTGACCATCCGTGTAAAAGTCCAGCCTGTACTCCACATCGGCGCTGTCCTGCTGTGGGAATGTCACCACGCCGGTTTCTGGGTCATACGTAAAGTCTGTATATGGGAAGAACGCCGCATCTCCGTTTCGTGCGTACAGCACACTCACACAGTTGCAAAGCTCATAGCCGACCTTTCCGGTTTCGACGACAGTCTCCTGCGTTGTGCTGAGCTGGTCGCTTGTCCACTCAAAGTCAGCGTACTGCGGCTCTACGAGGCCATCTGTCAGGTACACCAGCAGTTCAGGTGGACTTTTCAGCATTGGGATTGCCATCCCCATCCAGGAGCTCATACGGCGGAAGAAGAGTGCCGCATCGGTTCTCAGATCGTCTTGCATCCGGTCATCGCCGATTACTACCATTGCAGAATTTGTAATGATGTCGCTCCAAGCAGTCCCCATTATTCCCAGTCCTCGCTTTCATACGAGTCTCTATCCATGACTGCCCTGTACTCTTCCCGAATACAGTTCGCGGCGGTTTCATCCTGAATCAGTTCCAGAAGTTCCTCAATTACGCCGCAAAGCGCTTCGATTTTTTCCTTGCTGTCCATGATGTGACCGCCGCCTTTCCTATAACGTTAAGCCGTGACAGTGACAGTGCATTGTGCCTGTCCCGCCAGATAGTTTTCATTTTCATCCTGCGTGACAGTGATAACCGTCTCGCCGGCAGTCAGCGCTTCAACAGTGACGTTCGAACTTTCATCTACATCGCCAAGCGCTGCGACCTCTGGCACGCTGTTCTCAACGCGCATCTCCCCATTGGAGCTGGTCGTGATTTTAAATGTATCGCTCGTTCCGGCCGACATCTCCAGCGCATCCGGACTGACGCTCAGTCCAGCAGCTGCCTTTGCAATCGCCCACGGAACGATAATTGTTCCCTTGTAGTCCCCCTTGCCGTCAATACGCAGAGAATAGGCCCCAGCATTTGTACCGGTATTGTCTGCGACGGCATAGTCTGTGTTTTCCGTCAGCGCATTACCGCCGAGTGTTACGCTTTTAACCTCTTTGGTCTGCTCGCTGCCGGTATAGGTGAGTGCATCGCCGACAACGACATCGGCGCTTTCCAGATTCAGTTTGACGGTCATAGATTCTTCGAGGTTGTAGAAGAATCCAACCCGTACTCCATTGGCCGTGATGATATAACCGCCAATCGCCAGCTCATATTCGCCAGCTTTTGTCTGTGGGATCTCATATCCGCCACGGGAGATCTTCGCGCCTGAGACAGTTGAAATCGCTACAACGCCGTGTGTTTTGTTCGCCATCCCCCACCGGACGTGCAGATAAGTAAGCGTTGCAGCCGCGTTGAAGACAATGTACTCAATCGGGCCGTTGTATCGGACCGTGTAGACCGTTCCTTCCTGCACGGCGGTCAGTTGCGTCTCTCGGTTAAGTTTCACGGTAAAAGCTGCCGCCGATTGCATTTCGACGCCGAGGATATCTGCTTCTGAGCCGCGCCAGTCAAGGCCAGGGAAGCCATTCTGTACTGCAGTGCGGATATCCGGCAGGACGTTCATATTCGCCGCGTATGCGGACGCAGGCACAAAGGAAAATTCACTATAGGCAGGACTACTCATGTTAAAACCTCTTTCCTGCGCCCGGATACGGCGCAAAGTTTACTGCGCGTCGCGCGCGTTCATTTCTTCAATGATGGAGACGAAATCGCCCTTCGGATTCGTTGCCGTCTTACTCAGCTCGTTCAGCTGAACCACAATGTTACGAGTCACATAGGGGCTTCCGCTCTGGTATGCCTCGGCATATCGCTGTGCAACCATTTTCTTGTGGCCTTCGCAAAGGTTCGGGTAGATCTCCAGCATCTTATCGCCGAGCTCGACCATCTTTGCAAACGCCTGTTTATCCAGCAACTCGCCATCCTTATAGTCAACGCCAAGGACTTCACGTTCCTCATCTGTCAGGCCGGACACGATAATGAGCCAGCGTTTCTTGAGGAAGTACCGGTTGAGCTCCGTGAGCACTCTGGACAGATCTTTCTTGGGAACATAGAAGCTTCCGGTTTTGCCAGTGACCTGACCATACAGGCCGCCTTCGCCGAAGAAAACCGTATTGTCTTCCGCAACCTCGGCCTGCCAGAGGAACTGCACCATTTCCGTATCACTCGATACCTGTACGATCTGCGGCACGACTGCGGGCTTCGCTTGGAAATCAGCAGCTGCTTTTGCAACCGCTTCCGCAATCATCTTCTGGACATCTGCCATCGTAAAGGTCGGTTCTGCTGCAACATGCGCCTCTTTCGGCACTTCTACGGTCTCACCCTTCAGTTTCGGGTCAAGCACAGTCAGCGGTGTTTCGCTGCCATCGTGGCCGATTCCAACCACGTCTTCTGCTTTAACAGTCAGAACGTTATCTTCGCCAGATGCTGCTTTCTCCGCAGTGTTGGTCGTCTGACCCTCTTCCGGGACATCGAAAAAAGCGACTTCTTCCTTGACTTCCTCTGCTACAGGTGTCTTCTTCGGTCTTCCGGGTTTCTTTCCAGTGTTCTTGCTTTCAGCCATATCGCACACTCCTTCCAGATTTTATGGCTATTCCTCCACAAATGTTAGCTCCGATCGGACTCGAACCGTCTCTTACAGCACCATGCGGAGCCATATTGTGCGGGACGGGCTGGAGGTAAGACCCGCCCCGCAAAAGGAGGAACGCTTAAATCGTGAAGTGCGCAATGCGATGGCTGAAGATGGAAACCGAATCCAGCGCAATCGTGAGGTTGAGACCGATCTCGAAGTTAGCGGTACGCGTGGGATCAATCCCGAGGGTGATGGGCGTCGCGGAGTTGTAAGCGATGGTCATCGGCTTTCTGCTGTTCGCGGCCATCATCCAAATGTCGTTTGCAGACAGGATGGTGGTGGGAGCAGTGTTGAGGTTGACCGGGCTGACAGCATCACGCAGCGGCATCAGGCGCACACCAAGGAACTCGCCCAGCATACCGGTGCTGTTGTAGCGTTCGCCGAGCAGCATAGCCAGCGCAGCGTCCATGTTGACGTTGGTGGAGCCGGTGGCCTGCGTCGGCAGGACCTTGCCAAGAGCGACCGCAGAGCCAGTGGCGAACAGGTTGGAAGTAACCGTGTTGTTGAGGGCAGCGATCTTGTTGGCAGCTGAGAGCCAGTTCTGGTTGGAGAACGTGAAGTTCAGGTTGGCCGGAATCAGGGTGGTGTCTGAGGCAGCCGCAGTCAGAGCGGCATTCCACATTCCCATCGTCTTGGCGTACATACCAGCGACGATGTTGGCAAAGAAGACGCCGAAGTCCTGATTGTTGCCCACCAGCTGGAACCACTTCGCAACGATCTGCGCGGTCTTGGGCTGCGGGTTGAGGGTGTAGTCCTTGGAGTAGAAGCGGTTGCTAGGAACGCTTCTGGACGCGCCCCAAGAGGAATCCTGGAACACGGGGATATCGTTGGAGCCAACGGAGATTGCGTAGCTCTCGCCGAAGCCGACCTCAACGACATCTGCGAAGCGATCAACAGCCTCGGAATAGACAGAAGCGATGATCGGGGTCACGATCTCCTGATAGATGCCCTGCAGGACGCGATAGAACGCAGAGTTGCCATAGAAACGCTGACCGTTGCGCTTGAAGTCCTCAAAGTCAACGGGGGCAGCTTCGCCGGTCTGTGCGCAGCAGATCTTGGCTGCATACATCAGGTGCTCGCGCTGGAACTTCTCGTTCAGTTCCTTGTAGCCCTTCGGAGTCAGCATGTGTTGAACACCGGCGGAGCTCAGGCCATTGGCCGCCATGATAGCGGACTTGCCGTTGGCTGCGTGCTCGTAGAAGAGGACTCTGCCCTTCGACACGATATCGGCGCGCTCATCGTTGGCCGCATTGACCATAAAAACAGACGGAGAAACGCTGTTCAGATTGATTTTCGGCATGTTAATTCACTCCTTCCTTATGCGTAGACCTTGCAAGCCTGCACGTCGACATACTCGAAGCTGGCAGTCGTACCTTCGGTGAACTTGCCGGTGCCGAGCAGTTTGAAGTACAGCGCGCCATTTGCAATCGGAGCGGCTGCGGCGGGCTTCAGCTTGCCTGCATCGATGGTGAAGAACGTATTGGTGCTGATTTCAGCGTTGACGTTGCCAATGCCGAAGCGGTACGCATGGTCGCCGTCGAAGACGATCTTGGTGAACGTGCCGTCGCGGCCAGCAGGAATGCCAAGGCCAAGGGTCTCGGTTCCGACAGCGTACATGTTGCCGTGCTTACCCTGAAGCATCTGAACTTCGTAGGTGTTCGCGGCATAGACGACCTCACCAGCATTGGTGGTGGAAGTTGCGTCATTCATGTACCACGCGTTCTCGTTCTTGACACCGGTGAATCCTTCACACGGAAGCTGACCGTTGCGAATGACCAGACGGCCAGCATCGCAGTCCGCATCAGCGCTGGAAGCCTGGTATCTACCGGTGACATTGATGAGGTCATCGCGGAAGTTGTTGGTCACGCGAGCCTCGAATGCAGTTTTTTCAGTAAACATTTCGTTTCACTCCTCTCTCACTTTTCAGTGGCAGCTTCGACGCCCCACTTGGCGATCAGACCAGCCATCGTACCGTCGTCCGCTGCGCCGCTGTTCTGATTGAACTTGTCCCATGCGTAGACCGTCTTGTTCCGGTTTGCATTCGCAGCATCCAGTCTTTCAACCGCTTCGCCGCAGACGGCGTAAACAGCCTTGGCGACTTCTGCTTCGCCAATCCAGTTCCGGTCCTTGTCGCACTTGTTGGTGTAAAGGCCGGCTTCGATATCAGTCAGGATTGGTGCGATCTCACTCTCAGCGACCTTCTGCTCGCGGTTCGCATTGAACTTCGCAAGAGTTGCCTTCGCCTTGTCCTTGGCCGCATTCAGACGACGCTTGTCCTCGAACTCCTGCATGGCATTAAGCTGTGCCTTGGTCTCGTCAAGTTCTCTGCTCAGAGAAGTGACCTTCTCTTCAGCGGCGTTCAGGCGAGTGGTGTTTTCCATGCCGACCAGCTCCATGAAGTCCTGAGTTTCCATGGTGATGCAGTCCTCGCCCATCTGCATGGCGGTGTTGACAGACATGTTCTGGTAACGTTCGGGGACGATGGTCTCGGCCGCGTTCTCGATGACGTAATACTTGTAAGCGCCGTCTTTCGCCATCAGGCAGACAAAGACCTTACCGTCCTTCTCGCCTGCGGCCAGAACCTTATAATCCGTGAAACGCGCTGCCAGTTCCGCAAGCTGTCTCTTGTTATAAGTTTTCAAGTCTTTCACTCCTTCGTGTGATAAGCTCCCGTTATTCGGGGCGTTGTTTGTATCCGGGGCCTTCTGCAAAGATGCCGCCTTGAGCTTCAAAGTCTTAAATTCTTCGTCCAATGCGGCAAGTCGAGCGATGTTGGCCCCCGGAACAGCCGGAGCAACGCCCGCACCGAGGATCGTGACCCCCACTCCCGACCAGACATCCTCAACTTCGATGTCTCCGTCCATGTGGTTTTCGTCTATCAAGGTCTCCACAGACACATCCATGCGCCCTGTTCGCACGATTTCATCCACGGTTTCCTTCGCATAGAAAGCGAAGAGCTTTCCACGCGCCACGATCCAAGTCTGACCATCCCTCTTCTGGAGGGAGAAATCACGTTCATCGTCTGACAGCGTGCCGACAATGCGTTCCGCCGTCCCGTCTGTGTAGGAGTAATACTGTTCGCCCGTTCTGGGATCTGTCTTGAGCTGGCTGTTATGGCCGTCACCGATTTTTCCCATGACGTAGGCGATCAAGATTGGTCTCCCTACGAACGTCTTGTAGTATTTTTCTAGGTTCTGGTAATTCCATTTGTTCCGGTTGACGCCTTCGCGCATCAGCCACAGCTCAACTCCGAACTCGTAGGGGTTCAGCTTTTGGAGAACCTTGAGCTGGCCGGTCGCCACCGTTTTCTGGTTCTTTGTCAGCGGCATTGTCAGTCACCGTCCTCTTCAAAGAGCTCATCGATCCAGCCGTCAAAGCTGGTCGCGCTCATCTCGTGTTCGGAGTACATTTGCCACGCATACAGGAACTTCTCATAGCTGGAACTGTTCTCCATCTGGAGGTTTTCAAAGCCCCGTCCGAGCGGATAAAGCCCGTTTTCATCGCAGACCTCCACGCATTTGCGCAGAGCGTCTTCAATCTTCTGAAGCATGTCGATGACGGACTCAAACACTCCATCCAGATCGTCCGGCCGTCCATCGTACTCAGCAGTCGCCGGATAGACTTGCAGGATATGCCGTTGATGCAGCAGGTCCCCGACAACATCGAAGCGCTGCGGCTGCAGGTGAGCCAGTTTGTGAATGGCGTCTGCTGTTTTCGGCATTCCGAACTCGATCAGCACCCATTCCTTCAGCGTGTCGAGTCCGCGCGCCGCATCCTGATACGCGCCAGTTACATCCTTTGCGGCATCTCTCACGGCAGCGAGAGCACCGTTTTCAAAATCAAACCGTTCTTTCAGTCGAGCCATTTCGGATATCTCCTTTCCGTGAAAATGAAAAAAGAGCTAACGGCACATTCCTGTGTCGTTAGCTCCACTAGCTCTTCCACACCGCTGCTCCGGTGTGGGATTCTCTATTAACCCAGCCTTGCCTACCTAAACACCTCGCGCATCAGCGCAAGCCTTCGGCTTGGATGGGAGAGTCTTTTACAAGGTCCCGCTTTGCAAGGACTTTTACCGTATCTTCTACGATGCGGTAGCCGTCCTTTGTGCGTTGTATCCTTATATCTCTGTTATTATTAAGCGCCATATTGATAATGTGGAGGTCTTCTTTTCGTACAAATTCAATCATTTGTCCCTCCATATTGGTCAATCATGGTTTCGCTGCCGTCAGTCGTTGCACTTCCGTCACCTTTTGGACGCCCTGGGCTCTGCGGTGGTAATCCAGAAGATTCTTGCTTCATGTTGTATGTCGATACGAGCGGAATACGCTTATCCAGAATCCCACTGTTATAGACCGCATCAGACAAGCACATATCGTCCAGAATGGAGCGGTCAAGCAGCGCATTGTAGATGATGGTGTCCGGCAGGATGCCATGTTCCATTCCCTTCATGCACCGGTCAAGCATCTTCTCGTCTTCCGAAATGTCTCCGAACATGACGAACTTCCACTCGTACCGAGGATTGAGCTTTTTGATGATTGCATTCATCATCCGCTCATAGCCACGATAGACTGTCTGCATGAACTTGCTTTCGATTTGAAGCGAGATCTGAGCAGTTCCAGCTTTCGGGTCATCTCCAAGCGGGATAATCGCGCCCATGCCAGCCTGACTCATGGTGTCACTGTAGCCCTGCTTCACAATGTCCATTGCGGACGGAGCTTCGGACAGACTTTCCAGTTTCATGTTCTGCGCAGGAGCAAAGTAAATTCCCAAGCCCGATGTGTTGTTGGCCTGTAGCATATCGTACCAAACAGCCTCGAAGAACAGCCTTCCGGCGTTACTGAGTCTATATTGGTCGTCACCAGCAGCAGTTTTTTCATCCCGATACGGAATCTCACCATGCAGAAGACTCACCAATGGGTTCTGAATCAACTCCAACTGAATCTGTTCCATCTGCGCGAGCTGGATCATATTGAGGAACAGCCCCGCAAACGGAGAAATCGCCGTGCGGCTCACATCATCGGCCTCGAAGGTGAACACCTCATCTGCCGGCAGGTACACCCAGTAATACCAGCGGCCATTCTGATAGTAGACGTCCGGCTGCCCCGGCATGTCGCCCTGTGCTTGGATGAGCTGGAACTTCTGCATGTCAATGCGCGTCTTCTGCGCAAAGACCATCGTCGAGCCAACGCCCTTCGGCCGCTGCACAACGCTGCTGAAGTCATACAGGTACGGAGTAAACAGGTCTCCGAACTGCTCCGGGACGCATCCCGGCTGCAGGAAGTACATCATATTGAAAGCTACGGTGTACTTCGAAACGCTGTTGTAGCCCGTGATTTTCGTCCAGTCGCTTGGTAGCTGCTGCATGAAGGCGTAGTTGACCTTGTTGTGGCTCTTGTCTACGCTATAGCGAGGATAGTAGAAGACTTTCCCTTCCACGCCGACCTGCCCTACGATCTGATGGGCCGTTTCCTTCGGTTTGAACTCTTCACGCAGTTTTTCAAGCAGTTTCCATTCGCGCATGAACTCGTCCTTCTTGGTATCGGCCGAGTCCACCATTTTCGGCATCACATAGCTGTGATACGTCAACATGTCCTGATAGACTTTGCGAATATGGAAAAGTGGATATGCCGTGTATTCCAGAATATGCGCCACCTGCCGGAGCGGCTGTTCGCTCTCATACGGCTTGGTGAGCATTTCACCCACTTTATCCTTGGTGAAATTGACCGGCAGTGAAGAAATCTGCTTCACCCGTCGGTTCTGAATATACGGGTTTGCCATTCCGTATCGGCCAGAGTTTATGCCGGAGAACGCAGACGTAATGGCTGACATTGGCATTCCCTGATTCTCTGCCGCGAGCTGACGAAACCGATTGAAGATTTCGGGGAAAGACTCATATTGAAGTTTACTGAGCTCGCTCGTCTCTATCGCCATGGTCTTCCTCTCCCTTCTTGTTCTCACCGGCCAGTTTCTTGCGCTCCACTTCCAGAGCTGCAGCGAACTGGTCAACCATCCGGCTCAAGTTCGCCATTGTCTGCGGCTTTTCCTTTTCCAGCCGTTCCCGCAGGAGTGTCGACGCGCAACTCATGATCCAGTCCACATCGGCCGTACTGAGGCGCTTCAGGTCCTCTCCGTTTATCGCAAGGCTTTCTTTTGGTTGTTCCCCTGCCGTGTAAATCAGGATATAGCCAGGAGCAATTCGGCTGAATCGCTCCATCATGGCCGTTTCCACGGATTCCTGCGTAACGCGCAAGGCGTACAGGCTGTAGACTTTTTCTTCTGCCATCAGAATATCCTTCCTCCGCGTCTCTGCGTCACAAGCCGGCCACCGCTGCCCTGTCGTCCTCCAACGTTCCGAACCGTGTTTTTGTCTTTGTATCTTGACAGTACGGCGTCCCAATCGCTTTTCTTCTTGACCTCGCTCAACGCGAGTTCACGTTCAAGCTTTTGGGCCAGCCGTAGGCCGTATTTTATGGCCGACCAGCTATCTCTCTGTATTGCGCGGGAAATACGCTTCTCGCTGAATCCAGCGCCCGACGGAACCGCCTTCAGGTTCTGAATCTGTCCAGAAAGTTCTCGGGTCTTCTGATACGGCCGCGCGATCTGATAATCCAAATCATCGTCCTTGATCTTATGAAGCCGTTTGTAGGCTTCCACGCCTTCGCGGGTGTTCATCGTCAAGAGCTGCACATTGTGGTTATCAAACTGCGTCTGTGCATACCGGATCATCTCAACATCTGGATCTGTGACGCCGCTTCCACCGGCTTTGATGGGGTAAATGATAGGCAACGCGCCATCAAGCTCCAACGCCGTATATTCGGTATGGTCCAAAATGCACAGTGGTGGTAATCCATCGCCGAGGTCTTTCATCAGGTCCTCGATGACCGCCTTGCCATACTGCCATCCGTCGATTGCGATATAGGTGGTGTTCCCACCATCAAAGCAGAACCGATACCACACATCTTTCAGTTTTCGAGCCTGTTTCATGGCATTATCGGGTGGCGGCCAATCGTCCAGCCACACAAGCTGTTTCAGGTATCTGTCCCGCTTCAAGAAATCATCCTGCTTTGTGAGTTTCCAGACGCCGACGGCGCATTTGGCGTTCTTCTTCGCGTCTTCGTAGGAAACGTCGTAACAGACGACGTATATTACATCCTTCGGGTCTGTCTTGCATCCGGGGTACTTGCAGCAGTGCTGCCGCTCCATAGACTGCAGGCAGCAGCTCTCAGAAAGGCTTTCGTCCGAGATAATGGGATATTCGTCCGCGCCGGTATATCGACTCTCCATCTCACGCATCCAGCGCTCCGGGGTCAGTTTCGATCTCAGTTTCTGCGCCCACGAATACGGGCGCATCTGCTGAAGAACAACGCATTCCCAGCTCATATCGTAAGCGAAAGCGCTTTCGCCGCGATACATCTCTTTGAGAGTGTCGCATCGAACTTGGAATGACGGATGCTGTTTCCGTCCCGCGCTTGTAATGGAGTGGTTTTTATATGCGACGAAATTCTGATCTGGTTTTCCATCTACGTTATGCCGTAAACGGACTGCTGGAAGAACAATCGTCGAATACTCGGTAAAATCAAACGGTGGATTTTCTTCCTGCGCAAATTCTTCCGCTGTTACATCGTGAATGTTATCGCCACGAAATGCGGAGATGTAGAACGCACTTCCCAAGTCTGTCTCAATTTTGAAGTCGTCCTTACTTTCTGCTGTCACACGCCATCCTTTTGCTAGTGCAGGATAGTCGTGCGCGATCTGCTTGAACTGCTTGCTTCCAATAAGCGCCATCTGTTTGTATGAAGGCCCATAATATGCGCTTTGCGTTCCCGGCCAAACCAAGCCATTCAGCATTGCATACTTGAATTTTGTGCTTGTCTTTGTAATTCCGCGCGTTCCTGTGAATGCCACATCTGCGTTTCTCGCGTATGCCCGCATCATCAGGCGCTGCATAATTTCTTCATTCGCATAATCCGCATACTCGTCGCGGAGCAGGTCGCAGCCCTTATCTGGATACCAACGAATTACCCAAATCAAGAATGCCCACCATTCCGACTCGAATGAAGTATAGTCGCGCTGTTCGACCTCGCGCTTTTGAATCCACCCGACGCCTTTTATAGACTAGCCGGCAGACCACACCTTACCGTATCGTCTTGCCAACCTTCATCACCATCCTACTTCTTCGCACCGTCTTTCAGCGGCGGCATCCGTATCAGCCCCAATTTGTCGTAGGCTTCTTTTTCTGCATCGTTTGGTTCTTCAGCAAACTCCCCAAGGTTGTCATGGATTCTCATCTCATCCGGCAGCATGGATAACTCAGGCATACCGTCGTTTTGCCGCATCCGATTTTCGTTGATGAGGATCATTTGATCTACCGCGTCTGCTGTATATGGATATCTCGGCTTTCTGCCGAAGAAATACTCAAACATTTCATCCGGGCTGCATTGCTTTCCGTTCTTCAATAGACCGGCTTTTTCCAGTCGATCTGTGATTTCATCCAGACGGACAACGTCTGCAGGGCGGACGTCCTTCTTGCGGAGGTTTTCGCTTGCAAGGTTTTCCTGAATCATGCCAGACAGTTTCTTTGCGGCATCGAACTTGCCTGCGGCCGTCATGTCGTTCATCTGCTTCATCCAGCGGGCAACATTCCGAAGGATAAGTTGTTGCTTCGCGCTCACAGCATCTTCCCCGCCGAAGTCGGAGACGAGGACTTCAAAGATGCGGTCGAATTCCGCGTAATCCTCATTGGTGTAATCAGTCCCCCAGTCCTTCCGCTGCCTCACCGTGCCGGCTTTAGCTGACTGAGCATTCTTTTCAGCGTAAACAGCCTTCGTGAACTCGCCGTCTTTCAGGCCCTCGCCGAATATCTTCGTGATGTCGGTCAATCCATCGAGGAAGCCGTAACGCTCGCCGCTCTTGCTGGCATCCAGTTTCTTGATATGGAGGTTATCGAGGTACGAAAGCCACTTGTCGCGCCCTTCATCGCGCGGCACGCAGTCGCGCGCAAACGGAACATCATATTTGACGCAGCAGTAGAAATACGCAAGGCTTTCTGACGTCTTTTTTGCAAGCTGCGCGTAGTATTCTTGTTGTTCCAGTTCGCTGATTGCTTCGCTCATTTTTCCTCCATATACGACAAAAAGCGCTGGTTCGATACCTCTTCCATAGGAAAAGCACCAAACCAGCGCATACATTTCTCTGTTTATTTTGCTTAATTATACCATACAATCAGCAAAAATGCAAGAGAAGTTGCATAAGTTTGTTTTCGATTGTTCAATACCGGCCATGAATTTCCAACACCCCGGCGATATACGACACTCTGAGCGCAGTTGCCGTCAGCACGCCGATCTTTTCGTGTTTGCTGTCATTGCTCAGCACGTCTACCTCGAACGTGACATCATATGTCCCATCGCCGTTGTACTTCTGCGAAACGAATCTGTACTTGGTTCCTTCCAGTATCTCCGCGAAGTTGACTCCCGGCCCGATTTCCTTCAAAAAATCAAGTCTTTCTATCATCGGCTCCGCCCAATCGGAGAATTGCCGCATATGCTCAAGCGCTTCGTCCGCCTGCCGTGCAAATTCTGACAGTTCCCATTCCCGTCGCTTGCTTTCAGCGTCCCTCTGACGTTCTTTCTGCTTCCATCTGGCATCGCGCCATTGTTGGTTATGTTTCGCCATCCGGTTTCTCCATTCCAGCCGTCAGGATTTCAATCGCTTCTGGTGTTCCATACACGCATTCTGGGAGTCTGGTATCTTGAAATCGTCTCCAATCCGCAACGGCATTGGCTAATTTCTCGATATCATCATGCTTTACATCGCCCGGAAGTACAACAGCCATATATTCTTCTCCGCGCGCTTTCGCACGTTTTTGAATCTGTCGGATGCTCGTCTCGTCGATGCCAAACCCTTTTTTCACCTCATAGATGCCGCCGGTGAGTGTGTTGCACACGAAGACAGTTTTCATTTCAAGGCTTCCTCCGTCCATGGTCCAATCTTCGTGAAGTCCTTGTAGGAATCCCCTTTGAATGCCTCGTAGCATCCGTATTCGAATTGGACCGTCGTGCCTGATACGGTGTTCGTTGATATGACCACGCCGTATCCATGTTCTTTGTGATTTACGACCATTCCCGTCATAACATTCTCCCAGCAAAAAGGCCCCGGATTTTTCAAAAACTGCGCCCACGTCATCCCTTGTTTGTCTTCCACGCCCAGTTTCTCCCTCCTGAATTCCCCGATAAACTCGATTCCGGTGTTTTCTAGGTTCCATCCGTTGTTGTACTTGAGATCCATGAATGTTCCTCCGCACATATCAGGGAAGAATATCTGCACCGATGGCTTGCAGATTCCCAGGACTTCTCCGATTCCGAGTTCCTTGTGCAAAACCTTGTCTCCATGATGGATTTTCTCAAACGAAAAATCTTTAAGGTTTGCCATATGCCCCTCACTTGTTGTATGTCCCGAGCACACCGCGCTCCGCCCGGTCATCGGCGCGCTTCGCCATCCACATGAGGGCTTCTTCAATATGTGTGATTGCGCAGGCGTTCTCCCGCGTGGCAAATTCTCCCTTGTTGAAGGCCGTCAGCCTATCACGCACGATTTCCAAAAGGTCAGCATCTAAAACGCCATGACGCGCGTTTGGGTCGTTTCGTGCGCCTTTCTGAAATTTTATCTGTGCAATCACACTTTTTCTGTCCACATCCATCACAGTGTAATCGTGATATCCGCCTCCGGGTCCTTCGTTATCACTCCGAAGGATGGCGTGCGGGTTATTGTGCTTTTGAATCGTCGATAGTTTTACCATATTGTTCCTCCCATTTATCCAACGGTTCTTTCAGAATTTCCACCGATGCAAGTTCACCGTTTACAAACTCGCACCCGCAGTAGCTGGTCGAAATTACGATTTCAGTAATATCAGGTCGTATGCTTTTCAGAAGTCCAACGGGTTTGCCGTTGAACGTCACAAACGGCGCATTCTCTGGCCGATAGTCCTTAATTGGTACTTCCGGTGCGAGTTTCAGCATTCTCTTGAAACGGAGCAATTCATTGACATCCTCCGTGTCCGGCAGGCTTCCATCTTCTCGCCGTAGGGAGTCAAGTGCTTTGTTGATTCCCTCAATGATGTGCGTTGCATTAACGTATTTATCCACGTTCACCCTCCGTTTTTGACGCTTCTTCGAGCAGCCGTTTCGCATATTTCATCGACATTACAGCCAAAAGTTTCTCGATTCCTGCTGGTTCTTCGCGTTCCGCCCTCTCGATTGCACCTTCTAGTGTTACAATCAGTTTGGTCGCGTTTATGTACCTATCCATGTGCTGTCAATCTCCTTCCCGTCGAATACCGCAACAAGTGAAATGGGGCCGACTTCAATTTTCTCAATTTGTAGCTTGTCAGTAACATTATCGGTTACAACAAACCTGCCGTCTTTATTTAGATCAATCGCGTTGTCATCATCCAGCATCGCAGTTACGTCAATTTTTGCTTTGTACAATCGCCCTGGTAGCAACTGTTTGAAGCAGACACGTCCGAGTGGGTCGCTGAATGTATTGACACCGTATCGGCATTTCACTGTGAATGTCTGCCTATTTTCCGTCCGCTTGTAGTTTTACGCAATGCCAATGATGTACGGCCCAATGCTTTCTACCGGAAAGTCAAAGTTTTCTTTCGGTGGGAAGCCAGCATACTGTTTAATTGCCTCGCGCAGTGTCATTCAAATTCAAACCTTTCTTCCACACCAATGATCTTCGCCCCGCACTCGCAGAGCGGATACCTTTGTTTCAGATTCCGTGCGTCGATATAGTTGAAGAACCATTTTTTCTGTCCACATTTCGAGCATGTCTTCCAATACCGCTGCACACCCGGCTTGCGCTCGTCCGTGACGATCCAGTTTGCCGTGCCCATCGGGTAGTCGATGTACCCCATCGCCCATCCACCTTCTCCGAAAACGACAATGCTACCGTCTTCGTCATCCATGACGGCAGAAAAATGGACGCCGTATGCGCATGGGTTCACTTTCAGTTCCTTGTACCGGCTATTCTCGCTGATATCAGCCTGATTCATCGGCGCAACTGCAGGTTCTTCATTGACAGTCTCATCATATGGTGGTTCTGACATTGCACGCACTTTCTCCATGATAGCGTCGAATTGTTCCTGCGACATTGCCTTGATTTCATTCAAAACTGATTCCAGGTCCATCATTTCGTCCTCCTTGACAATTTTAGTGGCATCGTTCATGTTCACGTTCTCTGTCCGCTACATCACTGACAGCGTCAATGCTTTTGAACTCGCCGCATTTGTACAGGCTATACACGATGCGTCGCCACTCGACTTCCGAAAAGCGCTCGCCTTTGTGCTTTTTGCACCGGTGCGGATAGAGATACCCCTTCTGGCATTCGTGGAATGCGCAGGTCGCACAGCAGTCAACCATCTTCGTCATCTCCAAAGCGCTCGTCATATTCTTCCGGCGTGATGAACTGAATATCGTCGCCGGTATAGCCGGCTACGTCAAGGAACATCAGCTCTATCAGCGTATCTTTGTTGACACACTTGCACAGAGCTTCATACGGGATCGTGTTTTCTGACTCGAAACTCATCTGCGCTCCGAACTCTCCTCGGACGGTAAAACACACTCGATTTTCAACCATTTTCGTTCCTCCTATTCCAAGCTTTGATAGCTGCACGCTTCGTACCTTTTATCGGTCCACTTGCCCCGCAGTATGTACAGCGGCATTGATACGTTAGCGGTGGCAAATCCCCAACAATAAGGTGAATTTCCTCCAGAACAATCGGCCATTCCACAGAGCACGCGCTGCAAAATGGGCAGTTACGCGGTTGCTCCATCTGCATACCTCTCATTCCATGCACGGATAGCCGCTTCAACGTATGGTGCGAAAAGCTCCGTCTGCCTTTGGCATACTGGAGATTTCGCGTCATATGTCGGTCCCCATGCACAGCTATACGGATTAGGGTTAATCAACGGCTCCGTTCTGATAGGCTTGCCCCGGCTGGCGCACCGGTTGCAAATTATTTGTACGCGGTACACAATTTTCTTGTCGCCTCTGTAATTCTGACCTGCGAAGCGAGCATCCTTGAAACTCACCCGCCCGCGCCCGCCGCAGAACGGGCAACTACGAATTTGTTCCATCATCATACCTCCGGTTCCACGCATCCACGGTTTCGACGTATGGGTTAAGCGACCATTTGTGCTTAAACTTAAATGTCGTTTCGCACTTCTGGCATTTTACATCCAGCGTCATGACCTTTTTTCCATAGTTGCAGGTTCCACCCCGTTCCTCGACTTCTCCACCGCAGAACGGGCAGCCTTTAAGATCGTTCATTTTCCCTCCTATTCCACACTTCCGCAGCTTCTTCCGGTGTGTCGAACCAGTTTGTACATGGTTCGCATTTGCACACGTCCCCGCGATTTTTACAGGCCACAAGGAATCGATTGTGCGTGTATGGTTCACTTATCATCACGGCTTTCCCTCCGCAGAATGGGCAGCACTTGAGATCAGTCATGTTCTTCCCTCGCTTCGCACGGCAAGAAGCACGTTTCGCAGGGCGGTACGTCGCACTCACCGCTTAGAATAAAAGGACATCCCTTTATTTTGCAGTTCATTTTTCCTCCAAACCTTCTTGGCTTCTTCCTGATTTAAGAACACTTTTGTTCCGAAATCTTCCTCTGTGAACTCCCAATGCGCGCCACCCCAATCATCATAGACACACGGCGCAACGACCTTCGCATACAACCCATCGGAAGCGCGGCAGATCATGATGCGTTTGCATTTTGTTTCCTCGATTCCACCCAAACTGTCTGTTGTCAGAACAAACAGTTTGTCGCCCGGTTTGCAGGGAAGAATAATGTTCATTCCGGCTTTGTCGGCCTCGGCAAGCTCCTTTAGCCGTCCGACCGTCATGTTTTCCGCAGCCTGCGCAAAATCCCACAAATGCCAAGCATTTTCGCCCAGTTTGCGCAGCATTTCCGGCGTCCAGCCGGTGTCCTCGAATGCCGCCACGCGCTCCCATACTGCTTCTTCCCACTTGCAGCCGTAAGCGCAGTTCCCGCCGACTTCGAGGCATTCCTTGCTTTTGAAATGTGTGCAGCATACGCCGTTTTCGTGGCTTGTTTCACTGCTCCGTAATGTTAATCTCTCCAAAGTTCCCTCCCAGCACCTCATGCCGTTCGATTTCCGCGTTGATGCAAAAGACATCGCTGTACGGATCTGCATCTTCATCCACGCAGACCAAAAGTGTCTGCTCTGCCGTTCCGACGTGTTCTCTAACGATGTACCAGACGCCGAGATTTTTCTTGCAGTAACCGATGCGGATGATTGTTCCGTCGTTAAACCACAACCGCACATCCTTGTCGAAGCAGTCAATACTACCATCATTGTAGTTGCTGTTTTCGATTTCGACCGTATCGTCGCTATAACCATAGATTGTTACCACTGGTTTGTTTCCCTCCCTTGTCCAGTTCGGATTGCTGGATTCCACCTCATATGGGCCGACATTTCGGAACCTGTTCTGCAAATCGAGGTTAAACATATCCGACGGTGTTACTTCCACGACTTCGCTATCGCAGACCGTTTTCGCGTGCTGCTTGTCCTTGTCGTGGAATTTGAGGATGAAAGCGCCGGTATCAGGTGCAACGCCCATGATCTCCACGGAGAAGTTCCCCAATACTCGGTAGAACTCATCCTGCTCGATTATTGCCCGCAGCACGTCCTTGTGAAGTTCAAGTTGCATGTCGTCGCAGATACGCGCACACATGAAATCTACCACAACATTAGCCCCCATTTCTTACTTTCGTAAATGTATGCCCCATCAATGTATCTCTCAACGAAACCATCCAGTTTGAGTGGAATATTGCTGCACAGCAATGAAATCTCATCCAAGCAATACACTCTGTAGTATTTTCCTGCCGGAAAACTATCGGTTTCTTCTGGAATTGGGCCGTCTGTCGGGCAGACTACATTATGAGATTCGTCGGTGAATATGTATTTCAGTTCTCCATATTCACTCGGTGTTATCTTCACAATGTCGCCGGTTTTATGTTCCGTCTTGCAGAAATATGGCATCACACTCCAGTCGGATTCAAACAGTGGGAACGCTACAATCCTGACGTGTCTCATTCTGCCGTCTTTGCGATGACCGATTCGCGGACTTTCGTGCTCTTTGCCATCTTTCCCGCAAGGATTTCCGCTGCTTGGTTGATAATCGCATCTCGGTTCTCTGCAAGCGTGTCCGCTACGAGATTCTGCGCCCATGTAGATAACGGATCACTGGCAGGGTTCGCATTTCTGTATCGGTATGCTGTGAAAACTTTATTGATGATTTCCTGTTTGATCTGCGCTTCGATAGTCTTAACGCCGCTTTCCATTATGGTACGCTTGATTACCTCGTCATCGATGTTGATGCCAAACTGTACAATATGCTCCATTAACATTCCTCCGCATTCAGATGGTTGATGATTTCGTTAATTTTGACTGCAAGATCTGTGACCGTTAATTTGGTGCGTTTCAGTATATCAAATTCACCGCGTTCAGTTTTTACATCCCCGTCTGTCGAAATCGTCACCTTCGTTGCTCTTGCTTTTTCAATCTTTCCGAATTCAATCGGTTTGATGCTCTGCTTTGTCATTCTCTCTTTCTGGAACGGGTTGTGATACATGCCAATTTGACGGTAGTGCAGCCACAAATCGGATTCGTTTCCAGCAAAGAAGCCACGGTCTCCGCTTCTGATGGACGGGCGCGTGATTTCCCACTCGAAGGTGAAGTGATCTTTTTCGTCAACAGTCAATGTGCTCCAAACTGTTTTTACTACGCCGACCATCCCGTGTAAACTTTCCACATAGTCCCCGACTTTAATTGTCATATGTCTTCCTCCACATGATAGATATTTGCTCCATCGATCAAAATTCTCGTTGTTCGCCCGCATTTTTCACACATGACCGTTATATCCGCGTTGTTGGAAGAAAACGTGACGACTCTCCCTTTCCGCGAAACGGTCAGCAGATATCCCTCGTACCCGGCGATGATGTTTCCACATCTACACCGGATAAGCGTCTTGCAAGGCATATCTTCTGGGCTGCGGCGAAAATCCGCATATTGCTTAGCGCAGGCAGTGATTTGGCACTGTCCAAGGTCTGCCGCGTACACGCACGGCATGTTTTTATTGCTGCAAAATTTGCTCATTGCAGTTCCTCCACAAAGAACCATGACTGCGGCGGCTTCTGCACAAAGCAGCCAGCGTCCGTGCATTTCTCGCAGTCCGGGATGGCAAACCCGAGGTCTGAATACGCGCACTCCCGAAACCACTTTTTGAAGGTGTTGAGCGGCAGCGGTTTATCGTAGAGTTTGAAGTCCGAAATATGCCAGCCGTAGCCGGTCCCCTTTAGATAGTTCACAATTTCTTCCCGTGTCAGGCAGGCTTGCTTTTCTACGTCATCCGGCGCATGGTTGAGGGGCGCAAGCTCATAAATCCGGTCGCAGGTGAACTCACCAATGACCTTGCCATTTCCCGGATATAGCCCGCCCGCATCCTTCGCGGTAAAAACGTCTGTTGGTTTTTCAGGAAACAGTTTTCTGTCTTCTGGATTAAATATCCAAAGCATGTCAAATCCATGTGTGCAGTAGATGTACACCTTGAACGGCGTTTGCAACTTTGGGCGAGTCTTTCGCACCTCGATAGTCTTTTCACCATTGGCAATTTTCGAGCACCACTTTGGTCTGATGCTGATGAGCACTGCTTGGCTCATTTCTTCACCTCCACGCATTCGTTCCACCGAATGTTTACCCTGTACCCGTTGGCAGTGATGACGTATCCGGGGTACTTTCCATCGTATTTTTCCGCTGCATACAGCGCGCCGATTTTCGGCCGCATCTGTTGAAAAATCGGGATATCCTTCGTAATTTTTATCGTGACCTTCTCATGTGCCAAGTCGCCCGGCAAACTGGTTTCTTTCCGCTGGCCCCACATTCCGTTGCGCCGCGCGAAATTGAAGCACGTTTGACTGCAGAAATAGCTCTTTTGGCCGGGCTCCCTGATTCGCGTCACACGCTTCCCGCACACCGGGCAGACAAACTGCACATTTACCGACATTGGTCTTTCTCTTCAGCGGGTTCCTCAAACGACCTGTACTCAACCTTCTCGGGCTTCCCTTCCCAGCTCCATCCGCAGTTGAAACACTTCTTCTGCGGAATCGGCGGGAACGTAGCGATCACGATATTCTGCAGTTCTGCACCGCATTTCGGGCAAGTTTCAATGAGAATGCTCATTCTGCCTTCCTCCGTTCATAGAAGAATTTATTATAGGCATCGTAGCGGTCTTTGATATTTGTCGAAGCTACCGCACCGTCTGTTTTCTCCATCAGCACATCGAAGTAACATTTCTCGCCTCCGCACGGTGTCATTTCACTGCAACCGCAACGGTAGATGCAGTTACACACCAGAACGTCCGAGATTTCCGGTTCGATCTCATGGAGCGCTGCCTTGAAGTCCTCTGCATACTGTCGCGTCTCTGTTGAGGACTGGCGGCACAAACGTTTCCGCATGGTATCGATTAGTGCCTGAACGTTTGCGTCACCTGTAAAGTCAACAGGCGCGTCCTGCGGCAGTTTATCGCGTGGGATGCCGGTTCTGTCTGAGCGCTGAGACTTGATGTACTTCTCGAACTTGTGTCTGCTCCAGTGGGTAGCGACCCAGCTTTTGATTCCGTGCCACGTCCACTTCACGGAAATGTCCCGAATCGGGCTGTGCTCTGCAATGAGGATCTTCCGTTTGAATTCCGTACTCGGCTCATGGTCGAGCGGCGGCTTGCCGACCGTTGACCGGCAATCGGAAGCGACCTCTATCCAGTCACCCTTGATTTTCGTGATTTCAGTTTTCATCTATACTCCAGATGCCTCCTCATTCTGATTGCTTCTTCGCTCTGCATGATATCATCTTCGGCCTTTTCGTATCCGACGATTGAGCGGTCCCATGCGACCGGCTGAATATCGCCGAGGTCAATGCGCAGGCCATCTGGGTATCCGTAGTAGAAACCTTTGACCCGAAGCTTTTTGATACACAGCCCCGCATCATACAGACAGTAGTCTCCGATTTTACACGGGATTGTGAGTTTCCGGCCGCCATTCAGAGTCTTCATTTGTTCTCCTTGTCACATGGGCTTCGCAGCCACTCGACGTATTTATCTCGGATGTCCGGGCATTCCCAATCGGTTATTCCGAGACGGCGAAGCATCTCTGCTACTATCCCAGAAACAGATTGGTACAGAATGTCCGCAAGCTGAATGTCATCTGCTTGCCTGATGTATTCGCCATTGGTTAGCGGGTCGGTATCGATTCCTACCTTTGCTCGGTTCGCGGCGCATTCGCTGCCACGATACGCCGCAGTACAGTTCTTGACTGGGCAGTTATAGCAGCCAGATTCCATCATGGGCAGCATGGCTGTCCCTCCTTCTGTTTCTCCAGATACTCTTTCAGCAACTGGCATTCTTCCATACAACTCTTTGACTCCACTTTCCCGTTTTTGTATCCTACGATTGACCCCCATCCATGGTCGCATCCATCGCACGGGTTTTTTCCTATTGGCTGTACAAGAGATTCGAATCGTTTTACTTCTGATGCAAGTAATTCAAGTCGTTCTGCGGCAGCTTCATGCAGTTTGATTCTGCACCCTTCCACATTCACGAACGGACACATCGACTCGCAATCGAGTTCCCCGGTCGTGTCATAGCAGCATTGCAGTCCGTGAATAATATCGTCTGTTCTCATGTCTCAACCTCAAAGCAGTCTTTCAAACTCAGGTTTCTCCGGCAGCACGAACATTTCTGGTGACGGCCGTTCCACCTGCACCCGTCGCACTCCCCAAGCGTAATGCAGCCGAAATAGTCAGGATGTTCGTTGATGATCCGATGCAGTTTCAGCAGCGCATATCCGGTTGTCGGTGAAGATTTGTTTTCAATCAATTCCATGTCCAAATAGGCGGTAAGATTGCCTGCATGAATGTATTTTGTCAGCATTGCCGTGAATCACCTCCACCGTCATATTGCGACAGCTTTGTTGAATGCTTCCATTGTCTCAAACGGCCCTTCTTCACACCACTCTGGGAAGTTTGCGCGAACAAGCGCAGTTGCCATCTGTGGGCACACCGCATTCCCGCAACGTGCGACCTGCTTACTCTTTCCGTATTCGTTACCGCGATAGTCCCGGTCTATTTTGTAATCGGCGGGGAATCCCATTGCGTTATACAACTCACGCGGGGAAAGCATACGCAGTCCGATGTCCGCAATAAACCATGGCTCACCGTTAAGGTTAAGTACCAAAACCTCGTTATCCTTCAAATCATATCCGCAATGCTGATTCAGCAGTTTTCTGATCTCCGGCCAATATCGCAGGTCTGTGTTCGAATCATACGTTGCTATTTCTGTCCTGATTTCCGCAAATTCTCCCGCACTCGCTGTCACTGTATGAAGCGGTGTCATGGCCTGTTGCCCAATATCCTGACCTTTGAATTTGCAGATATGCGTCAGCGTAAGTGCTTCACGATCCCTAGCAGTAACGGTGTGCATTGGTTCTTTGACATCCAGCGGTCTACCGCAGCTGTAATACTCAACAAGATTTGCGGCAACTAATCCGTATCGGTTCGAAGCATCAATCGTCGAGACAGGCACATCGAGGCCGGAAGCCCGAACATTCTCTGACTTTTCAGTATGGTATTGAATGAGTGTAGGAGCTACAATCCCACCTGTATGCTTCGCGGTAATGGTTTTGTATGGGCCACAAATATCGGCAATATGTCCGTCCCCCGAATGATTGCACTCGGCAAGATACGGCGTTACAAGTATTTGGTTTCCCGCCGAAGTAACCGTATTCACCGGATATGTGACCTTTGCGCCTACAGAGTTCGTTGTGTTCGTCAAAGTCCACGGCGCAATGTACGGGGATTTGTTTTTAATCACGAATTTGTCCACGCCACGGATGACACGCCTCATAGTGTTCGCCGCAAGCGGCCGGACAACATTTACTCCGTAGTTCTCCTTAATCTCGCTCTTTGTCGCGAAAATAGAATAGCATGGAAGCGACCAGTCAATGATTTCGGCCGCCGATCTCCACTTTGGAAGGTTATTCCGGCCTTCTTTGTCGTGCGTCTGCTTCGGCCACACGATAGGACGGCCATCGCACCTGGCAATCAAGTAGAAACGTTTTCTGATTGTTGGAGCCCCATAATCAGCCGCCACCAGCTCGCGCCATTCGACATCGTATCCGAGATTTCGAAGTTGTCCGATGAACTTTCTGAACGTCGTACCAGCCAGTTTCTTTACAGGTTTCCCTTTTCTAACCGGCCCCCATGTCTGAAATTCTTCGACGTTCTCAAGCATAATCACGCGCGGACGGACAGTGCCTGCCCATCTGAGTACAATCCATGCCAAGCCACGAATATGCCGATCAACGAGAGCTGCACCCTTGGCCTTGCTGAAGTGTTTACAGTCTGGGCTTGCCCAAAGGAGTCCAACTGGTCTTCCGGCGCATACTTTTACGGGGTCCACTTCCCACACGCTCGCCTGAAAATGTTTCGTGTATGGGTGGTTTGTCCGATGCATTAGGATTGCATCTGGATCGTGGTTGATTGCAATGTCAACCGGCCTGCCGGTCGCCATCTCAATTCCAGTTGATGCACCACCGCCACCGGCGAAACTATCAACTATAGACTCACTCCACATAGAGATCTGCGCTGAGTTTTTTCTCATCATCCTACTCCCAGTTTCTTTTTCTTCCTATAAAGCGTCTCTTCCCGGATTCCGAATTCTTCGCAGATCTCGGCAGTCGGGACTTTCAGCCGAAGCAACTCTTTCAATCGCTCTACGTCGATTTTCTCTCTTGCCCCTTTTCTGGCCTTCTCGGGCTTACCGCCGGATAGACAATCGCAGCACTCTGTATTCGCATATGGACAATGATGGAGGCAGAAGTCGATTTCATCCTGCGTCTCCTGTGAAACCCGCACCGGCTGGTCATCTCTGTAGATGCTATTCCATGGTGCGACGGCCAATCTCAGCACGTCTTCTCGCATCGATTCCATCATAAAATACGGCAACAATTCCCTCCATCTATATAGATATCGGGCGAATTGCCTTCCTCCGTTCCCGTTTGCTTTAATTACGCGATCAAATAGTTTTGACTGCGTTCTAATAGTTCGAGGTTCTTATAATTAGCACCGCATTTGACATTTTCTCCTCCAAGATGCCTCAGTCGGAAATAGCCCATAACTCGTCTTGCCCAGACAAAGCATTCAACACCGTTATATCGCACTTTGTCGTATAGGCGGAATCCGTAGACGTACTTTACTGCTTGGTTTACCCGTCGTATGCCGCCCTTCAAAACGGTTGCTTTGTGTAATTGACGATTGTGGTGTCTTACAGGACGAATCGTATAAATCCTGTTATTTTGTGGGATGCTCTGGAGATATCCTACATTGAAGCCATGTCTCCCTTGGGCGATTGCCAGTGCGTCATTGGTATGGCTTTTAGAAAGTACCAGCAGCTTTTCTCGTGTTGCCTTGGTAATATAACCTCTGGTTTCAGCAACGGGAATCGGTAGTTCGCTGCGAAGCCTCTGCATCAAGGTATTTCTCATGATTCCCATAAAAGCAGCATCTCTGGTAGACTTACGCTTCCTCTTTTTGAAGTCTGCCGCAGGAATCAATCCTTTGTGCAGCTTCTGGTGGCAGTCTTCACAGAGGGTAATTTGGTTGGATGGAGCATCTCCTCCAGTTTTACGAGTCTCAAGATGATGAACGTGAAGTTTGACATCTTTCTTCTTGGTAGAATGAGCACCGCAGCACTGGCAGGTATAGCCGTCTCTCCAGAGCACATACTGCCGTACATTGTAGTGTCCGTACATTTCTCCCTTCTGGTAGTCCTCTCCTTGCGGGACAGGCTTACCTTCTTCAACGGCTTTCAGCAGTTGCAAATCAAACTCAGCGGTCTCTACGACCACTTTGCTGATGGGAAGAATGTTACAGACTCTCTTAATGCAGGTAATATGTTCTTGGATTTTGACCTCTACAGATGGCGCTAACCACCCTTTATGCTTGCTGTGAACACGGTTGTTGAACCGTGCTTTACGATGCCGCGTTTTACGGCTTCTTCTGGTTCTTCGGAATTCTCTGCGAGTAGAAAGTAAATCTACCACATCATTGCGTGGGGTTACATTCGCTGCAAAGAGTTCTTCTTGCTCTGTACTTGCCGATAATCCAATAGTTTTACTTCCTGCATCTACGCCGAGGATGACATCCTCAGTATATCCGCTGCTCCCGTAAATCAACTGAATGGTAAACGGCGTTCTCTTCTTGACTTTAGCTTTTCCGTCATCCAGAAGATGACGGGCTTTTGCTGGGGAGCAGGGAATCAGCGGACGCCCGTGTTTATTGATGACATACACTTTGTTCGGCATGATGCCTTCCTCCTTTTTGTAGATTATTGTGGTTAATAGAAAACCACGCAGTCTTTCGACTGTCAGGTATCCGTCCCCAATGTTATCTCAAGGTTTTCGTGCGCAACACCGCTCCTTACCCTCAGAGCTTTTAATCATACACCGCAGAGCGGCAGGTTCGGATGAACGCCTACCGGTGCCTATACATACATTCTTGAGTAACGTAGCACCCGAAGTGTTTAGGGTAGTCAATCAGGCTTACGACTTTTACCGCAAGCCCCCGCTTCAAAACGTTTCAGCGTTTAAGCGGTGGGTTAATTGACCCAATTCAAACTTCAACAATTCTAATTCCATGTATCCAGAGCATCAGTTTCCGTTTCAACACGAACTTTGCATAAGGTGCCGAAGATGGATTCCTGTAGCCCTTCGAGTCTTCCACGACTGTCTCTCCATCCTTTTCGTAAACGAAATCGGCAACATATGTCACCTGCCGTTCGAGAAGAATGCGCTTGTCTTTGATTCTCGTTCCGCGTTTCCCGTACTGCTCGACGGTTTTGTACTGTGCCGGAATCAGGAGGTATTCTTTCTGCCATTCCAGATTTTGAATAATTCCCTGCTTTTCCAGAAGCACAAGCTCGTCGTAACGGTCCGCCTCCCGCTTGCTGTCAAAGGTCTTGCCTCCGCGAGTGACCTTCTGGTTTCGCAGTTTTGGCGGTTTGACGGGCTTTTCCTTTTTTCGAGGATTTTCCGGGTTTGCAGTTTCAGTTTTCGGTTTCAAAGCTGCCCGTCGCCGCATTTCCTGTATGAGCTTTTGTTCCGCCTGACGTCTGTAGGGTTCCGGCAGATCAGATAGACTGATTCCTTTTCCCATGAAACAGCCCTCAGATCGTCAGCTCGTAGTCATCACCGCCGGCAAATTCTTCGCCTTCTGCTTCCTGCGGTTCTTCACCCTGCATAGCCTGACAGAGTTCCCAGAATGAATCTACAAATGCCGTATTGAACGCCTTTGTAAATTCCCCTCTGGTGTGAAGGTAGCCCTTGCTCATCGCAGTCGTGAGCGCAGTCCAAAGCCGGTCCGTCATCTCCAACTGATATCCATCACTCTGGATAGCGATCTGCTCAATTCTCAGCTCTGCCCACGTCTTGTCTTCGCCGTCTTTTGTTTTGTACTGTTTGTTTGACCATCTGCCGGCGATTAAGACGTGATCGCCCTTTCGAACACGCTGCGCGATACTGGTTTGCGGGCAGTCCCCTATGGCGAGGACGTTCATGAACTTCTTGTCCTCGTAGGCAATGCCGAACGTGACTTTTGGCATGGGAGGCTTGTTGTCTGACCCCTTTGTGGACTCGATCTTTGCGTCCCGCGTGACCTTGCCCCAGATGAGCATGGTTTCGCAGCACTGCCGTTTTGGATCTTTGGGGTCCTGGATAATCGCACTGCTGATTGGTCTCATTGTTCACCTCATCCGAAAAAGCCATCGTCCGTGTAGGACGTATCGACTGCCTCGGGCTTACTTACGGTTGCCGCCTTCCGGCGTTTGGCTGGTTCTGCAGGATGTGCCGTTTCCTGCTTTGTCTCGTTGCGGCGGTTCAATTCCTCGCTTACATCATCTGCGTCGAAGAAATCGTCATCCGAAGCCGCGCCGATAGCAGGAGTTTCCGTAGCCGTTCCAACTACCTCGCCGGTGGTCTTGTCCACGTTGATGATTGGCATGTCAGGAATAGCGCCATATTCGGAGTCGTTGTCCATCACATAGCGAACCTCATTGGACAGCGGCGCATAGCCGGAGTTCAGGAGGCTGCGGAGAACGGTTTTCTTGCACATTCTGTCCTGACCGTATCCGACGTCATACCATGGCGAGGATTTCCGAATCTTGGCCTCTTCTTCCGCCGTCATTTCGCCAGCAACGAATCTCTCGTACTTTTCACGGTCGAATGCCTGCGAGTATTTTTCAGCATGGAAGATCAGTTTGTTCATCGACCAGAACTCAGATCGGAACATTCCATTCTTCAGCTTGAAATATGCGTAGTATCCGATGATCTGCGCTTTCTCTCGTTCTTCGTCGGTTCCATAGACATCGAAGTCGAATGTAGGCTTTCCTGTCCTGTGATCTCTGCCGGTGTATTCGCCTTCTCTAATGTCCATGCAATCGATATCTTCGTACTGTCCAGTTTCCAACGCCAGAGCGATCAAGCCCTTATAGCCGATTACGAATGTGCAGGTCTGCCCATATGGCACAAGATAATAGCCAATGTTGAGAATCAGGCCCATTCCTTCGCCGCGAAGCGCCGCCGCAACAATAGTGCCAGGGTCACATGCTTTTAGCTGCTCTGACGAATTAACGGCAGAAATCAGCGTGGACGTGAATCTCGCCACGACTTTTGCGTCTTTCAATGATTTCTGAATGAGCCCCTGCATCGCATTGGATGTAATCGCATTTGAGAACGTCTGCTTCTGTGCAGGCGGAGTAAGTCTAGTTGTTGCGTTCATATTTCATCCTTTCTCAGTCTCCAAACTTCGGTACGCGGCAGAATCGAATGCCGTTGGCATTCAGCCAATCCCGAAGCTTGAGTTTCTGTTCATTTGTGACGTACACTCTGAAATCGAGCACTTGAAGCTGCTCTTCCTTTTCATGTTTCTCAGAAACATCGGGAAGCTTTTCCGCATTCAGAAGCGCTTCGGCACGTTTTGCCGCATCTTCTTCCTGCTTCATCTGCGCATAGCGTTCAGCCTGTTCTCGCTGCGCCCGGGCTACAGCAGCCTCATGAGCCTCCTGCGCTTCGCGTCTCGCACGTTCAGCTGCTTCTTCTGCCGCCTTGCGAGCCTCACGTTCTTTCTTAATGCGATTCAGTTCATTTCCACGCCGCATTGCTGTTCCAAGGTCGAGCGTTTTCTGGTATTCAAGCATGACTTCGCTCTCAAACTCGCCACCTGCTTCCGTAATGGTGGCAACATTATCAGCAACAGCGTTCACAGCCGTCTGGATGTCCGTCTTAGCTGTTTCGATGGCGTAGGTAACATTCATCCAGCGCGGGTTTTCAATCCGTTCAAAGGCGAGCCACGGCTGTGTGTTCACAGAGTTGAAATAGGCTTTCAGCCACTCGCGTTTCTCAGCTTTCCGTTTTTCCTCAAACGCTTTGACCTGGACGTCGATGTTTTTTGCGGCCTCATCGCACATGCCGGAAAGCTCTTTCATCTTCGTTTCGAAGTCGTTGTACGGTTCCAGATAGCGTTTCTTGACCGCAATGCGCTGTTCTGAAATCGCCTTGCTGATTTTGGAAATCTTGGCTTTGTCGGCCTTTGATGCGCCGATGGCATCTTCCGTGACGACCATCGTCTTGTACGCTGCGAGGTTTTCAGACAGCCAGGATTTCACTTCCTCAAAGTTGAAATCGAGGCTCTGAGGGACGGCCTTATCGAGGTCGGTTAGCATCCGGATCTCGGTTGTCTCCATTAAACAGTCACCTCCGGCGTGTCGTATTCTGCGATTTGCTTCAGCGGGAAATAGTCAGGGTTGATGTTCTCGGCCGGCACGTCGACTGCCGTAACGATTGCCCGGTTCTTCCCGCCTGCGGCCGGGACAATCACGCGGTCTCCGACTTTCAGCGGCATCTCCGTGTCGTAGCTGTATCCACGGCCGACGTAAGCCTGGGATTTCTCCCGGTAAAACTTTACCTCCACAATCATTTCGTTCCCTCCATTTTTAAATATTCAAGGTCATTGGCGGCATCTGTCGCTTTTGGATGTACCCCCAGAACGTGTCCGCTTTACCAAGCAGCCACGTAAGATCTTCTTCGTAGTCCGCACGCTCGATTCGGCGTGTTCGTATCGACCAGTCCCCACGGATATCCTGCAGCGCTGCAAAGACATCTACGAAATCCCACCCGGTCGCCAGTAGCTGCCAGTTAGTTTGCGCAAGGTAGTAAATCGGCACGTTTCCATCGGCCCACTTCTCATAGTCAGCTTTTTTCATGAGCTGTCCGGTCTTGATTTCCAAGATACCTCGGCGTCCGTTTTCGTCCGTCAGGTCTCCGTCAAGGGTCGCCGTCAGCCAGGGCCGCTCACTCTGAGCCAGAATGTCGTATGGGAAGTGCTCGACCTGCATTTGCGGATTCATGGCTGCATACAGGTTTCGAAGCGCAGGCTCCATTCGTACTCCGCGTTCTACAACTGCACTGCTGGATATGTCCTTCTGCTTCTTCTGGCCGGTCTTGACCCGCCAGAGTTCCACTGGTGACATCCAAGGAGATAGCCCGCATACTGCCGCAGCATCCGAGCCGCCGATTCCAAGTTCCTGCCGACCTTCTAGCCAGCTCTCACGGTCCTCAAAGTGTTGGCGGATTAGGCTCATACCTGCACCGCCTCTCGCATGTCCTCCCACGGGATATGCGCTTGCCTGCAGATCATGTTGAGCTCACCGAGTGTGAATGTTTCAGGGTCGTTCAACCGTCTACGAGCGGTATTCGCGGAGCAATTCAGCATCTTCGCCACTTGCGGAGCCGATGCATATCCTTTGATGACACGAGCGACTTTGATAAAGTCAGGCTCTTTCTTCTTTAATCTCGGCATCTTTACCCTCCATTGACACTCCCCACGGCTAAAGACGGGGGATTCTCGCTTCTACGACCGCTGCCTGCACCTGCGAGGTCTACGCAATCTCCACGAGCGTTAATTTGGGCGTGTCCCGCCCTATTGTTGTTCTCCATAAGGATTCCTTTCTACGCCAATAGGCGTAATCCTTCACTCAAGATATTCTTCGCGGCGTTGATATCCCGGTCATGGTGCGTCCCACATTCATGGCACGTCCATTCGCGCACGGCCAGATTCTTCGTGTCGGTATTCCGGTATCCGCAGCAGGAACATAGCTGACTGGACGGGAAGAACCGGTCAATCTGTATGACTTTCTTCCCGTACCACGCGGCCTTGTACTCCAGCTGCCGCCTGAACTCACCCCAAGATGCGTCGCTGATGGACTTCGCAAGCCGATGGTTCTTGACCATGTTCTGCGGTGCTAAGTCCTCGATGCAGATCGCATCGTTCTCGCGGATGAGTTGCGTTGACAGCTTGTGCATCATGTCGCTGCGCTGGTTTGTGATATGTTCATGCAGCCGTGCCACCTGAACCCTCGCTTTCTCATGACGGTTGCTCCCCTTTGATTTTCGGGAGAGCTGCCGTTGCAATCGGGCAAGTTTCTTCTGCTTCTTGGCTAGATAACGTGGATTTGGATATTCCGTTCCATCGGACGTGATGGCGAATGCTTTCATTCCCAAATCAACGCCGATAACAACACCCGTTTTCGGCAGCGGCTCGTTCTCGATGTCGATACAGCAGAGCGATACGAAGTATTCGCCGCTGGGATTCTGTGATACTGTGGCAGAGAGGATTCTACCCTCAACCTTTCGACTGATACGGCATTTGACTTTTCCCAGTTTCGGCAGTTGAACTGCATTGTCAAAAACTCTGATACTACCATTTGACTTATAGCTCTGTCTGTGGTCGCGTTTGCTTTTGAATTTTGGGAAGCCGGGTTTCTCGCCATTTTTCACACGGCGAAAAAAGTTTTTGTATGCAGCGTCCAAGTATTTCAGTGCATTTTGCAAAGCGCACTTGTCTGGTTCTTGTAGCCATTCGAGTTTCTGTTTTAGTGCAGTGAGTTCCTTATCCTGTTGAAAACGTGTAGGAGCTTTCCCGGCTTCTCTATACTGTGCAATGCGTTCAGCGAGAAAGTGGTTATACACAAATCGAACGCAGCCGAAAGTGCGCTGTATTAAGTTCCTCTGAGTTGAATTTGGGTACAGCCTAAATTGATAGGAATATTCCATACTTTCACTGCTCCTCGCATTCAGTGGACTTTCAGCCCTTTACCACATGCCTAAAGGCAGTGGCTTGCGGGCTGTCCTCCAGTCGCAGCCCGATCTTTAGCGCTTTTTTCTTTGAGCGCGATGGCTGAACATCCAAAATAGGCTGCGATCTTATCCAGCATGAATGGATGTGGGCTACTTCCATTCAGCCAATTTGCCACGGACGATTGGCTGACGCCGAGATCTTTTGCTAACCTGTACTTAGTCACGCCCTTCGTTTCCATCATTTTTTGCAATGTTTCAGAAAAGTTCACAGTTTCACCTCCAAATTGGCTTGACAAGCGCAAGTTGGAGCAGTAAAATCTGAACGTCCAATACAGATCTGCTCCATTTTCATTCCAAAGCATTTTACGATGTTTTGGTGTTTCTGCGTTTGCTCTGTACTCCAAAGTTTACACCATTATTGTCGCGAATGCAACCTTTTTGGAGCAATATTTATAGCCAAACTTGGAGGTGCGTTTTTATGAATTTTCCACAAAACCTAAAGAAACTGATGACTGATCGCAAATTATCAGCCTATAAAATGGCAAATGACTTGCACTGCTCGCAAACCACGATCAGAAATTGGGTCGACGGAAAAACGACTCCGCAGCCACGCACAATTATTCAGCTTTGCGAGTATTTCGATGTTTCCGAAGAAAAACTGCTTGGAAGTTCTCCAGAACAAAAAAATAGCCCCGGCATCAAAAACGATGCCGAGACCGATGAACTCTACGCTTTATTCAACCAGATGTCTGAATCCAGTCGGACCAAATATCTTGAACTTGCTCGCATCTTTGTAGACGCGGAGCGCAAAAACGGAGAAATCTGAGGAACCGTCTTTTATCTTTCACTTCTTTCAACAGCTCTTTGAATCTTTCATCCAGTTCGTCCAGTTCAATTTCATTCTGCATCTTATCCGATTCCGCCACTTATTTCACGTTCCTTTCCAATTCTCACGTTTGTTTCGTGTGTCCTATTTTAAAACGAATGTTCGTAAAAAGCAACTGCTCATATTGCACAAACATTTCGTTTATTTTTCTACTATTTGGATTCCACAATTTATTTGACGGAAAGTTATTTCGTCAGCCCCACCGCCTGTGCCAGAGGCGGCAGGGCATTGCAGCAGACCATATTGCTTTGCCAACTGGATCGCTACGACTACATCGTAACAGACAGGCAGAATTTTGAAAAGATGGAGTTCTGCGGTTTTTACACGAAATTTGCGATTTCAGCATTTCAGTTTTGAAATTTTATCGAAAATCATGCGAATTACCATAGCGTGGCGTAAAGCCCCCGGCTTTGGCCGTGGGAAATGTCAAGATGGAGGTTATATCTATGAGTGCAATTCAAGAGTTAGCCCCGTATATTGCAAAATATCAGCCAAGCATAAAACGTGCAAAGATGGAAAAGGGATACACCTGCAACGACTTGGTTGAGCTTTCCGGCATATCGAAATCCGCAGTAGAGCGCTTGTGTGATGGAACGCAAGCTGATCCGAAACTGTTTAATGCCGTTGCTCTCTGTAAAGTGCTTGGGTTATCCATCGACAAACTCTTCGGTCTACCATCTTCTGCAGACTCCAGCGCAGAGCTTCGAAAAAAAGTCCATGAGATGGAACTGCAAAACCACGAGTTGGAAATGAAACTCTCCGAGACTACCGGCGAGTTGAACGTGTCCAAATCCGAATTTTCTCATCAAAAGGAAAAAGCTGACATGCTTCAAACGCAGTTGAAAGCACGTCAGCCTGTAATTTACACCCTCCTGTGTCTGTGTGCAACCATGGCCTTCTCGCTACTTTTCTATATTATCCTCGATATCAATGCGCCGGCCGTTGGTTTTATTCAACACGGAAAGATCAGTGTCGTTGCATGGATCGTGATTGCGATGATTTCTGTATCTACTGTTGCTATTTCATGGTCGATCATTAAAGTTATTCAAAAAAAATGAATTTATCTGTCCGCACCCGGTACATATCGAAAGTCCAAATGGAGGTAATATTTTGAACAACGATTCTTACAAGCGCGATCAAGTGGTGCTGGACAGCCTTGATGCAAATATGCACGAAGCCCCTAAATACGGCATCTGTGCTGACACATTTTATGCCCTAAAGGAAGAGTTTCTTCGTGTCATGCAGGAGCGTGACGAAGCCATTGCGAAGCTGCAGGCGCTTCAGGAGGGCCAGTCTCATGAAATGTAAATCTTGCGGCCGCGAAATCGAAGATAATTCCATGTTCTGCAACTGGTGCGGCGAGAAACAGATTAAAGCACGTAAAAAGAAAGACGAGATCAAGATCCCAGCTCCAAGGCAGCTTGCGAGCGGTAGTTGGCGTATTTATCTTGACGCAGAGAAGCAAAGCATTACGGACACCTCAAAGGAAAAGTGTATTGCTAAAGCTAAGGCTATTCGTGCTGGATTCCTGGAAAAAAAGAAACACGCCCCCAAACTAACTGTCGAAGATGCAATCAAGAAGATGATACACGATAAAGATGGGGTTATTTCCCCTTCCACCATACGTGGCTACGACATTGCTCTTCGTCATGGGTTCAAAAAATATATGAAGTGCGATATCTCTTCGCCCATTGATTGGCAGGAAGCGATAAAGGAAGAGGCAGCGCTTGTTTCCGCAAAGACTGTCTTTAATCGCTGGAATGTCATATCAGCCGCTATGCGGCACGTCAAAGTAACCCCACCAGATGTCACACTTCCGAAATTCAAAAAAGGTGGTCAGCCATATTTAGATTTTGAGCAGATTCGTGCCTTCATCCCTCTCATCCGAGGAACTACCTGCGAAGTCGCAGCTCTCTTGGCGCTTCACTCCTTGCGCTTATCTGAACTCGTAAATATTAAAGGTCGCGACATTGTTGTTTCAAAACGCGGAACTGCCTTCATCAACGTCTCAGGCTCTCGCGTTCTTGACAAGAATAACAAACTTATCGAAAAGGACACTAACAAGACATACGAATCGACAAGAGAAATTCCGGTTGTGATTCCGCGTCTGCTCGATATTCTTCCAGATGTCGCTCCGGATGATTATATCGTCAAGCTCACTCCGCAAGCGATTGGTAAACAGATCAACAAGATTTGCAAAGCAAACGACCTTCCATTGGTTTCCGTTCATGGTCTACGTCGGTCTTTCGCATCTCTCGGTTATCATTTGGGATGGCCCGAACTTCGTACAATGAAATTTGGCGGTTGGACTAATATCAAGACCGTTCATGAGCATTACCTTCATGAGGCACAGAAGGACATGGACAAGAGTACGAAAAAGATGCAGAAGTTCTACAGCGACATTGAGAAGTGTTCAAAATAGGCCCAGATTCCGTGCCGATTCTCGTGCCGATTTTGGCCAATTTTTTATTGCGCATATGTCATCTTTCGTGTTTGAAAAGTTCAGTTTTTAGAGTTGTAATTCAGTGGGAATATTCCGTGAATCCCTTGATATGCAAAGAAAAAACCTGCAATCCATTGAGATTGCAGGTTTTTCTTCTTGGCAGGGGATGAGGGATTCGAACCCGCAGGCAGTCGGCTAAAATGGCTTTATTTTTTTAAATTTCCGTGGTGTGCCGATTTTCGTGCCGATTTTTACAATTTTGGGAGCACAACATCGAAGTCCGTCAGAGCTTCACGCCGAACCGCTTCTTCGTCCTGAAAAACACCCATCCCGACGAGCTGCCGCATGAGGTCTTGGATTGCTTCTGTGCGGATCACCTGTTTCTTCTCTGCATAGTAGAACTTTGGGATTTCGAAGTAGCTTTCGAAGAATGCTGTCACGCGTTGAAGGTAGTTACCGCCCATCCTTCTTCCCTCCGCGTATAGCGCAGATCAGCGACCACTCACCATTGGGGATACTCTGCATCGGATGTCCATACCCATCGTAGGCTTTGAATCGGTCTAGTTCATCCGGTGTTTGAGGTTCGAACACAGTTTGATACTCTGCAAATTCTTCATTCCATGCCTTCCCAAACGCCTCGAAGAACAGTTTCCTAAGTCGTTTGAACTGCCGGCTCCGTTCCATGCCGTCCATCTCTTCACATTTCATCGACCGCTGCTCCCGAAGCCGTTGTCTCCACGTTCGGTCTTTTCAAGTGACTCCACTTCCAGCAGCTCGACGCGCTCATACGGAATGATTATCAGCTGTGCAATCTTGTCGCCTTCTGAAACGCAGTACATTTCGTCGCTGGTGTTGACCAGCGTCACCATGATTTCGCCCGTGTAGCCGACATCAATCGTCCCAGAGCAAAGGATACCGTGGTTGCGGAGCAGGCCGCTCTTGGCTCTGATCGCTCCGAAGTAACCCTTCGGGATCTCAATATGGATTCCAGTTGGGAACGTGCATCTTCCACCGGCTGGGATGTAGTTTCCTTTGGACGCATACAGGTCCATTCCTGCATCGTCCTGATGTGCATATGTCGGTGTCTTCGCCCCCTTGTCTTTCACGTAACGCACACGGCTGTCCTCAAACTTTGCATTTTTGAGTATGCTCGCCGCAAGTTGCTCTTGTATGCCGTGCATGTCTTCGTGCTGCTGCATGAGAGCTCCCTGCAGGAACCCGCGCCAGTATGCGCAGGATGTTCCGTTTTGGTTTGGTTCCGCGTCTATGTGCCTCATAGCAGTGCCAACCACCGTTATCTTATCTTCGTACATTACCGTTTCCCCTTCCCTGCGTAGTTGAACTTCTTGATATACGGATTCCGATCAAAGAACGGCGTGAAGTTCTTTCCGTATGCCTTTTTCAGAACCCGGTCGATTTGCTCCTGCTTGTAATCTGCTTCTGCGCGGCCTGTCCACGCATCGCCATATTCCTCGTCGAGTTCCATCACTCGACGGGCGATCTTTTCCAGGCGCTTTTCACCGAAGCCTTCTTCGTATAATGCAATGCCAAAGAAATCAGCTGCCTTTTGGAATCCGGTGTCTACGCCAATCTGCAGTTCAGTATCTCTGGCAATTTGAAGTCGCTGCGCATAGGTAAGTCCATTAGCCATCGTTTCCTCCCTCTGTATAGCAGGAACGGATTTTTGCCCCGTTCCAAAATGTGAATTCAACCGTATAGAAGCGGCCCTTCGGATGCACGTATATGACTTTCCCGAAGAGCAGTTCTTTGTCCGTTGGTCTACCGATTGTTTTGTCCGGCGAGAAGTTAACCAGACGCTTTACGGTTTGTCCGACCTGTACCACTTTTCTTTCCTCCGTCCTGCGGCCGATAGACGCGGCCGTCCTTGTAGGCTTTATATCCCGCTTTCATCATGCTTCGGATGGTGTCATCGTCGTAGATGCAGGACTCATGTTCTGTCATCATCATGCCTTTACCATCCAGCGCGCGGACAATTTCAAACTTCATCCCGTTCGTCCTCCCGCGCACTTTCAATGAGATCTCTCATCGTGGATTTCTGGTAGTTTTTCTTGATGAATGCCGCAATGGGGGCTTCTTCTGGCGAATCTTCGATTTCTTTCAGGCACTCATCGTGAACATACGTCGAGAATCCATCGAACCATACAGTGTCGTTTAGATAGATCTCACCGGCGCACCAAGCGCAGCTGGCAGCAGGTGCTTCTTGCTGCACGTCAACATACATCATTGCTTTTCACCGAGTTCTCTTTCTGAGATGGATTGACGAGCATCATGTTTTCACGCATTTCATTCCTGAGTTTTGTATATCCTGGCATGTCTGGAGTATGTTCCTCTGCACAAGCCTGATGTACACAATATCCTGAGATGAAATAACTTCCATCGTCGAAGTAGAACGATTCTTCGTCTGATATTTCCTCGCCGCACAGTTGGCAGTGCGTGCTAAAAGCCTTATCCCGATATTCTTTTAACATCCGTCTCTCCTTCCAAATCTCCGACGGCTCCCATGCGAATCGATTGTAATAGTGCCTGGACTTCCTGCGGTAATTTTGCCTGTTCGCGTTCTCTCTGCTGAACCGTTCTAAATGACCTTTGAATATTTGATGCCACAACGCTTTGCAATGAATCTGCATCCAGTAATGCCCATTCACTAAGCTGTTGCGGACTTCCGACAATACGTTGAAGCGTAGGACTCAGTTTATCAAACTCTTCCTGCGCACCATATATGCCATTCCGGCACGCAGCAGATATTTTCGCCCACGCTTCCATCTCGGAAAGGTCATCATCTTGTATCAGTTTTCTCATCTGTTCCTTGATTGTGCCAATGTTAGGAGGGAACTCCCGATTGCTTGCCACTATGATAGATTTCACTGCTGCAGCAACGAGCCTCGGGTCATCATCCTCAAACATTGAAGTCCACAAGTTGATTGTGGCGGTGATATCCGAGTCTGACACATTCCTGTAGAAGTTTGGATAGGCCGTTCGTAGCACAGCAAGGATTCTTCTTGTTTCGTCTCTTGTCATACGTCCTCCCGCAAAAATGGATTGCTACTAGATGCTTCGCGCAATGACTGGTTTGTGTTTCTTAAATTACACTGACTACCACCACGGTCCTGTGCCCTAGCCAACCACGAAGTTATGAACGCGCGGACTCCGCGCCGGGTTTTTCGTTTCGTCGTGTTTGATTCGCACCAACCTGCCATCTTGCGAAGTTCTTGCATAACGTCAACGGCAGGGTAAAGTACACTCCACTTAGTCACATCTTCTTCCGTGATATCGAAGAAAGATTTGTCGTTCAGAATTAGAGAGATTACGGGCGGCGTGGAGTCGGACTTTTCCAGCTCCGCGCAAGAAGTATCGTTAGATACTTCTTCTATCTCTTTCTCTATCTCTATATCTATATCTTTCTCTATATCTACGCTGCAATTTTGTTGCAGTTTGTTGCACTTCTGCTGCGCTTGCGTTGCATTGTCGTTGCATTGCAACGCTTTTCGGCGTTCCCGGCATAACCTTGACCTTTGCGTACTAGCTGCTTCAGATTGTGTATTTTCTACAGCATATGGGATAAAAAAGTGAATATCGTCCGACGTCTCCAACAGTCCACACGACAGAAGATATTGGACAGTTACTGTTACGTTTTCCGGTGTTTCGTCGAGCTCCAATGCCAATTCATCGGCAAACGACTTTTCCAGTCCTGTAAACGTGATGATCCCATCGTGTTTCATGGCAACTAGCTGCATTTTGAGGTAGATTATCGTGTATGTATCTCCACCAGCCAGTTTTCGCAACTTTTTGATTCGTTTTGAACTGAAAAAATCGTCTTTCAGTTTCAGCCAGTGGTATCTTTTCTCGCCCATTCCACTACACCTCAAAAAGGAAGATCATCCGCATTCTCGTCGAGCATCGTGAATCCGTCCGGAACATCAGATGCCGGCGAAACTTCGGCTCCGCTGGTCTTCGCTGCTCCATCCGACTGTCTGCTTCCGCAGAAGTAAATCTGGTCCGCCAGTATCTCAGCGTTGCGGCGCTTGTTTCCTTCTTTGTCTGTCCATGTGCGGATCTGCAGGCGTCCGTCAACGACTGCCATGCTCCCCTTGTCGAGGTATTTCCCTGCGACCTCTGCTTTCTGATTCCATGCAACCACGTCGAGGAAGTCGGTCTCCCTCTCCTGCCCTTGGGCGACGTAGTCGCGCTCAACCGCAAGCGTGAAACTTGCTACCGGCTTGCCACTCTGCGTCACTCGCATTTCCGGCTTTTTTACAACTCGTCCCTGTATGGTGATTCTGTTCAGCATCTATTTGCTTCTCCTTTGATTTGATCGTTTGCCTGCCTCGCGCCGCTTGTGGCCGTTTGAGGCGAGTTCTGGTTTTCTGTGTCTCATTTCACGTCAAGGTCATTTTCTTCCGCCATGTGGCCTCCAGCGGCCTCACAGCGCTAGTGTGTGACGGTCAAGGCCGTCAAAATCACACTGACCATGATTGCACACCCTCCGACGAGAGCATATCGTATGCGTTCGGTTGATGTGCTGCATCGTTTTGCCACACTGCAAAAGACGCATCCTCCGAAAAGGCAGAATACAGCTGCAAGGATGACCAGCACCCTGGAAAGTGAGTTCATTTCACGCACCTCTTTCCTTCTCGAATGAGCTGTCGCTGACGTTTTGTAAAAGATGCCGTAGGTGAAAGCCTTTTTCGCTGCTGTGCGATTTGAGCTTTGATTGCGGCGTCTTTCTCTAAGAATTCAGCATAGTCTTTACATTTCCCGTGGCAGCCTGGTTGATGTTTCGGGCAATCTTTACACGGGGCGGATATGATTGCTGCCATGCCAGTCCCTCCGTTTCATCTGCAAAAGTACATTCCGTCCTGATAAACTACGATCTCAGTCCCCTGTATGTTTTCCGACTGGAAAATCACGTCATCAGGAAGGAGCTTTTCTCCGAGCAATACACGTTCGGCGCAGCGATACGCGCGCTCAACGGCATCTTTTTCCTCCGGGTTCGATGCTCTGTCTTTCCAAACAACACCGGTTCTGCCGAACACGTTGTACTGAAGCGGCTGCGTCAGCACTTCTTCCATGGTGTCTGGGTATCTGGGGTCATTCATGCGGTTCAAAATCACATTTCCGACCATGATTCGAGTTTCGTCGCTGCAGTCGTCCCCGCCAGCTTCAGCGTAAATTGCTCGTGCCAGAAGCTCTAAGTCATATGGGTCATCTGTAATAAACCCGCCGTTTCCACCAACACCATCTTTCGTATGAGGCGGATGGCAGAACTGCGAATCGTCAAAAGCTTCTTCGTCATCCGCTTCCTGCGGGGCCTCCTGAATCGTTTCCTCCGGTTCTTCCGGGTCTTCCGGTTCATTCAGCGATTCTTGACTTGCGGCAGTCCTCGTAGCGTCCATCTCGGATGCTGCCTGATTTGCAAGCGCTTGCTCAATGCCACTCTGAAAAATTAGAAGCGTAACCGATATGAGGACGAAGATCACGCAGACACAGAAAAGGAATTTTCTCATGACACCTGTCCTCCTTCGCCAGCCTCTGCAGCAATAAGCTTTTGCTTCGCTCTGTAATATTGGCTATTTTGAGCGGACAGTCCTGGATGCGCTGCGTAGTATGCACGTTTCTTGGCTTTGATCTCTTCCGCGTGCTCTGCGTAGTAGCGAAGATTATACTCGCGTCGGTCCCGGTTCTTTTCACGTTCTGCACGACGTTCGGCAGCTTTTCCGTCGTACCAGCCAATGTGTTTGTAGCTCGCTTTGTAGCAGCTTTGACAGCAGTAGTAAGTAACCGCTTCCTTCTTTCCATCCCGTTCAATCATTCTCATAAACGGTGAACCTGCGCTCGTAACTACCATCTGGCCGCATGTTCCGCATGGACGGATGAGCGTCAATCGACGGTCAGTCTTTTTTCTTACACTCATACTGCTGTACCAGTCGCTCTAAGTAGAACTGCGCCTTTTTGAGATCTTCTACCGGCTTTCCTTTGAATGGATGCCGCCAGATGTATTTGACGGTCTGCCACGCCAATACCGCTGCTACCGGGTCGAGCCACCCTTCGACCATTGCATTGAGCGCATCGATGCACTCGATAGAACCACGGTTATAATGCTGGGGATGCTCCACGGCACTTTCAGTCGGCTTTTCTTCCTCATCCTGATTCATGAATTCGTTGACCTGCGCCATCGGCTTTTCGGCTGGTACAGGGAGAACCATTTCTTGGTTCCAACATTCTTCGCAAGTTCCTCTTTTTTGGATTTTGCTTCCACTGCAAAGGTCAACAGGTACTGGAAGAATTTTATAATCACGCGGGCAGCCAACAACTCCTCCTCCTGAAGTTTTTAAAGCTGCATTTGGATGCTTTTTCAGCACAAACTCCTTCTGCGTCACTTTTTTACGTCCTCCGTCCTGTAATATCTGCACCCGCAGTCAACCGCTCCGCCGAAGAACTGGCTTGCCGCATTGCAGCAGGTGAAATCATCCCATGCGTCGCATCCCACACACGATCTCTGTGTAGTAGTCGGCTCTTCACGCGCAGTTAATGGCGCTGTTCCTTTTCGTTCTGGCATTCCTCATTGTCCTTTCGTTCGAAATACTTACATCCGCAGTTGACGAAATCCGCACAATGTGGGCTGTCTCCGTTACAGCAGGCCCAATTAAACGATTCCCACCACTTGCAGCCTTCGCAGGTATCGCTCATTGTGCCTTCTCCTTGACGAAGTACCGCTTGTACCGCGTGGCATCTCCAAAGCGGTCTGTGGCCGTCTCCCAGACATCCTCAACCTCATAGCCAAGTCTGTGCTTCAAATCCCAAATCCGCGCGCCAAGACGTGTTGTGCCAAGTTCTCTGGTCGCTTCCAGCTGCGTGATAGATCCATGCTGTTTGCAGTAAGCGATAATTCTTTCGCAATCGTTCATGCTGTTCTCCTTTCTAAACGTCGACCCAGTTCCGGCAGAGCATGGCGAGCGAAACATAAGCGATGGCTTCGTCTCCAACCTCTACCCAAAATTTCCCGTACATGCTGACAATGCTGATCTCGTAGACTTTTCTGTGCTTCAGGCCGTGATATCCTGTTTTTCCGATGTATCGCATTCGGATTTTTCTGTATTTTTCGTTCATCATTTATCACTCCCTCTATTTTCAGCATACTCATGCCTCCAAATGATTTAGGTCATATGAAAAAACATCCATATGTTCTGCACATACGGATGTTTAAGGAGTATTCATAACTTTTTCTCTATTTTCGTGTCACAGGTGTTGGCTCAACGCCAGAAAAATTTTTTTGCATTGCATCCCATCGCACGTTTTTGGAATCAGATTACATCGAACAGGCACAGATTGTCGTTCTGCTGAGACTCGTCAAACTCCTTCAGGTAGCCGACCGCATCGCGGAAGTAGTCATTATTGAGCTCGATGGTGTAGCCACGTCTGCCGGCCTTGATGGCTTCCAGTGCAACGGTCCCGAGTCCGCCGAACGGGTCAAGCACCAAATCCCCAGGGTTGCTGTACCGGTTGATGAGCCTGTCGACGATATCTAGCTGAAGCGGGCAAACGTGGTTCTCTTTCCGTCTCTGGCTCTGCGTCGTGTTGAGCGTCCGCATTCGGTTGATATCGTCCCACACTTGGTCTGTCCAGCTTCCGGGCGCAACTACCATGAACGTGGCCGGCAGATGCCCGTCCTTGTCAAGCTCTTTCGCCAGTTTTACATGCTCGTCATAGCTGTAAACGGAATCACGGCTGTATTTCCGATAAATTGCTTGCAACTTTCCCGTGTCAGTATGCAGCAGTTCGTCTTTCGTAATCAGCCGATTTCCGGAACTGCGCCAGAACCCGTGTGCATCGATCTGCCATTGAGCGCGTGTGTATTCGTCCTTCGTCTTGGATACGCGCTCATCTGCATATGCTTTGGAGCGGTCGGTTGGAAGCTTCCGGAATAGCAAGATGTACTCCGGGCAGCCGACACCCATTTTTGTCCCGTCCTTGCACTGCTCAGACCATCCAAGCCGGTACGTCTGGTTGTTCTCTCGAACGACGTCCGTAACGACCGTAATCATGCCAAAGTACGCAAAACCGTGCTTCATGTAATGGCTGATACACATGGCATGAAACGGCTCCATCGTCGGCATACCGGTTCCGGTCGCGTTGCCGAAAAGAACGCGGTCTTTTACATGGCAGCAGAAGACACGTCCAGGTTTCAGCACGCGCAGAAGGTTCGGGGTCAGATAGTCCATCTGCTCAAAGAACTTTTGCGTATCTTCGTTGTGACCGAAGTCGTTATAGCTTGGTGTGTACTCATAGTGATTTGAAAACGGAATCGATGTGACAATCAGATCGACGCTGTTGTCCGCCATCTTTTCCGTTTCCTCGCAGCAGTCATTGTTGACCGCAATCCAGTTTTCGCCTTTGATCTCCACTCTCTCAACTCCTATGCTTCTTTCCATTTCCTGTTTCATGCGTTCGCCTGAGAGACCATATTTCTTGACAATATCTCGCATCTGCTCCTGCATGTAGTCGTGTTGCTTCCATTTCTTTTGAAGCACGTCCCAGATTGGAATCTCCGCCTCCGTGTAGATGATGTCCACAATGACCTTCTCCGTCTGTAAAAAGCGGTAGCAACGGTGAATGGCCTGAATGAAGTCGTTGAACTCATAGTCGATCCCAACGAAAATCATTCTGTGGCAATGCCTCTGGAAATTGCATCCCTGTCCGGACAGCTCCTTCTTCGTCGCAAAGAGCCGGATTTTGCCGTCCGAGAAGTCAATCACACGGCGTTCTCGCTCGTCACAGTCCATCGTTCCGTAAATCTCTACGGCCTCTGGCATAACTCTGTGAATTTCGTGCCGCTCCGCTTCAAGATCGTGCCAGAGGATAAAGCTTGCGTTTGGGTCACTGTCGACGATTTCTTTTGCTAAACGGACTCTTGCAGCTATTGTCTCACGTTTTTCGCGTGATGCCTCCTGAAGGTTTGTGGCAGAATCGTTCATCATCTTCACTTGACCATCCCGGTCCGTGATCTTTCCGAATTCGTCGTGAACAACATGCGTTCTGACTTCGAGTCCAGGAAGTTCATATCCCTCGTCAGAATATCCGAGGTCTGACGGTTTTCCAAGGAACAGCGCCCATGAACTGACCCACAGCCAGAATTCTTCTTCACGGTGGGGATAGAGGGTCAGGTTGTTGGCCTTGGTGCTGTCCCGCTTGAAGAACCGTGTAAGGGCCTGTCCGGTGTCCATGACTTCGAGATATCCTGCATAGTGGATGATCTCTTTGTACTTGTTCGGTGCCGGAGTGGCCGTTGCTACCATCTTGTATTTGACACCCTTGAACTTTTGGAGGAACGTCTGATAGGTCTTGCTTCCAAACGAGCGCAGCACCGACGCTTCGTCAAGGCTCGTCGCCGCGAAGTACGCCGGGTCGATATCCCCGTCCCGGACGCGCTCATAGTTGGTAAGCATGATCTCCACCCCGGCATTCTCGCGTACCTCCTGCATCGTCCGTACATAGACCGGCTCTTCGTATCCCAGAATATTCACGGCGTCCCGCTTGAACTCCTGTCGAACGCCAAGCGGAAGCACAATCAACGCTGGCCTTCCTTCATGTTTCGCGGCATGATGGCAGAACTCCAGTTCCTGTACAGTTTTACCTAATCCGAAACTCTCGAAGAGAGCTCTTCTGCCACCCCGCAGCGCCCAGCGCACTGCGTCTCTCTGGTGCGGTTTCAGCGCTTGATTGATATCTTCTTCCGGAACGGAAAAGCCGCTCACCGGAGCCGTCTCGATTTTTGATTTCAGAAATTCCAAGTATTTGCTGTTCATCTTGTCTCCTATACAAACACAGTGTCATCCAAGCCCTGCGCATTGTCCGTGATTTTTACTTTCATATCGTCTGTCAGCGTAATAATGACTTCTGCCTTGGACGCTCCAAACGGAAGGAATCCCGATCTATACTCTTTGCAGACCATCCATTTCCCATCTTCCATCGTGAACTTGTTCCCGCTTGAATCCTTATACACGCAGTCTGGATTGCACGTTGCGAGTTTTGCGTATCTTCCAATAAACGTCGGGGACAGCTCTGCATACTTCGGGTACTCTTTCACGAAACGGTCATATTCCACTGGAAACAGTCTTTTGAATTGGCGCAGGAAATTCGGTACGCTTTCATCCGCATAGCCCGTGATGATGTCTCCGCACATATTGCGTGGTTTATATCCAAGTACGTTGTCCAAATTGTCCGGTGTCAGCATTGGTCTGTCCACTAGTAAATGTTGATTTGTGAATATCGCCGTTGATGCGTTCAGTCGGCGTCCGTCCAATTTTAGGTCAACGTAAGGAAGATTCAGATACGCCATATCTCCAATGCGAATTACATACCAATGGGATGGGTATTTAAGAAGGCGATATTTTTCAGAATGCCGTGCCATGTTCGTTACACTGTCATAGAGTCTGCTCTGCTTTGTGCCGCCATCCACTTTTTCAACTCTGCCAAGTTCACACCGTCGGTTGAACGGTATGGTAACGTTCAGGCATTTCCCTTCGTGGTATGCGGAGCATTCCTGCGTGTGATCGCAGCAAATATATTCTGCCCGAAGCCGGTTATTTCTTTTTCCTTCTCCGTAGAGAGCAACGTTTATGAGCGGCATTTATTGTCCTCCTTTTCCAAAAGAGCAGAACCCATCCTCCGGCATATTAAGGCCGGTCGCGTCACGAAAGCCGCACCTAACATATGTCCCACACCACGAAATTTCTGCCCGGCGGCCATCACAGTCCCTGCAGCGTGTAACCTGTACTGCGTCCACTGCCGGCAGTCGGCTGATCTCAGCAAATGCCGCAGCATAGTCCCCAGATGTCCGGCGCACGATTTCGAGCGCGTCTTCCCTGTAAATCAGCTGCTTGTCCATCATGCTTCACCGTCCTTGATTTCGGCCAGCCAAAAATCACGGCGACATTTTCTGCATTCTTCCTCGTCTCTCACAAGGCAGCAGAGAGCATCGTCGTCTTTATTGTGACATCTTTTATCTACGACGATCGGACAAATAGGGGACATCCCGTCAATTTCAATTCTCGCATTCGGGAACATCTTCAAAAACTCGCTCTGCCTCGTTTTAACAGGATGTTCTTTTGACCATTGCTCAACGATAGGAACCAGATCAATAGCTTTTGCACATAATGTTGCGCAATATGCAACTTTGTTTCCAGGGCAGTTCATGCACCTACTCATATAAAAATTGCACATCCTAGTTCGTTCTTTTAAGAATTCAACAGCATCCATATCTCCGTCCTCCAATTATGCTTCTTCGTCCTTGATTTCGGCCAGCCAAAAATCACGACGACAATCAGGGCAGAAACTAACAATTTTTGAGCATCGACCAGTCTCATCGCGAAACAACGAGCTAAGTTTGGCAGGGCAAATCTCAAGAACGCCTTCATAAAGCCTAGCATCCGGCCACTGCTTCAAAAACTCGCTCTGCCTCGTTTTGACCGGGTGTTCTTTTGCCCACTTCTCGACCGCAGCAACACATTCCTCTGCGTTGTTGGTGAGATCGTTCATATGGCATCCGCGTCCAATATCGTCAAGTGGACAGCCTACACACGGTTTTCCCGTAATGTTGTGCTTAGAATCAAAAGAATCGCACATTCTCGCATATGCTTTGATATACGTCACAGCATCCATTTTCCATCCTCCTACATCCAGACCATATCGCATTTGTTGTCCACGCAGTCCTGCAAGATTGCCTTGAAGTCTCGGAACATTGCGCAGTCGCTCCGGCCGGCATAGCCGTAGCAGATGTTGTCATCGTAGTCCCCGATGACCTTCAGAATTTCCTTGCAGGCTCCGTAGCGGATTTTCCCATCACAGTCGCTTTCAAGCAGGAAATTCACAACTTTCACCGGAATGTTGTTTCCCGTAATCAGCCTAATTGCTTCCGCGTCCCATTCCGTATAGAACTTCTTTTCCTCATCCGGTCGCATGAGAGGCGGCGCGTCGCGAAGCTTTTTATAGTGACTGCGAAACGGTTCCCCCATGAGTTCGGCCACTTTGCTCCGCAGCCGCATGAAGCCGGAGTATCCGAGATCGATATCCCGACCGGTTTTCTTGCATTTAATCGTTACGCCCATTTTCACGTTACTCCTTTGGATCTCCGTAGTTGCAGAACCCGTCTGGTACTGGATCGTCCAGCCCGCGCCTATTCGCGCAGTACGGGTCATTTTCGTTGTTCCGGCGGAAATCTTTGCAGTCTTTGCACCGCGTTACCACGACGGCATCAACGGTGGGTGCGTAATCAAGCACGTCGTTGACACGCTCGAAATCTTCTTCCGTATCAAACATATCTTGGGTGTATGTCCGCTTCGCATCGTCCGCGTCAATCAACCGCATCGCCGTTCCCTCCATCCATCTTCGCGCCACAATGACAATATGGATATGCTGCCGAGGCGCTTTGGGGAGCTTCGCCAAAGAAATCATTGCCTACTGTCACTGTTCGCTTGCACTCCGAGCAGTAAAAAACAGTTTCAATCGAGCGGATCTTGCTTACGCACCACTGTCCATGCACCACCGGCGCAACGTCGGCGGCGGGTTGACGCAGCAGGAGCGTTTTCACACGCGGAGGCGTCCAGTTCGGATTTTCCGCGTTGCAGGATTCAAAGTCTTTCAGCGCCTCGGTTCTGCTGATAAATTCTTCAGTCGCAACGTTTTCCATCGTCAAGCTCCTTCCATGTGTGATACAGTGCCCATGCCAGCGGTTCACGGATGAACGGCATCTTTTTTGCTTCCGCGTATTTCTTATCAAGGATGCTCATGGCCTTCTTCCACGCGCGATCTCCGACGTGCAGTTCGGCGGGGAAGTATATCCTCTCCAGTCTGTCGATGTCCCAGACGTGCACGCGAGCAGCCCCGCGCTCGTCAAAGAGCGCGTAGACGTCCTTGTCTTTGATGTAACCAATCATTTCAAAGTTCCTCCTCTGGTACCCCGAACATCTCTATGATCTTTTTCATGACCTCATCGATTTCCGGCTTGCCATCATTCAAATAACCTACAATGGAATAATTGGACGTTGGCTGGAGATTCCAGTTGTTCATTACTGCATAATCGGCAATATCCTTGAGCAGCGTGTTCAGGTCCTCCATTGTGGATAGGTATTTGGAATACGATTCGCGCGCCGTTTGCAGTTTGTTCTTGACCGCTTCGAAAAGAACTTCATTTACAGATTTAGACATATGGTGTTCCTCCATTTGCAAGTATTTCTTTCATTCCATCCGGAAGAGCAAACGATCCAGGTATCAGATCGAGGATTTTTCTTCGCAGCAGCACTTCTGCCTCCCGCTTGGTCAACTGCTTCTCGCGCTGCTTAGGTGGCAGTTCCCCGTTCTTGGCCGCAATGGCTGTCGGGTTATGTTTGCGCTGACCCATTCTATTTCTCCTTCATCAGTGGTGCGTCCTCAAATTCCATTTTTCGATTGCTGCTGGCCGTTCGTCTTTCACGACTTTCACTTCTCCATAGTCTGAAAATTCAACTTCTACCGTGTAATCGTTCTTTGGAATTCCGACGCCGCACTTTGTGCAATGGATTCCAAACTGCCAGCCGCGCCGTGTTCCGAACTCAAAACTTGCTTTTTTGAAGAATTTTGCTTCGCCTCCGCAAAACGGGCACGGTTTAAGATTCGACATTTCTATTCACTTCCTTTCTCGCTTTTACAATTTCTCGCCGGGAGCTGCGCCACATCATCAGGAGCATTTCCTGGAGCGGCCTTTTTCTGTCGATGCGACGAACGCGCTGCACCACTTTCAGAATGTACGGCAGGAATTTATAACCCAGCTTTTCCGGGCACAGAACGCCAACGCTGTATGGCAGTTCGTCCCGGACCTTTTCGTAGACTTCCAGCGGCATGACGTAGTAGTTGAAATCCCCAATCAGGTTGTGTCCGTTCTTCGAGCGGAAGTCTTCAACTGAGGACTTGATCTCGTAGCAGTACACATCGCCCTTCTCGATGCCGGACACGCTATTGTTGACCGGCTTGAACTGCATATAGTCCACGCGAATTGGAGAAACGCTGCCGTAGTCAAACGTGACTTCCTTGGCCCAATAGACGCGCGGGTCGTTCTTCGGGTCAATATGTTCTTCCAGCAGTTTTGAAAGCCACTTCGTCGTTTCTGGTCTGTTCATTGTTTGTCGGTGTCACCGGCCTTTCTTGCATATCTTTTCGCCACGGCTCATATTTGGGCTGCGTAGTGTTTGAGGTATATGTCGATGCCGCAGCTTCACAATGAGAACACTCCCCGTCGCAATATTCATATCCCGCGCCGCACGGGTGGAGCGCGTAATCACTTCTGAGATATGTCCGCATTTGCTGCCTCTCTTTCTATCCTTTCGCAGAGTTCATCTGCAATGTTACGCCCGTACATCAGCTCTTCGAATCCGCATCCGGAACCATCACTGAGCGCGTCGGCATCAACTCCGTGACGTTCCAGCCACTCAGACACCTTCCGGTTGAGCTCTGCAGCTTTGTAGGAATAGTGTGCGGTAAGCACCATCCACTCGTAGATATACTTTGGTATTTTCAATGCCATTAAGATCTACCATCCTTTTACTCGTTTCAGCTCGTGGTCTGCTTCCTCTCTTGTGAGGAATACAGTTTTGCCGATATAAAAACGTCTTGCAGCAGGAAGGTGTCCGGCTCAATGTATGGCTCGCTTTTATCCGGATATGTTTCAAATGTCCACTTTATTCTCCACACTGTATCGCCCACCTTGCGCGGCAGGATGATGCACCGGCCTTCCTTCACAGAACGGACACCGTTTCACTTCATCCAATGTGAAGCCGCCTCCTTTGCTTCCTCCTGACTAAGAAAAACAACGCTCCCGAAGTTGCTTAGTCTCTCATAGTCTCCGCCATGTCTTCCCTCCAGATAAACTGCATCCGCCATAACATGTAGCGGAATTACGGGCTCCGTGTCCGCAGCCCACACCGTATCGCCGATTTTGCACGGTCGGATGACAATTTGATGGTTTCTGTCGGCCTCCGCCAGTTCTCGGAGCCGGTCATAACTGCCCATGCCGTTAAGAACGGACATCGCGGCGCACCACTCGCCGGACATATTGCGGATCTCGTCGGGCGTGAGCCCTGTATCTAAGAAATCCCGCAGAAGTGGGCAGTGTGCGGCTGGGACGGCCGTGCAGAACCCGCCGACCGCAGTGCAGTTACCGTTGTCAGGGTGTCTGAATTCACATTGCAGGCAGTTTATATTTCCCATTGTTAGCCCTCCATCGCCCGCTCTGCCTCAATGCAGGTATAGTGGCGGCTGAAATAATTCCAATTTGTCACGCAGTCGCTTCCCGCATCGTCCGGCGTTGCGTCCTCATAATCAAAGTAGATGTTGATGCTCGTCCCAAACAGATCTATGCTGACGATTACTGCGGTTATTCGCACTGCTCGACCTTCCTCATCTGTCCAGCGTTCTCCCACCTTGCACGGCAGCACCACCACGCGCCCGTCCTTGTCGGCCTCGGCAAGCTCGCGGAGGCGGGCAACGCCATCCTGCTCCGCATCACGCATTACGATGTACCGTCCTTCCGCGTCTGCTCGCGCAAACTCGGCACAACGTTCCGGCGTCAGCCCCGTGTCCTCGTAGGCCGCTAGGCGCTCAATTAGCTTGTCAAACGCTGTGCAATCCACGCAATCCATATCCACGTTGCAGTCTTCCGAGCATTTCATGTAGTGGTCTTCCGCGAGATAGTGCTTTTCAGTCAGTCGTTCCATAGTTCTTCCTCCACATACCGCCAGCTCTGCGGCGGGCGGGTGATCAACCTTAGCTCAAAGCCGTCTTTTGTTGTCCGCAGGCCAGTAAACTCGCCCAGCTCACGGGGGGTATCGTAAATTTTAAGATCATCGATCTGCATGCCGTATCCGTGCTCCGTGCCCAGATACTTGTATATGTCCTCGCGGGTGAGGCAGGCATCCACCGTCGCCCATTTGGGGATCATGCAAAGCGGGTAGACCGTGCCGATCTTATTGCAAGTAAATTCCGCAACGACTTTCCCGTTGGCGGCCTCATATCCAAACGCCTCCGCCTGTTCGCGCTCATAGGCCGATTCCGCCGTAATAGCCGGCGTCCCTGCGTTGGCTTTCACCATGAGCGCCCCTTTTCCGCCTGCGGTACAGTAGATATAGCACTTAAACGGCACACCGCACTTCGGCGCAGTCTTGCGGATTTCGACCGTTTTACTCCCGTTCAGGATCTTCCGAACCCACTCAGGGCGAATGCTGATTAAAACAGCTTTACTCATGCTTGTCTCCTTCCTCCCGCTCAAACCGGATTTTCATTTGTGCGGGGCAAAGGTCTACCTCCGGGCGGCGCTTGCCTGTCCAGCGATGCCCGCCGGCCTGTCCGACGCACTTCCATCCAGCCGCTTTAAGGCTCGTGCCCGGTTCGGTATCCAGTATGTAGGTTATCAACTTGTGGTATCCCATCGCGTGGGCGGCTCTCCACGCAGCTGCATATAGCATGCTGCACGCATTCCGTGTTCCATCTGTGCAGCAGCGATTTACCTCAAGCGTCCACCCATCATCCAGATACCGCGAAACCGGTCTGCCGACGATTGCAACGCCTACAATTTTCTCGCCATCGGTGCAGCCGATGGAAAACTTATGCCCAACCACCGGCTTGTGGTGCCGGTGGTGCTCCGCGACAAAGGCGTTTGCCTCTGCCAGCGATACCGGGCAAATATCAAGCATCTGCCTTGCCTCCTTCCTCCGGCGCGCCGCGCCATTCCCAGTTGTCTGTGCTGCTCCCGATTCCGGAGCATTCCCTGCACGCGCAATCCGGTTTCTTCGCGCAATTATCGCAGTCTTCTTGGCCGGTCGGCTTAAACCCTTCCGGGCAATCCTCAAACCTCGCACAAAACATGCAGCCAGCTTTCCGAATCTCCTTTTTCAGCGCCGCGTTCTCGGCGGTCAGGCGCTCGATGAGCCGAGCCGCCGCAATGCTTTTAATCGTCTCGTAGCACTCACAGCCAGTGGCGCTACGCTGTGCCATCGGCTCGCCGCATTGTCTGGAGCACGCAAAAAAATGGATGCACTCTTCACAGGCTCTTTCAGGATTTTCTTTAGGTGGCATGTTTTATTCCTCCATTCCTTCAAAAACCATTTGTCCCGGCAAAACGCCGTCCTCCAGGCTCCAGTGCAGGACGTCTTCGCCCGTCTGCCAGTCGCAGGGCAGCCCCCGCGTCTGCCGTTCTGCAAGCATCTTGTCAAACGCCCGGACATACGCGGCCTTGATCTTTGGATAGCGTGCAAACTGCACCTTCCGGTGCTTGCCCGCCATTGGGCATCCGATACAGCCCACGCGTTCGAAACCGCAGGCGTAAAGCGGATTCATTTGAATCTTTTCTGCCGTGCAGTAATCCAAGATGTCAGCATTCTGCCAGTCAATGATCGGGTTGACTGTCCGCGTCCCCTTGAGCTGGCAGTTTTCCATCAACATGCGGCTTTCGTCATTGTCGTTCATCAGCGTCAGCTGCTTGGATTTGTCCCTGTGCAGGGCCTCCATGACGCCGCGGGACTTGCGCTTTTGCGATTCGGCCCACCGGACGCCGGTTGCGATCCACCTCCCGCGGCCGCTGGTCTCTTTGAGCGCCGCGCAGCAGTACCGCACCATCCGTGTCGGCGGCATGAGTTTGCGCGGAATCAAATTCCACATGGTCACGTTCCCGCCGTCCGGCGTCCGGTGCGTATCGATGTCGCATTTTACACCATCCAGCTCCAAGCGGCGGAAGGTATCCCGCACATGCCAGACGGTCTCCGGCGCGTCCGCCGTGGTCAGCGAATGAAGCACCTCATACGGGATGCCAGATCTCCCAGCCAGATGCAGAAGAACGTCTGAATCCTTGCCTCCTGAATAAGTAATCACAAGCAGCTGCTTGTACTGGCGCAGGCTCATATCCGAGGCCATCCGCAGCCGCTCAATCGCGGTTTTCTCTAAGTCCATCAGTATCCCTCCAATTCAATCCGTATCATTGCGCTTCCGGAAACAGATCTGCTTCCCAATCTCGAAAATGTCGGCTTCGGCCACTTCATCCGACCAGCAGAATGGCAGGCCGAGTTCGTATGCCTTCATCGTTCCGAAGAAAGCGCACTCCCGGCAATCTGCCCCAGGTACTTGCTTCAGCAATTCCGGGACCCTGTAGATCTCGACATCCCGGATTTCTCCATCAATTATCAGTTTCTGCGTCTCATAGCGCTTTTTTATTCCATTCATGTTCCCTCTTCGATTGAAAGCTGATTCTGCCGGTAGCATTGGAATAGCGTCTGACCCTTATCGTTGAGCATATACGGAAGGAAGATTTCGTCCAGCTGTACCATCTCGGATTCCAGAATCGCCATCTGCGCAGCTACCCAGTCCTTCACGATGCGCCAAGCGACACGCTCGGCCTGATCGCGGTCGCATTTGACTTTCTGCTTTGTAAGTACATTCCACACTGCGTCGACGTTTGCTGGCAATTTGACTCCGCGCGGGCCATTTGGTGTATCAATCAGGAAGGACAGTGCTGTGATATGTCCGTCATTGTCGTAATCCTGCATGATTTTCTTCGCACCATGTTTGACGAGCTGCCCCTGAATCTCACCAAGCGTCGCAAACACATCGACCTTCGTCGTGTAATTCATGATGGGCATTATTTGGCCCTCCCAGCTGATAGAGGCATCGGCAGCCATTTGGTGACGAAACTTCCATTAAGCGGCAAGTCTTCAATGTCCATCAACGCATTAAGGGTCATTCCCGCTTCCTCTCTCCCGACGTGCCATATTTTTTGATTGGCATCGAAAAGAGCAGATGAAACAAACTCTTGGTCATACGGCGAATCTACGTCATCGTATGTTGAGGTCGGATACCGAGACTCCAAGACCGTTACGATGCAGGGGACCCATCCATACTTGTCGGTTGCTTTAGGCAGACTTTCTTTGACATCAATCCACTCCGGCATGTGGTCCAGCAGCTTGTTATATGCCGTTGTCAAGGCACCTAACGATTTTTCTAGTTCCGCATTATTAGCCGCAAGCGTCTCAATTTCATTTGCTGCAGCTACTGCCAGCGAGCCGCCATGCTGCCTAAGTTCCTGCAAAATCTCTTGTTGTGTCATTTTTCAGTTCCCCTCCGAATCGTACTTCGGCTTTTCCGCCCACGCGATCACGCCGTCCCAATCCCCTCTTCCCTCCAATCCAAACGAATGGTTTCCCCAATCGTCTGTATCGGCGCGGCACACATCCTTGTCCACTCCCCACTCGGTTGCGACTAGGATTTCCTGCTCATCATCAGGCATATGGCAGTCGAACATATACTCCGGGATTTCAAAATCCGAATAGCCATGCTCGGAAAATTCAGATTTTTCCGCATCCGTCAGTGGGCGTTCGTTGAGTTTATGCCACAATACCGGCTCGACAAGCTCTCCCGCTGTGATTCCGTCCCGCCTCACAGCGTACTTTAGTTCCTTGTGCTTGATTTGAGTCAGAAGCAGTTGAATCTGAAGGTTCATGAACCACTTTCGATTCCAAATTCTCCCGTGCCAATAGATATTTTCTTGCAGCACCAAATCGTCCAGTGATCGAATGCAAGCGCCTTTCATGTATTTGGGTTTACTCATTTCCGTTTCTCCCATTCCAATCCGCCGAACATAGTCGTTTGTTCCATGTCCGGTTCCTTTGTCTGCGCCGACCTACGTTTTTCTGCCGGCCTGTATTCCCGTTCTGGGTTAAGAACGTCTATCGAACAAAATTCGAAGTGTGGGCAGCGGTTCAGCCGCGTTATCTGACGGTCAGTTCGAATTTCATCTTTTGGCTCGCACCAGATCATGTCATCATCTTGCAAGAAGGCGCGGGCGCAGTAACGACAGTATTGCTTCATGCTGCACCCCGTCACTTGAAAATGACCATTGCGGAGTAGGTCACCAACCAGCTATATCCGGTATATGTAGCGCAATGTTGATACTGGATTTCGATGTTCTCGTCTTTGTGTTGTTCGAGCATTCTGTTTAACGCATCTTCAAGCTTGTCCGCGTCTCTATCGTGAAAGATTTCGACTCTCATTTCTTCTCATTCTCCTTTTTGTTTAGCAGATAGTCGGCGCGAAGCGCCCGCGCAAATCCGGTATCCAGGGACTTCCCGTTGTGTGTCGGTGTCTTATCCAGCGCCGAGCGGCAGAGCTCCAGACATCGCTCGCAGACTGCGTAACCGTATGTGGGCGGGTTCTTGCCACACTTCTTACAGAGTGAGACACCATCCATAAGGATTCTGGGTGTCGTGCCGTTGCGGTAGTGGGAAGCATTCGCGGCCCGGCGCTGCCTCGCTGCGCATTCTGAGCAGGTCCTATAACCTGGGCGCGGCTTTCGCTTTCCGCACAGCGTACACAAACCAGCAGCAGCACGTTTCTTTGCCGTCTCGGCCGCTTTGGCAGACTGTTTTGCAAGCCTTTCCTTTGACGGCCGGTAGTGGCTGGTGACAGAATCGTTGATACAGTCCGGATATGGACATGTGAAGCAGTCGCTCCGTTTACATTTCATCTATTTTCACCCTTGGTATCACGGTGACGCACTTCCCTAACGGGATGCCAACCGGTTCATCACTCCATACAGGGAATCGCATGATGGTAAGTCCCCGGCAGATGGGTTCTGGCACCGCACATACATGTGCCTGAATTTCAATCAGCTCCGTGCCGTCTTCGTTCTTTGAGACGGATACCCAGTCCTCTGGAAGATCATCGTTCAATGTGCAGTCCATCGTCACCTCTGTTAAATCGCCATTGTCCAAGTCCGCGCTGGCATTGATCTCAGAAAAAACGATGGCGGTGAACTGCGATGCTATCTTACGTCCAGTCTGGATATCGTGGCAGTCAGGAACGTCCGACCATGCAAAGGCTCCAATGTGGTTCGGAAGCATGGTGTATTTCATGGCGTTGCCCCTCCATCCCACAAGAGCGGATTCCCATCAGCGTCGACCATCACACAGACGCCGCCGGCACTACTCCGGACCGCGTACATCACGTTTGTTTCAGTATCGACATACACGATAAACGGAGAGCCTTCATCCCGAATGACCCGTTGAAATCGTTGCTGACTGTGCTCCGCTACAGTTTCTGTTTTGGTGGCGTTCTTATCACATTCACCTGCCACCGCAAGCGCAACCGAGACCACTAGCATTGCTATAATCAATATCACAAGCAGAGCGACTGTCCTTACGTAAATCTTCTCACTGAGTTTCATGCGGATTCCTCCTGATCGTAGATCGTGCCACACCGACGAAGCTCATTTTGGTCGTCCACCGTAAGATTCGTGGCTGCGTACCGTCTGTCTTTGCAGTTCCGGACTGCAAATGAGGCATCTTCCGTGATAAACTCAACGGAGTACAGATTTGGAACACCTTCGACGCTCAAGATGTCACCCTCGAAGATTTTCTCGCCATTTCTGTCAACAAGCCCGATGTACTGTCCGACAGTTTCCGGAATGACCTCTACCGCCGTATTGAACGGTTCCCCGTTATCGATGAAGAATTTCCCCTGGCACGTAAGGCCGCTATTCTCTGCGCGCCCAATCAGATAGCCATACACCCACTCGCCGCTTCCTACGGCTTTTCCACGAAACAGAATTTTTCTCAACTATGAATCCCCTCCTGTTAAATCATCCGACCTCTTCGCATTCGTCCATCCGGACGTTGATGCGCTTTCCATTTACGTTGATTACGTACCCAATCCTGTCTGGATTGCCCTGCCCTTTGTATCTCTCCGCCCGGTACTGCTTCCCAACAACCGGCCGGCACACCGGAAACAGGTCAATCACTTCCGTCACTTTTATGTCAACCATGTCATGAGGCAGTTTTCCGCGATTGTTCATGTCGTAGCTCTGACGCACGCGCCCATTCGCAATCCGCCATTTGGCCGCGCATGTATAAGAGCAGAAACTATGCGCCGCAGCTTTCTTACCCCGTTTCCTCGTAACAACCGTTCCGCAGTAGTCGCACGCAAAGGTGATCTTAGCCATCTGTCTTAGCTCCTTTCTCAATCCTGTCAATCATCTCGGCCGTACAATCGACGCCGCACATCAGAGTTCCGATCTCGCCCGTTGCCTCCAGCCCGCGCTCTTCAAACCAATCTTCAAGCTCCCATCTCAACTCATTTGCCCGCGCAGCCATGTCCGCAAGCTTATGCAGTTTATATCTGATTCCAAGCGGAATTTTCATCTACCCAGCTTCCTTTCCTGTGAAAAGATCTCAAACGACGTTCCCGTCTCGCCCACTTTGATTCGCCCCTTGCAGAAGATCCGCAGATATCCGCACGGCAAACAATCAATCGACCACGCCGGCAGCGCCATCTTCCGATAATCGCACGGCCCGAACCATTCTCCATGGCCTCCAATTCCCTCCAGCTCCAGCGTCTCCGAGCACCCGGACAACCGCACGACCGGTTCCTCACCAATGCACCCCACAAAGTCCATCACGCCCCACCGGATGAAGCAGTTATCGTATCCATCGACCGGAATGATGACCAGACTATCGAACGCCGGACACTTACTATCGAATCTTTCCCTGCGAGGGACCGCCTCGAAGTCTTCCTTCTTCATTTCTCGAATATCCATGCTATATTTCGCCTCCCTCTATTTTCAGCATACTCACCCCTCCAAACGATTTAGGTCATACGGTTTTACTTCGAATAGTTTTAAAAACTCCACGTTTCACACGAAACGCCGAACTTATAGTGCAGCTTCGCCGAACCGCAGCCGCTACCCACCTGCTACCCATCTCAAATATTTTTTCTTACCGTCCGTAGGACACCTGCTCCGTTGCCGTAAGGCAACCGCGCAAATTTTTATTTTTGGGGTATGCCCCTATTCGATTCCAATTTTTTGCCCCAGGTTTGGAAAATACCCCCCCTCCCCCTATGCTGCATATAAAAAGAAAGCGCCGGCCGAAGCCGACGTCGTATGTTCTTCATTATGTGTCCGTGCAGGAGCAATCCCCCTTCGGGGTTTTGAGCCAAGGCATGGATTGCAGGGGATTTTTCTATTGATGAGCGGTTTTTCTTGGCTTGGGGTGTCGAGGTGCGGAACGCGTGGGCGGGAGGAAGTGCTATACCCTGTTCTGGAAATTGGGGCGCTCCTGGACTTGTAAAATGGGGGGTGTCCTGCAAACTGTGGCGGGAATCCTGCATTTCTCGCCGGGTGTTGTTTCCTTTACTACCTGTAAAGGAAACGACAACAGGGTTATTTTGCAAGATTTCCGTCATAACTTGCAAGAATGCGCACTTTGGGCGTTCTTTTGTGTGGCACGTCCGGCCCGGCGGGCTTGGTTGGTGGGCAGGGGCTGACGCGAGAACCGGCAGGGGCTGAGGATTTGCCCGGAAGTTGTCGCCTGAACAGACGGACGCCGGGAACACTTTCCCCGCCTTCGTTGTGCTGGGCTGCTTGGAGTCCTTGCGGTAGAGTAGCCGCCCTGTTTGCATGGGCACGGCTGGGTTGGCTGGTGCTGGTTGGTGGTAGTCCGTGCCGGGCTGGTAGGTGGTGCAGGTGGTGGGGCTAGACTAAACTATATTGCACTGTAGAACGTCCGGGCGATGAACGCACGCGCACGCATGACGCGCGGGCACGCATACGCGACGCGGGCGCACGCGCGCGCGTATATAATATAGAGTGGCGGCGGGAGTATGTGCGGGGCGTGGTGAGGCTGTGTGGGGCTGTGGTGGGGTGATGGATAGGGCTGCGGGGCTCTGGTGACGTGCTAGGGGCTGCGGGGGCCTTGGCAGGCGGTTAAGCCTGCGCAAGGTAGCGGGCGCGGATAGATTCAATCCGGCGCTGTATGGTGCTCTTGCTGGTGCCAAGGGCGGCGGCAATGGTGCGGACGGTGTGCCCGTCGGCTAGTGCGCGGATGATGCGCCGGTCGAGCTCGTCGACGGCTGCGGCCTCGATCGCGGCGCGGGTGATGGCTGCTTCCTCGGGGCTGCTGATGGGGGCGGCGGTGACGCTGGGCAGCATATCAACTATACTCTGTGCGTTGTCGTCTCCGTCGTTGTTGTACCTGTTGTCTGGGATTTGGCAGCAATTCGACGTGTGGCGGTACTCGCTGCGGGCGATGACGTGCGCGGCCTGGGTGCAAGCTGCAAAGAGGATGTGCGAAAGCGGGCGCGGCTCGTCGCTCTGCTCGTTGCGGGTGAGGGCAGGGGCGACGCGGGGCCATGCGTCAGCGGCGACGGTCTGCGCGTCGTCCGGGCATTTGATCCACGCGGTATCTGCTGCGCGTCCGGTGGCCTCGGCGCGGTGCTTTACGGTCCACGTCATGCGGATCAGCGCGGTATATTGGGCTTCGCCGTCCATGTTGTCCCACTCGCGGCGGGCGCTTCGGGCGGCTCTGGCGGCCTCGTGGGCGGCTTTGAGGCAGACGGCAAACTGTGCGCGGCTGCGGGTTTCCGGGAACTCTGCGACGGTGGCGCGGTACAGGCTCCACGCCTGCCGCATGATCTGTGCTTTACTCATGGTTTCGATCTCCTTCATTCGTTTTATTTGATGGGGCGGGGCCGCTTTGGTGCCCGGTGCGGCTCTGCTAGGGTGTCCGGGGCGGCTGGCGGTGCGTCAGCCCGCCGGGGTTGCGTCGATGACTGCGGGGCCGGAAAACGTCAGCTGCACGCGGTCGCCTCTGCGGTAGTCTCCGGTATCGGTGTACCATGTCCAGCACTCGCCGCGCGTGTCCTCGCCGGTTACGGCGTCCGTGTCAGCGCTGACGCGCTCCACTGCTACGATCTGGGCCGGTGTGGTGTCCGTTGTCTGTTGTCCCTGCTTGGGGCTTGTGCAGGCGGCCAGGGCGGCCAGAAGGGCCGCCGCGCCTGTGATGATCTGTATCCGCTTCATGTTTTGCTCTCCTCTCCGTCGGTGTCGGCCAAGTATGCGGCAGGGTTGGCCGCTACGGCTTTAATGGCGCGGTTTACGGCGGCTTTGCGGTATCTCCTGTCCGTATCGCTTCCCCAACGGTGTGATTCGCAGTGGCCGTTGATCCTCTCGATGTGGTCAAAATTCAGGTGGTTTCGCTCCATGCAGGCGCGAGCCATTGCGGGGGACCACTCGCCGAAGGTTTCGAGCGCGTGCCGTTCGTCGGCGTTGATGTGCAACAGGGGCAGGCGGCGCGCCTGCTGGTTGGTGGTGGTGCTCATGCTCTCACCTCCCCGGCGACGGTGAATTCGCCGGCCCATGCGCGGATGATTGATCCGGCCTCGGTCACGGCGGTGATCCAGCCGCTGACGTTCGCGGCCTTGCGGCAGCGGATGACGTGCCCGCGTCCGGCGTTGTAGTCGATTCGCAGGCCCTCGGCGGCTGCGGCGCGGATCTCTTCGGGCGTGTGCCACTGCGGGCGGTCGGTGGGACTAATGTTAATCTTCATGTTGTAGGCTCCTTTCAGTTCTCGGTGAAGTACCGGCGCAAGGTGGAATCTTCCGGGTTTTCTGAATCCATCCACGCATTAAACGCGCTGGGGTTACGCTTTTCAAGTTCGTCCATGATCCATCCGCGCGTGATCGCGGTTTCCGGTGATGTGCTGAGGGATTCCGTTGTTTCCCACGCTTTTAAAAGCTGCTCGTTCGTCAGTTTGGCGATGATTGCCGGGGCTGGTGCGGTTTCGTGTTTCACTGTTCAAACTCCTTTCTGGTTGTCCCGGCGGCGGTTGCCGCCGGGGTGTTCGGTGATTAAATGATGTACAGTGTGCCGTTGATTTCCACGCTGACGGCCTCTTGGGCCATATCCTGCTTGATCTGCTGGGCCAGCTTCAGCACGTCGGGCAGGTACTCGCGGAGCTGTTCGGCGGTGCAGGCGGCGTAAACGATTGTCACGGCCTCGCGGACCAGCCCGGCGGTATCGCTCAGCCAGTAGCCCGCGCTCTGCTGGGCCGTCGCGCCGCCGAACATCTCGCAGAAACGGCTTGCGACGCGTTCAACCTGCGCGGCGTTGTCGGTGGCGGTGGCGGGTCCCTGCGTGCCGGGAACGTACAGGGCGACGCGCTGCGGGAGCTCCACGGCCCCGGTCTGCTGCTTCATGATCTCGGCGGGCTCCTGGGCTTCGCGGGCGGCTGCTTGAGCGTCGCGCTGCTCGTGGAGATTTACGCGCAGGCGGTCCCAAGCTTCGGCCGATTTCTTGCAGATTTCGCGGCGCTCCTCGCTCGTCGCGGTATCTCTCGCTTCGCGCTGGAAATCAAACTTGAGGTGGAGGCAGGCAGTGCAGAGGCTCTTGAGTTCGCGGGGATCGAGTTCGATTTTGTAAATCATATTGTTTTCTCCTTTCCCTTGCGGGGCATTTGTTGTTTCATTTGATGTATTGATTATAGTATAGGTTCAACCGTATGTCAAACCTGTTAAAAAGTTGCGTTCAACCATATAAATATATAGGTTTAACCGTATTCATGCATGAAATGTTAGGATTTCTCCGTTTTTTGGTCAACCGTATGTAAAAGTCACGGTTTTATGAAAAAATCGCTAAAAATTAACCGTATATTTTGTGTATTCTGCCGATGGTACAAAACAGCCCGCGCCGGTAGAATAAAAGGCAAGAAGCAAACGAAAGCGGGGATACATTAAAATGCCGATTGCAAAGAATCCAAACGGGGCGCGGACGGACGCGGAGCGCCGCGCGCAAAATAAGTGGGATCAAGCGAACCGCGTGACGCTGGGCGTGCGCGTGGGCAAGGCGGACGGCGAGGCGTTCCGGGCGTGGTGCGCGGCGCGTGGTCAGACGGTCAACGCGGCGCTCTCGGCCTACGTCGCGGGCTGCCTGCGGGGCGACGCGGACGGCGGCGCGGCTCCTGCGGCTGAGATCGTCCAGGCGGCGCAGCCTGGGCAGGCGGCAGGCGGTGAGGGTCTGACGCTTCCGGCGGATGTGGCGCGCCTTGCAAGTTTGGCGTCAAATCTTGCGGGAGATCCGGACGCGCTCACCTGGGCGCGCCGGGCGCTGGAAACTGCGGCGGCAGCCGAGTCCGACGCATTCGAGCGCAAGCAAGCCGCTTTATCTGCGTTTGAAAAATCCAAGCCCTGAACAGACGGCCCCCGGAAATTCTGGGGACCTACCATCTGAACAGGCAGGCCCGAAAGCTCCGGGAGACTGACGCCTGAACAGCGGTTCTGGAAAACTCCGGGCCAGATGGCCGGATACCGAAAAACTGAACAGAGCACCCGGAAAACTTCGGGCATAGCAGCGCTTGGCGAAAGTCGGGCGCTGTTTTCTTTTGCTTCCTTCGAAAATTTTTTGCCGATGGCCGGGACAAATCAAAATTTCGCGTAGATATAAAGATAGAAAGAGCCGCGCACGAAGCGCGGCCAATGAAAAGGAGCGAACGAAATGATTATTGATTTGATTCTTGATCGTAAAGACGGAAAAAAATATGCCCACGGCGATTTTTACACCGGAGTCATGGGCTACCTCGACGTTTTCCCGGAAATCGTGATTCCGATTGCTGAGGCCATGGACAATGGCGAAGAATCCGACGTGCAGCGCGAACTTTGCGCTTACGTTGAAAACGGCGAATATAGCCGCGACATCTGCGACTATATCAAGTCTGTGAAATGGCTTGAAAAGGACGCTGAGAAGCTGAATCCGATCTGCGCTGACTGCAAACGACGCGGCGCGACTTGCGACGGCACGACTTGCCAAGCGTGGACGGGCTGCATCTACCACGAATCAAATTGAGGCAAGCAAAGACGGCGCGGCGGGGTTCTCCCCTGCTACGCTGTTTTTTGTGCCTGCATATGTGTGTATAAATATGCAAATCCGCATAAACGGGTAAAAATCAGCGTGAAACAGTAAGCAACCCGAACCAAGCGAACCAGATGAACCAGAAAAACCAAGGGAAATATTGAACCGGACAAAACCAAGAAAACTGATGGAATCAGGAATCGGGAAAAACCAAAAAAACCAGCTGAATACCGAAACCAGCTAAACCGAGAAAACTAGAGACTTCCGGAGTTGAAAATTTTTCTGAAAGTTCTGGGACATTCCAGAAAAACCGGTAGAATTAAAGATAGAAAGAGTTCGTTGAAAAGGAGCGTTCACCATGGCAAAGGCGAAAAGTCGCGAGATCCCCTATCGGGTTTACAAGAAAATGTTCTCTGACTGCAACGCATATGACTACCAGAACGGCAAAATCACGGTTGACTTCCCTGTCGACTATCTGGAATCGAAGATGTACATACCGGACGGCTGGTACTCTGGTGCAAATTATGTTTCTAAACGGATTGGGCGCACAACCGCAGGCCGTGAGGTTTGGGCAGAGATCGCGGAGCATTCGGACGGCGGCTGCAAGTATTACGACGCCGTTGTAACGGTCGGGAACACGTTCTTTGGCGGTTCTATGCGGACACGGGACTTTATACGTTCGTTTGACGCCGCCATCGCGTGGGCAGTTGAAACAGCCGAAAGTTTTTTGAAATAAGCGCACACAATTACAGCGCCGGATGAAATTCCGGCGTTTTTTCTTTATCCAGTGCGGGACAAACGCCGATTTCCGGTAGAAATAAAGATAGAAAGACAAAACAAACGGAGGTACTTACTCATGACTAACGCAGCAATCATTTTTGACGAATCTATCCGCCTGATGAACGACGGCATTCTCAAAGGCACGGGCCGCTTCCTCGACGTGGTGAACGAAGACGGCAGCACATCGAAGCTCGAGCTTCCCGAAGAGATCCATACCTTCAACGCCTGGAAGCAGCGCGGTTTTATCGTCCGCAAGGGTGAGCACGCCGTCGCGTCCTTCCCCATTTGGAAGTACATTAACGGCAAGCGCAAAGAAGCCGAAGAACCGCTGGATGGCGACGACGAGGCGCGCGGCTACTGCCGACTGAAGCTTTCCCATTTCTTCACGGCGGCGCAGGTGCAGCCGATGACCGCATGAGTCGATCTGCTGAAACGCTGGGCGAAATTCGCCCGGCGTTTTTCTGTTTTTCGCCTCTGCTGAATCAATTTGTTGCCTACCATAAAATCAGAAAATTTCTTGATTTTCTGGGACAAATCCGTTTTTCCGGTAGAAGTATAAGTGTAAAGAAAATACAAAAAACGGAGGCGCAAAAATGAAACACTATTACAAATCCAGCGGCCTGCAGATGTTCTTCACCGGCGCGGCCATCGCAGTCATGTTCATCATTATCCTGTGCGCGGACTCGCTCATCGAGTTCATTCTGTGAGGGGGGGCGGCATCATGCAATTCATTGCAAACTACGACGTAAAAAACGTCTTCGGCTGTTTTGAGAACGTCGAGCAGCACGCCCTTGCATTTTCCGAAGAAACCGCCGCGAAACTGTTTGATTCAGGCATGAAGATCTTCCGGGGCGACGCGAGCACATTGAACGCCCTAAAGATCTGTTTCACTGGTAGCGTGACGGTCTGTATATACCGCGAAATCGCGGATATTGACAACGGCGTTTTTCGCGTCCGTGTCTGGGACAGGCCGAACAGCTACGACGAAAAAACCATGAGCAGGCAAGCGCTCAAAAAAATGGTGCTTTTCAAAATTTCGCAGGAATTTGCAGAGCCTGCCGAGCAGATCGCATAGGGAGGAATCACCATGAACCAGTACCGCAAAACCTTTGAATTTTTCAGCACAGAACAGCAAGCCGCCGCATTTGTGGCGGCTTGCAAAAAGCAGCGGCGCAAGGCGCACATGACGCCGTGGCAGTCCGCCGACGGCAGAGAAAATAAGTTCATCGTATGGTACTACATTTGATGGAGGAAAAATCATGCAAGTTTTCGTAGTGGTTCACCATTGGGATACGCCAGACAATGAGGGTGTGGAAGTCCTGGGCGTTTTTGAAAAGATCGAGAAAGCCCGCGCGCAGATCGTGGCCGGAGCTGGAGCCATCCGCGCGGAGTACGACGAAGATTTCTGGGATGAGGATATGACATGGGACGAACCATTGGAGATTCGCTTAGGCAGAGACGAGATGGGTTATTCAAACCCTGCCACGATTTACAGTTGGGAGATCGTCCAGCGGGAAGTCGAATAAAAAAATACCGGCGCAGCGGGACAAATGCCACTGCGCCGGTAGATATATAGGTGTAAAGAAAACCAAGAAAAACAGGAGGTTCACAAAATGAAAACCGCTGGATACTGGCCTTGCAGAAACGAGATCATCGCTGCGCACCTGTCCACCCCGCACAAATACGAGCCGTTCACCGAGCTTTTCGACGTGGACCAGCTCGACGCCATCCGCGACAAATACGGCGTGGACCTTTACCGCGAGTGCTACGCCGACGCGCTGCACGAGGTCACAGAGGCCGCCAACATCACAACATATCTCCGCGCCCTGGGCGTTGAGTGCAAGCCGATCTTCACCCCGGACGACTGCCACGTGAACTTTATCGCCGTGTTTTCCCTCGGCAGCACAACCGCCAAGCGCATCAACGAGATTGCCAGCAGAGCCGATCTTTGCGTTCTGTTCCAATGTCCAGTCCACTAACAAAAAACACAAAAATGAATGCAAGTGGGACAAAACGTACTTTCCATGTAGCAATAAAAGTGTAGAGAAAACCAAGAAAAACAGGAGGTTTCATACAATGACGCAACTCGAAATTTTCCAGGAAATTGCCGACGCTGTGAACGCAGCAGCCGGTTCCAAGAATCCCAAAATGACCATCGTAACCGAAAGTGAGTTCGGCGGTGTGTACTTTTTGCACATCAACGCACATTCCGCAGATATAAAGCCTTATGCGCAGTACAAAGACGCGCTGACGATCTACTTCAAAAAGCGCGGTGGCCGCTCAGTCTATGGAATGCGCTTCTATGGTACAAAGCCCGTGGCAATCTTCTCCGGGTGGCAGGAGACAACATGGGAGCAGCCCAGAAGCTTCCTTTGCTTTGACAAGAATATGTTCTACGGTCTGGTTGATGGCTTCCCGAAGGAACAGAAGATTTCCGAAGAATCCGAGCGCGTTCACCTGTCCGAGATTCAGCAGAAGGGTAAGGTCTACAAGGTTGTCAGCATGAACCCGGATGACCCGCAGCCACGCATGATTGTCGAAACGTATGAAACTGCCGAACACTTAAAAAAAGCATTTGAGACTTCCGGTGAGTTCCGCAGCGTATCGTGCCGGGCAGAATTGCAGGGCGCGCCGAAGCTCAAGAACTTCTGCGGGCCGATGTACGATGGGGAGGACGATCAGGGCCGCGCTGTTATCCGGTACGAGTCGCAGGAAGTCTACGATATTTTGAGCCTCTAGGTTTTTACGCAGGCTGGGACAAAACCGCTTTCCCCTGTAGATACATAAGTGTAAGCGAACGGCATTCCCGCCCCGGAGGTTACGAGGGCACGGAGGAACACAAAATGATGATTTCTGAGTTTATCGAGCGCACCGGCTTCGAGCCGACCGCCAGCGAGTATGCGAAGATTGAAAAAGCCTACTACGACTTCAATGGCAACAAAGACGAATTCTGCAAGGCGTTCGTGAAGAACGGCGGCGAAAAGAAAATCTACAAGGCAAGAGCCGAAGAAATTGCGCAGCTCAAGAGCCAGTTGGTCGAGATGGAAAAGCAGCATAAGACCGAGATGGAAGCTCGCGAGAAGCAGATCAACGACCTGACTGCCGAGTTGGATCGTGAGCTTGAGTGGAAGCCCAGCACCGGCACCGGAACGAACATGAGCCAGAGCGACTACGACCACCTTGCCAACTGTGGCAAGCTGATGACCGATGAAGAAGCCAAGACATTCATCGCTGACGAGTGCGGCTTTGCTCCCGAAAAGATTCACATTCTGCACGAGGTTCACACCTACGAGGTCAACAAGCACCGCCGCCTCCGCAAGTCCGGAACCTTCGACCGCACGCCTGTGTACGAATCCACTGACTGGAACTATGTTCGCTTCGACTGTGCCTGCTTCATGTACGAGCTGGTCAACGGCGAGCTCCGCTTCTACTGCTGCTAAATCACAGCCCGCCCCGGAGGTTACGAGGGCGCAGGAAAGAACCATGGATATCAAAACTGCGTTACAAACTGCACTTATCAGTACCGGACGCATCGCCCCAAAAGGCAGAATTGAAATCATCGAGAAATGCAGCGATGAGAGCGATTATGTGAGAGTAGGTCTTTACGTCTTCCACGGCCGCAAGCAAAAGCCCTTTGTCTACTGGAATATCTGCGTCGATATAGCGCGTGAGCTCATTCACTGGGATACCTCGACGTTTTACTATCTTTGAACAGTGCCCGCCCCGGAGGTCACGAGGGCTGAAAGGAAACATCATGCACATCATCATCTTCGCTATTAGGCAAGCCGGGCAGGCAATCGGTAATACCCCTATCCGAGAGCAGGCAGTTGGGGCAGCCAAAGCCCGTGCCCAGCAGACGCGATTCCCCGTTTCCGTCATTGCCCACTGTGACACCGGCAAGGAGATAGAGGTCATCTTCCATCCTGATGGCACCAGCGAACGGATTAGAAAATAATCGACGCTGCCTGACCTACCGGGCATACGGGGAGAAAGGAATCATCATGGAAGATAAAATCATCATCGATCGCATGGACGCAGAAGAATTCCTCGAAATGCTTATGGACGCTGCTAACCAGGACAACCCGAACCAGTATTACAGTACCGCACAAATCATTGAAAATATCGCAAACGAGTTCAAGACGCTCTGCGAACTGTAAAATGCCGCCTGACCTATCGGGCATACGGGGAGAAAGGTTTTACCATGAAAAAAATTGTCGCTTTGTTTCTTGCCGTTATTACTGCCGCTGCCGTCCTCTGCGCAGCACATAAGCCGATCACCACATACGCACATACGGCGCTCATCACGGCGCTGGACTATGATACCGACACCGTGACCGTCACGGACTACGTTGGACTAGCGTGGACGTTCCAAGGCTGCGAAGATTACTGCGTCGACGATCTGGTTTCCCTCACCATGTCCGACAACGGAACCAAGGAAACTGTACTGGACGATGAAATCCTGTCCGCCGCCTATGCAGGGTATCTCCCCTACTGGTACTTATACGGCGGTGACGGATATGCTGCGTTCCATGGAATTGAGAAGGCGGGAAAGTGATGGAGATATAGATATTCCGGACGGCATAGAGAAAATCGCAGGGAATCAAACGCTTCCCCGTTTTTTTCTTTTTTTGTGGGACAAAACACGATCTGCTGTAGATATAAAACTAAGAGGACAAAACACTACAGAACATGGAGGAAATCAAAATGTATTACATCATCAACCGCGAGACAGATAAGCTTGAACTTCACTTTTCGAAGGAAGAGTATCAGGCCATGCCGGACGAAACGAAGTCCACGATCAGAAGCAATTTCCTTTTCTCCCGCCGTGGCGGCTGCTGGGTGAGCCGTGCAAAGCGGCCGCACCTTTCCTATGTTGAGCGTATAGCAAAAGACCTGGGCGCGGAGTATCAGGGCAAGACCGGAGAAGAACTGACATTCGAGGAAAAGATGGAGCGTCAGGCAGACCGCGCAGCGGCCAGAGCGGAGCGCATGGACGCACGATCTGACGCAGCTGCGCAGCGCGGCGAAGCCCTGCAGAAGCCCGTCGAGGACATGCGCGGCGATATCGCGTTCTTCACGCAGCCGAACATCAACACGTCCGCAGGCCGCGCGTTCACCCGGAAGCGCGAGCGCATGTTTGCGGCGTTCGACCGTGGATTCGAAGAGTTCAAAAAATCCGAGTATTACGCCCAGCGGGCGGAAATCGCACGCAGAACAGCAAATCTGGAAAATTCCAAGGATAAGGCATTCTGCGACCGTCGAGTGAAAGATGCACAGAAGAACATCAAGGCCATCCAGAAAAATCTCGACCACTACCATGCCATGCTGGAATGTGACGGAATGGGAGAACAGCAGAAGCGCTTCGATGGTACGCCTATCGAGCGTGCAGAGATCGAGCGCTGGATTGAAGACGCAGAAGAACGTCTGGAATCCGAGATTTCCCGCCTCTGCTATTATCAGTCCTGCATCGACGATCTGGGCGGCGTGCAGTTCAGCAAAGAGAACATCAAGCCGGGCTACGTCGTGAAAATCAAACATTACAACGACTGCACCGTCCTGCGAACCGGCCCGAAAAACATTATCTATCGCACCCCGAACGGATTCAATCTGACTGCCGCCTACGCCGAGATTTTGGAGATCGTCAAAGCCGAGGAAGAGGTAAAGCCGACGCACCCGTTCAAGGTCGGCGAGGAATTCACCGTCAGCACCCTTCAGGCCGGTGCATGGGTTCCGGACACGTGGGAGGTCATCAAAGCCACGGCTGCAACCGTCACGTTGAAAAACCAGGCTACCGGTAAGACCGTCAACAAAAAGCCGCGAATCGGTTGGACGAGCAGCGGAGAGAAATGGAAGATTTCAGTCGGTGAATACTCCACAGACATCTGCAAGGACATGGAAAAGTAAAAATATCTACCGGAGGCGGGACAAAGTTCCCGCTTCCGGTAGATACAAAAGCAGAACAGGAAAACCAAGAAAACTGGGAGGTACATAAAATGGGCTGGACTTGGCAGTGTGCGAAATTCTACGATAGAAAGGGCAACATCGACCGCAAAGCAGAGTGCGACGATCTGTACACATGGAACAATGAAGAAACCGGGGACAAATGCCGCGTTTTGAAGTCCGCAATGGTGGGCGCGACGTGGTACGGTGCTTGTGAGAGAACCAGACCCGGCCAGAATCCATACGTTTTCGCTGGCGTGTGCCTGACGAGCGTAGACAGCCGCGAATACTACAACTTTGGTTACAAGGACATGGATGAATCTATGGGGCCGTGTGAACGTGAGTGCCCGGTCTCCATCCTGAATCTGCTTTCCGCGCGCGATGACAAATGGGCGATTGAGTGGCGTGCAGCCTGCCGGGAGAACGCAGCGAAAAAGTCGGCTGCCAAGAAAGACCCGAACAGTCTGCAGAATCTCCCGCTCGGTGCAAAGATCACAGTGCAGAAACGTGGCCAGGGCATCGTGCTCGAAAAAGGAAGAATCAGCAACCGTAAGAATCCGGTATGGATTTCGCGGGCTGAGAATGTGTACTATCCTCTGTCCCACATCAAGCGGTACGGCTACACACTCTGCAATCCAGCCTAAATTTCCAAGTCATGTAGAAATTTCAGAATCCACATGTTAGAATGGGATGAGATTGGGGGGGTTGCCGATGTTCTACAAAGCCGGCGAGTACCGGATAAACCAAGAAAACGAATTTATTTCCGCCTCGACTGGATTGCCGCTGAAACCAGGCGATCTGGTGGCGCTGGAGGCTTTCTGTGACGCGAATGATATTTCGCCGATAAAATCCTATGGGAGGAAAATCGTTTCACAGAACCGCGAGGTAGTCGTTGTGAACGGTGTGAAGAAGCTGTACAAATCTGCCGTTGTTCAGATTTGAATCATCTTCGTGAGGTCACGAAATAGATTGCAAGCAGGTTGCAAGTTGGTTGCAACATTCCAAGCGGTAATAGGAAAATAGCACGCGAAACGCACGGAAAACACACGAAAAACGCACGCAAGTTGTAAGCAAGTTGTAAGCAAGTTACCATTTCCGCGAGGTCACGAAAATGGTTGAAAACCAAGAAAACCAGAGCCATCCACGTTCGGACGGTTCTGGTTTTTTGTTTGGAAATGCGGGACAAATACAGATCTTGCGTAGAAATACAAATAGAAATGTGTCACTTAAAAAAACTGTACAGTATCTCCTTATCCGAGTTGTCTCGTTTAACCTCAACATGGATTACTCTTGGTTGAATCGAGGTAACTATTACGCGATATGTCATACCGACATCCAGCTTCGGAGCATACACGGCAGTCCAATCTCCCGAAACATGGCCGACCGGCTCCCCAGCTTTCGTCTTTACAAGTATTGCATTCTTGTCAAAACTGTTGTTCGGTTCGCGTTCGAAAAAGAGTGTATCTCCGGTTGATAGCCTGTGCAGTGTCTCTTTGTTTGCACTGAATTTCATTCCTACAATGCTGACATCTTCGGATTCTATTTTTGTCTTGATATTATCCTCCCATTCCGGTATCTGCGGCGCATATCTAAGTCGCAAGGACTCGTACATGTCATAATCGATTGGCAGGATTGTGAATTCCGGGTGGTTTTTCTGCATGGCCGCCACTTTGTTTCTACTATCTGCATCCCAAAATCCCTTCACTTCAACAATGATATTATTTGGCAAAAAGAAATCGGGAACGTAGTATATATCATCGCCCATCGCATAGTATTCTCTCTCATAGTCGTAATGAATCCCAATTTTTCTGAAAATTCTAGCGACGTTTGCTTCCCAAGAGCTACGAACCATATGGTCGAGGTCCAACCGAAAACCTGATTTATACCGTGGTGCTTCTTCATTCCCATATCGCGCAGGAGCTGGTTTTATTACGCCACGTTCATCCACGACTTTGATAAAGGGCACCCCGTTTTTTGTTAAAATCGTCGATGCTGTTTTCTTTGGAATCTCCGGACATGCGTATTTGCTGGAAAAGCAGTCATTTTCAACCTGCAGGAGATATGCCCAATTCTCCATTCCTGGGACGGGAAGAATCTCAGGCAGCTCTTCAAAATATTTCTTCAAGACAGCATTCACTACGCCCAAGAGTTCTTTCCGAAAACAAACATAATTATAGATTTTTGTTAAGTCGGTGATATAGGAAATAATATCTTTACTTTCCCATTCCGGTGATCCCCAAATCGTCCCCTTCACCGATAGTTCAAATTCATCATGTTCATTTCTGTATGCGCGGAAAATCTCTCGGTATTCATTGAAAAACCAATCGTCTTTTTCGCCTCTTCGTTGTATGTCAACATATCGGATAATTGCCATCTCGTCTGCATTTTGAACCACGTTCAAACACTTCACACCTTTTCTATCCAGCAGATCAAGATACTTTTCAAGCAGTTCATTCGGGACACGCTCTGTGTGCTCCCAGATATAATATTGCGCAGTTTTCAGCCCATAACTTGATTCAATACAGCGCGCCAGTGCTTCACCAATACTTTTTCTATCTTCCATAATACTTTCGTCTCCTTTGTGTTATAAGGGTGTTGACAAGTTGATAAAATGGTGATATTATATTTTCGAAAGGAGGACAGATAATGCCGAAGCCAAAAGACAATACAGAACGGGTCAATGTATTCTTTACCCCGGAAGTTCTGAGCAAAATTAAAGAAGAAGCTCAGAAACGAGGTATGACCGTCAGCGGATTTATTCGATACGCTATCCTAGAATATTTGAAATCCAGTTCTGAAAAATAAAATACCGCCGCGCTGGCAATCTTGGCGGGTCGCAGCGCAACGGTACGGACGAAATTAACGCGACTTCACGCGCAATCTCTGTATTTATTTATACATGAATTGTCCGCGGAAGTCAAGGCTTCGGCGGGATTTTTGCGTCCATTTTTAGGAATTCCAGAATAGTTCCAAGAACATCAAAAAATCCATTGAATTCCGAACATTCCGCCTACAAACGGTATGACCTAATTCATTTGGAGCCCGAATTAAACTGAAATTAGATGGGTATTGCCACCAAACACGATTAAAGGAGAAAGATATGCGCTATTTAAACACGATCAATAACACCAATATTGAAATCAAAGAGTATCAGGGGCAGCGCGTCGTCACGTTCAAGGATGTTGACACCGTACACGGAAGACCAGACGGGACCGCTCGGAAGCGTTTCAGCGACAACCGCGAACACTTTATCGAAGGTGAAGACTTCTTCAAAGTTAAGTGTTCGGAGGTGCGTCCGTTTTTCGGACAGACCCCGCCGAACGATTTTAACCCCGATGCAGACATTGTTCTCGTGACTGAATCTGGCTACCTCATGCTTGCGAAGTCCTTTACAGACAATAAAGCTTGGCAGGTACAGCGGCAGCTTGTGAAGGGTTACTTCCGGGCAAAAGAAGCCGTGCAGCTCTCCCCTGCCGAACAGCTACTGGCACATGCACAGCTCATGGTCGAGCAGGAACGCCGCCTCAAGGCTCTGGAAGTCAGCAACGCCGAAAACGCACGGGCAATGGAGACGGTCCAAGACGCAATCGACATCATGGTAGCACCACCTGTAACAGCTGGCAACTGGCAGAGCCAGATGAACCGGAACATCCGCGCATTCTGTATGCAGACGGGCCTCGATTTCCATAAGACAAGGGAAGGAAACGTTATGAAAGAAGAAATCAAAAGATGTCCATTTTGTGATGGTAGCGCAATTCTCGAAAAAAGTCTCTGCTACGACGTGTCCGGAGACGCAGAGGACTTCGAAACAGTTTTCGTTCAGTGTGTCCGCTGCGGGGCACGAACTCGGGGAACTGAAGTGTGTCTCCCGAAGAATGCGGACTACGATTGGCGCGATTGCGTCGGAGCTGAATACGAAATCGAAGCTTGGAACGCGAGGATTTGAAAATGGCTGCGCGTAGAATGTTTGCAAAAAGCGTTGTGCAGTCAGCGCGTTTCCTGCAAATGCCGGTCTCATCTCGGCTTCTGTACTATGACCTCGGAATGGCTGCAGACGATGATGGTGTAGTTGAAGCGTTTACTGTCATGCGAATGACAGCTGCGTCCACCGATGATCTGAGGATTCTTGTTTCCAAAAGCTTCATCGAAATCCTGAACGATGAACTGGTCGTGCTTATCAAGGATTGGGCAACCAACAATCAAATTAGGTCTGATCGCTACCATGAAAGTATTTACAAAGACCTGATTAAGCGAAGCACAACCACATGCCTACCGTTCGGCACCAACTCGGATACACGTGGTTTACCACCCGACACCAATCTTGATACCAGCGGTTTACCACATAACAACCAACAGGAAACAGATTGTCTACCTAAAGCCGGCAATCATGGAACCCAGCTGGAACCCCAGTCTAGTTTAGGTAAGGATAGCTTAGATGAGGGAAGTCAAAGTCAGGTGAAGTTAGGTAAGGAGAAGTTAGGTAAGGAAAGAGGTGCAGGGGGAAACCATTGGGAAGAACCGCGTCCTTCG